>Ga0255338_1000388_pt1 | contig 155033 bp, 142 predicted proteins | sample MeOH1_35cm_T4_19_FD_203715 | JGI IMG/M metagenome (GOLD analysis project Ga0255338, IMG submission 203715) | Sandy soil microbial communities from University of British Columbia, Vancouver, Canada - MeOH1_35cm_T4_195 | ecosystem: Engineered > Artificial ecosystem > Sand microcosm >...
GGCGTATTCCAGGTCGGAAAAACTCGCTTGCATCGTCCAAGCTCCCGCAGACACTGTGTGGGTGATCATTATCTCAAATACGCCCGCCTGCGGACGGCGGGGCGGGGAATAAATCAGTGTTTCCCTAGGGTCAGTCACCGTTGCATGATCTGACGAGTCCTTCGTTCAAAATTCATACGAGATGATGTTGTTAGTTTCGGAGATCATCTTGTTTGCGAAGAGCATGTCGACGATGCGGTCTATGTCCTTCTGCGCGATATTCTTCTGGAAAATTGACAATATGTGCTGAGATAAGGTCTTGAGTTTCCGGGGGCGGCTCTTCTTGTCGGACTTGGCCAGCACCTCCACCACCCTCTTGTAACTCGGATCATCGACAGGCGCAGACTTCGGGTCAAGCTCGAGCAAGCTATTGATGCGCTTGCACTTGAGGCCGAGCTTATTCAACTGGCGCAGCAATGGGTCGAAACCTTTGTCTTTCGATAGCACAATGCAACGAAGTTGTGGCGACTTCTCAAGCACACGACCAAGATGACAAGCGATGTGAAAATCCAGAGCGTTGCTGCCATTGCCCTCGACCTTCTGCCACTCGACGCGCTCTCCAAGCCTCTGTGCCGACGTTACCAACTCGATTGGAACGGCCTTCTGGCTGGCACCAACAAAGATGATGACGTTCGTGCCGTCGTCCAGGCGCGAAATATCCACCTGTTGCACGTTCTCGAAATCAACGAGAAGAAGCTTTTGAGTCAACTGCGCCTCGTATCAAAAGGATAAGGCGCCCAACGGATACTGCGTGGGCGCCAAAGCCCTTTCTCACGCCCCGCGCGGCACCGTCTGCGCCTCGGCAAACTCGTAAATCCCCTCGGCGCCGCCCTCGCGGCCGAAGCCGGACTGCTTGATGCCACCAAACGGCGCTTCCGGCGTGGGGCCGGAGCCGGTGTTCCAGCCGACGTGCTGGAATTGCAGCGCCATGATGGCGCGCTGGGCGCGGGCCTCGTCGCGGGTGAAGACGTAGGCCGCCAGGCCAAACTCAGTGTCGTTGGCCATGTCCAGCACCTGCGCCTCGGTGTCGAATTCGATCACCGGCACCAGCGGGCCGAAGGTTTCTTCCTTGCAGCAGGCCATGTCGTGGGTCACGCCGCGCACCACCGTCGGCGGGTGAAAGCCGCCCCATTCGGTGTCGATCGGCCTGGCGCCGCCGCCGACCAGCAGCGTCGCGCCCTTGGCCACGGCATCTTCGACGTGGAAGCGCACTTTCTCGTAACCGGCGCGGTCCACCAGCGGGCCGATGTCGGTGTCGGCGTCGATGCCATTGCCCAGCTTGAGCTTGCGCACCCGCGCAACGACTTTTTCCAGGTACGCATCGGCCACGCTGCGCTGCACATAGACGCGGTTGGCGCACACGCAGGTCTGGCCGTTGCCGCGGAATTTGCTTGCCATCAGTTGATCCGCCGCGTGGTCGAGGTCGGCGTCCTCGAACACGATGAACGGCGCATTGCCGCCCAGTTCCAGCGTGAGGCGCTTGACCAGCGGGGCGCTTTTTTCGATCAGCTCGCGGCCGACTTCGGTGGAACCGGTGAAGCTGACCACGGCCACGTCCGGATGGGTCAACAGCGCGTCGCCGATCATGCCGGCCGAGCCCATCACCAGGTTGGCGCGCCCGGCCGGCAGCTTGACCACCCGGTCCAGCAGCGTGAACAGGGCCAGCATGGTCAGCGGGGTCTTGGAGGCCGGCTTGATGACGCTGGCGCAGTCGGCGGCGATGGCGGACGAGAGCTTTTTGGCGATCATGCCGATCGGGAAGTTCCACGGCACGATCAGGCCCACCACGCCGGCCGGCCGGTACTGCACGGTCCACTCGCAGCCGCGCGGTTTTTCGGCGAGCTTGCGCGGCTTCAGCAGGTCGAGGTGCTCGGCGCAGTAGGCGAAAAAGCCGGCTGCGTAGTCGCACTCGCCGGCACCTTCCTTCCACGGCTTGCCGTGTTCCAGGGTCAGGATGCGGCCGATTTCCTCGCGGTTTTCGCGCAGTGCCTGGGCGATGCCGGTCAGCCACGCATGGCGCTGCTCGAAGCTCGACGGCGTGCGCAGCGCCTGTTTGGCGGCCGTGATCGCCGACAGCACTTCGCCCCGGCCCAGCGACGCCACGTCGGCCAGGTGGTCTCCGGTAGCGGGGTTGATGACACGAAAGGTCTTGCCGGACGCGGCCGGCGTCCAGCGGCCGTCGATGTAGGCGTCCAGATGCGGCAGCAGCGGGGAGTCGATCATGATCCGTCCTTGATGGCCGAGGGCGCCTGTCCGGCGCTGATTGAGGTCGATGGCATTATAGGCCGGCCGGTCGTTCGGGCCGGCGGACGAGGAGGCAGCGATGGGACAGCACAAGTGGGCCGAACAGGCCCCTGACGAGGATTTTTTCCGCATCCTGGGCCCCGATGGCGGCCTGGTCGGGGACGCGCCCGACCTTGACGACACCACGCTGCTGCGCATGTACCGCGCCCTGGTGCAGACCCGCGCCTACGAGACGCACACCATCCGCATGCAGCGGCGCGGCGAGCTGAGCGTGACCGCGCAGTCCATGTACGAGGAAGCCGTCGGCCTGGGCGCCGCGGCGGCGCTGCGCGAAGGCGACTGGTGCTTTCCGTCCTACCGGCAGTTCGCAGCGCACCTTTACTGGGGCGTGCCGATGGACCGAACGCTGGCCATCCTGCGCGGCGGCGCGCCCGAGATGGTGGCCGAGCACCTGCCGATGCAGCGCCCGCCGGGCGTCACCTTCACCCCCTACGGCGTGATCCTGGGCACGAATGTGCTCAACGGCGCCGGCTCGGCCCTGGCCGACAAGCTCAACGGCCGCGATACCGTGACCCTGGCCTTCACTGGCGAGGGCTCGACCAGCGAAGGCGATTTTCACGACGCGCTGAACTTCGCCGCCGTGTTCAAGGCGCCGCTGGTGGTGGTGGTGCACAACAACCAGTGGGCGATTTCCACCCCCGCCCACCGCCAGCACGCCGCTCCGACCTTTGCCCACAAGGCACTCGCCCACGGCCTGCCCGGCGAGCGGGTGGACGGCAACGACGTGCTGGCCATGTACCAGAAGACCCGCGAGGCGGTGGACCGCGCCCGCGCCGGGGGCGGCCCAACGCTGATCGAGGCCGTCACCTACCGCGTGGTGGACCACAACACGTCCGACAGCGCCGAGGTCTACCGCGACCAGGCGCTGGCCGAGCACTGGAAGCAGTTCGACCCGCGCCCGCGCTTCGAGGCGTATCTGGCCGCCCGCGGGCTGTTCACCGACGCGCTGCGCGAGCAGTACGAGGCGGAGTGCCTAGCCGAGGTGCAGGCCGCCGCGGCGCGTGCCCTGGCACTGCCCCGCTCGGACCCGATGACCATGTTCGACAGCCAACTGTTCGGCGACCCCGGCTGGGGCCTGCGCCTGCAGCAGCGCGAGCTGGCGGCGGAGCTCAATGGCGCCAACCCGTTTACCAGCATCGACCCGGAGGCCCTGGCATGAACGCGCCGACTGCCGGAACGACCGATCTGAATCTGGTGCAGGCCGTGAACCAGGCCCTGCGCGACGAGCTGGCGCACGATTCCCGCGTGCGGGTGATGGGTTACGACATCGGCCCGATCGGCGGCGTGTTTCGCGCCACCGAGGGCCTGTACGACACCTTCGGCGGCGAGCGGGTCATCGACACGCCGCTGTCGGAAAACGGCCTCATCGGCGCCGCCGTCGGCATGGCCATGCGCGGTGAGCGGCCGGTGGTCGAGATCCAGTTCCTGGGGTTTCTGTACAACGCCTTCGGGCAGTTCGTGTGCCTGATGTCGAACGTGCGCGAGCGCTCCGGTGGCCAGTTTTCGGTGCCGATGACCATCCGCACGCCGTTTGGCGGCGGCATCAAGCCGCTGCAGTTCCACTCCGAATCGACCGAGTCGTACCTGATCCACACGCCCGGCGTGCGCGTGGTGTGCCCCAGCACGCCGGCTGAGGCCAAGGGATTGCTCTCGGCCAGCATCCGCTGCGACGACCCGGTGGTGTTCCTGGAGCACAGCCGCCTGTACCGGGCGTTTCGCGAACCGGTGCCGGACGCGCCCTATGTGCTGCCGCTGGACCAGGCGCGCGTGGTGCGCGAAGGCCGGGACGTGACCGTGCTGGCCTGGGGCGCGATGGTGCACACCGCCCTGAAGGCCATCGACGAGATGGAGGTGGACGCGGAGCTGATCGACCTGCGCGTACTGGCGCCACTCGACACCCGCACCATTCTCGATTCGGTGCGCCGCACCGGCCGCTGCGTCATCGTCCACGAGGCGCGGCGCACGCTGGGCCTGGGCGCGGAACTGTCGGCCCTGGTCAACGAGCACGTGTTCGATTGCCTGAAGGCGCCGGTGCGCCGGGTGACAGCCTTCGACGTGCAGTTCCCGGAGAACCAGACCGAGGACTTCTACCTGCCGGACATCCGGCGCGTGCGGCACGGCATCGAATCCGTCCTGCAGTACCGATTTTGACCGGCAGCCCGGGATGGCTTACCCGAAGACAGGGCGGCTGATCGCCCGGCAAAGCTGGCCGCCCGAAGGGGTAGGAGCGCGGCTTTGCCGCGCGATGGGCGGCGGCGACTGGCCCGAACCGGGGAATCGCCCGGCGCAGCTAGGAAATCGCCCGGCAAAGCCGGGCTCCCACGATCGATGAGGACCGACCATGCGCTTTGAATTCCGCTTGCCCGACGTCGGCGAGGGCATCACCGAGTCCGAACTGCTGACCTGGCACGTGGCGCCCGGCCAGGACGTGCGCGAAGACCAGGTCCTGTGCGAGATCGAGACCGACAAGGCGACGGTGGAAATCCCCGCGCCGTGCAGCGGCCGGGTCGAGCAACTGGCCGCGCAGGTGGGGCAGATCGTCAAGGTGGGCGAAATCCTGGCCGTGTTCGACGCCGAGCGGGCACCCGTCCAGCAGTTCTCGGGCGAGAAACACGCCGCGCCCGCACTGGCGGCAACGCCGGCCACCCCGCCTGCCCCGCCGCCGGCCGGCCCGGTCCGCGCCGCGCCGAGCACCCGCCGCTACGCCCATCAGCAGGACGTGGACCTGGCCGAGGTCACCGGCAGCGGCCCCAAGGGGCGTGTGCTGCGGGAAGACATCGACGCCGTGCTGGCGCGCGTCGCCCGCCCGGCGCCCACACCGTCATCGGCGCCCTCCCCTGCCGCGTCCGTCCCGACCGCGCCTGCGGGCGGCGAGCGGCGCTGGCGGCTGAGCGGCATCGCCAGGGCCATGTACGACAGCATGAGCCGCGCCGCCCACGTGCCGCAGGCGACGACGGGCTTTGCCGTCAACGCCGCCGCCTTCGAGGCAGCCCGGGCACGCCTGGCCGCCCACACCGGCCAGCGCGTTTCCTACGTCGCATTGCTGATCAAGGCGCTGATCCCGGCCCTGAAGGCCATGCCGCAGTTCAACGCCAGCATCGACGACCAGACGCTCGAAGTCGTCGAAAAGCACTACTACCACATCGGCTTTGCCGCCTATACCGACGCGGGTCTGGTGGTGCCGGTGATCCGCGACGCGGACCGCCTGAGCGTGGTCCAGCTGTCGGCCGCCATCGACGAGCTGGCCGCCCGCGCCCGCGACCGCAAGCTCGCCCCGGACGACATGCGCGGCGCCACCTTTACCCTCAGCAACTGGGGCAGCCACGGCGGGCAGGACATCTTTGGCACGCCCATCATCAACCCGCCGCAGGTCGCGATCTTAGGGATGGGCCGGGTGCGCAGCGAGCCGGTGGTGGTGGACGACAGCCGCATCGAAATCCAGCGCCGCCTGAACCTGGTGCTGTCCTACGACCACCGCCTGATCGACGGCGTGACGGCCCTGCGCTTCATGCAGCCGATCCTGGCGGCGGTGGAAGACCCGCTGCTGCTGCTGGCGGACGCATGAGTCCGAAAAGCGGACCGGCTCAGTAGGTATCCACCGGATCCACGTCCAGCGACCAGCGCACTTGGCGCGCCGCGGGCAGCTGCGCCAGCGCCGGCAACCACGCGCGCAGCAACGCATGCAGCGGCGCCCGCCGCTGCGCCTGCAACAAAAGCTGCGCCCGGTAGCGGCCGGCGCGTTTGGGCATCGGCGCCGGCACCGGACCCAGCAGATCGACCCCGGCGTGGCCCAGTTCAGCCGCCAGCGACAGGGTCTCACCCAGGAACCACAGCGCGTCCTGCGGCCGGGTCGATTCCGCCCGCAGCAGGGCCAGATGGCTGGATGGCGGCCAGCCGGCGGCCTCGCGCTCGGCCAGCAGCTCGCCGGCAAAGCTGCCGTAGCCGCCATGCAGCAGGGCGCGCAGCACCGGATGCTGCGGCTGGTGGGTCTGGATCAGCACCCGGCCCGCCTGCTCGCCGCGCCCGCAGCGGCCGGAGACTTGGTAAACCGTCTGCGCCAGGCGCTCGCTGGCACGAAAATCGGCGGCGAACAGGCCCTGGTCGGCGTCGAGGATGCCAACCAGCGTCACCGCCGGAAAATGATGACCCTTGGCCAGCATCTGCGTGCCGACCAGGATGTCGGCACTGCCGTCGCGCGCCGCGGTCAGGTGCGCGTCCAGCGCCCCGCGCCGACGCGTGCTGTCGCGATCCACGCGCAGCACCGTGTGGTCCGGGAACAGCGCCGCGATGTCGGTCTCGATGCGCTCGGTGCCGGCGCCCAGCGGCAGCAGGTCCTGCGCGCCGCAGCCCTCGCAACGGCTCGGCAGCGGCTGCTCGCGCCCGCAGTGATGGCACAGCAGCAGCCGGCGACCGCGGTGCAGCGTGTAGTGCGCGTCGCAGCGGTCGCATTTGGGTACCCAGCCGCAGGCATGACACAGCAGCACCGGCGCATAGCCGCGGCGGTTCAGGAACAGCATCACCTGACGGCCGGCGGCCAGTTCCTCACGCACCGCCGCGGCCAGCGCGGGCGATACCAGGCCCGCCATGCGCTGGTGGCGCACGTCCAGCAGCTCCAGATGCGGCAGGCGCGCGCTGCCGGCCCGCTCGCGCAGATGCAGCGTGCGGTACTGGCCGCTCCTGCCGTGCGCCAGACTCTCCAGCGACGGCGTGGCGCTGCCCAGCAGCACCGGCACGTCTTCGATGCGCGCCCGCAGCACCGCCATGTCGCGGGCGTGATAGCGAAAGCCGTCCTGCTGCTTGTAGGAACTGTCGTGTTCCTCGTCGACCACGATCAGGCCCGGTCGCGCCAGCGGCGCGAACACCGCCGAGCGGGTGCCGATCAGCACCCCGGCCCGGCCGCTGCTGGCGGCCAGCCAGGCGGCCAGACGCTCGCCGTCGGAAAGACCTGAATGCAGCACCGCCACGGCAGGGCCAAACCGCGCCCGAAAACGCGCCTCGGTCTGTGGCGTGAGGCTGATTTCCGGCACCAGTACCAGCGCCTGGCGACCGGCGGCGAGCACCCGTTCGATGGCCGTCAGGTAAACCTCGGTCTTCCCGCTGCCGGTGACGCCGTCGAGCAGGAAGGCGCCAAAGCCGCTGCTGGCCGCGACCGCATCGACCGCCGCGCGCTGCGCCGTGGTCAGCGGGTGGCCGCGCTCGGGCGCCCAGTCGGTCGCCACGTCCGATACCGTCTGGGCACGCTCGATCCAGCCTTTGTCGGCCAGCGTGCGGGCGGTGGCGCGCCAGTTGGGCAGCGCCGTGTCGAGTTGTGATTCCGCACGCAGACCTTGCGCCAGGACGCTGAGCAAGGCCGCCTGCCGGGGTGCCCGGGCCAGGCTGCCCGGGTCCGGTGCCGATTCAGTCAGCGACCAGTGCCAGATCAGAACCTGCTGTGCCGGCCGGCCGGCGCGCAGCAGGCCCGGCAGCGTGCCGACCAGCACTTCGCCGGGCGGGGCGTGGTAGTAGTCGGCCGCCCGGCGCAACAGATCGAGCACGCTGGGCGGCAGCAGCGGTTCGCTGTCGAGTGACTCGTGGATGTGCCGAAGCTGCGCGTCGGCCACCTCGGCATGACTGGCATGCGCCACCACCAGGCCGACCTGGCTGCGCCGGCCAAACGGCACCCGCACGCGGCAGCCCACGGCTGGCGGTGGGGCATTGAACAACGGCAGGTAGTCGAACAGATGCCGCAGCGGCGCGTCGATGGCGACCTTCAGGATCAGCCGCGACATGGGCCGCGCTCAGGCGTGATACGGCGTGCTCAGCTCGTGGACCGCATCCACCAGCACCGCCACGTGATCCGGATCGGTCTGCTGCAGCACGCCGTGGCCCAGGTTGAACACATGCCCGGCTCCAGGGCCATAACTTTCGAGGATACGCGCCACCTCGGCGCGAATGCGCTCGGGTGGGCCAAACAGCGCGATCGGGTCCAGATTGCCCTGCAGCGCCACCCGGCCGCTGGTCAGTTCGCGCACCTCGCCCAGCTCCTGCGTCCAGTCGACGCCCAGCGCATCGCAGCCGATCTGCGCCTGTTCGGCCAGCCAGCGGCCGGCGCCCTTGGTGAACACGATCAGAGGCAGCTCGCGCGTTGCCGGCCGGGACTTGAGCAGTTCGGTCACGCGCGCCTGGTAGGCCAGCGAGAACGCGCGGTAGCCGGGCGTGGTCAGCACGCCGCCCCAGGTGTCGAACAGCATCAGCGCCTGGGCACCGGCGGCTGCCTGGGCGGTCAGGTAATCGGCCACCGTTTCGGCCAGCAGTGCCAGCAGGCGATGCAGGGCCGCCGGATCGGTGTAGGACAGGCCCTTGATGAGCCGGAAATCGTCGCTGCCGCCGCCTTCGACCATGTAGCAGGCGAGCGTCCACGGGCTGCCGGAAAAGCCGATCAGCGGCACCCGGCCGGCCAGCTCGCGGCGCAGCATGCGCACGGTGTCGAACACGTACGGCAGGCTGCGCTCGACGTCCGGCAGGGCCAGCCGGTCGATGTCGGCGGCGGTGCGCAGCGGTCGCTCGAAGCGCGGGCCCTCGCCTTCCACGAAGTGCAGGCCAAGGCCCAGCGCATCGGGGATGGTCAGGATGTCCGAGAACAGGATGGCGGCGTCCAGATCGAAGCGCGCCAGGGGCTGCAGCGAGACTTCGGTGGCCAGTTCCGGGCTTTTCATCAGGCCCAGGAAACTGCCCGCCCGCTCGCGCGTGGCGCGGTACTCGGGCAGATAACGGCCAGCCTGGCGCATGATCCACACCGGCGTGCGGTCCACCGGCTGGCGGCGCAGCGCACGCAGCAGGCGGTCGTTGGCCAGCGCCGGCAGGTTCCCCACGGCTAGACGCCGAGGTACTGCAGGATGCCCTCGGCGGCCTGACGGCCGTCGTAGACCGCCGTCACCACCAGGTCGGCGCCGCGCACCATGTCGCCACCGGCGAACACCTTCGGGTTGGCCGTCTGGTGCGCGACCGGTGCCTTGGCCGGCGCGTGAACGCGGCCGTTGGTGTCGGTGGCGATACCGAACTGGTCGAACCAGGCCGGCGGATTCGCCCGAAAGCCGAATGCGATGATGACCGCATCGGCCGGAATCACTTCCTCGCTGCCCGGAATGGACTGCGGCTGGCGCCGGCCCTTGGCGTCCGGCGGGCCAAGTTCCGTGGTCACCATCTTCACGCCACAGGCGCGGCCGTCCGGGCCGGCAATGATTTCCAGCGGCTGGCGGTTCCACAGGAACTGCACGCCCTCGTCCTTTGCATTACCGACCTCGGTGCGCGAGCCGGGCATGTTGCGCTCGTCGCGCCGGTAGGCGCAGACCACCTGTGCCGCGCCCTGGCGGATGGCGGTGCGGTTGCAGTCCATGGCGGTGTCGCCGCCGCCCAGGACCACAACCCGCTTGCCGGCCATGTCGATGAAGTCGCCCGGATTGCGCTCGAAACCGAGCTGGCGGTTGGCGTTGGCGACCAGGTACGGCAGCGCCGGGGTCACGCCCGGCAGGTTCTCGCCGGCAAAGCCGCCCTGCACGAACCTGTAGGTGCCCATGCCCAGGAACACCGCGTCGTAATCGGCCAGCAGGCTTTCGAATGGCAGGTCGCGGCCGATCTCGACGCCCAGACGAAACCGGATGCCCATGCCCTCGAAGATCGCCCGCCGCCGCTCGATGACCGTCTTCTCCAGCTTGAAGCCGGGGATGCCAAACGTGAGCAGGCCACCGATTTGCGGGTAGCGGTCGAACACCACCGCCTGCACGCCGGCACGCGCCAGCACGTCGGCGCAGGCCAGCCCGGCCGGTCCGGCGCCGACGACGGCCACCTTCTTGCCGGTCGGCACCACTCGCGACAGGTCGGGCTTCCAGCCGAGCTTGAAGGCTTCCTCGGTGATGTATTTCTCGATCGAGCCGATGGTGACGGCGCCCAGGCCGTCGTTCATGGTGCAGGCGCCCTCGCACAGGCGGTCCTGCGGGCAGATGCGGCCGCAGACTTCCGGCAGCGAGTTGGTCTGGTTGGACAGCTCGGCGGCTTCCAGGATCTTGCCGTCCTGGATCAGCTTGAGCCAGTCGGGGATGTAGTTGTGCACCGGGCACTGCCACTCGCAGTACGGATTGCCGCAGTCCACGCAGCGGCCGGCCTGGCGAGCGGCGGTGGCGGCGTCGAAGGGCACGTAAATCTCGTGGTAGTGCTGGATACGCTGCTGCGCCGGCTGTTTTTCCAGCTGACGCGGCACGTCCAGGAACTGCAGCGGATTCTTGCGGGGCTTGGGGGCAGCGGCCATGGGTCAGGATTCGCCTGTGGTCGGGACGGGGACGGGAGCGAAGGCGCCGCTCAGCGCGCCGCGCGGGCAGCGTCGAGCAGGGTTGTCAGTTCGCTGGCCTGCGGCTTGACCAGCCAGAACTTGCCGCGCAGGTCGGCCAGGTTGTGCAGGATCTGCCGCCCCCATTCGCTTTGCGTCTCGTCGGCAAACTCGCGCAGCAGACCGCGCAAGAAGCCGACACAGATGGCCGTATCCTCCGTATTGATGCGGTGCAGTTCCACCAGCTCCGGGTTGTAGCGTTCCGGCAGGCGGTTGTCGGGGTCGTACACGAAGGCCATGCCGCCGGTCATGCCGGCGCCAAAGTTGACCCCGGTCGGACCCAGCACCACCACCACGCCACCGGTCATGTACTCGCAGGCGTGATCGCCCACGCCCTCGACCACCGTGATGGCGCCCGAGTTGCGCACCGCAAAGCGCTCGCCGGCCTGGCCGGCGGCCAGCAGCTTGCCGCCGGTGGCGCCGTACAGGCAGGTGTTGCCGACGATGGTGGTCAGCTGCGACTGCAGGCGGCTGGCCCGCGGCAGGCTGAGCACGATCTTGCCGCCGGCCATGCCCTTGCCGACGTAGTCGTTGGCATCGCCTTCCAGCAGCAGGTTCAGGCCGCCGGCATTCCATACGCCCAGGCTCTGCCCGGCGTGGCCGCGCAGCTTCAGGGTGATGGGCGCGTGCTCCATGCCGTGGTTGCCCCAGCGGCGGGCGATCTCCCCGGACAGGCGGGCACCGATCGAGCGGTGCGTGTTGCTGATGTCGTAGTGGAAGATGCCGCCGCGCGCGTGCTCGATGGCGTCCAGCGCGTCGGCCACCATCTGCTCGGCCAGCTCGCCCTTGTCGTAGGGATCGTTGCAGGCGGCGGTGCAGAAGTGCTTGCCATCCACCGCCAGACCGTGGCCGGTCAGCAGCGGCTGCAGGTCCAGGTGCTGCTGCTTGCTGGTGTTGCCGGCGCGCGGCTGCATCAGGTCCGTGCGCCCGATCAGGTCTTCCATGCTGCGCAGACCCAGCGCCGCCAGCAGCTCGCGCGTTTCCTGCGCCACGAAGCGCAGGTAGTTCTCGACCATTTCCGGCAGGCCGACGAAGTGCTTCTGGCGCAGCTCCTCGTTTTGCGTGGCGATGCCGGTGGCGCAGTTGTTCAGGTGACAGATGCGCAGGTATTTGCAGCCCAGCGCGATCATCGGCGCGGTGCCGAAGCCAAAGCTCTCCGCCCCCAGCATGGCCGCCTTGATGACGTCCAGACCGGTCTTGAGGCCCCCGTCGGTCTGCAGGCGGACTTTCTCGCGCAGCTTGTTGGCCAGCAGCGCCTGGTGGGTTTCCGCCAGGCCGATCTCGAACGGGATGCCGGCGTACTTGACCGAGGTCAGCGGGCTGGCGCCGGTGCCGCCGTCGTAGCCGGAGATGGTGATCAGGTCGGCGTAGGCCTTGGCCACGCCGGCCGCCACCGTGCCGACGCCGGCCTGTGCCACCAGCTTGACCGACACCAGCGCCTGCGGATTGACCTGCTTCAGGTCGAAGATCAGCTGCGCCAGGTCCTCGATCGAATAAATGTCGTGGTGCGGCGGCGGCGAGATCAACGGCACGCCGGGCATGGTGCAGCGCAAGCGGGCGATCAGCTCGTCCACCTTGTTGGCCGGCAGCTGGCCGCCCTCGCCGGGCTTGGCGCCCTGCGCGATCTTGATCTGCAGGACTTCCGCATTGACCAGGTAGTGCGGCGTCACGCCAAAGCGGCCCGACGCCACCTGCTTGATCTTGGAGGTGCGCTCGGTGCCGTAGCGGGCCGGGTCTTCGCCACCCTCGCCGGAGTTGGAACGCCCACCCAGGCGGTTCATGGCGATGGCCAGCGCCTCGTGCGCCTCCGGCCCCAGCGCGCCCAGCGACATGCCGGCGCAGTCGAAACGGGCCGTGATGGCCTCGATCGGCTCCACCTGGTCGATGGGGATCGCCTTGCCGGGACGCAGCTCCAGCAGGTCGCGCAGGGTCGCCACCGGGCGCTCGTTGACCATGCGTGCGAAGGTCTTGTAATCGGCGTAGTCGCCACTGCGGGCGCAGGCGATCAGCGCGGTGACCACGTCGGGATTGAAGGCGTGGTACTCGCCGCCGTGCACGAAATTGAGCAGGCCGCCCTGGAACAGCGGCTTGCGGGTGGTGGCCGCCGCGTCGGCAAGAACCTGCAGATCGGCCTCCAGGTCATCGAAGGTCGCGCCCTGCAGGCGGCTGACCACGCCCTCGAAGCACAGGCGGGTGACCTCGTCGTGCAGGCCGATGGCCTCGAACAGCTGCGCGCCGCGGTAGCTGGGCAGGATCGAGATGCCCATCTTGGACATGATCTTGAGCAGGCCCTTGTTGATGCCGCCGGCAAAGTTGGCGCAGCCGCGCTCGGCGCCATCCACGCCCAGCATGTCGGCGACGCTGGCATAGGCCAGATACGGATAAATCGCCGTCGCACCCAGGCCCAGCAGCACCGCAAAGTGATGCGGATCGCGCACGGTGGCGGTCTCGATCACCAGGTTGGCGTCCGAGCGCAGCTCAAGCCGCGTCAGGTGGTGATGCACGGCGCCAGTGGCCATTGGCGCCGGCACGGGCAGGCGCTGCGGCGAGGCTGCGCGGTCGCTGAGCACGATGATGACCTTGCCGGCGCGCACGGCCGCCTCGGCCTCGGCACAAATGCGCTCGATGGCCATTTTCAGGCCGGTATGGCCGGCATCCGGACGCGGATAGGACAGGTCGATCAGCACGTTCGGGTAATCCGCATCGTCCACCGTGAGCAGGCGCTCGAAGCGTTCGCGGCTGAGCACCGGGCTGGCCGTGACCAGCCGCCGGGCGTGATCCGGGGTTTCCTCGAACACGTTGTGGTTGCGCCCGAAGCCGGTGCTCAGCGACATCACGATGGTTTCGCGCAGCGGGTCGATCGGCGGATTGGTGACCTGCGCAAAGGACTGGCGGAAGTAGTCATACAGCGAACGTGGCTGCTCGGACAGCACCGCCATCGGTGCATCGTCACCCATGGAGCCGACCGCTTCCTGGCCGTCCACGGCCAGCACGCGCAGGATCCGCTCGCGCTCCTCGTAACTGAGGCCGAACAGCTTCTGCTGGGCTTTCAGGTCGTCGCCGGTCAGGGCTTCGGCCTGGAAGCCGCCGTTTTCCATGTCGTCCAGCCGGCGCACGTGCCGCTGCAGCCAGCGCCGGTAGGGCTGGCGACGCTTGAGGCGCTCGTCGATGTCGGACGGCAGCAGCAGCTCGCCGGTCTCGGTATCGGCAGCGATCATCTGGCCCGGCATCAGGCGGCCGCTGGCCACCACGTCCTCGGGCGCGTAATCGCGCACGCCGATTTCGGACGCCAGCGTGATGATCCGATCGCGCGTCACCACCCAGCGCGCCGGGCGCAGGCCGTTGCGGTCCATGGTGCAGGCAGCGTAGCGGCCATCGGTCAGCACGATGCCGGCCGGCCCGTCCCACGGCTCCATGATCATGCCGTGGTATTCATAGAACGCCCGCAGGTCCGGGTCCATGCCCGGCACGTGCAGCCAGGCGGGCGGAATCATCAACCGCATGGCACGAAATACGTCCATGCCGCCCGACAGCAGCACGTCGAGCATGTTGTCGAGGCTCATCGAATCCGAGCCCCAGGTCGACACCAGCGGCAAGATGTCCTCGACTTCCGGGAACAGCGGGCTCGCAAACTTGTGCCCGCGCGCCATGGCCCAGTAGCGGTTGCCCTGTACGGTGTTGATTTCGCCGTTGTGGGCCAGGTAGCGGAACGGCTGGGCCAGCTGCCAGCGTGGCCAGGTGTTGGTCGAAAAGCGCTGGTGGTAGACGCACACCGAGGAGGCGAAGCGCGGATCACCCAGGTCCGGATAGAACTGCGGCAGCCGGTCGGGCATCACCAGGCCCTTGTAGACGATGACGTGGCAGGACAGGCTGGTGACGTAGAACTCCGGATCGCCCGGCTCGATGCGCTTCTCGGCCCGCCGCCGGGCAAAGTACAGGCGCCGGTTGAAGTCCTCGTCGGTCAGCGTGCGCGGCGCCGTGACAAACACGTGCTCGATGCCCGGCAGCATGGCCAGCGCCTGCTCGCCGCAGGCCTCGGGATTGACCGGAACCTGTCGCCAGCCGGCAATACCCAGGCCCTCGCAGGCCAGTTCGGCTGCCAGCACCTGACGCGCCTGTTGCGCCAGGGCCGGATCGCGGTTCAGAAACACCGACCCGACCGCGTAGTTCTCGCCGATGCCCATGCCCGCCGCCGCGGCGACGGCGCGCAAGAATTCGTCCGGCTTGCGAATCAGCAGCCCGCAGCCGTCACCGGTCTTGCCGTCGGCGGCGATTGCGCCGCGGTGCGTCATGCGCGCCAGCGACTGGATGGCGGTCGTCACCAGCCCGTGCGAAGCCTCCCCGTCCATGTGCGCAATCAGGCCGAAACCGCAGTTGTCGCGCTCGAAGCGCTCGCGGTACAGCGTGTTGGAAAGATCGGGTTTCGTGGTCACGGAATTCCAAGGTCTCTGGTAACGGCACCGGGAGGGGTGCCTGGCGCCCGCCTGGCCAGCGGGCAGGCCAGGGACGAACCGGCGATTTTATCCATCCACAGCATGCCCCACAAATGTGCAAACCGGCAGCGCCTGCACCGTCCAGGCGGATCCGGCGTGCCGCATTGGCACTTTCCGGGCCCGCGCTGCGCGCCGAAACCGCCCGCAGCCGTGCAACTGGCAGAACCGTGGCGGCAACCTGCTAGACTGAATTCGCCTTGCAACTTCGTCATTGCAAAGGCCGTGCCGGCCTCGTGCTGGCCCGACACCCTATCCCGGACTGGCGCCCGCCACGTCCACTTTACTGCGCAACGAGGAGCCCCCCATGACCCACGAACTGCCCCCCCTGCCCTACGCCATCGATGCCCTGGCGCCGCACATCTCGGCCGAAACGCTGGAGTTCCACCACGGCAAGCATCACAAGACCTACGTCGACAACCTTAACAAGCTGATCCCGGGCACCGAGTTCGAGAACCTGTCCCTGGAAGACATCGTGCGCAAGTCCAGCGGCGGCATCTTCAACAACGCCGCGCAGATCTGGAACCATACCTTCTACTGGAACTGCCTGGCGCCCAAGGCCGGCGGCGCGCCCAGCGGCGCCCTGGCGGCGGCCATCGACAAGGCTTTCGGCTCGTTCGATACCTTCAAGGAGAAATTCGGCCAGACCGCCATCACGACCTTCGGTTCCGGCTGGGGCTGGCTGGTGAAGAACGCCACCGGCGGCCTGGAGCTGGTCAGCACCAGCAACGCTGGCTGCCCGCTGACCGCCGGTCAGACGCCGCTGCTGACCTGCGACGTGTGGGAGCACGCCTACTACATCGACTACCGCAACGCGCGACCCAAGTACGTGGAGTCGTTCTGGAACCTGGTGAACTGGGACTTCGTGGCGCGCAACTTCGGCTAAGTTCACATCCGCGGATGGGCACGGGGCGCTGCGGCGCCCCGTGCCGTGTCTGACACCCTGAATCGACCCGGAACACCTCATGCACACACCCAGTTCCCGCCAGCGGTTCGCGCTGGGCGCGGCGGCGTGCGCCGGCCTGCTCGGCTTCGGCTATTTCCTGCAGTTCGCGCGTGGTCTGGAGCCATGCCCGCTGTGCATCCTGCAACGGCTGGCGTTCTTGGCGCTGGGCCTGGGTTTTCTGACCGGCGCGCTGATCGGCCCGGGCCGCATCGGCATCCGCCTGCTGGCGGGCCTGGGTTTGCTGTTCGCGGGTCTGGGCGCGGGCGTCGCCGGCCGCCAGGTGTGGCTGCAATCCCTGCCGGCCGACCAGGTGCCGGCCTGCGGGCCGGGCCTGGACTACATGGTCGGCAACTTTCCGCTGCTCAAGACCCTGTCGATGATCCTGCGCGGCTCCGGAGAATGTGCCCAGAACGCCTGGCAGTTCCTGGGACTTGGCATTGCCGCCTGGGCGCTGGTGTGGTTCGCGCTGCTGGGTGGGCTGTCGGTGTGGCTGCTGCTGCGTCCCGGCCGCTGAAAAGCGACACGTTGTCGTGCGGCAACCCGGCCTCCTACACTGACCCCTTCACAACAACCCATAAGGAGGAGCCTTCATGAAGATCGACTGTTTCACCCACGTCATGCCCAAGCCCTACATCGAGCGCTTCAGCGCGGCGGTCAAGGACTTCTACCTGGGCGACCTGCCGGCCAAGATTCCGGAAATGGTCGACATCAATCCGCGCATTGCGATGATGGATCGCCTGGGGATCGATCAGCAGGTGCTGACCATCGCCACGCCGCCGATCGAGGAAGTGGTCAGCGATCCGAAGCTCGCCGCCGAGCTGGCCACGGTGGCCAACGACGCCATCGCCGAGATGGCGGCCAGGCGGCCGGACCGCTTCCTGACCGTCGGCACGATCGCCATGAACAACATGGATGCCGCCCTGCGCGAGGCCGAGCGGGCCGTGAAGCAGCTGGGCATGAAAGGCATCCTGATCTACACCAACTGCCAGGGCCGGGCCATCGACGCGGCCGAGTTCATGCCGTTCTATGACCTGATGGCGCAGCTCGACCTGCCGATCTGGCTGCACCCGGCGCGCACGCCGATGCGGCCCGACTACGTGGACGAGGACCGCTCGCAGTACGCCATGTGGCAGATCTTCGGCTGGCCGTTCGAGACCAGCATGGCCATGACGCGGCTTATTTTTTCCGGCGTGCTGGATCGCCACCCGGGCCTGAAGATCATCACCCACCACGCCGGGGCGATGATTCCGTACTTCGACAAGCGCATCGAGTACGTGTACCCGCTGTTCCAGTCGCTGGGCCAGATGGGCGACGCGCTCGAGCGCCTGCAAAAGCCGCTGATCGAGTACTACCGCATGTTCTACAACGACACCGCGGTGATGGGCTCGGTCGGCGGCATGCACGCGGCGTACGCGTTCTTTGGCGCCGACAAGCTGCTGTTTGGCACCGACACGCCGTTCGATACCAAGGGCGGGTCGCTGTTCACCAGCGAGACGGTGTTCAGCATCGAGGCGCTGGCCATTCCGCCGGCCGAGAAGGCGGCCATCTACGCCGGCAACCTCAAGCGTTTGCTGAATATGTAGGCGGTCAATCGCCCGGCAGGCACCAACCTGCCGGGCGACCCAGCGTCAAGCCGCGATCGGGAACCCGAACACCCGCGCCACGTTCTCGTAGACGATCTGGCGCGTCTGGTCCGGCGGACAGTCGGCGAAGTCGCGCCCCACCTGGCGGCGCGAGAACGGCCACACGCCCTCGGTGTGCGGGTAGTCGGAGCCCCACATGATGTTGCCCACGCCCACGATGTCGCGCGTGCGTACACCGGCCCGGTCATCCTCGAAAGTCGCGTAAAAATTGCGGTGAAAGTACGTGCTGGGCGTTTCCTCCAGGCGCGGCTTCATCCAGCCCTTGTGATCGTTCCACCAGTGGTCCATCAGGTCGAGCACCGCGGCAATCCAGCCGATGCCGCCCTCCACCAGCGACCATTTCATGGCCGGAAAGCGCATCGGCGCGCCGCCCCAGATCACCAGGTTCAGCGGCTCGGCCAGCTGCTGGAACTTGCCGCCGCAGATCAGCGAACCGCTGGCACCCGGACCGCGGATATGCGCCGGGAAGCTCGTGCCACCCAGGTGAAAGGTGGCCACTACGCGCATTGCTTCCAGCCGCGCCCACAGCGCGTCCCACACCGGCTGGTTGTAGGGCTGGGCGGTGTTGGTGGCCGGCAGCATCACGGCTGCCAGGCCGAGTTTGCCGATGGCCCGCTCGGCCTCGGCCACCGCCCACTCGGTCGGCCCCTTGCCGGGCAGCATGGCGGCGCCTTTCAGGCGCGTCGGGTGCGCAGCGCAGAACTCGGACAGCCAGTCGTTGTAGGTGCGGCAGACGGCATATTCGTACTCGGCGTCCGGCGTCTCGCACACGAACAGCCCGACGCCCGGGTAGATGACCTCGCCGCTGACGCCGTCCACGTCCTGGTCCTGCATGCGGGCGTCCGGATCCCAGCCGCCGGGGCGGGTGTCCTCGTACCGGAAATCGGTGATCCGCGGAATCTCGACGCCGCGCGCCTTGAATTCGATCATCGGCCCTTCAAAGGCCAGCGGGCGGGGTTTCAGACCGTCGACCAGCATGCAGTCACCCAGGCCGTCGAGCGCCTCGATGCGCGGTGCCCGGTCGCGCCACCGGGCGTCCATGCGCTTCACCCACAGGTCGCGCGGCTCCACCACGTGCGAGTCGGCCGACAGCAGCGGACCCTGATAATTGGTTTCGGACATGATTCGCTTTCTCCTCGAAGTGCTTGTGTTCAAACAGGATTGAAGTGCTCCGGCCGCTGCGTCAGCCAGGTCTCGCCCCACAGCCGCCCGCCGCCGTCCACCACCAGCGTCTCGCCGGTCACGAACTTGGCCGCCGGGCTGGCCAGGTACGCGCAGGCCTCGGCAACGTCATGCACGTCGCCCAGCTCGCGCATCGGGTTGGCGTTGTAGAACTGGTTCAGCTGCTGGGCCGGGTACTGTGCAAAGCCGCTGCTCTCGATGGCGCCCGGCGCCACGCAGTTGATGCGGATGCGGTGCGGCGCCCACTCCACCGCCAGCGTGCGCGCAAGGTTCATCACCGCCGCGCGGGCGGCGCTGGAATGGGCAATCGACGGCATGCCGCGAAAGTTGTCGAGCACGATGCTGACCACGTTGCCCGGATGGCCCCGTTCACGCCAGGCGCGCGCAGCGGCCTGCGTCACGTACCAGGTGCCATTGAGGTTGGTGTCGACGACGGCATTCCAGCCGTTCGGGCTCAGCTCAATCGCCGGCTGCGCAAACTGCCCGCCGGCGTTGTTGATCAGCACGTCCAGCCGGCCAAAGCGCTGCCAGGTGTGCTCGATCAAGGCCTGCACCTGGTCCGGGTCGCGGATGGTCATGGCCTGCGCGTCTGCATCCGCGCCAAGTTCGCGCAGCAGGGTCAGCGTCTCCTGCAGCGGCTCCGGTCGCCGACCGCAGATCATCACCGCCGCCCCCAGCCGCGCGAACAGCACGGCAATTGCCTTGCCGATGCCGCTACCGCCACCGGTCACCAATACCACCTGCCCGGCGAAAAGATCGGGCCGGAACACGGTGGGGCGCCGCCGCAACGCGTCATCGTCCAGGCCAAAGGAAGTGCGGGCGGACAGATCGTCGAACACGGAATTCTCCTCGCGCGCGAAACCGGGCCATCCGTGGCCGCGCCCGACCTACACGGGCGTTCAGTTATTTTACGCGCGAACGCAGACCGTCGGTATCGGAACCGCTTCAGGCCTGCGCGCTGGGTCTCGCAGAAACGGCCGCGTGCCAGCGCGCCAGGTGCGGCCGCTCGCCAATGCGGATGCCGCTGATGCGGCCAAAATCGATGCCGCACAGGGCCGTGATGTCGGCGATGGTGTAGTTATCGCCTGCAATGAACGGCCGCCCGTCGGCCAGTTCGCCGTCCAGCCAGTCGAGGCGGCTCAAGGCGTGCGCGCGGCACACCTCGCCGTATTCGGGCAACTGCGGGTGCTTGCCCTTGAAGAACGGATGGATGTGCCGGAATACGTTGGCGATTGGCCAGAACAGCTCGAACTCCATGCGCCGGTTCCACATCTCGACCCGCGCCATGTCGAGGCCGGATTCTCCAAACAGCGCAGGCTTCGGGTACACGTGCTCAAAGTAGCGGCAGATTGCCACCGATTCTGTGAGGCAACTGCCGTCGTCCAGTTCCAGCACCGGCACCTGCGCCAGCGGATTCCGGCGCAGGAACCCGGGTCTCAGAATGCCGCCGTCGCCGATACCGACCGGCACGAACTCGACATCCGTCACGCCCTTCTCGGCCAGGAACACGCGCACCCGACGCGGATTCGGCGCGACACGGTCCTCGTAAATTTTCATGCGGTCGCGGGTATCACCAGCACCGCACACGGCGCGTGCTGCACCACCCAGGCCGACACCGACGGCGTGAACACCCGTCCCAACATCGAGCGTGGACGGGTTTCGAGCACGATCAGATCAACGCCGTGCTCACGGGCCAGGCCCACGATGCCCTCGCCCGAATCGTCGACCCGCGCCACTGCCTGGTGCGGCAGGTCGCCCAGTTCTTCCTGGATGATCGCTCCGAGCGATCCTTCCAGCCGATCCCGAATCTGGTCCAGGCTCTCCAGCCGAAAGCCTACCTGCCCCATCTGGCCGGGCTCCGGCGACACATAGGCCAGTATCAGGCGGCTGCCCAGTTCGCGCGCCATCTGCCCGGCGGCGCGCAGCGCCAGCCGCGCCGGGCGGTCCACGGTGAGCGGCACCATGATGGTTTTTGGCGCCAGTGAGTTATGCATGACGATGTCCTCGTGTTGTGTTCTTGCGCTCAACCGGCCATCGAATAGCCGCCGCTGACCGACAGCACCTGGCCTGTAATGTGACCTGCCACCCGGTCCGAGGCCAGAAACAACACCGCATTGGCGATGTCGCGCGGCTTGCCGATCTTCTTCAGCGGCAGCGCCTTGGCGACTTTTTCCAGCTGCTCGTCGGTAAACATCGAGCCCTTGTTGGCCCACATGCTGTTGGCACCCACTTCGCCCGCTTCGTCCGGAATGGTCACCCCCGGGCAAACCACGTTGCAGCGCACGCCAAAGCGGCCGTTCTCACGCGCCACGCTTTTCATGAAGCTGTTGATGGCCGCCTTGACGCCGCCGTAGACGGCCTCGCGCGCCTCGCCCTGGCGGCTGGCGTCGGAGCTGATCGACACGATGGCCCCGCCGCCGGACTTGAGCATGCCGTCCAGGGCCGTCTTGGTGCAGTTGAGCGCACCGATGTAATTGATGCGGATGATCTTGTCCCAGAACTGCGGCGTGGTCTCGGTGAAGTACATCAGCTGGTCCCAGCCGACGGCATTCACCAGCACCTTGACCGGCCCGTGGGCCGACTCGGCCGCCGCGAACATGCGCTGCACCTGCGCCAGATCCGTCACGTCGGTGACCACCGCCTGCGCCTGCGCGCCCAGCGCCCGCGCCTCCTCTGCCACGCGGCCGCCCTGCTCAGGGTCGATGTCGCCGATGGTCACGCGCGCGCCCTCGGCGGCGAAGCCGAGCGCGATGGCCCGGCCAATGTTGGAGGCCGCGCCGGTCACGACGACGCTGATTCCCGAATAGCCCAAATCCACCTGCGGTTCTCCTTTACTGATCGTGTTTAACCATGCCAGTGTTGCGAGCAGCGGTCAGACAACCCCAAGCTCCTTGAGCCGGCCGCGGATCCACTCCCGCTTCTCCGGCGCCACCTGGCGGATCGGCGAGCGCATGACGCCGCCGGCCATCCCCAGCGCCTCGTAGCAGACCTTCAGGTTGCCCAGCGTGGTGGCGTAGGTGAAGTTGCCGGACAGCGGCGCGAACATGATCTCGTCGTAGAAGTCGCGCACCGGCTGCAGCTGCTGCGAGACGGCAAAGGCATCTTCCCACTTGCCGGCGCGCGCCAGCGCCGTGTATTGCTCCAGCAGCGCGCGCTTTTTGCCGTACAGGATGTGGTGGAAGGCGCCGTAGATGACCTGCCCGCCCTGGCGCATGTCGTTCAGCCAGTGGGTCTCGAACGGGTCGCTGACGATGAAATCGTCGGCCGTCATGCGTCGCAGCTTGAGGGTGTCGTCGTGGTTCAGGCTGCCCTGCTTCATGCCGACGTAGGTCGGGATCTCCGACAGGCGCCGCGACAGGTCCAGGCTGATCAGGTGCCCGGCCACCATGGAGCGGTAGAACAACAGCGCCAGGTTCGAGTGGTCGGCCAGGTACTTGAAGTAGTCGTAGATTTCCTGATCCGAGCGCAGCTGCACGATCGGCGTGATGACCTCTGCCGCCACGAAGCCGAGCTTCTCGCAGTAGTTGAGCTTCTCCATCGCCTGATGGACGCTCTGGTCGAAGATGATGGTGTGCAGCGGGATGCGCCCTGCGGCCGTTTCGGCAATCACCTCGTGATAGCGCATCCACTCCGTGACCGACATGTTCCAGCTTTCGGCCACGAAGCCACCCAGCACCAGCCCGCTCTCGCCGATGTCGATGAAGTGTTCGATGTTGCTACGCAGGCCTTCCTCGTCGAGGCTATCGTCCGGCTTGAAGGGCGTGCACGGGCAGTCGTACCAGTCGCGGATGGTCTGCTTGGCCCAGGTCTTGGCTTCGGATTTGGTGAAGGGCAGTTTGTTGGCCATGGGAGTTCTCCTTGGAGTGTTAATGAAATCAGGGCGCGGGCGCGTCGATCACCAGCAGCGTGATGTCGGCTGCCCGGTCGCGCAGGGGCTTCAGCTTGGCGTATTCGGGATCGTTCAGCCACACGTCCACGGCCTCCCGGCTCGGGAAGCGGAACAGCACCACCGAATCGGCGGGCGCGCCGTGCAGGCATTCGGGCGCGTTGCTGCGGCCCAGCAGCTCGCCGCCGTGGCCGCGCACGATGGGGCCGGCGCCCTTGCGGTACTCGGCGAGCAAATCCCAGTCCTTGACCTTGAGAGTCGAAACCATGATGACGGCCATCTCACATCTCCTTCAGGCTGCCCGTGCAGGGCGGGTTTGTAACAGGTCATAGACGCGCTCGGCGCTGACCGGCAGTTGCATGATCGGCGCACCGATGGCGTCGGCCACGGCGTTGGCAATGGCGGCCGGGGCCGGCACGTTGGCGGCCTCGGCAATCGGCCCACAGTTGAACGGGCCGGGGCCTTGCGGGCGCTCCAGCAGCACGGTTTTGAGCTCCGGAATGTCCACGATGCAGGGAATCTTGTAGTCGCCCAGATGCAGCGCCAGCGGCTGGCCGTCTTGCATGCGGTGCTCGGACATCAGCGCGAAACCCAGGCCCATCAGCATGCCGCCCTCGATCTGGCCCTGGTGCGCCTCCGGATTGACGATGGTGCCCACGTCGTGGGCGCTGGTGATGCGCCGCACGTGAACTTGCCCGGTCTCGGGATCGACCTGCACTTCCGCCACCTGGGCGGTGAAGTTGGTGTCCGCGTTGTCCGGAAACAGACCGAGCTTTTCGTACACCTGCGCCGTGACCGGGCCGTCGGCGCGGGCGGCCAGGTCGACAAGGCTGATGTCGCGTCCATTGCCGCTGGCGCAGCCGCGGTCCCAGCTGAGCGCCTGCGCATCGCAGCCCAGCGCCTTGGCGGCGATTGGTGTCAGCTTCTCGCGCAGCGCGGCGACGGCGTTCATCACCGTCTGGCCGATTGCATAGGTGGTGCGGCAACCGCCGACGCCAAAGTCGAACGGCAGGCCGTCGGTGTCGGCAATGCGGATGCCGACCTCGGCCGGCGGCATGCCCAGCGCCTCGGCCACGAACTGCTGCACGGCGGTGAAGGTGCCCTGGCCTGGATCGCCGATCGGCAGCAGCACCGTGATTTTCCCGTCGGTGGCCAGTTCGATCCGGCAGCTCGAATCCCCACCCACCACGCCGCGCTCGTACATGGCGATGCCAAAGCCGACGTTGGGCTCCTTGCCGTGGCGCTCGTGGTAGCCGGACTCGCGCAGGGCTGCTTCCAGGGTCTGCGCGGCACGCACCGTCGGCCAGTGCACGCCGGTTGGCGAGGCATCGCCCTCGCGCAGCACGTTCTTTATCCGAAACGCCGCCGGGTCCATGCCCAGCGCGCGGGCGATCAGGTCGAACTGTGCCTCCACCGCGAACATGGTCTGCGGGCAGCCGGGGCTGCGCATGTGCCCGCCCGGCAGCGTGTTGGTGTAGACGATGGTGCTGTGGATGTCGATGGCCGGCACGCGATAACAACTGGCCGCCTGGTCGGCGCCGTGCAGGTTCAGGCTCGGCAGCGGCTTGTAGGCGCCGTAGGCACCGCCGTTGAATTTCAGATCCACCTGCATGGCGGTGATGGTGCCGTCCTTGCGAACGCCGGTCTTGATGTCGATGCGCGCGGCATGGCGCGCGTTGGCGGCCATGAGCTCTTCCGTATAGCTCATCACCAACTTGACCGGCCGCTTGGCCTCGCGGGCCAGCAGGTAGGCGACCGGCGCTTCCATCTGCGAGCCCTTGCCGCCGAAATCGCCGCCGATGTGCAGGTTGTGCAGCTTGATGCTGGCCGGCTCCACGCCAAAGCAGGCCGCCAGCTGCGCCCGCAGCATGTAGGGGCTCTTGTTGGACGCCCACACCTCGGCATGGCCATCGGCATCCACCCGCGCCAGCACGGCGTGCGGCTCGATGTAGCCATGGTGCTCGGTCGGCGTGCGAAAGGTGTGTTCGAACACCCGGTCCGCCGCCGCGAAACCGGCGTCCAGATCGCCATGCTGCCAGCGCATGTAGGCGCACACGTTGGGCAGCGCCGGCTCCTGCGGGTGACTGAAGGCACCGGCGTAGGACTTGGGCTGCTCGTGCACCCGCGGCGCGCCGGGCGCGAGGGCAGCATCGACGTCGAACACCGCCGGCAGTTCCTCGTACTCGACCTCGATCAGCGACAGAGCCAGCTCCGCGATGTCGCGCGTTTGCGCCGCCACCGCCGCCACCCGGTCGCCGACGAAGCGCACCGTGTCCACCGCCAGCACGGCGTGGTCGCGAATGGCGCGCCCGGCGTAGTACGGAAAATCCTTGCCCGTGACCACCGCAACCACGCCCGGCAGCGCCCGCGCGGCGGTCGTGTCGATGCTCACGATGCGCGCGTGCGGGTACGGACTTCGCAGGATGCGCCCCCAGGCCATGCCCGGCAGCACGTAATCGGCGGCATAGCGGGCGGCGCCGGTGACCTTGTCCGGCCCCTCCATGCGCGAGGTGCGCTGGCCGACGAATTTGTGCGCCATGGATTTACTCCTCCTCTAAATCATCCGGTCCGGGTGCCGGGCAACGGCTTGGGACATTATCATGGCCCACCGCCGACCAAACGATCAGCAAGGAGGAGGCTCATGTCCGACCCCACGGTGACCCTGTCACTGCGCATAAATGGCACGCCCTGGCAGGGCGAGGTGCTGGCCAACCGCCTGCTGGTGGATTTTCTGCGCTACGACGTCGGTCTTACCGGCACGAAGGAAGGCTGCGGCGTGGGCGTGTGCGGCGCCTGCACGGTGCGTCTGAATGACCGGCTGGTGAGTTCCTGCCTGACACTGGCCGCCATGGCCGACGGCACCGAGCTGACCACCGTCGAGGGCCTGGCCGGCCGCGAGGAACTCAAACCCATTCAGCGCGCCTTCATCGAGCACGGCGGCTTCCAGTGCGGCATCTGCACGCCGGGTCAGCTGATGGCCGCGCAGGCACTGCTGGAACACGACGCCAACCCCAGCGAGGACGCCATCAAGGCCTGGATGATGAGCAACCTGTGCCGCTGCACCGGCTACTACGGCATCGTGCGGTCGGTGAAGGCCGCCGCCGGGGGCGCCGCGTGAGGGCCTTCGACTTCAAGGCGCCGGACAGCCTGGACGCGGTCTGCGCGCTGCTGGCGCAGTACGGCAGCGACGCCAAACTGCTGGCCGGCGGCACCGGCCTGCTGAACCTCATGAAACAGGAGCTCGTGCAGCCGGCGGTGCTGGTCAGCCTGCAACGCGTGCCGGGCCTGGACACCCTGACGGTGGACGGCAACGGCATCTGCGCCGGGGCCGGCGTGCGCCACCGGCGCATGGAAACCGACACTGCGCTGCAACAGGCCGCACCGCTGCTGGCCGCCGCCTACGGGCATGTGGCCACCGTGCGCATCCGCATGTCGGCCACGGTCGGTGGCGGGCTGGCGCATGCCGACCCGGCCATGGATGCGCCGGCCGTGTGGCGCGTGCTGGGCGCGACCATGCATTTGCGTTCGGCTAGCGGCACGCGACAGGTGGCGGCGGATGAATTCTTCGAGGACTTCTACACCACGTCCCTCGCGCCGGAGGAAGTGCTGACCGAGGTCACCGCTCCTGCCCTGCCTGCCGGCGCCGGCTGGTCGTATCAAAAATTCCTGCCGCGCAGCGCGGACGACTACGCCGCCGTGTCGGTGTCTGCACTGCTGTGCCTGGATGGCGATGGCCGCGTGGCACAGGCGCGGGTCGGCATCGGTTCTGCGGCGCCGATTCCGGTTCTGGCCCAAGCGGTCGGCGCGGCCCTGATCGGCCGGCAACCCACGCCACAGGCCATCGCCGCCGCCGCGGAACTGGCCCGTGACGCCGTCGATCCGCTCGACGACCTGCGCGGCAGCGCCGCCTACAAGCGCGACATGGCCGTCGTCTTCACGCGCCGGGCGCTGACCGAAGCGGCCGCCCGCGCCCGCCGCGCCTGATCCCCACGACACAAAACCCAACCGGACCCCCATGGAATTCGAGTTCAGACACGTCCTGCCCGCCCCTGTCGAGATCGTCTGGGCCGCCATCGAGGACATCGAAACCGTCGCCCTTTGCATCCCCGGCGTGGTGCGCGTGCAGCGCGAGGATGCCGACCGCTACGCCGGCGCCCTGCGCATCAAGGTCGGGCCAATCTCGCTGGAGCTCGGCGGCCTGGTCACGGTCGAGCTGCTGGACGCCACCACCCGCACGCTGCGCTTTCTGGGTGAGGCCAAGGACCGCCGCGTGCCGGGTCAGATCAAAAGCCGCGCCACGCTGATCGTCACCGCCCACGCCGACGGCGGCAGCGAGCTGTACCTGCACAGCGACACGCACATCCTGGGCAAGATCGGCGAGTTCGGCCAACCGGTCGTGCGCAAGAAAACCGAACAGGTGCTGCGCGAGTTCACCCAGAATCTCAGCCGCCAGCTGGTCGGCGACGAAAACGCCGTCTGACGCCGCGTCTGGCGCGCCACGACATCACACACACGGGAGACAGCAATGCGAGTTTGCATATTGGGCGCGGGCGGATTGGGCTCGGTATTCGGCGCCGCCCTGGCGCTGGCCGGCGTGGAAGTCACGCTCATCGCCCGCCCGGCGCACGCCGAGGCCATCCGCAAGAACGGCCTCAAGCTCACCGGCATTCGCGGCGAGCACCTGATCCGCGAGCCGCTGACCGCGGTGTCGGACCCGCGGGACGCGCAGGGCGAGTTCGACTACCTGATCCTGGGCGTCAAGGGCAAGGACACCGAGGCGGCGCTGGAAGGCGCCAACTGCCTGCGCGATCGGGTCAAAACCGCGCTGTCCTTCCAGAACAACGTGGTCAAGGAAGAAATCCTCAGCCGCTGGCTGGGCGACGCCAGGCGCGTGATCGGCTTCAGCACCATCGAAGCCGGCCACATGGTCCAGCCCGGCCACGTGCACAACGGCCTGACCATCCCCACCACCAACTACGTCGGCGAGATGGACGGCACGCTGACGCCGCGCGTGGAGGCCCTGGCCGACGCCTTCAACCGCGCCGGCATGGGCACCAAGGCCGTCACCAACATCAAACAGGTGCTGTGGGAAAAACTCACCCAGATCTGCGGCGCGGCGGCGTGGTCCGTGAGCTGCCTTGCCGGCGGCAAGGACCTGTACTACCCGGACGGCCTGGTGGTGCGCGAAGGTGCCGCCCATTACGTGCAGGTCAGCCGCGACGCGCTGGCCGTCTACAAGGCCATGGGCTACACGGCCCAGAACTTCTATGCGCCGGTCTCCAAGCTCAAGGAACTGGACGCCATCGAGGACTTCGAAGCCGCCGTCGACATGATGATGGAACTGGGCCGCGGCATGCAGACCCAGGGCTACCGCGGCACCACCTCCATGCACGAGGACGTGCGCCGCGGCAAGAAAACCGAAGTGGACTGGATCATCAAGCCACTGATCGACAAGAGCCTGGAGCTGGGCGTGCCGGTGCCGACCCTGACAGCGGCGTACCGAATCATCAAGACGCTGGATAACTACCTGAGCTGACGGCCCGGCTCCGCGCTGTTCACTTCACGTGGGGCGGGTTGGGCGAAGCCGTAACCCGCCCAAGCGCGGCCGGAACCCTCGCCATATCGATGCCGCTCGGATCAAACACACCATGGCGCAATAAGCGCAGCGCATTGCGCCGTATTTCTGCGACGGCGCGGTTGCAGCCCCCAACACACCATAGGCGCGGTGAGCGGCCGTAGCGCGGTTGCGCGGCCTACTTGACCACGCGCAGCTTGGGCCGTTCCTGGGGCGGCGGTTCGGGTGCGCTGGGCGGGGTGTCCGTTTCTTCGGTCGGGAAGGTCATGCCCTGCCCGTTCTCGCGTGCGTAAACGGCCAGAACGGCCTCCATCGGTACCCAAATCTCACGCGCCACGCCGCCGAAACGGGCGCCAAACGAGACGTGCTCGTTGGCCAGTTCCCGCCGCCCGGTGGCCTGGGCGGCAATGTTCAGGATGATCTTGCCGGATTTGACGTGCTCCTGGGGCACGCTGACGCCGGGCAGGCTGGCCTCAACCAGTATCTGCGGTGTCAGGCCGTTGTCCTCCATCCACTGCACCATGCCGCGCAGCAGATAGGGCTTGGCGGACGGCAGCTTGTCCACGGCCGCCCCGTCAGGCGGATTGGCCGTGCCGCATCTCGAATTCCTGCTCGGTCAGGCTGCTGCGAAATGCCGGGCGCGCGAACATGCGCTCGGCGTAGCGCAGAATCGGCCGCGCCGGCGCCGGCAGTTCGACGCCATACACCGGCAGGCGCCACAGCAGGACCGTCAGCGCGCAGTCGACCAGCGTCGGTCCCTCGCCGAACACGAACTCGTGCTGCTGGAACAGCGGCGCGATGGCGGTCAGGCCATCGCGCAGCGTCTTGCGGGCGCCGGCAACGTCGGATTTTCTCTCGTGCTCGGTCAGCGTGCGGTGCAGGCTGAACCAGTCCCGATCGATACGCCACAGCATCAGGCGCGCCTGGGCCCGCTGGATCGGGTCCACCGGCATCAGCGGCGGGTGCGGGAAGCGCTCGTCCAGGTACTCCATGATGATGGCGGAGTTGTAGAGCACCAGCCCGCGATCGACCAGCACCGGCAGGTCGCCGTAGGGGTTGAGCTCGCGCAGGTCCTCGGGCATGGCCGCCGGGTCGACCGCCTCGATCTCGATCGAGATGTCTTTCTCGCACAGCACCAGCCGGGTGCGGTGGCTGTGGGGGCACACCACACCGGCATACAGCTTCATGTTGCGGATGCGTTCGGTGGTGAAACCGTCGGCGTCGCTGCCATAGTCCAGCGGCTCGACCTTGGGCGCAGCCTTGGCCGATGCGGATTCCTTCTTGGGGGTCTTGGAGGACAAATACTGGATCCTGTCAGTGGACATCACGCCAGTATTCGCGCTTGACCATGTAGGCCAGGCCGGCGAATACCAGCAAAAAGAGCATGACCTTGACGCCAAGGCCGTATCGAACCAGCTTGGCCGGTTCGCCCATGTAGACCATGAAATTAACCAGGTCCCGCACCGCGGCGTCGTACTCGGTCGGTGTGAGCGTACCCGCCGCAACCGGTTGCAGGTGCCCGTCGGTCAGTGCCTGCGTGCCCTGCAAGCCGGCCAGCACGTGCGGCATGGCCGCATTCGGGAAAACCGCGTTATTGACGCCAAACGGCCGGCTCGGATCGAGATAGAAGCTGCGCAAATAGCCATACAGCCACTCCGCACCGCGCGAGCGCGCCGCCAGCGTCAGGTCCGGCGGCGCCTGGCCGAACCAGCGAGCGCCGTCCTTCTTGACCAGCGCCACGCGCATGACCTGGTTTGCGTCACCGCCGTTGAAGACCATGTTGGCCTGCACCTGTTCCGGGGTCAGCCCCAGGTCCTGTGCCAGGCGCGAGTAGCGCATGAACTCCGCACTGTGACAGCTCACGCAATAGTTGACGAAGGTACGCGCACCGCGCTGCAGGCCAGCCCGGTTGGTCAGGTCGACCTTGAAGCCGGGCAACTCCCCACCCTCGCTCGCCACGCCCAGCAATGGAGCGGCGGCCAGCACACACGCCAGAATCAGCTTTCTCATTTTGTTGTCACCCTCTCCGGAACCGGCCTGGTACGGTCGATCCTGGTGTAGATCGGCATGCTCAGGAAGAACAGGAAATACAGCACCGCAAACACACGCGCCAGCAGCGTGTACAGGTCCGACGGCGGCTGCGTGCCCAGATAGCCAAGCCCGATGAAGCTGACCACGAAGATCGCCAGCGCAATGCGGTTCAGCGGCCCCCGGTAGCGGATCGACTTGACCGGGCTGCGATCCAGCCACGGCACCAGGAACAGCATGAAGATCGCGCCGCCCATGGCCACCACGCCCAGGAACTTGTCCGGTACGGCGCGCAGGATCGAGTAGAACGGCGCGAAGTACCACAGCGGGGCAATGTGCGGCGGCGTGACCATGGCATCAGCCGGCTTGAAGTTGTCCGGCTCCAGGAACTTGCCCCACATCTCGGGCACGAAGAACACGATGGCGGCAAAGATCAGGGCGAACACCGACAGGCCCCAGATGTCCTTGACCGTGTAGTACGGGTGGAACGGAATGCCGTCCAGCGGCTTGCCGTCGGCGCCCTTTTTCTTCTTGATCTCGACGCCGTCCGGGTTGTTGGAGCCGGTTTCGTGCAGCGCGATGATGTGGAAGAACACCAGCGCCACGATCAGCAGCGGCACCGCCGCCACGTGCAGCGCGAAGAAGCGGTTCAGGGTCGGATCACCGACCGCGAAATCGCCGCGGATCCACAGCGACAGCCCGTCGCCGATGATCGGAATGGCGCCAAACAGCGAGATGATGACCTGCGCGCCCCAGTACGACATCTGGCCCCAGGGCAGCAGGTAGCCCATGAAGGCCTCGGCCATCAGCAGCACGTAGATGACCATGCCGAACAGCCACACCAGCTCGCGCGGGCCCTTGCCCGAGCCGTAGATGATGCCGCGGAACATGTGCAGGTAGACCACCACGAAGAACATCGACGCGCCGGTCGAGTGCAGGTAGCGGATCAGCCAGCCCCAGTTGACGTCGCGCATGATGTATTCGATCGACGCGAACGCCTGGTCTTCGGACGGCTTGTAATGCATCGTCAGGAAGATGCCGGTGACGATCTGCAGCACCAGCACCGCCAGCGCCAGCGAGCCGAAGAAGTACCAGAAGTTGAAATTCTTGGGCGCGTAATACTGACCGACGTGATCGTCCCACCAGTCGAAGATGGGGAAGCGGTCGTCGATCCAGCGCGCCAGACCTGAACTGCGATTGGCCATTACGCGGTCTCCTGATCTTCGCCGATGACCAAGCGGGTATCGCTCAGGTACTTGTGGGGCGGCACGGCCAGATTGAGCGGCGGCGGCACACCCTTGAACACGCGCCCGGCGAGGTCATAGCGCCCACCGTGGCAGGGACACAGAAAGCCGCCCTTCCAGTCGGCGCCAAGATCGGCCGGGGCCACGTCCGGCCGGTACTTGGGCGAGCAGCCCAGGTGGGTACACACGCCTATCAGCACCAGATACTCGGGCTTGATGGAGCGGTCGGCGTTCCTGGCATAGGCCGGTTGTTCGGATTCGTGCGACTCCGGATCGCGCAGCGCGTCAGTCGATACCTTGGCCAGGTTGTCCAGTTCCTCCTGCGTGCGGCGCAGGACCCACACCGGCCGACGACGCCACTCGATCACCATCAGCTCGCCGGGTGCCAGCTTGCTGATGTCGACCTCCACCGGCCCACCGGCGGCCTGGGTCCTGGCGCTGGGCTGCATGCTTGAGATGAACGGCACCGCCATGGTGGCCAGACCCACCCCTCCCACCGCCCCGGCCGTGCCGGCCAGCAGCCGACGGCGCGCGGGATCAACCGCATCGTTTGACATAGATCACGATTCCCCTGAAGGCGGGCCAATATTGCCCGCGACCTGCTGCGTGCCCCGAAGCGCGTAACGGCGCGCGCCGCTGTGCGCGAGCGACGGACACCAGGATCGGTTCGGGTTAAATGGTAAGCCGCCGTATTGTGCCAAACGCAGCCAGACTGCGCCAAGCCACCGCCCTTGCAAACATCCGGGGCCGACCGGCGCGCCTGCTAGCATTGCCGCCCCTACCTGGAGGCCGCGCATGCCCGTAAGCCGCAATCTTGTCCGTTATCTGCTGCAAGCCGTGGTCGTCGGGCTGGTGGCCGGCGCCGCCATCAGCCTGCTTTGGCCACGGCCGCAAGCCGTACCTGCGCCGACTACCGCGCACCTCGCACCGGCGCGCCAGGACCCGCTGGCCGCGACAAGCCCGCCGACCGCGAACAGCTTTGCGCCGGCCGTGGAACGCGCTGCACCGTCGGTAGTCAACATTTACAGCACCAAGGTCATCACCCGCTCCTACAACCCGTTGCTCGACGACCCGGCATTCCAGCGTTTTTTTGGTCGCGCGCCGGTCCCCCGTCAGCGCCTGGAGTCGAGTCTGGGTTCCGGCGTACTGCTGGACCGCGACGGCTATATCGTGACCAACCGTCATGTCATCGCCGACGCCGACGAGATCGAGGTCGCACTGCGCGACGGGCGTAGCGCCCACGCCAAGCTGGTCGGCAGTGACACCGTCACCGACCTGGCCCTGCTGCGGATCGCACTGCCGGACCTGCCGGCCATTACCCAGGGCGACGACCGTCAGGTCCGCATCGGCGATCTGGTGCTGGCCATCGGCAATCCGTTTGGTGTTGGCCAGACGGTAACGCTGGGCGTGGTCGGCGCGATCGGGCGCGAGGCGCCCGGCATCAACGCCGTCGGCGATTTCATCCAGACCGACGCCGCCATCAATCCCGGCAACTCCGGCGGCGCGCTGGTCAATGCGTCGGGCGAACTGATCGGCATCAACACCGCCATCTACAGCCGCAGTGGCGGCTCAGAGGGCATCGGTTTTGCGGTTCCAGTGACCCTGGTGAGCCAGATCACGACTCAGCTGCGCGAACACGGCGAGGTGCCGCGCGGCTGGCTGGGCCTGGAATTGCAGGAGCTGACGCCTGATCTGGCCGCGTCTCTGGGCATCGACAACCCGACCGGTGCACTGGTCGCTGGCGTCTACCGCAACTCGCCGGCGGAGCGGGCCGGCGTACAGCCGGGCGACCTGTTGCTGGCTGTGGACAGCCAGCAATTCACGCGTGCCCGCGACGCACTGGCCGCGCTCGCCGCGCTGCCGCGCCAGCGCGAGGTCGCCATTACCCTGCAGCGCGGCACCCGTCGCATCGAAACCCGCGCCACCACCATCCGCCAGCCGGACTGAGCGAGCGGCGAGCCGGCCGCCGACCGGCTTACGGCAGGCGGTAAAACTGCGCCGCCGAGCGCCCGGCGATGCCGGCGCGCCCCGCTGCGGGCAAGTCCTCGCGCGCCAGCAGCTTGCGCAGTTCGCGTGCGTATTCCTCGTATTCCAGCTCATGCGGAAAATCACTGGCATAGAGCACGTTGCCCTCGCCGACCGCCCGCAGTCCGGCGTCCAGAAAGCGCTCGTTGGCCTCGCAGGTAACGTAGATGCGACCCTCGGCCAGGATTTCCTGCGGCGAGCGCGTGGCCGTCAGCATCGCCGGTGCGATGTTCTTGAACACGCCGTACATGTACTGCAGGCGATCGGACATATACGCCATCCAGCTCGACCCGGCCTCGAAATAGCCCACACGCAGAGTCGGAAAGCGCTCAAAGGTGCCGCCGTAAAGCATTGCCTGCAAATGGATCAGTAACGGCAGCGGATGGTGCAGCGGCATGGTTCCGCCAAACTGCCTGAGGGTCTGCAGCACGTCCAGACCGTGGTTGCTGCCGCCGTGCAGGACCACCGGCACGTCCAGGCGCTGCGCCTCGGCAAAAATGGGGTCGAAGCGCGCGTCGCCGTAACTGGCGCCCAGATGCGATACCGACGGCAACAAGGCGCCGACGAATCCCAGTTCCATCACGGTCGTGCGCAGTTCCTGCACCGCCGCCGTGACGTCCTGCACGGGCAGCAGGGCCACCGCGTGCAGACGCGGGTCCGGCGCCAGGTGCGTAGCGTGCAGCCAGCGGTTGTAGGCGCGCGCAATCTGCACCGCCCAGTCCGGGTTTTCGATCACGCCGTGGCCGAGCCCGGCGGTCGGAAACAATACCGACGCCGAAATGCCGGTGGCATCCAGAAACTCGCCCCAGCGCCGGGCGTCCGTGGCCGCCCAGCGGGCCGGATCGACCAGCGTGTGCCAGCCGTCCAACCACGGAAACGGGCTGACCATGCTGCCGGTCAGGCGCGCGCCCTTGAGCGGCCCGTCCAGAAAATCGTACAGCCCGTCGAAGCTCTCGATGACGTGTCCGTCGGCATCGATGATGCGGTCTTGCGCCATGTCCGTTTCTCCTCGTGGAACGAGGGCGCAGTGTAGTCACAGACGCGCCGCCAGCGGCCGCCGCGACGTTCGCGCATCGGGGCGTCCAGGCGGCTACAGCAACAGCAGCGTCGCCAGGCCCAGGAAGATGAAGAATCCGCCCGAATCGGTGAGCGCCGTGATCATGACCGACCCGCCCAGCGCCGGATCGGCGCCAAAGCGGATACGCAGCATGGGAATGGCCACCCCGGCGGTGGCCGCCAGCAGCAGATTCAGTGTCATGGCGGCGGTCATCACCAGGCCCAGTGACAGGTTGCGATACAGCAGCCAGGCCAGCAGACCCAGCAGGCCGCCCCAGATCAGGCCGTTCACGGTCGCCACGCCCAGCTCCTTCCTGAGCAGGCGCCTGAACGCATCCGGCGTCACCTGGCCGGTGGCGTTGGCGCGCACGATCATGGTGATGGTCTGGTTGCCGGAATTGCCACCGATGCCGGCAACGATGGGCATCAGCGTCGCGAGGGCCACCAGCTTCTGGATCGAACCCTCGAACAGGCCAATCACGCGCGAGGCGACGAACGCGGTCACCAGATTCACCGCCAGCCATGACCAGCGGTTGCGGACCGAATCCCACACCGAGGCGAACATGTCCTCCCCCTCGCGCAGGCCGGCGCGCGCCAGCAGCTCGGCCTCGCTTTCCTCGCGAATGAAGTCGACCACGTCGTCGACCGTGAGCCGGCCGGCCACCCGCCCCTGCCCATCCACCACCGGCGCCGAGATCAGGTCGTAGCGCTCGAAGGCCTGCGCCGCTTCGCTGGCATCGTCCTGTGGCTCGAAGCTGATCACGCCGTCACGCGTCATCACGCCGCCTACCGACTGGTCGGGATCGTTGATCAGCAGCGCTTCCAGCGACAACAGGCCCCGCAGGTGCCCTTCACGATCCACCACGTACAGCGCGTCGGTATGGTCCGGCAGGGCGTCGAAGCGGCGCAGGTAGCGCAACACCGCCTCCAGGCTGACGTCCTCGCGCACGCTCACCAGATCGAAGTTCATCAACGCGCCGACCGAATCGTCCGGATACGACATGGCGGCGCGCAGCTGCTCGCGTTCGGTCACGTCCAGCGACTGGAACACGTCCTCGATGACCTGCGCCGGCAGGTCGGGTACGAGATCGGCCAGTTCGTCGGCGTCGAGCGACTGCGCAGCCGCGCGCAGCTCGGCCGGGTCCATCGCCTCGATCAGGGACTCGCGAACGGCATCCGAGACCTCGATCAGGATCTCGCCGTCGCGTTCGGCCTTGACCAGATCCCATACGAAGCGGCGGTCGTGGAGCGGCAGCGCCTCCAGGATGAAGGCGATATCGGCCGAATGCAGGCTGTCCAGGCGCTCCTGCAGCGTCGCCACGTGCTGCTTGTGGACCAGGTTTTCGACCAGGTCATGGCGCGGCATGTCCTGCCGGTGCACGAGGCTTTCCACCAGCCGGTGACGGGCGAGCAACTCCTGCACCTCTCGCAGGTGCTGCTGCACGTCGTCTGCGGCCGGACTGACGGGTTCGGTCATGGTGGCGTCGGCTGGATCGGGGGAGGTGCCAACGGGCGTGGTCGGCAGAAAGGCCGCGGCAGCCGCGGCCCGATGCACATTATGCGGTGCCTGCGCCGGCAGGTCGCCGCCCGCAGCGGCAATTGACCGCTACGGACAAGCCTCCAGCCGCACGCCCTGGCCTTGCAGGCTGTCCCTGGCCGCCGCGACCGCCGCCGCCTGCGCGGTGACGCTCCAGCGCAGCCTGGCCTGCGGCGTGTAGCGCTCGCTGATCTGCGTCTGGATGCCCTTGGCAGCCAGTTCACGCTGCCGGCGGCGGGCCCCGTCGGCCTGGCCATAGACGCCCAGCGAAATACGCACCATTCCATCCGCGGCGCGCAGCCGGTACCAGTCGCGCACCCCGGCCGCCTTGAGCCGTTCCGCGATGCCGGCCTGTTCGTCGGCGGCGCCCGTCCAGTACACCCAGTGGCGTGGTCGGGCCCGGTCCTGTGGTTGCAGGACCGGCTCGCCCAGGCCGGCATCACGCAGGGCCTGGCCAGCAGCCTCATAGGCATCGCCGCCCAGAGCGGCAGTGCGATAACAGACCGCGCCGTCCGCCACTGGCGGGCCGGCCAAGATCGGCGCCGGACGAACCTCGACTGGCGGCGCCGACGCCGTTGCTGGTGGTTTTGCGGACACCGGCTCGGGTGCTGGCGGCGATCCGGGCGCCGCAGTTTCCGCCTGCGTGTTGACCTGCACGGCAACCGGCCCGGGCGAGCGGGCGGCCGGCAGCGAGGTGCTTGTGGCAATTTGCGGCTCGGCAATCGGTATCTGGACCGGCGGCGCCTCGTCCAGCGGCAAATCGCCCACTTGCGGTGCGCCCGGCGATGGCTCGTCAGCCGCCGGCAAGCTATCCAGCCGCGGCGGCAATACCGGCAGTTCGCTGAGCAATTGCAGCGGCTTTGCCGAAGGCGCGGGCGCTGGCAATTCGGCCATCGGCGCAGGCGGCAGGCTGAAACCGGCCACGCTGACCATCGCCAGCAGGCCATTGAGGGCCAGCAGCACCCATGACACCGTTCTCATTTTCCCTCCCGTTCCAGCATCTGTCCCAAGCCTTCGAGCACCAGATACGGCACCTGTTGCAGCGTGACAGGCAAGTCCGGTGCCAGTGTGGGGCCATCGCCACCGGTCAGCCACAGTGCCGCGCGCGGCAGGCGCTCGCACCACACCCGCAGGCTGCGCTCGATACCGCCGAGCACCGCCAGCCGCGCCCCGGCCGCGACGGCGTCGGCAGTCGAGCTGGCGCCCAGGTCCGCTTCGGTGTCGGCGCCGTGGATGGCAAACCGGGTGCGGGCGTAAAACGCCTCGGCCATCATCGCTAGCCCCGGAAAAATCACCCCGCCCAGATGCTGGCCATCGGCGCGCAGGCCATCGACCGTAACCGCCGAGCCGCAATCCACGATTACGGCGGCCTGGCCGGGCCGGCGCGTCCAGGCGCCGATCAGCGCCGCCCAGCGATCAACGCCCAGCTGCGCCGGATCCCGATAGCCGCTGTACACCACCCCGCAGCGCGCGGCGGCGACCGGCATCGATACGGTGCAACCCCAGCGGGCGTGCACCGCGGCCCGCAGAGCCGACAGCAGCTCGCCACGCGCCACGGCCGCGATGGCAACTCGCCCGGGCGGCTCCAGAGCGGCGAGAACGCGCTCACAGAATTCGGCCGTCGGTTCGCCGCGCCACACGGCGGCGTGCGGCGCGTGCAGCTGGCCCTGTGCCCAGCCGGCCCATTTCAGCCGGCTGTGACCAAGATCAAACAGCAGGTCCATGCCCGGCCCTGACCGTGACCTCGCCACCCCACAGCGCCCGCCGCTCGCCGTTGCAGTCCACCAGCAAGGCACCGCGGGCATCTATGCCGCGCGCCACGCCGCTGATCCGCTCGCCCGACCAGTCCACCTGCACCGGCCGGTCCGCCAGCACGTCGAAGCGGGCAAAGCCATCCAGCCACGGCGCAAGGCCAGTGGCCGGAAATCCGCACATCACCTGTCGCACGCTGGTGATCACCTGCGCCGCCAGCGCGGTGCGGTCCCAGCTGCGGCCGGCAAGGCGCGCCAGGCTGGTCCAGGGCTGGTCGATGGACGCCCCATCGCTGGCGTCCATATTCACGTTCAGCCCGATCCCGGCGACCGCCCAGCACGGGCCCTGGGTGTCGCCCTGCAGTTCGATCAGGATGCCGCCCAGCTTGGCGCCCCCGCACAGCAGATCGTTTGGCCATTTAAGGCCGATCCCGGCGACACCAAGTCCGGTCAGCGCCTCCGCCAGGGCGGCGCCGATCGCCAGGCTCAGGCCGGCCAGGGCGGCCGGTCCTGCCTCGAAGGCCTGCGCCACGGAAACGTACAGATTGCGCCCGAACGGCGAATGCCACTCCCGCCCACGGCGGCCGCGACCCGCACTCTGGTGCTCGGCCAGGCACACGCCTGCGCCGCCGCTGACGCCGGTGACGATGCGCGCCATCAGGTGAGCGTTGGTCGATGGCAGGGTGTCGAACAGTTCAAGCTCATCGTGCGCTGCGGCCGATGTGGCCAGCGCCTGACGCAGGCGCGGCAGGTCCAGCAGCTCCAGCGCCGGACTGAGCCGATAGCCGCGCGCGCGCTGCGTCTGCACGTCCACGCCCCAGCGGGCGAGACTTTGCGCCTGCTTGGAGACGGCAGCCCGACTCAGGCCCAACTGCTGCGCCAGATCGACACCGGAACGCCAGCCGCCGCCCGCCAGCAGGCGCAGCAGGGCAATTCGGGTGGCAGACGGCGGCGACATGCTTGCGTGCAGACCAGGTCGGCTCGACAAAGGGGGGCGTGCCCCGAACACGATTCGAACGTGTGACCTTCCCCTTAGGAGGGGGACGCTCTATCCATCTGAGCTACCGGGGCGCCGTTGATGCCCCTGGCCGTGGGCCGCCCGGAGCGGCAGGAACCTTACCCGAAGCCGCCGTGGCGAGTCCACCGGGCTTGTTCAGGCGGCCAGCTGCAACGTCAACCATACAACGGCGGCGGCAAGCACCAGGCACGCCGCCGCCCGCCACCATGGCGCCATCACACCCGGCCGATCGCGGTAGACGCCCTGCGGTTTGCGACCGGTAAACATCGCCGTGAGCAGGTTCTCGCCCCGCCACAGGTACAGCAACACGGCCACCACATGCAGGCCGGCGGCTGCCAGCAGCAGGTTGAAATTGCGCTTGTGAATGAACGTCAGCAGGTCGCTGGTGTCCTTGCCGATCAGGGCGGCGAGCGGGCCCTCGGTGAAGATATCGTCGTTGGCGAACAGGCCGCTGCCCGCCTGCACGGCCACCACCAGCAGCAGCACGATCACCATCCAGCCGCCCAGCGGGTTGTGGCCCAGGTAATGCTGCGGCTGGCGGCTGAACCAGGCGCGGGCGTAGCCAAGGACCGCCCGCGGGCCGCGCACGAAGCCGGCGAAGCGTGCGTTGCCGCTGCCCCACACCCCCCACAGCAGGCGAAACAGCAGCAGCGTCAGCACGGCATAGCCGCAACGCATGTGCCACTGCATGTACTCGACGCCCGCCTCGGCACTCGCCCACGACCCGGCAAGCAGCGCCACCAGCGACCAATGAAACAGCCGCACGGGCCAGTCCCATACCGCCACGCCCCCGGCGCCGTGGGTCGTGGCTTCACTGTGTTGATCATCCTCGTGCGTCATGGTCCCGCCCGTTGCGTGTGTTAGGGTGCCGGCCGCATGCGCCGGTTTGACGCTGCACCACGACCGACGGCTTTATAGCGGGTTGTGGCCCACCATTTCCAGCGACGATGCAGTGAATCAGCGACGCTGGCAGGCAACCGGGAACCGGCAGCGCGTGCGGACACTCCAAGCGCTGTCCGTGCCGACGTCCGGCCGGCTCCCGGAAACTTGACCAGCGTGCACATTGCCGACATCACCATGTTTTTCGCGCCCACCAGCGGTGGTGTGCGAACGTATCTGGAACAAAAACAGCGCCACTTGGCCAGCCAGGCCGGCATCCGGCACAGCGTGCTGGTGCCCGGTCGCAGGTCGGCGACCGAAGGTGCTTTCCACTACCTGCCGGCACCGCCGCTGGGCCGGACCGGCTACCGGGTGCCGCTGCGCGGGGAGCCCTGGACACGCGAGCTGTGCCGGTTGCGGCCGGACCTGATCGAGGCCGGCGACCCCTACCGCCTGGCCTGGGCGGCACTGGACGCCGGACAGCGCCTGGGCGTGCCGGTGGTCGGCTTTTACCACTCGGACCTGCCGCGACTGGTCGACAGCCGCTTCGGCACCGGCGCGCGGCGGCTGGCCGAACGTTATGTGCGCAACCTGTATTCGCGCTTCCAGGCGGTGCTGACGCCCAGCCGGATCATGGCCAGGCACCTGCAGGCGCTGGGCGTGGACCAGGTGACCGTACAGCCTCTGGGCGTCGATGTGCACACCTTCGACCCGGCCCATGCCGATCCCACTCTGCGCCAACGACTGGGCATTGCAGCCGATACACGGCTGCTGGTGTTCGCCGGGCGCGGCGCGCGGGAAAAGAACATCCCGCTGCTGATCGCAACGGCGCGTGCGCTCGGTCCCGGCTACCACCTGTTGCTGATCGGCCCCGGCATGCCCCGGCCGTCTGGCGGCAATGTCACGGTCCTTGACGGCTACATGCCGATGGCGGAGCTGGCGCGGCATCTGGCCGCCTGCGACGCATTGATCCATGCCGGCGACCGCGAGACCTTTGGCCTGGTGGTACTGGAGGCCATGGCCAGCGGCCTGCCGGTGATCGGCATCCGCGCCGGTGCGCTGCCCGAGCTGGTGGTGCCCGGCACCGGGGTGCTGAGCACGCAGACCAGTTGCGAGGGTCTGGTTGATGCCACACGCACCCTGTTCAGCCTGGATGCGGCCGCAATCGGCCGCCGCGCGCGCCGTCAGGTGGAAGAGCACTACGCCTGGGAACAGACGCTCGGCAACCTGATCGGTCATTACCGGCGCCTGCGGACGCAACCGGCGTTGACGCTCAGCGGCTCGTCGAATGCCGGCGCCTGAGCGACCGCCGGCGGTGTGCGTGGCGCTGCACGACGTGGCACCACAGACCTGGGACGCGTACCGGCCCTTCGTCGCCTTCGCCGACCGGCTGGGCGTGCCGCTGACACTGCTGGTGGTGCCCGATTTCCATCATGCCGGCGACCTGCGCTGCCACCCGCGGTTCGTCAGCGCCTTGAACGCCCGTCTCGCCCGCGGCGACGAAATCGCCCTGCACGGCTACTTCCATGCCGACGACCTGCCCCTGCGCGGCGACCCGGTCGATTTCTTCATGCGTCGGATCTACACCCACGAGGCCGAGTTCTATCGCCTGGACACTGCCGGCGCACGTGAGCGCCTGCGGCGCGGCATCGATCTGTTTGCGGATGTTGGCTGGCAGGCGGCCGGCTTCGTGGCGCCGGCCTGGCTGCCGGGCGCCGGTACCCGCGCGGCGTTGGCCGGCCTGCCACTGCGTTACACGAGCACCGCCCAGACACTGGTCGACCTGCGCTCGAACCGCACGCATGCGGCGCCGGGACTGGTGTGGAGCGCCCGCAGCCCCTGGCGGCGCGGGCTGTCGCAGCTAGTAAACTTGGCGCTGCTGCGGCGCCATCGTGGCGCGGCCCTGCTGCGCCTCGGCCTGCACCCGGTCGACATGCAGCACGCCAGCGCGCGGCGTTTCTGGACCGATACCCTCACCCATCTGCTCGGCTACCGCATCCCGCTCACCAAATCGACCTGGCTGGACCAAGCCGCTTGAAACGCACATTCGTCCTGATTGCGCTCGCGCTCGCCGTGGGCGCCGCGATCCCGGTGTTCATCGGCGGACGGGCCCTGCTGCCCGAGTTACGCGGCCTGCCGACACAGGTCTGGCTGGTCGCGCTGGGCAGCGTCGCCATCGGCTGGTTGATCAACGCCCTGCGGCTGCGGCTGGTGCTCGGAGGTCTTGGCCAGAGGCTCAGCCTGACGCGCGCGGTAGCCAAGATCATGGCCATCGAGTTCGCCACCAATGCCACCCCGGCCGGCAGCGGCGGCGCGCTCGCCTACGTCTACCTGGTCGCCCAGCGCGGCGTCAGCAGCAGCCACGCGGCGGCCATGTACGCGCTCGACCAGGTGCTCGACCTGACGTTCTTTCTGGCCGCGCTGCTGGTGATCGCGCCGCTGCTGCTGGCCAGCCCCGCAGAGACCCACCTTGGCTGGCAGATCGGCACCCTGCTGACGCTGCTCGGTGGCGGTTGCGTGCTGCTGTGGCTGACCGTGCGCGATTACCGGCGCGTGCTGCTGTGGGCCGGGCGCATGCTGCACCACCTGCGAATCTCGGTCGCCCGGCGACGACAACTGGCGCGTTGGATCCTGCGCTTTCGGCACGGCCTTGGCCTGCTGCTGGGCCTTGCCCGCTGGCGCCTGGGACTGGTCTATCTGCTGTGCGCATGCCACTGGCTGATCCGCTACAGCATCCTGTTCTGGATCGTGCGCGGTCTGGGTGAGCGTGTGCAGTGGTCGTATCTGTTCCTGACCCAGATGCTGAGCTTTGGCGCCGGCCAGGTGACACTGCTACCCGGCGGCAGCGGCGGCGTGGAGCTGGGCTTCAGCGCGCTGCTCGCGCCCTGGCTGCCGGCGGCCACGCTGGCGGCCGCCCTCCTCGCCTGGCGCTGCGCCACCTACTACTGGCTGCTGTTGGCCGGTGCGGGGCCGTTCATGCTGCTGATCGGCCGCCGGCTGTGGCAGGAACCACTGGCCGCCTGAACTGCACCCTGCCGCCGGACCGCAGACCCCGAACGATCACACAAAAAAAAGCCCGGCGACCGTTGACCGGCCGCCGGGCTTCGTCAAAACCGAACCAGGCGGGTTTTCAGACCACGCCCAGCTCGCGCAGCTTGCTGCGAATCTTGTCCTTGAACTCGTCGGAGGCCTCACGCACCGGCGGCATGATGCGCCCGGCGTTCAGGCCAAGTTCCTCGAACCACACCTTGATTCCGGCCAGCGCCGAGGCGTAGGTGGCGGTCTGCACCACGGTCCACAGGAACACGTCGCCGTAGAAATCGCGCACCGGGTTCAGCTTGTCGGACACTGCGCGGGCTTCTTCCCACTTGCCCTGTGCCGCCAGCGCGCGGTACTGCTTGACCAGCGGCCGCAGCTTGCCGTACAGGATGTACGACAGCTCGCCCCACACCACCTGGCCGCCCAGGCGCAGGTCTTCCAGGAACACCGACTCGAGCGGGTCCGACACGATGAAATCCTTGCGCAGGTCGTGACGCAGCTTGAGCGTCTCGGCGCGAATCAGGTGGCCCTGCTTGACCGCCACGATGGTGTCGATATCCGCCAGGCGGCGCATCAGGTCGAAGCCCAGCACCTTGCCGGACACCGGCGTGCGGTACAGGCACACGGCCAGGTCGGTGCGATCGGTCAGGTACTTGAACCAGTCGAAGATTTCATCGTCGGTGCGCAGCTGCACCACCGGGTTGATGACCTCGGCGCCCTCGAAGCCGAGCTTCTCGACGTACTGCATCTTCTCGATCGCCTGGTGCACCGACGGATCGAGGATGATGGTCCACAGCGGAATCTTGCCGCGGGCGGCCTCGGCCACCACCTGGTGGTACTTCAGCCACTCGCCGAGCGTCACGTTCCAGCATTCGGCGATGAAACCGCCGACCACCAGACCCTCGACGCCCATGTCGATGAACTTGTCGATGTTCTCGCGCAGCTTCGGGTAATCGAACTGGAAATCGTTGCCGACCGGGCTGATCGGGCACATGTAGAAGCCCTTGATCGATTCGGTGGCCCAGGCCTTGGCGTCCTTGCGACTGTAATCTGGCATGACTGCGTTCCTCTCGGTTTGATAGTGCGGGACCGGCTCAGACCAGGCCCAGTTCCTTGACCTTGGCGCGGATGTACTCGGCCCGTTCGTCCGACACCGGCCGCACCGGCGGAATCATGCCGCCAGCCTTGAAGCCCAGCGCCTCGAACCACACCTTGACCCCAGCCACGGCGCCGGCGTAGGTCGCCGTGCGCACGATTTCCCACAGCAGCAGCTCGCCCAGGAACTCGCGCACCGGGTCCAGCTGCATGGAGACCGTGCGGGCCTCTTCCCACTTGCCCTGCGCCGCCAGGGCGCGGTACTGGTCAATGATCGTGCGCTTCTTGCCGTAGGCCAGGTACGAAATCTCGCCCCAGCAGATCTGGCCGCCCACGCGCAGGTCTTCCAGGAACACCGCCTCGGTCGGGTCCGACACAATGAAATCCTTGCGCAGGTCGTGACGCAGCTTGAGCGTCTCGGCGCGGCTCAGGCTGCCCTGCTTGACCGCCACGCAGGTGTCCAGATCGGCCAGGCGGCGCATCAGGTCGAAGCCCAGCACCTTGCCCGACACCGGCGTGCGGTACAGGCACACGGCCAGGTTGCTGCGGTCGGTCAGGTACTTGAACCAGTCGAAGATTTCGTCGTCGGTGCGCAGCTGCACCACCGGATTGATGACCTCGGCGCCTTCGAAGCCCAGCTTCTCGACGTAGTTCATCTTCTCGATCGCCTGATGCACCGACGGGTCCAGAATGATGGTCCACAGCGGCATACGGCCCTTGGCGGCGTCGGCCACCACCTCGTGGTAGCGGTACCAGTCCGACAGGGTCAGGCTCCAGCACTCGGAAATGAAGCCGCCGATCACCAGGCCGTCGATGCCGACATCGATGAACTTCTCGACGTTGTAGCGCAGCGCCTCCTCGTCCATCTTGCCGTCTTTGACGGGGCTGATCGGGCACTGGTAAAAACCGGTGAGTTTCTTCAAGGCCCAGGCCTTGGCATCTTTGCGGTCGAATTCGAGCATGGCACGCTCCTTTGTGCGGGGTGGTGTGACGGAAAAAAACGAAGAAAACTGACTGGCCGGTCGGTAACGGGGCGCACAGGCCACAACCGCACCGCTCGCCGATTGATGGGGAGCCGTGGATGATTTCAGACTCGGCCCGGCAAATCAATCAGCGGGCAGCCGGGTGCATCGACTGCGTCTACCATGACCGGTCGAAAGCTGCCGTACCACTTGGTTCTGGAACACCCACACCCTGCCGGAGGTAAGCCATGAGCACCTGGCCCACTGCCCTGATCGTCGGCGCCGGCCCAGGCCTGGGCCTGGCACTGGCCCGCCGCTTTGGCCGCGAGGGTTTTGCCATCGGGCTGGTCGCGCGCCGCGAAGCCGTGCTGGCGGAACTTGCCGCACAGCTCACGACGCTTGGTCCGCGGCTGAGGACCTATGCCGCCGATGCCACCGATCCGGCTGCGGTAACCGGGGTCTGCGCAGCCACGCTGCGCGATCTTGGCGAGCCGTCGGTGCTGATCTATAACGCCGGCAGCTACCGGCCGGGCGGCATCGCCGACATCACGCCCGAACAGTTCGAGGCGGCCTGGAAAACCGGCTGCCTGGGCGCCTTCCTGTTCGCCCGCGAACTGCTGCCGGCCATGGCCGACGCCGGCCGCGGCACGGTGCTGCTGACCGGCGCCACGGCCGCGCTGCGCGGCGGCAAGGGCTTCGCAACGCTGGCGGTGCCCAAGTTCGGCCTGCGCGCGCTGGCGCAGTCGATGGCGCGCGAGTACGGCCCGCAAGGCGTGCACGTGGCGCACGCGGTGATCGACGGTCAGATCGACACCCCGCGCCTGCGCGAGCGCCAGCCGGACCGAGCGGCGCATACCCTGCTGGCGCCCGATGCCATTGCCGAGAGCTACTGGCAACTGCACTGCCAGGATGCAACGGCGTGGACGCAGGAGCTGGATCTGCGGCCGGCGGTCGAGCCGTTCTAGGGCCGTCACCGGCAGGCCGCGCCCACTGGCGGGCACAATAGGCATCCCTCCTCCGTCCGGAAATCACGCATGCGTCCAATCCGCTCGAGTCTGATTTGCCTGCTTGCCGTTCTGGCCGCCTGTAGCACCGCGCCACAGCGGCTCGACCTGAAACCCACCATCGACGTCACGGCCCGCAACCTGGGCCAGGGCACGCCGGTGGCGGTGACCGTCATCGACCGCCGTCAGCTCACCGAAGCCCAGCGCAGCGGTGGCGTGACCGGCATCGACCCGGCGGTGAACGTGGTCGACGTGGTGTACCAGGAAGCCACCCGCGCACTGGAGCAACTCGGCTTTGCCGTCGAGCCATCCGCCAGCCCGCTCAGCAACACCCTGACGCTGGAACTGCTGAACATCAATTACGACCTGTCGACCGCCGTGATGAAAAAGACCGTGTACGTGGACGCCGACATCCGGGCCACCGCGGCGGCCGGCGGCAACACCTTCGCCACCACCTATCGTGCCCATCAGGAACAGGAAGTCGCCTTCCTGCCCTCGCCGGCCCTGAGCCAACGCCTGGTCAACGAAACGCTGTCGAATGCCCTCAGCCGCGCCCTGGCCGACCCGCAGCTCATGGGCGTGCTCACCCAGCACGCCACGCGCTGAACACGCCAGTAAGGAGACCCCGCCCATGACCGCACCCACACTCGACACGCTCCTGGCGCAGGCCCGCCACGTCGGCGAACTGGCCGCGCAGCACGCGCCGACCACCGAGCGCGAGCGCCGCTTGGCCGCCCCGGCGGCCGAGGCGCTGCTCGAATCGGGCCTGATCAAGATCCTGCAACCGGCCCGCTTTGGGGGCTACGAACTGGGTTTTGGCGAACTGGTGCGGGTCGGCCAGGCCATCGCCCATCACGACGTGTCAGCCGCCTGGGTGTTCTGCATCCTGGGCATCCACCATTGGTGGGGCGCGTTCGTCAGCCCGCAGTTGCAGGACGAGCTGTGGGGTGAGGACCCCGAAACCTGCTTCGTCGATTCCTTCGCCCCCAACGGCAAGGCCGAACCGGTGGACGGCGGCATGCGCCTGTCGGGCAAGTGGGGCTTTCTGTCCGGCCTGCCGTGGGCACGCTGGGCGGCGGTGGGCGCCATCGCCCCGGCCGCGCCGGGGGCGGAGCCGGAATACCTGATGTTCTTTGTGCCGCGCGGGGACTTCACCGTGGTGGACGACTGGCATACCGTCGGTCTGCGCGGCTCGGCCTCGGCCAGCGTGCAGGTGGACAACGTCTTCGTGCCGGCGCACCGGGTGTTTCGCATGGGATACGCGATGGCGACCGGCGACATTCCCGGCCATGCCGTTAATCCGGGCCCGCTGTACCGGGTGTCGCTGGTCGGCGGCCTTGGCCTGGCGCTGGTGCCGCCCAGCCTTGGTGGTGCGCAGGCGCTGCTGCGCCGCTTTCAGGAACGCGCCGCCGCCCGCGTGCCGCTGTTCTCCGCCCAGCGGCAGGCCGAACTGGTGCTGTCGCAGTCCACCCTGGCCGAAACGGCGGTCGAGCTCGACATGGCCGAGGGCCTGATGTATCGCTACGCGGACGAGGTGACGGCTCGCGGCGCCAGCGGCACGGCCTTCGACACCACCGACCGCACGCGCCTGTATGCCTGGCGGGCGGTGATCGCGCGCCGCGCCCGGGAGGCCAACTTCCGCCTGACGGAACTGGCCGGCGCCAGCGCCATCTTCGAGAACGAACCCCTGCAGCGCTACTGGCGCGACGTGCACGCCATGGGTCAGCACGTCGCGCTGAACTACGAATCGGCCGTACGCAACTACGGCCGCAGCCTGCTCGGCCTGACGCCGGACGCGGTGCTGTACTGAAGCCGCTGCAGGCTCGATGCCCGCCAGCATGGCAAAGCCCCGGCTGACATGAAACTGTTACCGGGCGGGTGGATGTTGGGGGTGAGCCTGATTGCCCTGGTGTCTGGCGCGCCATGCCGCCCGGCCAGCGCCGGCCCGCTGCGGGAATGGCTGGCCGAACACCGCCTGGCGCAGGAGCGGCCGGTCGCGTTGCCGACCGGAGTCCGCGTGGCGCGCGATGTCGCCTATGGCGACGATGCCCGACAACGCTTCGATGTCTATTTCCCGCAACAGCCGCTGCAGCAGGGCCGCGGTGCGCCGGTCATCTTCATGGTGCACGGCGGTGCCTGGCAGTTTGGCGACAAGGCTGCGCCTTCGGTGATCGAAAACAAGGTCGCACGCTGGGTGCCGCGTGGCCTGGTCGTGATCTCCACCAATTACCGCCTGCTGCCGCAGGCGACGCCCGCCCGGCAAGCAGAGGATGTCGCCCGGGCGCTGGCCGCCGCGCAGAAGGCGGCTGCGTCCTGGGGCGCCGATCCGCACCGATTCATCCTGATGGGCCATTCTGCCGGAGCCCATCTGGTGGCCTTGCTGGCTGCCTCGCCGACGCTGGCGGCGACTGCCGGAGCGACGCCGTGGCTGGGTGTCGTATCCCTCGACAGCGCCGCGCTGAACGTGCCCGAGATCATGAACGCACGCCATCCCCGCCTCTACGACCGCGCATTTGGCGCCGATCCGGCCGGCTGGCCATCGGTATCGCCATTCCACGTCCTGACCGGCCGGGTACCGCCGTTCCTGATGGTGTGCTCTACCCTACGCGAGGACGCCTGCCCGCAGGCGCGCCGCTTCGTCGCCAGGGCCCAGTCGCTGGGCGGGCGGGCGTCGGTGCTGGCGCAGGACCTGTCGCACGGGAACATCAACCAGCGCCTGGGCGAAGCGGGCGCTTACACCCAGGCAGTCGAAGCGTTCATGGGCAGCCTGGACACCTCGCTCGCTACCGCGTTGACCGACGCTGCGCCCGGCGACCGCCGCTGAGACCCGGCGGCACAAGCGCCAAATCCCTGCCCCGCGATGCAAACAACCGGTCACGTCAACCGCAAGCCCGCGTTGCCACCTGAGCGTTTGTAAAGGCGGGCGAAACGCTTACCATGACGCCCCAGCCGGACCTGCCGGGCGGCAGTACGTCCAATCCCAAGGAGAGAACCATGGAAGGTGTCTTGAAGGCCGGCGGCATGCCGCTGAGCGTCGTTGCCCGTGTCACGACCTGGCCGCTGATCGGCCTCCTTGCCCTGCCGGTGATCGGCTGGGCGCTGGGCGGCGGCGTGTGGCACTGGCTGACGGTGATCGTGTTCGTGGCGGTGTCGCTGGTCGATCCGTTCGTCGGGCCGGACAACATCAATCACCGGGCAGAAGACGAAACCGCACTCGAAAAAAGCCTCTACTACCGCGCCATGTTGTGGTTGCTGGTGCCGCTGCAATGGGCGGTGGCGGTGTTCTGCTATTGGCTGTACACACGGGGTGACCTGAGTGGTGTCGAGCAGGCCGGCGTGCTGCTGTCGTCGGCCATCGCGGTCGGCTTTGGAGCGACCGCGGCGCACGAGCTGGCCCACCACGGCCAGCGCTTCGACCGCCTGATGGGCATTTTCCTGTTCACGCCCATCAACATGTGCGACTTCGCCATCTACCACAACTACGGCCACCACAACCGTGTGGCGACGCCCGAAGACCCTGGTTCCGCCAAGTACGGCGACCGGATCGGCGCCTTCATCGTGCGCAGCATCGTCTACAAGACGCTCATGGGCTGGGAGATCGAAGCCACGCGCCTGCGCCGCCTGGGCAAATCGCCCTGGTCGCTGCACAACGGCATGCTGTGGATGACCGCACTGCCGCTGGCCTGGTTGGCGACGATGGTTGCGCTGTTCGGCTGGCTGGCGGTGCCGCTGTTTCTGGCGCACTTCCTGTTCGCCCGCGTCCTGCTGGCGGTGGCCGATTACCTGGAGCACTACGGCCTGGCCCGCCGGCGCCTGCCCGACGGCAGCTGGGAGACCATCCGCGCCGCCCATGCCTGGGACGACAGCTTCCTGGTCAGCAGCCTGTTCTTCTGCCAGATCGACCGTCACTCCGACCACCACGCCAACGTCGGGCGGCCGTACCAGATCCTGCGCGTGATGCACGAGGCGCCCCGCCTGCCCTACGGCTACCTCACCATGATCTGGGTGGCCATGATCCCGCCGCTGTGGCGCAAGATGATGCACCCGCGCGTGGAAGCCTTCTGGGACACCGGCGCCGCCCTGCCGCACGGCCGGCCGGAAAACCTGCCGGAACGGTATCGTCCAAACGCGGTCTGCTGACACCGCCGTTTGCGTCCGGCTGGCGGAACTGCCACCGGCCGGACAAAGCCGTGCATCGTGCCGATAATGGCGCCATGCCCGCCGCTATCACCGCCCTGCCGCTGCTGCGCTGGCTGCGCAACTACCGCCGCGTGGATGCCGGCGCCGACCTGCTGGCCGGCACCGTCACTGCCGTGCTGCTGGTACCGCAGGCCATGGCCTATGCGGTCATCGCCGGCCTGCCGCCGCAGGTCGGTCTTTATGCCAGCGTGCTGCCGTCGCTGGCCTACGCCCTGTTTGGCACCAGCCCGTACCTGGGCGTCGGGCCGGTGGCGGTCAACGCGCTCATGGTCGCCAGTGCGCTCGCACTGGTCGGCCACGGCGAGCCCGCCCAGCAAATGGTGAACGCACAGGTGCTGGCCGCCATCTCGGCGCTCACGCTGCTTGGTCTTGGCGCGCTGCGGGCCGGAGCGTTCATGAGTTTCCTCAGTCGCCCGGTGCTGGATGGCTTCACCAGTGGCGCGGCACTGCTGATCGTGCTCGCCCAGTTACCGGCCCTGCTGGGCGTATCCACCCATAGTGGGCCGCTGCTGCACGAGATGTTGCTGGCGGTCTGGCGCGCCTTGCCCGCAGTCAACTGGCCGACGCTGACACTCGGCATGATCAGCATCGGGCTGCTGGCACTGGGTGGCCGGCCGCTGCGGAGCCTGCTTGGGCGCCTGCCCCTGTCGTCACTGAAAGCCGATTTTGCCGGCCGGCTGACGCCACTGGTGGTGCTCGCACTCGCCACCGTCGCCGTCGCATCGGGCAATCTGGCGACGCGCGGCGTGGCTGCGGTCGGCGTCATCCCGGCTGGCCTGCCGGCGCCATCGTTCGCCTTCATGCGGGCGTCGACCTGGCTGGAACTGCTGGCGCCGGGCATGCTGATCGCACTCATCAGCTACGTCAGCAGCGTATCCATCGCCCAAGGCCTGGCCAGCCGTCGGCGCGAACGCATCGACACCGACCAGGAGCTGTTCGCGCTGGGCGCGGCGAATGCGGCGGCGGCGGTCGGCGGGGCGCTGCCGGTGGCCGCCAGCTTCGGCCGCTCGGCGCTGAATTTTTCCGCCGGGGCCCGTACGCCACTGGCCGGCGTGGTCAGTGCCCTGCTCGTGGGCGGCACGGCGTTGTGGCTGACCGGGCTGTTTCACGATCTGCCCAGGGCGGCGCTGGCGGCGCTGATCGTGGTCGCCGTAACGCCCCTGATCAACGTGCATGGCTTTCGCCGCACGCTGGCCTACAGCCGTGGTGATGGCCTGACCTTCGGCGCCACGTTCGTCGCGGTGCTGTTCCTGGGCGTGGAACGGGGCCTGCTGCTGGGTGCGCTGCTGGGGCTGGCCGTTTACGTGTGGCGCACCGGCCGCCCGCATGTGGCAGTGCTCGGACGCGTACACGGCAGCGAGCACTATCGCAACGTCAACCGCTACCACGTCGAAACCTGGCCGAACCTGCTGCTGCTGCGCGTGGACGAGAGCCTGTACTTCGCCAACGCCAGCCGGATCGAGGAAACCATCCTCGACCGGATCGCCGCCAGCCCGCAGGTCACCGACCTGCTGCTGATCGGCAGCGGCATCAATCACGTCGACAGCACCGGTCTGGCCATGCTCGAAACCCTGCTGCCGGCGCTGCGCGAGGCCGGCGTGTGCACCCATCTGGCCGAGTTCAAGGGGCCGGTGCTGGACCGCCTCAAGGGCAGTGGCCTGCTTGAGACGCTCGCCCCCGGGCAGGTGTTCCTGAGCACCGAGCGGGCCGTGACGGCTCTGGCCCAGCCCTACGACGAACCCGTATCCATCTGAGGAGTACCCGCCATGACCCAACCGACCCTGATGGTGACCATCGGTGACGAACTGCGACCGCTGGTCGAAGCCCGCCTGGGCGCCCTGGCGCAGATCCGCTTCCTGGGCGATGTGCCGGCGCCGGAACGCCAGTCGGCACTGGCCGCCGCAGATGTGCTGTTCTGCCTGCGCCCGCAGATGGAAATCGGCGCCGACTGGCCAACCGACCCGGCCTGGCGCTTTGTGCAGTTCATGAGCGCCGGTGTCGATCATATTGATTTGTCGAAGTTTCTGAAATCGGCCCAACTCGCCTGCAATGCTGGCGGCTTCTCCGAACCGATGGCCGAACACATCCTGGCCATGGCACTCGCGCTGTCCAAGAAACTGCTCTACAACCACCGCCGCATGCAGCAGGGCGTGTTCGACCAGCTCAGCGACACTGGCACCCTGCGCGGCAAAACCGCGGCCATCGTCGGCTTTGGCGGTATCGGCCAGGCCACTGCAGACCTGATGCGACTGCTGGGCATGCGCATCCACGCGGTCAACCGCAGCGGGCGCAGCGACCACCCGGCCGACTTTGTCGGCAAGCTGGATGATCTGGAAACCGTGCTGAGCACGGCCGACGTGGTGGTCATCTGCCTGCCGCTGACGCCCGGCACGGTCGGCCTGATTGGCGCGCGGGAACTGGCGTGGCTCAAGCCCGACGCCATGCTGATCAACGTCGCGCGGGGCGAGATCATCGACCAGAAGGCGCTGTACGACTGGCTGGTGGCGAACCCGCAGGGCAGCGCCGGCATCGACGCCTGGTGGGTGGAGCCGTTCCGGCACGGCGAGTTCCGCATGGACTACCCGTTCCTGGACCTGCCCAACGTGATCGGCTCGCCGCACAACTCACCGCGCGCGCCCGGCGGCGGCAAGGTGTCGGCCGAGCGTGCCTGCGACAACATCGCCCGCTACCTGCGTGGCGAACGGCCACACGGCCTGCTGGACCCGGCGAGTACCAACATGGCCTGAGCGGCCTTTTGAGCGGCGCGTCGCTACGGGCAGCCACTCCGAGTAGAGCCCGGCAGGGCCGGGCCATGGGGTCGCTAAAAGCCATCGCGCAGCACAGCTGGGCTCCTACCGCAGGGCGATGGCGGCTTTCGGCGATAATCGCGCCCATGATCCGACTGCAAAAACTCTCCCTCGTACGCGGCACCAAGCCCTTGCTGGATGGCGCCGACCTGACCATCAACCCCGGCGAGAACGTTGGCCTGATCGGCGCCAACGGCTCGGGCAAATCCAGCCTGTTCGCGCTGCTGCGCGGCGAACTCACGGCCGACGGCGGCGAGGTCGACTTTCCGGCCACCTGGCGCATTGCCCACGTCGCCCAGGAAACCCCGGCCCTGGACCGGCCGGCACTGGAGTACGTCATCGACGGCGACCGCGTGCTGCGCGAGCTGGAGGCCCAGCTGGCCACGGCCGAGGCCGCCCACGACGGCGAGCGCATCGGTTACCTGCACGCCGCGCTGGCGGATGCCGACGCCTACACCGTGCGCTCGCGGGGAGAAGTGCTGCTGGCGGGTCTGGGCTTCGCCCAGGCGCAGATGATGGACCCGGTCGCCAGCTTCTCCGGCGGCTGGCGCATGCGCCTTAACCTGGCGCAGGCGCTGATGAGCCCGTCCGACCTGCTGCTGCTGGACGAACCGACCAACCACCTCGATCTTGACGCCATCCTGTGGCTGGAAGACTGGCTAAAGCGCTACCCCGGCACGCTGATCGTGATCTCGCATGACCGCGATTTCCTGGACGGCGTCACCAACGTCATCGCGCATCTGTTCGAAACCAAGCTCAAGCGCTACGGCGGCAACTACTCGGCCTTCGAGAAACAGCGCGCCATCAACCTGGCCGTCGGCCAGGCCGCGTTCGAAAAGCAATCGCGCGAACGGGCGCACCTGAAATCCTTCATCGACCGCTTCAAGGCCAAGGCCAGCAAGGCCCGTCAGGCGCAGTCGCGCATGAAGATGCTGGCCAAGATGGAAGAGCTCGCGCCCATCCACGCCGCCGCCGCCTTCAGCTTCGAGTTTCGCGAACCAGAACGTGCGCCCAATCCCCTGCTGGTGCTGGAAGACGCCGTGGCCGGCTACCCGGCAGACGCGCCCGGTGGCAAGGCCAAGGTCATCCTGTCGCGGCTGAACCTGATCCTGCAGGCCGAGCAGCGCATCGGCCTTTTGGGCGTCAACGGCGCCGGCAAGTCCACGCTGATCAAGACCCTGGTCGGCGACCTGCCGCCGCTGGCCGGCAGCGTCACCCTGAGCAAGGGCCTGTCGATCGGCTACTTCGCCCAGCATCAGATCGAAATGCTGCGCCTGGACCAGACGCCGCTGTGGCATCTGGGCAAGCTGGCGCCCAACGTGCGCGAACAGCAACTGCGCAGCTTCCTGGGCGGCTTCAACTTCATCGGCGAGATGGCGACGACCAAGGTCGACACCTTCTCCGGCGGCGAGAAAGCACGCCTGGTGCTGGCGCTGATCGTGTGGCAACGCCCCAACCTGCTGGTGCTGGACGAACCCACCAACCACCTCGATCTTGAAACCCGCGAGGCGCTCACCGTCGCCCTGGCGCAGTTCGAAGGCACCCTGGTGCTGGTGTCGCACGACCGCCACCTGCTGCGCGCCACGACCGAAGAATTCATGATCGTCGCCGACGGCAGCCTGAAACCCTTCGACGGCGATCTTGACGACTACCGCGACTGGCTGTTCAAGACCAAGCTTGGCAAGCGGTCGGCCACCGCCCCAGCCACCGCAGCATCGGCGCCGGTCGATCGCCAGGAACAGAAGCGCCACAGCGCCGCGGCCCGCCAGCACGCGTCCGACCAGAGAAAACCGATCGAAGCCCGCATCAAGCGCCTGGAAACCCAGATCCAGCGCCACACCGCCCGCGCCGCCGAGCTGCAAACCCTGCTCAGCGACCCGGCGCTGTATACCGACAACCAGAAAGACGCCCTCAAGGCGCGCCTGTTCGAACAGGCCACGCAGGTCAAGGAACTGAAACAGCTCGAAGCCGAATGGCTGGAGCAGCAGGCAGAGCTGGAGAGTCTTGGCGGCTGAGCGGCGGCGGGCCGTGCGCCGCCCGTAGCCCGGCTTTCCGCCAAAGCCGCACAGCCGGTCGGGATCGCCGTCCGGACACGCCCGCGTGCGTGGCAACCCGAACGGCCGTTATGCTTGAGTCCAATGCCACCAAACCACACGGACCATGCAGCAAACCAACCCGCTGTCGACAGCCCTCACCGAGCGCCTGGGCATCGCCTACCCGGTGTGCCAGGCCGGCATGGGCTTCATCGCTCGTGGCGAACTGGCGGCGGCTGTGTCGGCGGCCGGTGGCCTTGGCGTGATCGGTGCGGAGGGCCTGTCGGCGCACGAGCTGGCCGCCGAGATCGCCAAGGTGCGTGCGCTCACGGACCGCCCATTTGGCGTGGACATCCTGTTCGGGCAGGTCAAGAGCGAGCGCAGCGACGCGGTGGTCGAATACTCGGCCGAGGTGCAGCGGCAGATCGACGTGGTGCTGGAGGCCCGTGTGCCGGTGCTGATTTCGGGACTGGGTTCACCGGCCGGGGTGCTGGACGCCGCCCACGCGCGCGGCATGACGGTGATGTCGGTCATCGGCAACGTGCGCCAGGCCAGGCGTCTGGCGGCCGCGGGCGTCGATCTGCTGATCGCCCAGGGCCACGAGGCCGGCGGCCACACCGGGCGCATCGGCAGCTTCACGCTGCTGCCGCAGGTGGTGGACGCGGTCGATGTGCCGGTGCTGGCGGCCGGTGGCATCGGTGACGGGCGGGGTCTGGTGGCGGCGCTGGCGCTGGGCGCCTGCGGGGTGTGGCTGGGCACGCGCTTTGTGGCCGCTGCCGAGGCCTATGCCCACGACGCCTACAAACAGAAAATAGTCGCCATCGACGAGGAAGGCACGGTCGTCACCCGCGCCCACAGCGGCAAGCCCTGCCGGCTGGTCAAAAACGCCTTCACCGAACACTGGGACGCCCGGCCGCAGGACATCCTGCCGTTTCCCGCCCAGCACATTGCCGTGGGGCGGGACGCCGCGCGACGGGCCCGCTACGACGGCGCCGTGGACGACGGCGGCCTGCCGGCCGGCCAAGTGTCGGGCATGATCCACGAGGTGCTGCCGGCCGGCGAGATCGTGCGCCGCATCGTGGCCCAGGCGCAGGCGACACTGGCGCGGCTGGGTCGGGACTGAATTTAACAACCTCATGGGAGCAGAAACATGACGATGGCGAGCGCGCTGGATCAATGCGAAGACGTGGCCGGCAAGTGGAAGGTGCTGATCGACCGCAACCGCTGCGAGGGCAAGGAGAAATGTGCGCAGGTGTGCCCGGAGGGCGTGTTCAGCATCCGCCGCCTCACGGACGATGAATTCAACACCCACGTGAAAGGCTTTCTGCCGCGCCTGAAAGTGCGCGCCCACGGCCGCCGCCAGGCGTTCGCCGACAACGAGCAGGACTGTCGCAACTGCCTGCGCTGCGTGGCCGCCTGCCCGGAAGACGCGATCCAGGTCGTACTGCGCTGACCGGTCGGCGGCCTTGCACATGCCGCTGACCGGCATCCGCATCCTGGAACTGGGCAGCATGGTGGCGGCGCCACTGGGCGCCACGCTGCTGGGCGACATGGGCGCGGATGTCATCAAGATCGAGCCGCCCGGCGGTGAGGAAGGCCGCCGCGTCGGCCCGCGCCTGGGCGAGGACACCGGCCTTTACATCGGCGTCAACCGCAACAAGCGCGGCATGGTGCTGGACCTGACCCAGCCGCCGGGCCAGGAGGTGCTGCGCCGACTGGTCGGGCAGACCGACATCGTGATCCACAACCAGCGCAGTCCGGCCCGCGAGCGGCTGGGCCTGGACTACGCCGCCCTGGCCGCCCTGCGGCCCGACATCATCCTGATCACCGTCAGCACCTACGGCGAAAGCGGCCCCTATGCCGGGCGGCCGGGCATCGACCCGTCCGCGCAGGCGCTGGGCGGCCTGATGGCCGGCACTGGCGAGCCGGGCGGCCCGGCGCTAAAGGCCGGTGCCGCCGTGGCCGACGTGACCGCCGCCACGCTGGTCTCGTACGCGGCCATGCTCGCGCTGTGGGCACGCGCCCGCGACGGCCGGGGCCAGGCAGCGGAAGTGGCGCTGATCGACGGCGTGGTGCATTTGCAGGGCGTGCAGCTTGGCGAGTACCTGCTGCACGGCGTGCCGCCGCCACGGGTCGGCAACCGCAGCCCGTTCTACGCGCCGTACAACAGCTACCGCTGCGCGGACGGCGGCGAGGTGCACCTGGCCGCCTTCAACAACAAGTTCTACCGCAACCTGTGCCAGGCGCTGGACGCGCCGGAACTCATCGACGACGCACGCTTCGCCAGCCCGGCGCTGCGGCTGGAACACCGCGACGCGCTGGACGCGCGGATCGCCGCCTGCTGCGCCCGCCATTCCCGCGCCGAGCTGATGGCTCGCCTGGAGCACGCCGACGTGGTGGCGGCGCCGGTCAACGACTACCCGGCCGTCGCCGCCGACCCGCAGCTGCGCCACAACGGCATGTTCGTGCCGGTGGCGCATTCCGCCCACGGCGCGCTCGACGTGCCAGGCATTCCGCTGCATCTGCTGCGCACGCCAGGCGCGGTGCGGCGGCCGCCGCCGATGCTGGGCGAACACACGGCGCAAATCCTGACGGAACTGGGCCTGAGCGCCCCCGGCGCGTAGACCGCCGACACCGTGCCGAGCGGATGGTCTGCCCAGCCCGCAGGCCTGTCGGCTCAAGCAAACGGCGTGTGCCGACTCCGGCTCAGCGAACCCCGGCGGACGCGCGGGACACTCCGGCAGCCACTGTGCCCTCGCCAACGCGCGCCGTCAGGGCGCCGAGCAGCACCTCCACCTCGGCGGCCAGTTCCAGGCCCAGCTGCATGGCCTGCGGCTCCTTGGCCCGGGCGGCGGCCTCCAGCTGGCGGGCCAGCGCCTCCACGCCACGCGCCACGAGGTTGCCGGACAGACCCTTGAGCGCATGGGCCGCGAAGGCCAAACCGGGCATGTCCCCGTTCTGCGCAGCCTCACGCAGGCGACCGGGGGTTTCCCGATGGCTCGACAGGGCCGTGGCAGCCAGCTTGATCACGAAATCCTGGCGGCCGTTGTAGCGCGCCAGCAGGGCCGACCAGTCGACCGGCACGCCCGTCCCAGCCGCAGAACCGGCCACCGGCTCGACCCTGGGCACCGGCCTGCCGACGTGGCGCAGGATGGCCGTAATGAGAACATCGGCGTCGATGGGTTTGGTGACGTGCTCCACCATGCCGGCGGCCAGGCAGCGATCCCGCTCCTCGCCCAGGGCATGGGCGGTCAGCCCGATCACCGGCAGCGCCGGCGCGAGCTGGCGCAGCTGCTGGGTGGCCTGATAACCATCCATGACCGGCATCTGGATGTCCATCAGCACCGCATCGAAGGCACTCACCCCGGCTTCCTGCAGGCGTTCCAGGGCCTGCTGTCCATTTTCGGCGAACAGAACCTGCGCGCCCTCGTTCGTCAGCAGGTCTTCGAGCACCATCCGGTTGACTTCCACGTCCTCGGCCGCCAGCAGCCGCAGGCCGTCGAGTCGCCGATCCGACGCCGGCAAGTGGGGTGCCGGCTTGGGGAGAGCCGGTTCGGTTGCCGGCAGCGGCAGGCGCAAGGTGAAGGTGCTGCCGGCGCCCGAGGTGCTGGTGACCACGATCTCCCCGTCCATCTGATTGGCCAGGGTCTGGCTGATCGCCAGCCCCAGGCCGCTGCCTCCGTAACGGCGAGTAGTTGAATTGTCGGCCTGCTCGAAGGACCGGAACAGGCGCGCGACCTGCTCGTCGGTCATGCCGATGCCGGTGTCGCTGACTTCGAAGTAGACGTCGTCGCCGCGGCGCGTGACGCGCATCCGCGCCTCTCCCCGGTCCGTGAACTTGACGGCATTGGCCAGCAGGTTGACCAGTATCTGGCGCAGGCGCTGGGCATCGCCGGCCACCCATTCGGGCAGGTCCGGCGCCATGTCGACGCCAAACTTCAGGCCCTTGGACACGGCCCGCTCGCTGATCAGGCTGTGCACGTTGTCGATCACGGCCGCCAGCGCCAGCGGCTGGCGGTCGACGACGACGCGGCCGGCTTCGAGCTTGGAGAAATCGAGGACGTCATTGATGACGCCCAGCAGGTGCTCGCCGGCCTCCCGGATTCGGGCAAAGGTGCCGTGGGCCGCGCGCCCGGCACTGTCGCGGGCGCCGATCTGCGCCAGTCCCAGCACGGCGTTGAGCGGCGTGCGGATCTCGTGGCTCATGTTAGCCAGGAACTCACTCTTTACCCGCGCCAGGCGCTCGGCCTCGGCGCGGGCGGTTTCCATTTCGGCGGTGCGGCTTTGCACCAGCCCTTCCAGGTGATGACGGTGCTGGTCCAGTTCCTGTTCCAGCGCCTTGCGTTCGGTGATGTCCTGGATGGTGCCGACCATCGCAACCGGCTCGTGCTGGGCGTTGCGCTGCAGGTAACCGCGGCCGTTGAGCACCCGCAACTCACCGTCCGGCTGCGTGACGCGAAATTCCCGGTCCGGGGCCGGCTGCCCGGCGATGCAGGCTTCGGCCCACGCATTGACGGCTGCGCGGTCGTCCGGATGCACGAGTGCCAGAAAGGCATCCCGGTCCGGGATCGAATGGCCGGGCGAAATACCGAACAGGCGGCAGGTTTCCTCGCTGCAACTGATTGCGCCACCGGCCAGGTGCAGGGACCAGCTGCCGATATGGGCGATCCGCTGGGCCTCCGACAGCGCGCTTTGCTTGTCGAGCAGGGACTGTTCCGCCTGCTTGCGCTCGGTAACGTCGGTATAGGTACCCACGACCCGCAACGGATCGCCGTTCGGACTGCGTTCGAAAACCATGCCCTGGTCCAGTATCCAGCGCCAGGAACCGTCCTTGGCACGGACGCGATGCTCGTTGCGATAGACCACGGTCGCGCCGCGGAAGTGGCGCTCGCGCTCGGCCTGGCAACGCGGCAGGTCGTCCGGGTGTATGCGGTCCGACCATTGCTTGAGGGTGTTGCCGACCTCTCGGTCGGAGTAGCCGAGCATGGCCTTCCAGTGGCGGGAGAAGAACACCTTTCCGGTCTGCGCGTTCCAGTCCCAGACGCCCAGTCCGGCGCCCTCCAGGGCCAGCACCCAGCGCCGCTCGCTCTCGACCAGCGCCCGCTGCGAGCTGACCAGCCCGTCCAGCATGCGGTTGAAACCGGTGGCCAGACTGCCGATTTCGTCGTCGCGACGCGGCATCGCGCGCAGGCTGCGCTCGCCGTCGGCGATCTGCCGGACCACGCCGTCCAGTTCCCGCAGCGGCGACAGAACGCGCCTGTCCAGCCCCAGCCAGGCCGCCGCAATCAGCAGCAGCAGCAGCAGGAACGTACCCAGATTGGCAGCCAGCAAGCGTTCCAGCGGCGCATAGGCCGCCCCGACCGGGATGGAAACGTGCAGCCATGCGGCCGGCTCGCCGTCCCACACCAGCGGCACCACGGCCTGGATGTGCGGCGCACCATCCAGGCCGGGCGCCTCGAAGACGCTCTCGCTGCGCACGTTCAGGATGTCGGCCAGGGGCGTGCCTTGCAGCTTGCGTCCGATCCAGTTGCCCGGATCCGGGTGGCTGAGCATCACGATCCCGCGGCCGTCGATCAGGCTGACCACCGACCCTGGCGGCAACCGGCCCTCAGTGAGGGTGTTGCCGAGCCAGTCCAGATCGAGCGCGGCATGAATGAGCATGACCACGTCACCGTGCCGGTCCAGCGCCGGCGCCAGCAGCGACAGGTTGGGACGACCAGCGCGCTGGCCGAAGCCGTACCCGCCGACGTGAAAGCTGGCCCGCTTGAGAGTCTCGGCGAAGCCCGGCAACTGCGTCATGTCGACCGATCCGGACAGCGGCTCGGCACTGCAGCGCAGTTCCCCGCTTGGCCGTATCACCGTGAAATTCTGGTACGGCGACGCCGCCTCGCCGCGGATCTGCGCCAGCATGGCGCTGCAGGCGGCCGGGTCACCCTCGCGCAGCACCGGCACGCGCAGCAGCCCTTCGAGCAGACGGCGCGCGGCGTCGATCTGGCGCTCCTGCTGGTTTGCCAGTTCACGGGCAAGGTTCTGGGCATCGGTGCGCACTGCCCGCTTGGCGGACGTGTACTGCAACCAGGCCACCGACACCATCAGCACCAATACCGGCAACAGCACCAGCACTGCCCCCAGCAGCAGGCGCGCCCGCAGGCCGCTGTAGCGGGTCTTTTTCATGGCGTCGCGCGACCGCTGTTACCGGTAGCCTGCCGCGGTGCGGATGGTTTACCGCGGATCATCGTCGTCGCGATATCGCTGCGCGATGTCGCGGCAGGTTTCGGCCAGCCCCAGCAGCGCATCCACCACATCCGGGTCGAAGTGACGACCGCGCTGGGCGAGGATCATCTGCATCGCCTGCTCGTGGGAATAGGCCTCCTTGTAGACGCGGCGCGACATGAGCGCGTCGTAGACATCCGCGGTCGCCATCAGGCGCGCCGAGATTGGAATGGCATCGCCGGCCAGGCCCTGCGGGTAGCCGGAGCCGTCCCACTTTTCGTGATGACAGTGGGCAATCTCGCGCGCGTAGCGCAGGAACGAGCCGCCCTGGTCGCCCAGCTCCGCCTCGGCCTGGGCGATGGCGTCGCGGCCGTAGGTCGGATGCCGCTTCATGATGTCCCACTCATCCGGCGTGAGCCTGTCCTGCTTGAGCAGGATGGCATCCGGGATGGCCACCTTGCCCACGTCGTGCAGGGGCGCGGACTTGAACATCATGTCGATGGTCTCGTCGTTCAGTTCGTGCCGGAACCGCGGGTGCTCGCGCAAGCGCTCGGCCAGCACACGCACGTAATGCTGGGTGCGCCGGATGTGGCCGCCGGTCTCGTTGTCGCGCACCTCGGTCAGCGAGCACAGGGCGGTGATGGTCGCCCCCTGCGACGCGATGACTTCCTGCTTGCTGCGGATCAGCTGCTCGGACTGGCACAGGATCTCGCGCGTGCGCTCGGCCACCAGCCGCTCCAGGTCGTGGTTGCGATCGCGCAGCAGGCGGCTGGCGTGGGCGAGTTTCAGGTGGTTGTTCACCCGCGCCAGCACCACTGGCGGTGAGTAGGGCTTGTGAATGAAATCGTCGGCGCCCAGCGAGAGGCCATATTCCTCGTCGGCGGCGCTGTCCAGGCTGGTGAGCAGCAGCACCGGAATGTCCCGCAGGTCGGACGAGGCCTTGACGCGCCGGCACACCTCGAAGCCGTCCATGCCGGGCATCACGACATCCAGCAGCATCAGGTCGGGCCGATTGCCGCCGTCCTGCAGCCGCGTCAGAGCCGCCTCGCCGTCGCATGCGGCGTGCACGCAGTAATGCTCGCCCAGCAGGTCCTCCAGAATCAGGAGGTTGTCCGGCTGGTCGTCGACTATCAGTATCCGGGCGGTAGCGTCCTTCGCCATGCGGAACTCTCTTCCGTTGATCGCCATGTAGCGCGGGGCACCCGCGGCTTGCCGCCGATCGGCGCGTCTGCGCAGGGCATGGTGACTACATCGGCGGCTACGGGAAAAAGTAAAGCGCTGGGCAGGAAAACATTGCCGGAATCGCCAGCCACGCCGACCGGGCAACGACCCAGGCGGGCCATGCAGGTAGCGGCAGGACTCAACCTTGTGTGTTGCGCCAGGCACTCAGCAGAGCCGTGACCTGTTCATCGCGGACCTCGCCGAAATCGCGATAGAACTGGCCAACGGCCGAAAAATCCCCCGGCACTTGCAGGCACACCACCTGGTCGGCGTGGGCACGCAGGCGGGTCAGCGCGTCCGCTGGCGCCACGCCGACGGCCACCAGCAGCCGCGCCGGGTGCCGGGCGCGCAGCGCATCCAGGGCAGCAATCAGCGTGGCGCCGGTGGCGACGCCATCGTCAACCACCACCACCAGACGCCCGGCCGGATCGATCCGCGCCGCGCCGTACTGCGCGCGTCGGCTCGCCATGACGACCTGCTGGCGGGCCTTTTCCTGGGCCAGGTACGCCGCATCCAGCTGACCTGCGACATCCGGGTTGACGTAGACATGCCCGGCCTCGTCGACGGCGCCGATGGCGTACTCGGGATTGCCGGGTGCGCCCAGCTTGCGCACCAGCACGAGGTCCAGATCGCCATCCAGCGCCTTGGCCAGAATCACCCCCATCGGCACCGCCCCGCGCGGCACCGCCAGGATCAGCGGATGCCGGCCACGCAGGTGTGCCAGGCGTCCGGCCAGCTGGCGGGCGGCATCGGCGCGATCCTTGAACATGCGTACCTCCGGCAGACCTGCCGGCATCTTGCGGTACGGCCTACAGGCGGGCGATGACCCCGGTCAGGATTCTCTCGCCGGCTTGCGGACCGCCGGCATCCAGACCTTCGGCGACGATTTCGCTGTAGCGGCAGTCGATGAACTCGCACAGCCAGCGCAGGTAGCTGGTCTGGAAGTTCACCTGCGGCAGGTCGGCATAGGCACTGCCGCGGGTGGTGACCAGCGTCAGCGGCTTGCCGCCGCACAGGCCGTGCGGCCCTTGCGCGTCGTAGCGAAACAGCAGGCCCGGCTGCACGATAACGTCCAGGTAGTGCTTGACCGGATACGGCAGGCTGAAATTCCACATCGGCGCCGCGATGACCACCTCGTCCGCGGCCAGGAACTCGCTTGCCCAGGGGACGATGGCGTCCCAGGCGCGCTGCTGGGTCGGCGTCAGCTGCGACCCCGCTGCAACGCTGCCCTTGGCCAGGGCCACCGGGCCGTCGACCAGCGGCAGTTCGGTGTTGACCAGATCGACCTCGTCCACCGTCAGGGCCGGCTCCTGCGCCCGCCGCCTGGCAAGCCAGGCGTCGAGCAGACGGCGGGTCCGCGACAGCGGCCCCTTGGGCGTGCAGGAAACAACCAGCAGACGCGCCATCGGGCTTACTCCTTGGGCACGGTCAAGGCCAGGAACAGCGGACTGCCACGCCGCTGCACCAGCAGCGGCACCGCCCGGCCGGCCGGTAACTTGCCAACCAGGGTCTTGAACTGGGCGGCGTCCTTCACGTCGCTGTCGCCCACGCGCAGGACCACGTCGCCGCGGGTCAGTCCGGCACGGGCTGCCGGGCCGTCGCCGACCGCCATCACCAGCACGCCACCCTTGGGCACATCGAACTGCTGTCGCTGCGCATCGTCGAGGTCGGCGACCGCCAGCTTGAGCCGGCCACCCTGGGCCTGTTCGGCCGGCTTGGACGCCGGGCCGCCGGCCTCGTCGCTGTCCGAAAGCGCGCTGACCGTCGCCAATACCGTGCGTTCCTTGCCGTCCCGAAGCACGGTCAGGGACACCTTGTCACCGACCTGCGTATTCCCCACCAGGGGCGGCAGGTCGCCGGCATCGGCCAGCGCCTGGCCGTTGAAGGCCAGAATCACGTCGCCGGCCTTGATGCCGGCCTTGGCGGCCGGGCTGGCGGCCGTTACATCCGCCACCAGCGCCCCGCGCGCCTTGTCCAGACCAAAGGACTGCGCCAGCGCCGGCGTCACCGGCTGCACGGTCACGCCCAGGTAGCCGTGCGAGGCGTGGCCGGACTTCTCGATCTGCTGCGCGGTACGCATGGCCACCTTGATCGGGATGGCGAACGACAGGCCCATGTAACCGCCGGTGCGGCTGTATATCTGCGAGTTGATGCCGATCACCTCGCCCTTGGTATTGAACAGCGGGCCGCCGGAATTGCCCGGATTGACCGCCGCATCGGTCTGGATGAACGGCACGTAGGCGTCACTGGGCAGCGTCCGGCCGACAGCACTGACGATGCCCGCCGTGGCCGTGTACTCCAGCCCGAATGGCGAGCCGATGGCCAGCACCCACTCGCCCACCTCAAGCCGGTCCGAGTCACCGATCTTCACCACCGGCAAGTCCTTGGCCTTGATGCGCAGCACGGCGACGTCGGTACGCTCGTCCAGGCCGACCAACTCGGCCGGCTCCTCGCGGTGATCGGACAGCTTGACCAGAATCTCGTCCGCATCCTTCACCACGTGCGCGTTGGTCAGCACCATGCCGTCGGCGGAGATGATGAAGCCCGAGCCCAGCGAGCGCGCCTGCTGCTGCGGTCCCTCCCCTGGCGGCTGGCCAAAAAAGCGCCGGAAGAATTCGTTCATGGGATCGTTCGGGTCCATCGGCATGCCAGGAAACGGCATCTGACGGTTTTTCACCTTCTGCGTGGTGGAAATGTTCACGATGGACGGGCCGACATCCTTCACCAGCTGCGTGAACTCCGGCAGCGCAGCGTTGGCAGTGGACCACCACGGGGTCCACAGGAGCAGCACGGCTAAAACAGCGCGTAACGCGGTCATATCGACTCCGATTGATGCAGGTGCTTGAAGCGGGGGACGCCGCGGCGGGCTGGCACTGGCGCCGCCGCGACTGTCGCATGAGACTCGCGGCCGATACGATAAGTTCCGGGGAACACCGCGTGGCCAGACACCCGGAACGGCTTGTAGGAGCGGGCCATGCCCGCGACCGCAAGGCTTGCGCCGTGGTGTAGCCGTTTAGGTTGATCGTGCGGTCCCGGTCGCGGGCATGGCCCGCTCCTACAAAAGAAACGGCCCCAGCCCGCCACAGCAGGTACCGTGGGCCAAGCCCGCGTCACTGGTCCAGCAGCGCCAACAGACCCGCCTCGTCCAGCGTGGCGACACCCAGCTGCGCTGCCTTGTCGGCCTTGCTGCCGGGATTCTCGCCCACGGCGACGAAGTCGGTGTTCTTCGACACGCTGCCGGTGACCTTGGCGCCCAGGCGCTGCAGGGCTTCAGTAAGCACTTCGCGCGGCTGCGAAAAGCTGCCGGTGATGACGAAGGTCTTGCCGGCCAGGGGCTGCGCGCCGGCATTGGCAGTGCCCGGCCGGGCGCCTTCGTCCTGCAACGTGATGCCGGCCGCCAGCAGGCGGCGGATGACCTCGACATTGCGGGCATCGGCAATGAACTCGGCCAGGCTGTCGGTGATCTCGGTGCCGATGCCGCGCAAGGGCAGTTCCTGCACCGGCAGCGGCGGGCGATCGGGGTGGTCGAGGTTGTGCTTGCGAGCCTTCTGGTTCGCCTTGGCGATGGCCTGCTTGCGCTCGTGCACGGCCGCCCAGTCCTGCGTCAGCACGGCGTCCAGATTGCCGAACTGGGCGCTGAGCAGGCGCGCCACTTCGTCGCCGACCAGCGGGATGCCCAGCGCGAAGATGAAGCGCGGCAGGGTGGTGCGCTTGCTGGCCTCGATGGCCGCCACCAGGTTGCTCGCCGACAGCTCGGCCATGCGCTCCAGGCCGGCCAGGGTCGGCACGTCCAGGTGATAAAGATCGGCCACGTCGTGCACCAGGCCGCGGTCCACCAGTTGCTCGATCAGCCTGTCGCCCAGGCCGTCGATGTCCATGGCCCGCCGACTGGCAAAGTGCGCGATGCCGGCCTTGATCTGCGCCGGGCAGTGCAGGCCCCCGGAGCAACGCGACACCGCGTCGCCCTCCACGCGCACGATGTCCGAACCGCACACCGGACAGTGCGTGGGCATCGAAAACGGCTGCGCCTGCGCGGGCCGGCGTTCCAGCACCACGCCGACCACTTCCGGGATCACGTCGCCGGCCCGGCGCACGATCACGCTGTCGCCGATGCGCACGTCCTTGCGCCGCAATTCGCCCTCGTTGTGCAGCGTGGCGTTGGTCACGGTAACGCCGCCGACGAACACGGGTTTGAGGCGCGCCACCGGCGTCACGGCGCCGGTGCGGCCGATCTGCACCTCGATGTTTTCGAGCACGGTCACGGCCTCCTGGGCCGGGAACTTGTGTGCCAGCGCCCAGCGCGGCGCGCGCGAGACGAACCCCAGCCGCTCCTGCAGGTCGATGCGGTCCACCTTGTAGACCACGCCGTCGATGTCGTAGGGCAGGTCCGGGCGCAGGCGGCCAAGCTGCGCGTAATACGCCAGGCAGGCCTCGATGCCGCTGACGCGCTGACGCTGCGGACACACCGGCAGGCCAAAGCCGTGCAGCATGTCCAGCCGCTCGCTGTGACGCTCCGGCAGCGGCCCGTCGACGCGGCCATGGCCGTAGCAGTAGAAGCGCAGCGGGCGCCGGGCGGTGATCTGCGGGTCGAGCTGACGCAGGCTGCCGGCGGCGGCGTTGCGCGGGTTGGCGAAGGGCTTCTCGCCGCGCGCCGCCTGCTCGGCATTCAGCCTCGCAAAACCCGCGCGCGGCATGAACACCTCGCCGCGCGCCTCAAGAAGATCCGGCGGATGCCCGCGCAGGCGCAGCGGAATGGCGGCGATGGTGCGGATGTTGGCGGTCACGTCCTCGCCGGTGCTGCCATCGCCGCGCGTGGCCGCCTGCACCAGCACGCCGCCCCGATACAGCAGGCTGATGGCCAGACCGTCGAACTTGGGCTCGGCGTGGTAGTCCACGGCCGCCTCGCCGGTCAGCTCGCGCACCCGGCGATCGAAATCGCGCACCTCGCCGTCGTCAAAGGCATTGGCCAGCGACAGCATGGGTACCGCATGCGTGACCTGCGCGAACGCGGCCAGGGGCGTGCCGCCGACCCGCTGACTCGGGGAATCGGCCGTCACCAGCGCCGGGTACTGCGCCTCCAGGGCCAGCAGCTCGCGCATCAGGCGGTCGTACTCGGCGTCCGGGATGGACGGTGCATCCAGCACGTAGTAGCGGTAATCGTGGTCGGCTATTTCGCGCCGCAGCGCGTCGATGCGGGCACTCGCCCCGGCCTGGTCCATGCGGTCTCCTCTAACTGAAGGTCGCGTCAGCGACACCTCGTCCCCCTCTCCCGGACGGGAGAGGGCCGGGGCGAGGGAACGATCATGGCGAGGGAAACAATGATGTTATGAGGTGGACTTGCGCGCCATGATCGTCAGGCGGTCGCCAGCGCCAGCGCCTCGTCCACGTCCACCGCCACCAGGCGTGACACGCCCGGCTCGGACATGGTGACGCCGGTCAGCTGGCCGGCCAGCTCCATGGTGGTCTTGTTGTGGGTGATGACGATGAATTGCACCCGCGCCGACATCTCGCGCACCAGGGCGCAGAAACGGCCGACGTTGTGGTCGTCGAGTGGCGCGTCCACCTCGTCCAGCATGCAAAACGGCGCCGGGCTCAGCTCGAACAGCGCAAACACCAGGGCAATTGCGGTCAGCGCCTTCTCGCCGCCCGACAGCAGGTGAATCGAACTGTTGCGCTTGCCCGGTGGGCGGGCAACGATGCCGACGCCGCTTTCGAGCAGGTCGTCGTCCAGCAGTTCGAGTCGCGCCTCGCCGCCGCCGAACAGGCGCGGAAACGCCGCCTGGAAGCCGCTGTTGGCGTGGTCGAAGGTCTCCTTGAAGCGGCTGCGCGTCTCGCGGTCCATGCGCCGGATGGCCTGCTCCATGGTTTCGAGCGCGGCGGCCAGATCGGCGTGCTGGGCGTCCAGGTACGTCTTGCGCTCGGCCAGCTCGCGCTGCTCGTCGATGGCGGCCAGGTTGATCGCGCCCAGGCGCTCGATGCGGCGGGCCAGGTCCGCGATGGCGAACTCCAGGGCCGCCTCGTCGCTGTCCGGCGGCAGCTCGGCCAGCAGGCGTTCGGGATCGGCATCGAATTCAAGCGCCTGCTCGCGCAGCCCGCTGGCGCGGGTTTCCAGCTCCGTCAGCTCCAGGCGGCGGGTCTCGACCTCGCCGCGGCGCTCGTGCAGCGCCCGCTCGGCCAGCAGGCGCGCCTGATCCTGCTCGCGCAGCGCCGTCTCGGCCGTGGCCACCGCATCCCGCGCTGCCGACAGGCGCGCCGCCGCCGCCTCGCGCTGCGCCAGCTGCGTTTGCAGTTCCTGCTGCAAGGCCTCCAGCGGCGCGGCGGCGCGGTGCTGCTCCTCCTGCAGCGCGGCCTGGCGTTCGCGGATGCCTTCGCGCTGCGCCTGCCAGCCGACCAGGGTTTTCTGCAAGGTGGCGACCTCGGTCTGCGAGACCTGCACGCGCATCCGCAGCGTCTGCACCCGCTCGCGGGCGGCGTCCTGGGCCGCGCGCGCGGTGCGCACGGCGGTTTCGGCCTCGCGCCGCTGCGTCTCGCCGGCTTGCCGTTCGCCCGCCAGCCCGGCGTGCTGTGCGGCGGCAGCAGCCTGCGCTGCTTCGGCCGCCTGCCGCTGGGCCCCGTCCTGCGCCGCTTGGGCATCCAGCTCGGCCAGCTCGCCGGCAATGGCGGCGCGCCGCGCCTGTGTGCGCTCGCGGTGGGCCTGCGCCGCCGCGTGGCGGGCCTGCAGATCACTCAGGCGCCGCAGGCTGGCCGCGTGCTGCTGGCGGGTCTCGCCGCGGGCGCGCTCGGCATCCGCCAGTGCGCCTTGCGCAGCGGCCCGCCTGGCCTGCAGGTGGGCCAGTTGCTGCTCGGCCAGCGACAGCGTGTCCAGCAGGCGGGAGATTTCGGCGCTGCGCTCGAGCACACCCTCGCCCTGATCGCCGGCCGGCATCGCCAGCCAGTTCGGGCCGACCCGGGCGCCATCCGCGGTGATCAGGCTCTCGTGCGCCGCCAGCGTGTGGCGGGCGGCCAGAGCGCCGGCCAGGGTATCCGCGCGCCGTACCCCGCCGATCAGCGATGCCAGATCAACCGCAGTGCGCACAGCCTCCAACAGATCACCGGGTGCTGCTGCCCTCCCCGATCGCGACTCCACCAGAAGTAGCCCGGCCGCCTGCGCCAGCCCTTCGGCGGACAGGGCGTCGAGGCTTGCTACCACCTGCGCGCCCAGCCACGGACCGAGGGCGACTTCCAGCGCAGCGTGCCAGTCGGCCTCGGCGTCCAGATCGCCCAGCAAGGCCCGCACCTCGACACCCTGTTCGCTGAGCCAGGCCTCGGCCCGGCCACTGCCGGCAAGCGCCGCCTGCTGCAGGGTTTCGAGCGAGACCAGACGCCCGCGCTGCTCGCGGATGGCCGTTTGTACGTGGGCGACCTCGATCGTGAGTGCTTCCAGCTGCGCCCGGCAGGTGGTTATGCCGGCTTCCACCGTCGCCAGCGTCTGCTCGGTGGTGGTCGCATCACCGCTGGCCAGCGCCAGGTCGCCCTCCAGCCCGGCGCCGTCGCTGGCGGACTCTGCCGCCAGGTGCTGCTGTTCGCGCAGCAGGCGCTGGCGTCGTTCATCCAGCCGGGCCAGATGCTCCGCCAGGCGCCGGGCGCGCTCCTGCTCCAGGCGCTCGCGCTGGGCGGCCTCGCTGGCCGCGGTGCTGGCGGCGTCGTGTGCGCGGCGGGCCTCACTCAGGGCGGATTCGGCGGCGGTGAGGCTTTGCGCTGCATCGGCCAGCTGCGCTTGCAGGCGTTCACGGTCGGCGTCGGCCGTCTGCTGCGCCGCGGCCAGCTGCGACAGGCGCGCATCGGTCTGGGCGCACTGCTGGTCGATCTGTGCGGCACTGGCGTCCAGACGCGCCAGCTCCTGCATCAGACGCTCGCGCTGCTGATGCAATGCCGCCAGCGCCTGCTCGCAGCGGGCGACCTCCGCGCCAACCTGATACCAGGCCTGCTGGGCTTCGCCAAAACCCGCCGTTGCCTGGCCGTGCGCGGCACGCGCCGCCTCGACCTGCGCCTCGCCGGCGCGCACGGCGGCAAGCGCCCGTTCCTGCGCCGTCACGCTGCGTTCAAGCTCCGACCGGCGCTGGCTTGCGGCCGCGTCCTGGGCCTGCAGCCGAAAGCCCAGCAATTGCCCGCGGGCCTGCCGTTCGGCGGCCTTCAGTTCCCGAAAGGTCTGTGCCGCGCGCGCCTGCCGGTCCAGGGTGGCCAGGCGCTTGCCCAGTTCGTCCCGCAGGTCGTCCAGGCGCGCCATGTTGTCGCGGGTGTGGCGAATGCGGCCGCCGGTCTCGTGACGACGCTCCTTGTACCTGGAAATGCCGGCCACCTCCTCGATGTAGGCGCGCAGCTCCTCGGGCCGGGCCTCGATCAGACGGGCGATCATGCCCTGCTCGATGATGGCGTAGCTGCGCGGGCCAAGCCCGGTACCCAGGAAAATGTCGGTGATGTCGCGGCGCCGGCAGCGGCTGCCGTTGAGGTAATAGATCGACTGCCCATCGCGCGAAAGCTCGCGCCGCACGGCGATTTCCGCATAGGCCGCCCAGGCGCCGCCCAGACTGCCGGCGCTGTTGTCGAACACCAGCTCGACACTGGCCTTGCCAACCGGCTGGCGGGCGCTGGAGCCGTTGAAGATCACGTCCGCCAGCGCGTCGCCGCGCAGCTGCCGGGCCGAGCTTTCGCCCAGCACCCAGCGCACGGCGTCGACCACGTTCGACTTGCCGCAGCCGTTCGGACCCACCACGCCGGTCAGCGGCCCGCGCAAGTGCAGCGTGGTCGGATCGACGAAGGTCTTGAAGCCGGCCAGGCGGATGGTCTTCAGTTTCATGCCCGACGATGTTCCTGAAACCAGCCGGTCCGTCGTTGTGGCCGCGCCTGCGCGGACCGGATAATGCGCGCCCCCAACCCTGCCCGGAGACACGCGTGGCCAGTTCGCGTCCTGTTCGTTCGAAAAAGTCGCAAGCCGCTGCCGGCAGCGCGCTCGAAACCTTTGCCAACCCCCACCCGGGCCGCGACTACACGGTGCGCATGCGCTGCCCGGAATTCACCTGCCTGTGCCCGAAAACCGGTCAGCCCGACTTTGCCACCATCCACATCGAGTTCGTGCCGGACCGGCGGTGCGTGGAGCTCAAGTCCCTGAAATTGTATCTGTGGTCGTTTCGCGACCAGGGCGCCTTTCACGAAGCCGTGACCGGCCAGATCCTGGACGACCTGGTCAGCGCCATGGCGCCGCGCTTCCTGCGCGTGACGGCCGAATTCCTGGTACGCGGCGGCATCTACACCAACGTGGTGGCCGAACACCGCATGCCCGGCTGGGCGCCCGCCGCGGCGGTGGTCCTGCCCTGAACAGCGACCAGCCGGCGACTTGACGGGACCGGCACGCGCGGCCGCGCGCGGCCCGGCCGCGAACTCAATGCGCCTTGTCGCCCGAAAGCGCCAGCCAGGTGGCGACCACCGTGTCCGGGTTCAGCGACATGCTCTCGATGCCCTGCTCGACCAGCCACTGCGCCAGGTCCGGATGATCTGACGGCCCCTGGCCGCAGATGCCGACGTACTTGCCGGCGCGCTGGCAGGCGTCGATGGCGAGTTTCATCAGCGCCTTGACCGCCTCGTCGCGCTCGTCGAACTCGCCCGCCACCAGCCCGGAATCGCGGTCCAGGCCCAGCGTGAGCTGCGTGAGGTCGTTCGAACCGATCGAGAAGCCATCGAAGTACTCCAGGAACTGGTCGGCCAGCACGGCATTCGACGGCAGCTCGCACATCATGATCAGACGCAGGCCGTTGTCGCCGCGCTTGAGGCCCTGCTCGGCCAGCAGTTCGGTGACCTGGCGCGCCTCGGTGAGGGTGCGCACGAACGGGATCATGATCTCGACGTTGGTCAGGCCCATGTCGTTGCGGACCTTCTTGAGCGCCCGGCACTCCAGCGCGAAGCAGTCGCGAAAACTCTCGGCGATGTAGCGCGAGGCGCCGCGAAAACCCAGCATGGGGTTCTCCTCGTGCGGCTCGTACAGATCGCCGCCCAGCAGGTTCGCATACTCGTTGCTCTTGAAATCCGACATGCGCACGATGACTTTCTTGGGCCAGAACGCGGCGCCCAGCGTGGCGATGCCCTCGACCAGCTTCTCGACGAAAAAGGTCTGCGGGTCCGCGTAGCCGGCGATGATTTCGTCGATGGTGCTGCGCAGGTCGGCGCCCAGCGTGGCGTAGTTGATCAGTGCCTTCGGGTGCACGCCGATGCCGCGGTTGATCAGGAACTCCAGCCGCGCCAGACCGACGCCGGCATTGGGCAGGCTCGAAAAATCGAACGCCCGGTCCGGATTGCCGATGTTCATCATGATCTTGGTTGGCGGCGTGGGCATGCTGTCCAGGCGCACCTCGCTGACTTCGCTCTTGAGCGCGCCCGCGTAGATGAAGCCGGTGTCGCCCTCGGCGCAGGACACGGTCACCGCCTGCCCGGTGCGCAGCTGATCGGTGGCGTCGCCGCAACCGACCACCGCGGGAATGCCCAGTTCGCGAGCGATGATCGCCGCGTGACAGGTGCGTCCGCCGCGGTTGGTGACGATGGCCGAGGCGCGTTTCATGACCGGTTCCCAGTCCGGGTCGGTCATGTCGGCGACCAGTACTTCGCCCGCTTGCAGCTCGCCCATGTGCGCCGGGCTTTCGATGACGCGCACATCGCCGACACCTATTCCCTGTCCCACGCTGCGGCCGGTGGCCAGAACCTGCGATTTTTCCTTCAGTTGATAGCGGCGCAGTACCTGCGAGTCGCCGCGCGCCTTCACCGTCTCCGGCCGTGCCTGCAGGATGTACAGCTGGCCGTCTTCGCCATCCTTGCCCCACTCGATGTCCATCGGCCGGCCGTAGTGGTCCTCGATGATCAGCGCCTGGCGCGCCAGCGCCTGGACCTCGTCATCGGTCAGGCAAAAGCGCCGCTGCTCGGCCGGCGCGACGTCCACGGTGGTGGTCGACCGGCCGGCGGACACCGCGTCGGTGTAAATCATCTTGACCAGCTTGCTGCCGCGGTGGCGCGAGATTACCGCCGGCCGACCGGCGCGCAGGGTCGGCTTGTGCACGTAGAACTCGTCCGGGTTGACCGTGCCCTGCACCACGGTCTCGCCCAGTCCGTAGGAGGCGGTCACGAATACCGCATCGCGAAAACCGGACTCGGTGTCGAGCGTGAACATGACGCCGCTGGCGCCGATGTCACTGCGCACCATGCGCTGGATGCCGGCCGACAGGGCCACCAGCCCGTGCTCGAAACCCTGGTGCACGCGGTAGGAAATCGCCCGGTCATTGAACAGCGAGGCAAACACGTGGCGCACCGCGTGCATGACGTGATCGGCACCGCGAATGTTGAGGAAGGTTTCCTGCTGGCCGGCGAAGGAGGCATCCGGCAAATCTTCCGCGGTGGCGGAAGAGCGTACCGCCACTGCCACCGCGCCATGCCCCGCGCACAGCCGCCCGTAGGCCTCGACGATGGACTGTTCGAGTCCATCCGGGAACGGCTGGTCCAGAATCCAGCCGCGGATCTTCTCGCCCGAGCGCACCAGCGCTGCGACATCTTCAACGTCAAGGGCGTCCAGCTCGGCCTGGATACGGCCGGCCAGCCCGGCGTTGGCCAGAAAATCCCGGTAGGCCTGCGCGGTGGTGGCAAAGCCGCCGGGCACCTGCACGCCCAGCGGCGCGAGGTGGCTGATCATCTCGCCCAGCGACGCATTCTTGCCACCCACCAGATCGACATCGTGCATCCCCAGGGTGTCGAACCAACGCAGATACTCAGCCATGTGACACTCCGGAAGTGATGGACGATTCGGATCGGTGCCGACACACAGGCTCCCGGACACCGTTCAGTAATCCGGGGCAGGAATCGACCAGAAAAAGGGGCCGTCCATTTTGCCAGACCCGGCCCGGGTACCGCAGCCGAATGCGGGCGCCGGTCGGGCCGGGCTCGAATTGTGCCAGCCGGACTTGATCCGGATCAGACGGCGTTTTTGCTTTTCCGCAACACCTCCTTATAATCCGCCGGGCGTCTAGTCACGTACATGCGGGCCTGCGCCGCAGTAGTTGCTTTTATTTATCTTTCAGCTTAGGGGCACGATATGCAGAACAAACTGATCATTGGCAAACTTGCAGCGGTTGCACTGTTTGCGACCCTTTCCGCCGGTTGCGCCACCAAGGGCTACGTGAACGAGCAGGTTGCTCAGGCCAAGTCGGCTGCCGACAGCGCCCAGGCTACCGCCAGCGCCGCCTCCTCGAAGGCTGATGCCGCCAGCTCCACCGCCAACGAAGCCCTGGCCGCGGCCAAGGCTGCCCAGCAGTGCTGCGTCGATACCAACGAGAAGATCGACCGCATGTTCAAGAAGTCGATGCTGAAGTAAGCATCCGCTTTCAGGAAATTGAAAAGGGCGGCGTCAGCTTGGCTGACGCCGCCCTTTTTCTTGCACGCAATCGGCTGCTGCGCCGTTGCCGGTCAGCGCGTACCGGCCAGCATGGCCGCCGATTCCGCGTTTGCATCCAGCATCAAGACCTCGTCCGGCTGGCTGATCGCCACCGGCATGCCGGTGGGCTTGCTCAGTTCCCGGCGCACCGCCACCCAGTCCACGTTCGCGATGGCCACGCCCCTGGCGGCCAGCAGGCGCGCGATTTCGGCCAGCGCGCCTTGCTTGCGCCCTTTCTCCTCCTTCAGCGGGTGGTGCACCTCCAGATAGGTAACGCCAAAGGCCTGGCCAATCTTGTAGGGCTGACTGACGAAGTTGACGCGCAGGCCCGGTGCGACCTGCTGGAACAGCGTCGCAATGTCCTCCGGATACAGCCGCAGGCAGCCATGCGTGACCCGCATGCCGATGCCATAGGGCTTGTTGGTGCCGTGAATCAGGTAACCGGGCACCCCCAGACGCAGCGCAAACAGCCCGAGCGGATTGTCCGGCCCGGCCGGCACCACCGGTGGCAGGATGTCGCCCTTGGCAGCGTGCTCGATGCGGATCGACTCCGGCGGCGTCCAGGTCGGGTTGGGTACCTTCTGGGCGATCCTGGTGACGCCCAGCGGCGTGCGCCAGTCGAAACGACCGATGCTAATCGGGTAGGTCACCACCTGCGGGAAATCACCCCGCGCTGGCAGGTAGTAATACAGCCGCATCTCGGGCAGGTTGATGACGATGCCCTCGCGCGGCGCATCGGGCAGGATGCGCTGTGTCGGCAGCACCACCTGCATGCCCTCGCCGGGCATCCACGGATCGACACCCCGATTGGCCATCTTGATTTCGGTATAGCCGAGCCCGCCGCGACGGGCGATGTCCAGCAGCGTGTCCTCGTGACGCGCGACGACCACCCGCACCTGGCCAACCAGGTCGACGTCCGATGGAGGCACGGGAAGGGTTTCGGCACCTGCGCTGACCGTCACCACGGCGAGGCCGGGCAGCAAGTGTCGCAACCAGGCACGCAGGTCGGCGTAGGGGAGGTTCACGCAGTGGTCTCGGTTGCAGCCAAATAGCTGCAAAGTCTAGCAAATCGCCCTCGGCAGGCCGCGCCCCTGCCGCAGCCGGCTCAGGCCAGGCCACCCGCCCGCAGATCCGACAGGAATATCTCGTCCTGCCAGGCCGGCCGCTGGCGCAGCGCCTGCAGCAAGCGGTGCAGTGCCGGATACGGCGCAAAATCCACGCCCAGCGGCAGCAGGGCTGGCACACTGGCGCCCAGCGCGATGTCCGCGATGGAATAGACGTCAGCCACCCAGTCGCGCCCGCTCATCCGCTGTTCCAGCAGGCCCAGCAGAAAATCGACCCGCGCCGCCGCAGCGGCATCGTCACCACCCCCCACGCGCGCCATGTAAAGCGCCATCAGCGCCGGTATCAGCGTGCTGGCCTCCCAGGTCAGCCACTGCAACACAAGCGCCCGGTGCCTGGATTCGAGCGGCAGTAACGGCGTCGGGCCGCGGCTGTCGCACAGGTACTGCAGGATGGCGGCCGATTCCCAGAGCACGAAACCGTCGTCGTCCAGGATCGGCGTCAGGCCGTTCGGATTCAGGCGCCGCAGCGGCGCGTCCCGGGCGCGCAACTGCGTCGCCGGGTCAACATCGATGACCTCGAACTCAAGCCCCAGCTCGCGCAGCAGCACGGCCACCTTGAGCGCGTTGTGCGAACCGGGGTGATCGGCCCGCGGCAGGATGTGATACAGGCGCAGCACGCTCAGAACACCCGCTGCCAGGGATAGACGGTCTCGACCGCAAAAAAGCCGTGCCGGGCCAGCGGATCGGCGTCGTGCAGCGTCCGCGCCTCGTCGGCGGAGCCGGCCTCGAAGATATTGATGGCGTTGACGAAGCCGGTGCAGGGCCCGCCGCTGACCAGCTTGCCGCTGCCGCGCAGCTCGGTCAGATGGGCCAGATGCGCGGCCAGGACGCCGGCCAGGCTGCCTGGCACGCCCTGCGCCTCGATGTCGGCCTGGCTGGGCACGCGCTGGTGATGGATCGCCTCGTCGATGTAGGCGAAGGCGGCCGGTGGCAAGTCGTCGCGCAGGCGCGCGACGGCCGTTTCGTCAAAGCGTGAGATGACGACGTAGAGCATGGTTTCTCCTCCGTTGGCTGGTTCTGTTCTGTCGCCAGCCGCGGGAGCCGGCGCCGCCCATTCATGGGCAAGCGTCGATGCTGCGCCCGCAAGGCGGCGCGCGGCAAGCCTCAGGCGGGCGCGATGCGCTCCAGACCACCCAGATACGGCCGCAGCACATCGGGCACCGCGACCGAGCCATCGGCCTGCTGGTAGTTCTCGATCACCGCCACCAGCGTGCGACCGACGGCAAGGCCGGAGCCGTTGAGCGTGTGCAGCAGCTCCGGCTTGCCGGTGGCGGGATTCCGCCAGCGGGCCTTCAGGCGCCGGGCCTGAAAGTCGCCGAAATTGCTGCAGGACGAGATTTCCCGGTAACGGCCCTGGCCGGGCAACCAGACTTCCAGGTCGTAGGTCTTGGCGGCCGAAAAGCCCATATCGCCGGTGCACAGCGCCATCACCCGATACGGCAGGCCGAGCGTTTGCAGCACGGCCTCGGCGTCGGCGGTCAGTTCCTCGTGCGCCTGCCAGGAAGTCTCGGGCGGCACCAGGCGCACCAGCTCGACCTTCTCGAACTGATGCTGGCGAATCAGGCCGCGCGTGTCCTTGCCGTAGCTGCCGGCCTCGCTGCGAAAGCAGGGCGTGTGGGCGACCAGTTTCAAAGGCATGTCATTGGCATCGACGATGACGTCGCGCACGATATTGGTAACCGGAACCTCGGCTGTGGGAATCAGGAAATAGCCCCCGCCCACGGCAAACAAATCTTCCTCGAACTTCGGCAACTGGCCGGTACCGACCAGGCTGTCCGCATTCACCAGGTACGGCACGTACACCTCGGTGTAGCCGTGCTGGCGCGTGTGCAGGTCCAGCATGAACTGCGTCAGCGCGCGATGCAGCGTGGCCAGCGGGCCGCGCAGCAGGCTGAAGCGGGCACCAGCGATTTTGGTAGCGGTCTCGAAGTCGAGTCCACCCAGCGCCTCGCCCAGGTCCACGTGATCGCGCGGCGCGAAGGCGAACACCGGCGGCGCGCCCCAGCGGCGCAGCTCGACGTTGTCATCCTCACTGCGCCCGGCCGGCACGCTGTCGTGCGGCAGGTTCGGAATTTCCAGGCAGTAGGCTTCGAGTTCGTCCTGGACGGACTTGAGGCCCGCTTCGAGCTGCGCCAGGCGCTCGCCGACGCCACCCATCTGCGCCAGCAGCGGGGCGGCGTCCTCGCCGCGGCGCTTGGCATCGCCGACGGCCTTGGACACGCGGTTGCGTTCGGCCTGCAATTGTTCGGTTTCGGTCTGCGCGGCCTTGCGGCGGGTTTCGAGTGCCGCCAGGCGCGGCAGGTCGAGCGCAAAGCCACGCGTGGCCAGACGCGCCGCCACCGCCTCCGGTTCGCGGCGCAGCAGTTGCGGGTCCAGCACGGGGTCAGTCCTTGAGGGCTTCGATGATCATCTGCGCTGCCTGCATGGTCATGCGGTTGAGCGCCTCGTGCGTGGCGGCGCCGATGTGCGGGCACAGCACCGCGTTGTCGAGTTCGAGCAGCGCCGGATCGGCGGGCGGCTCGGCCTGGTACACGTCAAGGCCGGCGCCGGCAATGTCGCCAGCACGCAGGGCGGCGATCAGCGCCGGCTCGTCCACCACCTCGCCGCGCGCGGTGTTGATCAGGATGGCGGTCGATTTCATGCGCCGGAACTGCTCGGTGCTGAACAGGTTGCGGGTTGAGTCCAGCAGCGGCACGTGCACGGTGATGTAATCGGCCACGTCGATGACCTCATCGACGGTCTCGACCTTGTGCACGCCGTGCTCGGCCATAGCTGCGGCGTCGATGAAGGGGTCGTAGCCAACCGGCTGCATGTCGAAGGCCAGCGCGCGCCTGGCCACCAGCTTGCCGATGTTGCCGAAGCCGACGATGCCCAGCGTCTTGCCGGCCAGCTCCACGCCGGTGAAGCGGTCCCGGTCCCAGCCCTCGCGGCTGCGCACGTAGCGGTCGGCCGCGGCCAGCTTGCGCGACACGGCCAGCATCAGCCCGAACACCAGCTCGGCCACCGACACCACGTTGGCCTGCGGCGTGTTGCGCACCGGCAGGCCCTTTTCCTTCGCGTAGACCAGATCGACCTTGTCCAGACCACTGCCGGCGCGGGCGACGATTTTCAGCTTGCTGGCGTTGTCGATGACCTGCCTGGAGACCCGCGTGTAGGTCTTGATCATCAGGCCGTCGTAGTCGCCGATGATGCGCGCCAGCTCGGCCTCGTCCGTGCGCTCGCGCACGTCGACATCGAAGTGCTCGCGCAGCAGGTCGATGCCGGCCTGCTCCAGGGTTTCCGCCACCAGAACGCGTTTTTTGCTGCTCATGTTCGATCAGGCCAGGTAGTGGTCCAGCACCTTGATGATGCGATATGCCGCGGTCACGGTCGGCACCGGAATGCCCAGTTCACGGCCCTTGTCCACGAAGGGTTTGACGATGTAATCGACCTCGGTCTTCTTGCCGCGCACCACGTCCTCGTGCATCGAGGTACGCCCGCCGTAGCCCTGCTGCTTCATGCGCTCGCCGTAGCTGACGATCAGCTGCACGGCATCCTCGTCGGTCCGGCACTCGTGCAGGTCCTTCAGGCGCGACAGCGGGGCGTAGAAGTTCTGCGGGCTGTAGCCGAGCGCCGTGTAAATGGCCAGCAGCTCGCGCGCGATGGCCACGTAATGTTCGGCGCCCTCGCGCAGGGCCATGCCGTGCACGATGTTCAGGCTGTTGTTGCCGGCGAGCGTGCTCACCGACCAGGAGGACGCGTTGCAGATCTGCGTCAGCTTTTCCCACAGCACCTGCCAGATGTGGTCCACCGCTTTGGCGCCCAGGCCGGCGGCGTTGAAGGCATCGGCCAGCGCCTGCGCGCGCGGGCTGATGGTGCCGTCCAGTTCGCCAAAGTAAGCCGTGGTCGGCACGGTGACGTGATTCTTGACGAAACCGGGCGCCTCCAGCGAACCGCCCTCGATGGTCGAGGCGCCCATCACGCGGGCTGCATCGCCAATCCAGTCCGCCAGCACCTGTTCCTTGACGATGGTGTTCTGGATGGAGCAGGCCGTCCGTACGCGATCGCGCAGGCAATCGGCCGAGGCCAGGGCCGTGTCGCTGTCCTTGGCCTTGGTGGCCAGGATCAGATAATCGAACTCGCCCTTGGCGTCGGCCGGGTCGCTGACGGCGGTCAGGTTGTCGCGGATCAGGTGCTCGCCGCGCACGCCCTCGATGCGCAGGCCATTGCGGGTGATGGCATCGGCATGCGCCGGGCGGGCGATCAGCGTGGTCTCGACGCCGGTTTTCGCCAGGTAGCCGCCGATCACCGAACCGAGGCCACCGGCCCCCAGAATGCACACACGCATGTTGAAAACTCCAAACGTAAAGTAAAGAAATCACCCGCCGCGCGAAGCATCCGGCGGGAAAGCGGGCACAGGGGCGCGATTGTTTTGGCGCAGCGCGGGCAGTGTCAATGCACGGCGCGGCTCACAGATCGTAACCGCGCTCCTCGTGCAGGCCGATGTCCAGGCCCGTGGTCTCGGTTTCGGCGTCCACGCGCAGGCCGATCACCGCGTCGATGCCCTTGAGCAGCAGGTAACTGAGCGCCCCGCTCCACAGTGCCGTCGCCACCACGCCCAGCGCCTGCACGGCGAACTGGCGGCCCATGCCGCCGGCATTGAAGCCCGTACCGCCAAGCCCGACCGCGGCAAACAGACCAATCAGCAGCGTGCCCATGGCGCCGCCGACACCGTGCACGGGAAACACATCCAGGCTGTCGTCGATGCGCAGAACGCGCTTGATGGTCTGGGTAGCCAGAAAACACACGCCGCCGGCCAGCACGCCGATGGCGAGCGCTCCGAGCGGCCCCACATAACCGCTGGCCGGCGTGATGGTGCCCAGGCCCGCCACCAGGCCAGTGACGATGCCCAGCACGCTGGGCTTGCCGTGGCGCAGCCACTCGATGGTCATCCAGGTGAGCGCGCCCGCCGCCGCGCCGGTGTGCGTCACCAGCATGGCCATGCCGGCATTGCCATCCGCCGCCAGCGCGCTGCCGGCATTGAAGCCGTACCAGCCCACCCACAGCATGCCGGCGCCGGTCACGGTCATGGTCAGGTTGTGCGGCATCATCAGCGTGCCCGGAAAGCCGCGCCGCGGCCCCAGCACCAACGCCGCCACCAGCGCCGCCACACCGGCGTTGACGTGCACCACCGTGCCGCCGGCGTAATCCATCAAGCCGAGGCCCGCCAGCCAGCCGCCGCCCCACACCCAGTGGCACACCGGCACGTACACCAGCGTCAGCCACAGGGCCGAGAACAGCAGCATGGCCGAGAACTTCATGCGCTCGGCAAAACCGCCCACGATCAGCGCCGGGGTGATGATGGCGAACGTCATCTGGAACATCACGAACACCGATTCCGGCAGCTTGCCGGTGACCGCCGCCCGGTCCACACCGGCCAGGCCCAGCTTGCCGAAGCCACCGTACCAGGCCTGCACGGTGCCGCCGTGTCCGAATGCGCCGCTGTAGCCGTACAGCAGCCACAGGACGGACACCAGTGCCGTGATGGCGAAGCACTGCATCAGCACCGACAGCACGTTCTTGCTGCTGACCAGGCCGCCGTAGAACAGCGCCAGGCCGGGCAAGGTCATGAACAGCACCAGCGCGGTGGCAGTCAGCAGCCAGGCGGTATCGGCTGGATTGGCGATACCGGCGTCGGCCCAGGCGGATGACGGCAGGCACAGCAAGACCAGCGCCCCGGCAAAGGACGTTCTTCCCATGAGCGAGGATTCCTGAGGGGAACGGGCGTCGGTCAGAGCGCGTCCGAACCGGTCTCGCCGGTGCGGATGCGGACCACCTGGTCCAGCGTGCTGACAAAAATCTTGCCGTCGCCGATCTTGCCGCTGTTGGCGGCGTTGGCGATGGTTTCCACCACCCGCTCGGCATCCTCGTCGCGCACGGCGACCTCGACCCGCATCTTGGCAATAAAATCGACCACGTACTCGGCGCCGCGGTAGATCTCGGTGTGGCCTTTCTGGCGGCCGAAACCGCGCACTTCGGTCACCGTCATGCCGGTAATGCCAAGGTCGCCCAGCGCGTCGCGCACATCGTCCAGCTTGTGCGGCTTGATCACCGCGGTAATGAGTTTCATGCCCCTGCTCCCTTGTTATCGGTCCACGGCGACTGGCACGCGCCGGGTCGCATAAGGTACACGAAAGCCAACCCCGGTCCGTCCCCGAATGGCACAGACATGCGGCCGTTTCGCGCCCTCGCCGAGCGGTGCACTGCACCTGGGTTCGCTGCTGGCGGCCGTGGGCAGTTATCTGGCCGCCCATCGCCTGGGTGGGCGCTGGCGGCTGCGCGTCGATGACCTCGACCCGCCGCGGACAGTGCCGGGCGCCACGGACGCCATCCTGCGCAGCCTGGAAGCTCACGGCCTGCAGTGGGATGGCGAGGTGCTGTACCAGAGCCGGCGCAGCGCGGCCTACCGGGCGGCACTCGACACGCTGCGCGCTGCCGGCCTTGCGTACCCGTGCGCCTGCACGCGTCGGGAACTGGCCGCCATTGCCCGCGCCGGGGTGGACGGGCCGGTCTATCCGGGCACCTGCCGCACCGGCCTGCCGCCCGGCCGCGTGGCGCGTGCGCTGCGTCTGCGGGTTCCCGATGCGGAAATTGGCTTTCACGACGCCGTGCAGGGCGACTACCGCCAGAACCTCGCCCGCGCAGTCGGCGATTTCGTACTGCAGCGCGCCGATGGCCTGATCGCCTACCAGCTCGCCACGGTGGTCGACGACGCCTTCCAGGGCGTGACACAGGTGGTGCGCGGCGTGGACCTGCTGGCCTCGACGCCGCGGCAAATCCACCTGCAGCAATGCCTTGGCCTGCCGCAGCCTGACTACGCGCACCTGCCGCTGCTGGTCGACCGTCACGGCCTGAAGCTTGGCAAGCAGACCGGCGCCGGGCCACTCGACGACACGCGCGCCAGCGACAACCTGAGGCAGGTTTTGACCGCTCTGGCACTGCCCCCGCCGGCCGAACTGCGCGGCGATGCGCCCGCGAACCTGCTGCTGTGGGCTGTGGCGCACTGGGACCCGGCCCGCCTGGCCGGCCAGGCGGCGGTTGCGGTGACGGAAACCTGAGCTACAGGCTGGCTTTCACCGCGATCGCCGGCTACGTTTGGACGTTTACGCCCCAAGCGCATCCGCCAGGCCCGAGTCCCGCTCCAGGCGCCGCCCGATGGCTGCCGCAAGCGTCGCCTCGCTGCCCCACACGGTCACGCCCTCCCGTGCGCGGGTCAGCGCCGTGTAGATCAGTTCGCGCGTCAGCAGCGGGCTCGGCTGCGGCGGCAGGATCAGCAACACGCGCGTGAACTCGCTGCCCTGGCTCTTGTGCACGGTCAGGGCATAGGCGGATTCATGCGCCGGCAAACGGCTGGGTGCCAGTGCCCGCGGCGCGCCGTCGACGCCGGCAAACCAGGCCCGCAGATCGCCGGCCGAGTCGGGCAGCAGCAGGCCAAGATCGCCGTTGAACAGCCCGAGCGCGTAATCGTTGTGGCCGATCAGCAGCGGCCGGCCGGGGTAGTGCGCCGCCTGGCCGCGGATCAGGCCGCGCCGGTGCAGCGCCCGTTCGATGGCGGCGTTGACGCCGATGACGCCAAACGCCCCCTCGCGCAGCGCCGTCAGCGCCTGGAATTCGCCCAGCCGCGCCAGGGCGGCGGCCGGATCGGCAGTCTCGAACAGCGGCTGCAGGGCCGGGCCGATTTCGGCGCCCAGGCGCGCATGGAGCCGCGACGCTGTGTCGACTGCCTCGAAGCGAACGTCGCCGCCCGCGCGCAGCAGCTCCAGCGCGCCTTGGGCGTCGCCAGCGTTGACCGCCGCCGCCAGGCGGCCGATGGCGCCGCCGCCCGCGAAGCGGTAACTGTGTACCAGCACCGCCACAGCATCGGTGATGCCACCCGGTCCATTGCCGGGGACGGCATCGCCGCTGGCCGCTTCGATGCGCGCCGCGCCGGCCGGGCTGTAGCTGCCGGCACCGGCGCACAGCTCGCCGAGCACCGCGCCCGCTTCCACCGATGCCAGCTGGTTCGGATCGCCGAGCAGGATCAGCCGCGCCGCAGCCGGCAGCGCGCGCAGCGTGCGCGCCAGCAGCGGCAGGTCGACCATCGACGCCTCGTCGATCAGCAGCAGGTCGCAGGCCAGCGGGTGGTCGGCGTCGTGACGGGCGCTGCCGTCCGGGCGCAGGCCGAGCAGCCGGTGCAGAGTCGGCACGGTCGCCGGCAGCGCGTATCCGAGCGGCAGCACGTCCGCCGCCTTGCGCAGGCTCTGCGCCAAACGCTGCGCCGCCTTGCCGGTCGGCGCCGCCAGCGCCACACGCAGCGGACGGTCGCCGGACAGTCCCATCAGCAGCGCCAGCAGCCGCGCCACGGTGTGCGTCTTGCCGGTGCCGGGGCCACCGCACAGGATGCCCAGGCCGTGCAGGGCCGCCACCGCGGCGGCGCGACGCTGGCCGACGCTGCCCGGGTCGGTGCCCGGGAACAGACGGCGCAGCGGGGCGTGCAGAGCGGCCGGATCGATGTCGGCCCGCGGCGCGGCGCGGACGGCCAGATCGCGCGCCACCTCATCTTCGTCCCGCCACAGCCGGTGCAGGTACAGCCGCCCCACGCCATCCAGGATCAGCGGCTTGCCGGCGCCCGGCTCGCCCACCACGCCGCTGCCCAGCAGCGCCTCGCGCCAGTCGGCCAGCGGCGGCGCGCGCCAAGCGTGATCGTCGAACGGTGCCTGGCCGGCCAATCGCCCCAGCGGCAGGCACACATGCCCTTCGCCGGTATGGCGGCTGACCAGCGCGGCGGCCAGCGCCAGTTCTGGCGACGGCTTTGCTGCATGGCGCAGCAGCAGGTCGGCGAAGTGCGCATCCAGCGGCCGCAGGGCGCGGGCCTGTTGCAGGGCGAGCAGGCGCGCGTCCATCAGCCCTCCCCGCACAGGGCCGCTTCGAGCGCCCGCACCAGCGACGCATCCGGCCGGTCGAAGAAAATGCCTGCCCTGCCCTGCCCCGGCGCCATACCGCGCAGGAACAGGTAATAGACGCCGCCGAAGTGGCGGTCGTAGTCGTAGGCCGGCACGCGCAGGCGCAGGTAGCGGTGCAGCGCCACCGTGTAGACCAGGTACTGCAGGTCGTAGCGGTGCTCGGCCATCGCCGCGCGCAGCGCCGCGGGCGCGTAGTCCGCCGCGCTTTGGCCGAGCCAGTTGGACTTGTAGTCGGCCAGGTAAAACCGCCCGGCGTGCTCGAACACCAGGTCGATGTATCCCTTTAGCACGCCCTCGACGGCGTCGAAGCGCAGCGCGGCGGCATCGGCCGCGAGGGTGGTGGCCTCCAGCAGGCGGTTCAGCGTGCCGGCCTCGATGCGCGCCAGGGGAAAGTAGAACTCCAGCTCGTCGCGCCGCTGCTCGCGGCCGATGCTGCGCAAGCGCAGGGCCTGGCCGTCGAGTGGCGTGTCCAGCACGTCCGCCACCAGCCGTTCCAGCGTGGGCTGCCACAGCGGCGGGTAGCCGGCGCGCGCCAGGGTCTGCGCCACCGCGTCGCCCAGCGCCGGACCGTGGGCGTGCGCAAAATCGATCACCTCGAACAGGCCGTGCAGGCTGGTGCCGGCCGCCGCGCCGCGCGGGAAGCGGGCGATCGACGGCACGCCCCTTTCAGCGGACGGGGCCAGGCTGGCGGTCTCGACCACGGCGCCCGCATCGACGGCATCGTGATCCGGCCGGTCCGCGCCCACCGCACCGACGGCCAGCGCGGAGTAGCTGGTCACCCGCCAGCGGCTGTCGATGCGACCGGTAAAGACGCTGGCCTGTCCGGCCTGCGGCGCACTGCCGGCCGGGTGCTGCGCCGCCGTCGGCGGATCGGTCAGCACAAGGGCGCCGTCGCTGGCCGTTGCCAAGGCCTGCCACGGCGCCCGGGCGGCGGCTTCATCGAGGTCTTTCATGCCCTCGCCGCCGTACAGCAGCCAGGCGAGCGCGCCACGGTCGGCCAGGTTGATGGCGCCAAACGGCAGGGCACAGTGCTGGCGCGCGCGCGTCAGGGCCACGTACAGCAGGCGCACGCGCTCGGCCAATGCCTCCTTGCGGGCCACATCGGCGTGCACGCTGGAGGGGTCCAGATCGGCCGTGAACGCCAGATCGGCCGGATCGTGAAATTCGAATGGCGGCTTGTCATCGGGCTTGTTCTCGGACCACGCGAAGGGCAGGAACACGATTTCCCACTCCAGGCCCTTGGCCTTGTGCACGGTGACGATCTGCACCAGGTTGGCGTCGCTTTCCAGACGCAGCTGCTGGTTCTCGGCCACGCCGTCGACGCCGGCGATGGCGTCGCGCAGGAAGCGCAGCTGCGCATCCAGGCCCGGCCGGCTGGTGGCCTGCGCCTGCAGCAGCTCGCCCAGGTGCATCAGGTTGGTCAGTGCCCGCGCGCCGTCGGGATTGGCGTGCAGGCGGCCGATGATGGCGGCCTCCTGCATCAGGCCCAGCAGCATGGGCAGCGGACCTGCCGCCAGCCAGCGCCGACGGGCGTTCTGGAACAGCGCGACCTGACGCTCCCAGGTCGCCTCGTCGCCATCCAGGGCGGCGATGTCGCCGGCCGTGGCGCCCAGCACATGCGTGGCCAGCGCCGCCCGCAGGGCGCCGCTGGCGGCCGGATCGAGCGCCGCGTCCAGAATCCGCTCCAGGGCCACCGCCTCGGCGCTCTGGTACACGCTGTCCTCGCGCAGGCAGACACTGTCCACGCCCGCCCGGCGCAGCGCAGCCTGCACCTGGCCAGCCTGCCGGTTGGTCTTGACCAGGATGCCGATGTGGCGCCCGGCGAGCGCCTCGTCGCCCACCCGCGCCTGGCCCGCCGCGCCCAGTGCCAGCAACTGCGCCACCCGCGCCGCGGTGGCGGCAAGCGCCTGCTCGCACGCGCGGTCCTTGCTGGTGAGTTTGTCCTCACGCGCCAGCCACCACACCTCGCAGGCCGGCAGTGCCTCACCGTCCACCAGCAAGGGCGTCTGCTCGCGCCGGCCGGCGGCGGCGACCTCGTAGAAGTCGATTTCCTGCCCCGGCGCGTCCAGCACGAAAGGCCGCGGGTGCTGGCCAAACAGCGCGTTGACGGCGCCGACCAGGCGGCCGGTGGAGCGCTGGTTGGTGGTCAGCGTGTGGCGCTGGGCGGGCGGCACGGCATTGCGGGCAGCCAGATACGCGAACACGTCCGCGCCGCGGAACTGGTAGATGGCCTGCTTGGGGTCGCCGATCAGGTACAGCCCGGAGCCGTCCGCCGCGGCCCGGTGCATGCGCTCGAACAGGCCGTACTGGAGCGGATCGGTGTCCTGGAACTCGTCGATCATGACCACCGGATAGCGCCCGGAAAGCGTGCCGGCCAGTGCCAGGCCGCGCGGGCCGTCGAGCGCGGCAGCCAATTCCTGGAGCAGGCTGTCGTAACCGCGCTGGCCGCGCACCACTAGGCGGCTTTCGCCTTGCAAGCGCAGGTACTCCAGCGCCGCGTGGACGGTATGCACGTGCACGGCCTGTTCGAGCCCCACAGCGGTCGCGGCCAGATCGGCGGCGGCATCGAACAGCGGGTGAACCGGCGCGGCGATGCCTTTCTTGCGCGCGGTAGGGGTCAGCGTCGCATCGAGCACGGCCGGAGTCAGGCGCTCGATGCCGGCCGGCGGCAGCCCCTGCGGCTGCGCGGCCCAGGCGTCGAGGGCGTCGAACGAGGCCACCAGATCGGCCGGCTTGTACCCATTGTCCTTGGTGCGACTGAGCCCAGCGTGATCGCACATCAGCGTCAGGGCAGCGTCGCGGCCGGCCGGCCAGGCGGCGACGAAGGCCTGCGTGGCGCGGGCCAGCGCCGCCTGCCGGGCAGCCGGATCGACCGCGGACGCAGGCGGCAACAGGCGCAGCCCCGGCCGCCCAGCCAGGCGCTTCAGTGCCTTGGCCAGGCCTTCCGGACCCTGCGGCCACAGCCGGTACAGCACATCCAGCGCCACGGAACCGGCCACCGCGCATTCCCGGCGCCAGAAATCGCCCAGAATTTCCGCCGTCAGCGGGCGGATGTCGGTTTCGAGGTCGGCCTCGAAACGGCTGGCGGCACTGAACGCGTGGTCGGCCAGCACCCGCCCGCAAAAGCCGTGGATGGTGTAGACGGCCAGCTCGTCCAGGCGCAGCAGCGCGTCGTCCAGATGCGCGCTGGCGGCGGACCGGTCCGGCAGGCCGTTGACCAGCGAGGCCAGAAAATCGTCCGTCGCCGGCTGGCCGGTCAGGGCGTCGCGCGCCTCCAGCAGCCGCGCGGCAATGCGCTCGCGCAGCTCGGCGGCGGCGGCCTCGGTGAAGGTCACCACCAGCATCTGCCCCGGCTCGCGCCGGTTCTGCAGCAGCTGACGCAGGTACAGCGCGGCAATGGTCCAGGTCTTGCCGGTGCCGGCGCTGGCCTCGATCAGGTGCCGCCCGGCCAGCGGCAGGGCCAGCGGATCCAGCGGCGTGCTCACGCGCGCTCCATGGCCGACAGCAGCGGTCCGCACAGGCGCTGCGCCAGCTCGGCAAAGGCCGGTTCGGCCAGCGGGTCGCGCCCGCGAAAGGCAACCTTGACCTCCGGGTCGCTCCCCTCGCCCGGCTGTTTGCTGCGCTGGTTGTCGTCCCAGGCGCTGCGCGCGGCGGCCAGGCCGCGTTCATGACCGTCCGCGCTGGCATAGGCCAGCGCGCATTCGGGCAGCAGCGGCAGCGCCTCGCCGCGGCCCTGGCCGGCCAGCGCCACGATGTCCGCCAGCAGGGCGCGGGCATCGGCTGGCGCTTGCAGCAGAACGGTTTCGTCGCGCAGTAGGTAACGGGTGGACGACGGCGCGCCGGCCGCATTGAGCGCCAGATGGCGCACCCAGGTTTCGAGCAGACCGCGGGCGCGCCGCTTCGCGTAGCGGTACTCGATCAGGCCGTCACCGGTCAGTCCGCGCAGGCGGCCGGTCAGATGCGCGCCGGCAAGGTCCAGATCCAGCAGCAGGTCTGGTCGTGGCGTAACCAGAAAGGGCGCCAGGCGCGCGGCGAAGGCCGCCGTGTCGCGCCAGACCGAATCGAACATCCGGCGGCCGGCCGCCGCCGCCGGCAGCGCGCCCTGGCTGCGCAGGCGCCGGTAGGCGGCGTCCGCGGCATCGCCGGCGAGGTGCGCTGCCACCAGGTGCTGGCCGACTGCGTGGTTGGCCAGCCCATCCAGATAAAACGGCTCCTCGTCGGCCAGTGCCTCCTGCGGCCGGCGCAGGCGAATGCCGAGCCGCTCGCGCAGGAACCAGCGTGCCGGCGAGCGCACGAAGCCGGTCAGGTCCTCCAGCGTCCATTCCTGCTGCGGCGCCGTCGGCAGCGGTGCGGCGGCGAACAGCGGCGTTACGGCCGCCGGCTGGAACCACTCGGCGGCATACGTGACCAGACGCGGCGCATGGCCGTAGCGGTCGCTGAACGGCTGCAGCGGATGCTCGACCACCAGCCGGCGCGCGTCGCCGGTCATGCGCGCGGCCACATCAAGCAGCTCGGTGACCAGCGCCGAGGGCGGCAGGGGCGCGTTGTCGTTCTGACGCCGGCCGCCGTAGCTCAGGTGCAGGACATCGCGCGCCGCCAGCAGCGCCTCCAGCATCAAATAGCGGTCCTCGTCGCGCGCCACCCGGTCGCCGGGCCGATGGTCGTCCGCCAGGCGGTCGAACTCGGCCGGCCGCCGTCGGCGCGGAAACTCCCGGTCCCCCAGGCCCAGCACGCACACCACGCGAAACGGTATCGCCCGCATGGGCGAGAGCGCGCAGCAGGTGAGCGCGCCGGTGATGAAAGCCCGCGCCGGGCCGGCCTCGTCCAGCACGCTCGACAGCTGCGCCTTGATCACTGCCTGCGCAAGCGGCACCGCACAACCGCCGGCCTGCGCTTCCTGCGCCAGGCGCAGCAGCGTGCCGCGCAGCAGGGCGAGCGTGTCGGCCTCGTCCTCGTCGCCGGCCTCGAACAGCGTCAGGGCCGCCAGCAGGCGCCGCGTCCATTCGGCTGGCGGGTGCAGGCCGGCAAGATCAGCCTGCAGTTCGCGCAGGCGGCGCAGCAGCTCGGCCAGCGCGCCGACCGCCTGTGCCAGCTCGCTGCTGCCAGCCGGCAGCGGCAGCACCTCATCCAGGCCATCGCCCTCCGTGGCATGGCCCAGCAGCAGACGGTCCAGGCCGGCGCGCCAGGTGTGCTCGTCGCTGGCCGGCAGGTCCAGGTCCGCGCGCGCCGCGGCGTCGAAGGCAAAGCGCGCGCCGCTGTCCTGCACCAGGGCGCGCAGACGCGGCAGGCTGGCGACGTCGATGCCCAGGGCTGTCCGCAGCGCCGGCAGCTCCAGCAGGGACAGTACCTGCGAGGCCGGCAGGCGGCTTTGCGGCAGGTCGAGCAGCTCCACGAACGCCGCCGCCAGGGGCTGCTGCGCCCGCGGCGCGCGGTCGGCAATCGCAAACGCAATGCGCCGCCCGGCCGGCGCGGCGCCAAACACCGCCGTGATGTGCGGCGCGTAGGTTTCGATGTCCGGCGCCATCACCACGCAGTCGCGCGGCGTCAGGTCCGGATGCGCCTCGAACAGCCCCAGCAGGCGGTCGTGCGCCACCTGCACCTCGCGCAGCGGGCTGTGGCAGACGTGGATTTCGAGCGAGCGGTCATCCGCCGCCAGCGGCTGCGCGATCGGCGGCTCCAGGAACAGGATGTCGCGCTGCAGGCGCCGCAGCAGGCTGCCGGTGCCGGGGTCTTCGTAGTCCTCGGTCTCCAGCGCCTGGCATTCGAGCAACTGGCCGGCAAACTCGCGCCCGGCCTGGCCCCAGGCGGCCAGCAGCGGGTGACTGCCCGCCGCTTCATCCATCTGTTCCGGCGCGCCGGCTGCCTGCTGCGCCCACTTGCGGCGCTGCCGCGCCGCCACGCGCGGCGCCTGCAGGTCGTGCCAGTAGGCGGCGCAGGGGTCCAGAAAATGCACGTGCACGTCCATGTGTCCGGCCAGTGCCTGCAACAGTTGCAGATAGGCCGGCGCCAGCGCCGACAGGCCGAACACCGACAGGCGCGCCGGCAGGCCGGCCACGGCAAGCCGCCCGCCGCGGATACGCTTGGCAAGATCGATCAGCAGCCGGCCCTGGTGCGGCCGCCCGGCCGCTACCTGCCGCCACAACTGCGCGTCCCAGCCCGTGTCCCTGCCCTGCTCCCAGGCCGCCAGCCAGTCGGGCCGGAACACCTGATAGCGCTGGTAGCAGTCCGCCAGGCGGCGGGCCAGCTGCCAGGCCTTCAGGCCATCGTCGCCGTTCAGATAGCGGTCAAGTTCGGTCGGCCGCGCGGCGCCCGCGAACGCCGCCAGCAGCCCGAACAACAGCGGTCCCTGCTCGGCCGGGGGCGCCTGCGGCAGCGCCGCATCCTGGGCGCGCAGCACCCGCCACACGAAGGCGGCCGGAAACACGCAGTCCAGATTGGCCGCCACGCCCAGACGCCGGGCCACCGTCAGCGACAGCCAGCGCGCCATGCCGGGGTTGGGCACCAGGATCGTTTCCGGGGCCAGCGGCGCGCCCAGGGGCGTGGCGATCACCCCGCACAGGCTGTCGGCGAGGCGCTCCAGGCGGTTGCTGTGGTGGATGTGGAGCATGCGGGAGGCGCGTTGCTGTCGGCCTGGAGCGATGGAGCGGTCGGACTTGGACGTGGATCGAATGCCGCCCAACAGCGTGGATTATGCGGACCTGTTCGCCCCGTCAGTAGTGCTGATGCGCAAAACCGCCCCAGGCACCCGGCAATCGCCCGACATCGCGGCAGGCGGTAGGCTTGCGGACAGTCGACGACAACGTGCCCAGGGGCACAGGAGGGCTACTGCGCGTGGAAATCCTTGCCGTCAACGTGGGCAGTTCATCGATCAAGCTGGACCGCTTCGACGGCAGCACGACACCACCGCGACACATCGCCGCGCTGCGGCCGTCACTGGGGACCACGCCGCTGGCGGAGCTGCCGACACCCGCACTGATCGTGCACCGCGTGGTGCACGGCGGGGCGCTGGCGCAGCCGGCGCGCATCGACGCTGCCATCGAGGCGCAGATCGAGGCCTGCGCCGGCATGGCGCCGCTGCACAACCCGCCCGCGCTGGCCATGATCCGCGCCTGCCGGCAGCGTTTTGGCGATGCCGTGGCGCAGATCGCGGTGTTCGATACGGCCTTTTTCGCGGACCTGCCGGCGGCGGCGCAGGCCTATGCCTTGCCGCGCGATCTGATCGAAACGCACGGCATCCGCCGCTACGGCTTTCATGGACTCGCCCATCAGGCACTGTGGCGGGCCTGGCAGGAACACACCGGTCGCAGCGGGCGCGTCGTGACCCTGCAACTGGGCGCCGGTTGCTCGGCGGCCGCCATCGCCGACGGCAGGCCGCGGGATACCTCGATGGGCTTCACGCCGCTGGAGGGCCTGGTCATGGCCACCCGCGGCGGTGACCTCGATCCGGGTCTGCTGTTGCACCTGCTGCGCACCGGCGGCCTCGACGCGGCGCAGCTGGAGGTAATGCTCACCGAGCAAAGCGGCCTGCTTGGCCTGGCCGGCAGCGCCGACATGCGCGCCCTGCTGGTCGACCCGTCCCCCGCCGCGGCACACGCAATCGACGTTTACTGCCAGCGCGTGCGCAAATACATCGGCGCCTATGCCGCCGTGCTGGGCGGCCTGGACGGCATCGTGTTCGGCGGCGGTGTGGGCGAGCACGCGCCCCAGGTGCGCGCCGGCATCCTCAACGGCATGCAGTGGCTGGGCGTCGGCCTCGACACCGCTGCCAACGCGGCCGCGAACGGCCCGGCCAGTTGTATCAGCGCCGCCGGCTCGCCATGCGCCGTCTGGGTGTTTTCAGTGGACGAAGCGACCGAACTGGCGCGTGCCGGCCAGGGCTTCCTGACCGACGCGGCTTGAGCACCGCCAGCCGGGCGCAATCCGGACGTTGCATGGCCCCGCCCGGATTCGCCGGGCGGGGCCATGTGGCGACCTGCGCCTGCAGGCTGTGGCCTTATTTTTCCTGGATGCTGACCAGGTAATCGACGATGTTTAGGATCTTCCCGCGTACCTGCGTGTCGTTTTTGCCTTCCTGCCGAAAGCGCTCGCCCCACACCGGCATTTCCGCCGGGCCGTGAATGCCCAGCGCCTGCCCACGACCATCGATGACGGCCCGCACGCGCGTGTAGGGGAAGTTGCCATTGTTGTTCTTGGCAAGCTGCGTGAGGTCGGCCGGCCGCTTTTTGAGCTCCACCGCCACCGGCCCGTCACCGTGTCCCGAAGGCCCGTGGCAGGACGCACAGTACGCAAAAAAATCCTCCCGTTGCATCTCGCTTGCCTCGCCGGCCGCCAGCGTTACACCGCTGGCCAGCACCAGCGGCAACGCAGCCGCGAGCACGAAACGGGCACGCTTGCGGTTTCTTTTGATGTCGGACATGACACTCCCTCCCGTGGCTTTAAAAAAACGAATCCCTTCGGTCGCATCCAGCGCTGCGAAGCCGATTACTGCTTCTGCATGCGCCGCACGTAATCGGTCAGCCCCTCGATGCGGTCATGGGCCTGGCGCTGGCCGACGCCTTCGCCCGACACATAAAACTCATTGCCCCACACAGGCATGGCGCGCGGGCCGTGGGCCTTCACATCGGCGCGGCCATCGATGATCTCGCGCACCTTGTCGGCGGGGTACTTGCCGTCGTTGTTCATGCTCAGCAGGGTCAGGTCGGCAGGCATGGCCTTCATCGCCTGCGCCACCGGACCATCGCCCCGCCCCTGGGCGCCGTGACAGGACGCGCAATATTTCTCGTAATCGCGTCTGGCCTGCTGGTCGGTGCCCTCGCTGGCCGCCAACACCGGCATACCAACGGCGTACAGCACGGCGACCATGCCAGCGGCAGCCACGGCAGCGGCGCCAGAGCGACCCGAAAACCCGGATATGCGGTGCATCGGCGGAACTCCTCTTGTGCGTCCAATGGACGTGTTTTAGTGAATCCGACCACAGCCTAACGTGACCGAACCCGGGGGAGCCGTGATCTTGATCAAGTGGCCACTGGTGAGGCTCGCGCGGCACGGCACGGTCCGTTCCGGCCGCCGCACCGTCGACGCAGGACAGTCGCTGCCTGGGCGCACGCGTGTCGGTGGGGCGTCACTCCTGCGGCGGCAGCAGCTTGCCTGGATTCAGAAGGTCACGCGGATCCAGCGCTGCCTTGACGCGACGCATGAGGTCGATGGCCACGGCCGGTTCGTGCTGCGCCAGGGCAGCGCGCTTTAGCAGGCCGATGCCGTGTTCGGCCGAGATGGAACCGCGATGCCGGGCGACCACGGCATTGACCAGGCCGCTCAGCTTGTCCCATTGGGCCAGGAACTGCTGCGCCGTCAGCGCCAGCGGCTGCGACAGGTTGAAGTGCAGGTTGCCGTCGCCGATATGCCCGAACGCGCACACGCGCAGCCCCGGACAGGCGGCGTGGGCCGCCTCGCTGGCCTGGGCAACGAAGGCCGGCACGGCCGACACCGGAACCGACACGTCGTTCTTGATGCTGGCGCCCTCGTGGCGCTGGACCTCGGCCACGCCCTCGCGCAGACGCCAGAAGTCGGCCGCCTGGCGGACACTCGCGGCAACGGCGGCGTCGCTGACCTCACCGCTGGCGAGGCACTGCTCGAGCACGGTTTCGAGCACAGCCGCCAGACCGGCACCAGTGCTTGAACTGGTCAGTTCCACCAGCAGATACCACGGCGCGGCCGCATCCAGCGGATCGCGCGCGCCCGGCAGATGGCGCAGCACGAACTCCAGCGCCGTGCGCGACAGCAGTTCGCAGCCGGTCACGGCATCGCCGCTGCCGCCCCGCAGGCGGCCGAATACCGCCACGCAGGCCTCGACCGACGGACAGGCCAGCCAGGCCGTGACCGTCTCGCGCGGCAGCGGAAACAGCTTGACCACCGCCGCGGTAATGATGCCCAGCGTGCCCTCGGCGCCGATGAACAGGTGCTTCAGGTCGTAGCCGGTGTTGTCCTTGCGCAGTGCCGTCAGGCCATCCCACACCTGCCCGTCGGCCAGCACCACTTCCAGGCCCAGCGTCAGCTCGCGCGCGTTGCCGTAGCGCAGCACGTTGGTGCCACCGGCGTTGGTGCTCAGCGCGCCGCCCAGGCGGGCACTGCCGTCGGCGCCGAAACTCAGCGGAAACAGCCGATTTTCGGCCGCAGCCGCTTCCCGCACCTGCTGCACGATGCAGCCGGCCTCGGCCGTGAGGGTGAAATTGGCCGGATCGATGTCCCTGACCCGGTCCAGCCGCTGCAGGCTGACGATGACCTGCCGCTTGGCATCCTGGGCCACCGCGCCGCCGCACAGGCCGGTGTTGCCGCCCTGCGGCACCAGCGCCAGATCGAGCTGGGCGCAGACCCGCACCAGAGCCGACACGGCGGCCGTGTCCTGCGGCAGTGCCACCGCCAGCGCCGCGCCGCGATACAGCCCGCGCTGCTCGGCCAGGTAGGGCGCCATGGCGTCCGGCTCGACGCGCCAGTCGCAGCCCGGCGTGGTCGCCAGGCGGGCCAGCAGGCGTGTGCGGTCCGGTTGGCTCACGACGGGTGGCGAGCGGAGTTCACAGCGTGACGCGGCACACGTCGATGTCGCCGCCGCAGTACACGTTGAACGCCATGGCGGCGGCGCAGGCCCGCCGGGCCAGCGTTTCGGCATCAAGATCGCTGTCGTACAGGGCGTGCAGCGCGCCCAGCGCGAACTCCGCCCCGGAGCCGACCGCGTAGTACTGCTGAAACTCGGTCACGCTGGTGTCGGACGACACAAAGAAGATGCCGCCGCCGTTGGCCAGCAGGAACGAGGCATCCAGATCGCCAAACGGCGAGCGCTCTTCCTCGCCCTGGCACTGGTCGTTGACCAGCGAGTAGCGCTCGTGCAGCACCTTCCAGAAGGCCTGAAAGAAACGGAACACGTCGCGTTCGGTGTCGAGCTTGGGCACCCGCCTGCGGGCCAGAAAATCGTCCAGGATGTTGGCGTAGAGCCCCCAGCCGCTGGTGGCCAGGTAATTGCCGCCCACGGTCAGGATTTTCTGCGTGCGGTGGTTGGCAATCGGCGCCCGGTTGTGGCCGAAGTTGTTCTGGGTGTCGGCAGCGAGCACGATCTGGCCGCCCTTGCGCACGGCTACGGCTATGGTCATGACAGCACATCTTGAGGACAGGAGCGGCAATGCTATCAGCCGCCCGCCCGGCGCCGTTGCGAGCCGCCAAACCGGAGGAAATCACCATGCAGCAACTGTTCCCGGACTTGTGGCAAACCGCCGCCGAATATCCGTTCGGCCCTGCCGTGACCACCCACGCCTACCTGTGGCTGCGCCCGGAGGGCAACGTGCTGTTCTACAACACCAGCCTGGCCGCCGAACTGGATGCCATCGAGCGCCTGGGCGGCATCGCCTGGCATTACCTGAGCCACCGCGACGAAGTGGCACCCAGCCTGGCCGACATCCGTCGGCGCTTTGCGGCCAGACTGTGCTGCCACGCACTGGAAGCGCCCTTCGCCAGCCCCATCGCGCCCGTGGACGCCACCTTCGACGCTCCGCACTCGCCCCTGCCCGGCCTGGACGTAATCCCCACGCCCGGTCACACGCCCGGCAGCGCCTGTTACCGCGTTCACTCGGCGCAGGGCCAGACGTATCTGTTCACCGGCGACACGCTGTTTCCGGACGGTCCGGGCTGGGGCACCTACGTCGCCGCCGCCCAGCGCGCCACCTTGCGCAAAAGCCTGGCGCTGTTGCGAGACCCCGCACCCGACATGGTGCTGTCGTCCGCGGCCCGCGATCCGCACGGCTACCGTCGGCTAACCACCGCCGACTGGCAGCGCGTGCTCGACGACACTATCGACAGCCTGCGCTAATCCGGATGGACCGCAGACGACAGGCAACGCCATCGCAGCCGAACCACGCCACGACGTGCGATTCTCGGTAATGCGGTAAAAACCCGCATCGCCCCGCACCGGAACCGGGAATGCCTGCCAAGGAAGCCACCGCCCGCATCAAGATCAACCGGTTGCTGGAAGCCGCCGGGTGGCGCTTCTTTGCCGACGGCGCACTGCCGGCCAACATCCGCCTCGAACCGGGCGTCACCCTCAAACACACCGACCTCGACACGCTCGGCAACGACTTCGAGACCGCCAGCAGGGGCTTCGTCGATTTCCTGCTGCTGGATGCCAGGGGCTTTCCGCTGCTGGTGCTGGAAGCCAAGGCCGAGGGCAAAAATCCGCTGGTCGGCAAGGAGCAGGCCCGCAAATACGCCCGTGCGCAGAACTGCCGCTTCGTGATTCTCTCGAACGGCAACCTGCATTACTTCTGGGATCTGGAGCGCGGCAATCCCCATGTCATCACCGCGTTCCCGACACCCGACTCGGTCACCGGCTACCAGCAAATCGCGCCCAACCCGGCGCGGCTGACGGACGAAAAAGTCGGCGACGATTACATCGTCCGGACCCAGCGCCCGACCTATGCCGCCGAAGCCGGCTGGAAAAATGAGACGGAACGTGCCGGCTACATCCAGGCCAACAAGCTGCGCTTCCTGCGGCCCTATCAACTGCGGGCGATCCACGCGCTGCAACGGGCGGTCGGCGAGGGCAAGGACCGCTTTCTGTTCGAAATGGCCACCGGCACCGGCAAGACGCTCACTGCCGCCGCGGTGATCAAACTGTTTTTGCGCTCCGGCAACGCCCGCCGCGCGCTGTTTCTGGTGGACCGACTGGAGCTGGAAGATCAGGCCAGAAAATCCTTCGCCGCGCTGCTGGCCGCCGACTTCCAGACCGTTGTCTACAAGGAAAATCGCGACGACTGGCGCCGGGCCGAGATCGTCGTCACCACGGTGCAGTCGCTGCTGTTCAACAACAAATACCAGCGCCTGTTCTCGCCCACCGATTTCGATCTGGTGATTTCGGACGAAGCGCACCGCTCCATCGGCGGCAACGCCCGCGCGGTGTTCGAGTATTTCGTCGGTTACAAGCTCGGCCTCACCGCCACGCCGCGCGATTACCTGCGCCGCTTCGACAGCGCCAACCCCGGCTGCCGCGATCCGCGCGAGGCCGAGCGCCGCCTGCTGCTGGACACCTACCGCACCTTCGGCTGCGAGAACAGCCAGCCCACCTTCCGCTATTCGCTGCTCGACGGCGTCAAGGACGGCTACCTGGTCAACCCCACCGTGGTGGACGCCCGCACCGACGTCACCACCGAGTTGCTGTCTGAAGAAGGCTTCATCGTCACCGTCACCGACGACACCGGCGAGGATCAGCAGGAAGCCTTCAAGCAGCGTGAGTTCGAAAAACGCTTTTTCTCGGACGCCACCAACCAGCTTTTCTGCAAGACCTTTCTGGAGCACGCCCTGCGCGACCCGGTCAGCGGCGAGGTCGGCAAGTCCATTGTTTTCGCGGTCAGCCAGCACCACGCCGCCAAGCTGGCGCAGATTTTCAACCTGATGGCCGACCGTCTGTTCCCCGGCCGCTACCAGTCCGACTTTGCCGTGCAGGTCACTTCCCAAGTGCCCGACGCCCAGCAGTTCACCATCAACTTTGCCAACAACAACCTGCTCGGTGCCGGCAACTTCATCCGCGCCTACAAGACTAGCAAGGCGCGGGTGTGTGTGACGGTGGGCATGATGACCACCGGCTACGACTGCACCGACATCCTCAACCTTGGCCTGTTCCGGCCGATCTTCTCGCCCACCGACTTCATCCAGATCAAGGGCCGCGGCACCCGCAGGCACGACTTTCGCGAGCAACTGTTCGACGACGCCATCAAGGCCGGCGTCAATCGGCCGGAGAAAACCGCCTTCAAGCTGTTCGACTTTTTCGCCAACTGCGAATACTTCGAGGAGCAGTTCAACTACGACGAAGTGCTGAAGCTGCCTCGCCCCACGGCCAGGTCGGCAGAAGGCGGCGGCGAAGGGCCGGTCGTTCCCGGCGGCATGTACGAGCACCTGGGCACCGACATCCTGGCCGGCATGGCGCAGGAAACCATCGGTCCCGAAGGCATGAAGATCGATCGCATGTTCTTTGCGCGCTTCGAAGACAGCGTGCGCGAGAACGCCGAAATTGTCGCCGCCGTGGAGGCCGGCCACTGGGATCAGGTGATCGACTACGTGAACCGCGAAGTGTTCGACAAGCCCGAGGAGTTCTACAACCTCGACAAGCTGCGCCGGGCCGCCGCCGTGGATCGCCGCCTCACCTTGCGCGAGATTCTGGAAAAAATCTTCGGCCTGATCCCGCGCTTCAAATCCAGGGATGAATTGCTGGAAGAGGAGTTCGCCAAGTTCGTCGCCGACATCAAGCCCGACGAGGCCGCCGCCATCCCGGCCATCCGCCAATACTTCAAGGCCTACGTCAGCAACGGCCAGGTGCGCCACATCATCGACAACAAGCAGTTCACCGATCTGGCTACCAACTCTTACCTTCCCACCCGCGACTTCAAGGCCGTGCCGCCGAAGTACCGCGCTCTGGTGCCGGAGTACGTCAAGGACTATGTGTCTTTGAACCAGTTCGCGCCTTGAGTGCAGGGCAGGCACAGCAAGCCGCACTCGTTAGCAGCACCTACTGGCGCGCTACACTTGATTATGTGTTGAATAAGGAGCTTCGCATGGGCACCACCGTCAATTTCACCGGCGCAGTCGACCGCGACCTGCTCAAGCGCGCCAAGATCATCGCCGCCAAAACCGACACCTCGGTCAACGCACTGTTCAACGCCGAGCTTCGTCATCTGGTCGAGACCTTCGAGACAGCAGAATCCAGTGGCAACCAGAACTTCAAGGTTCTGCTCGATTTTTCGCTGGGCAGGCGCACCGGCACCGAGGCCATGCAGGCACTGGGCATCGACAGCGAGGAAGACCTGTTCCTCCTGATGGCGCAAGCCCACCTGCCCATGCCACGGCTGCCTGACGCCATCACGCAGGACATGATCAAGCAACTGAAATCACTGACCGCCTGAACCAACCGCGGTGTCCGAGCCCGCCGCCCTGCTGCCCGATGCCGGCCCGCTGATTACGCTGGCCTACGCGGATGCGCTCGACCTGTTATTCAAACCGGGCTGGCCGATTGTGCTGGTCGATATGGTGCTGCACGAAGTCACCCGCAACCAGACGCCGACCAGCGAAAAACTGGCACGCTGGGTTGAGGACCGCAAGATAGCGATAGGCACGACCCGCACCTTCCGGCATCACCAGCAGACGCTGATGGCAGGCACCTCGACAGGACGTCAATCCAATCTCGGCGAACTGGCGATTCAGGAAACCATGAACAACTTTGCTCTCGACCAGCCGCAAAAAACCGGCATATTCCTGTTCGAGGATCACAAAATCGCCCGCGCCAGCTTTTTCGTTCCAGACAACTGCCGCAAGATCAGTACGCGCGCCTTCCTGATTTTTCTGGAGCAAAACGGCTGGCTGGCATCGGCAGTGGAGATCGAGCGGCGTGCGATACAGGCTGGGCGTCTCTTTTCCAGGCTGCGGTTTCCGCCCGAGTAATTCCCGGCATTGCCTTTTGTCCGAACCGCAAATACTTCCGGAAAATTCAAGCGACACCCCATGCTGGACACCGCCACCAAACGCCGTATCGACACCGCCCGCGACATCCTGGTCGGCAAGGTGCCCGATCCCAAAAGCCAGGTCGAGCAGATCACCATCGCGCTGATCTACAAGTTCATGGACGACATGGACGCCGAGGCCGAGGAACTGGGCGGCCATCGCAAGTTCTTTGCCGGCGACTACGCCCGCTACGGCTGGGCCAAGCTGATGCGCTCGGGTCTGGGCGGCCACGAGACGCTGAATCTGTACGCCGAAGCCATCGCCAGGATGCCGGAGAACCCCGGCATCCCGCCGCTGTTCCGCGACATCTTCAAGAACGCCTATCTGCCCTACCGCGACCCGGAAACACTGCGCGCGTTCCTCAAGATCATCGACGAGTTCGAGTACGACCATTCCGAGCGCCTGGGCGACGCCTTCGAATACCTGCTGTCCGTGCTCGGCTCCCAGGGCGACGCCGGCCAGTTCCGCACCCCGCGCCACATCATCGACTTCATGGTGGCGGTGCTCGACCCGAAGAAAGACGAAACCGTCCTCGACCCGGCCTGCGGCACCGCCGGCTTTCTGATCTCGGCCTGGAAGCACATCCTCAAGCAAAACAGCTCCCCTCGCTCGCTTGCGGGAGACGACTGCATGGATGCAGGAGGTAGAGCAGTGCCGGGAGCAATTGCCGAGGGGCCGGGGGAGAGGGCCGGCGACCTGCTCACCCCCGACGAACGCGGCCGCCTGGCGCGCAACTTCAAGGGCTACGACATCTCGCCCGACATGGTGCGGCTGTCGCTGGTCAACCTGTACCTGCACGGCTTCACCGACCCGCACATTTACGAGTACGACAGCCTCACCAGCCAGGAGCGCTGGAACGAGACCGCCGACGTCATCCTCGCCAACCCGCCCTTCATGTCGCCCAAGGGCGGCATCCGGCCGCACAACCGCTTTTCGGTGCAGAGCAAGCGCTCTGAGGTGCTGTTCGTCGACTACATGGCCGAGCACCTCACGCCCAACGGCCGCGCCGGCATCATCGTGCCCGAGGGCATCATCTTCCAGAGCCAGACTGCGTACAAACAACTGCGCAAGCTGCTGGTGGAGGACTACCTGATCGCCGTCGTCTCCCTGCCGGCCGGCGTGTTCCAGCCCTATTCCGGCGTCAAGACCTCCATCCTCATCCTCGACAAATCGCTGGCCCGGACCAGCGGCAGCATCGCCTTCTTCAAGGTGGAGAACGACGGCTTCGGCCTCGGCGCCCAGCGCCGCGCGATTGAAAAGAACGACCTGCCCGCGGCGGCCGCGGCCCTTCAGGCGTTCCGTCATTCCCGCGCCGGCGGGAATCCAGGCGATTTCGACCCAAGCCATTACCCCGACTTGCTGGTGGTAGAAAAGTCCCGCATCGCCGCCAATGGCGACTACAACCTGAGCGGGGAACGGTATCGGGAGGGAAGCATTGCAGTCTCGTCGTATCCGTTCATTCCCGTGGGAGATGTGTTCCGAAAGGCAGATCAAACCGTACTTCCAGAGTCTCTTGACGGTCCAGTCACGTATCTCGGTCTTGAAAACATCACACAGGGCACTGGAAAGATCGAAGGGGACGTCGTCACGGAAAACCCGGCGGACATCAAGAGCCTCAAGAATATCTTCAAGCCGCATGACATCCTGTACGGCAAGCTTCGGCCCAACCTAAATAAGGTGTGGCTCGCAGATCGCACGGGTATTTGCTCAACTGACATCTTCGTGATCGAAGCCATCGAAGGAGGGGCAGTCCCTGCGCTCTACGCCTACCTGTTCCGCAGCGCTCGATTTAATGACGCCGTCATGGGCCAACTCAAAGGCGCGCAGCTCCCACGTATCGGTTGGGTATCGTTTGCCGAACTCCAAATCCCCCTGCCGCCGCTGGAGGTGCAGAAGGAAATCGTGGCAGAGATCGAGGGCTACCAGAAAGTCATCGACGGCGCCCGCGCCGTCCTCGACCACTACCGCCCCCACATCCCCATCCACCCCGACTGGCCGATGGCGGCGATCGGCGAGGTCTGTATTGTGAATCCCCGCAAGTGCGAGGTAACTGGCTTTGAGGGCTCAACAGTAGTGTCATTCGTCCCGATGTCCGACATCGGCGAGCATGAGATGTTCTTCGAACCGAAAGAAACGAAGCGATTGGACGAGGTGACCACGAGCTACACCTACTTCAAAGACGGTGATGTACTTCTGGCGAAGGTGACGCCTTGTTTTGAAAATGGAAAGGCTGGCATTGCGCGTGGTTTGCGTAATGGCATCGGTTTTGGCTCAAGCGAATTCTATGTTCTAAGACCTACCGACGCTTTGCTCTCCGAATGGATTTTCATGTGTGCAGCAACGCCAGCATTTCGGGCGTGGGCTACGCCACAGATGACGGGAACCGGCGGTTTGCAGCGTATTCCGCGATCGGTTGTGGAGAACTATAAAATCCCCCTCCCACCCCTCGCCACCCAAAAAGCCATCGTCGCCGAGATCAAGGTCGAGCAAGCGCTGGTCAACGCCAACCGCGAACTGATCGCCCGCTTCGAGCAGAAAATCCAGGCCACCCTCGCCCGCGTCTGGGGCGAGGACGAGCCCGACAGCAAGGACTCCCAAGTCATGTACGCCCGTCAGGGCCTTGCCTTAACTTTATAGAAATCCGACTATGGCCATTTGCTCTCGCAGAACACTCCAGCGCTTAATTAATGAGAATGCGAAATTCTTGACGAGAAAACAACTACGAACTCTTGTCGATAAGCTCAATAGGAATGATGTAGCTGCAAGCAAAGGACAAAAACCAAACCTGGCCGCCGAGTGGGAAATTATCCTGCTCAATGTTTTTAGCAAGTTAGGCACCGTTGAATACGAGCGAACTTTTGGTGGCGGGAGATATCCTGACTTGCACTTTCTGGCTCTCAATGATCCCAATCAATTCTTTACCGCAGACATCACCGCGATTTCCGACAATGGGTATAAAGGCCTCAATCCCTTTGATGCTCTTTTCGATGAGTTAATGAAACGAGTCGGAGATCGTAGCCTAAGGCAGCACTCCTTTTCTCTTCAAGTTGAAGGCAATTATGAAGAGCTGTATCGTGAAGGTCCGAGGGCAAAATTGAAGCTCCCTTCGCCATCACGATTTAAAGACGCGGTTTTCAACCAAGACTTTGATGCGTTCTTGGAAAATATCGCCCGCTCACCAAATGGAGAAGCCAATTATAGAGTCCTAAAGCCGGACGAAAATATAGACCTTACTATTGAGTACGATCCAAAGCAGCCATTCGCATCTGGAGCCCACATTTCTTACAAAAAGATTAGCAAGCTGACTGACAATATTGTCTACTCTCGGCTACAAGAAAAGCGTACACAATTATTGGAGGCAATATCTGAAGGGCCAATTGCGATCATCCTCTGTGATGGCGGTTTCGAAATCTTCAACAGCACGATGCGCGACTTTGCTGCATATAGCGTATCAGATGTCATTAAGCAGTTTTTGTTGGATCATTGCGATGTAGATTTCATACTCACCTTTTCTGTTGAGCAGACATCGAAGCGTGTGTTAATTCAACGCTGTGGGACAAATTCTTTTTACCAGAAGAATTCGGGATTAGTCCAATGTCTCGATAAATTAGTTGAGGTATTTCCGGAAGTGGAAATGGACCCGGTTAATGCAATTAATCATCTAAACGGAGCAAATCCACGTTGCGGTCGTTCGTATTGGGGAGGACTGAAGATGAGTGCTGGAAATAAAGTCAATTCAGTGACAATCTCTGCTCGCGCATTGATAGAGTTACTCGCAGGGAAAGTAAGCCAGAAAGACTTTTTTGAGCGTCATGGATTTATTCCGTCGGAGATGAGTCAATCTGTAACTGGCAATCCATTCGAAGGCAGCTTTCGTGACGGGCGGTTGATTGATGAGATTTCAATAAATAAAACCCCAGCTAAAGATGATGATTGGATAGTCTTTACGTTACGCGGTCCTGATCCAGCTATTTCGCCATTTGTGTTACCGGACAAAGACTGACTGCGATCAATTGGGTCAGCAAGCGGTGGGGGCAAAGCGCAGCCCACGCGGTTTTACGATTTGGCAAATATACGGACGTGGCCCGTTTGCCCTACGGGCCATACGAACACGATTTAATGCGCCCGCAAAAAACCCATCGTCAATTGCGAGCGTCGGAATTGCCCAATAATCAGCCATCCCGACTGATTCAATTCCGCGTGGGCACGCTGCGCTTTGCCCACCCTACTCGCTGATGATCGACGAAAGCCGCGACTATCGCGATCCTTACGAGGACAATCCGCTGTAGGGCGCAATAACCGCAGGGCATTGCGCCGCATGAAGGCTCCATCCGGTTCAATGCGACTTCGCTTTGTTGCGCCCACGGTGATTTGATTTTTCGCCCTCACAAGGCCACCACTTGCAGGCCGAAACGCTCGGCTGCCTGGCATTGGCGGGCGTCGGCGGAGACGAAAACCTCCGCCGCGCAGGCCAGCGCAGCGCCCAGGTGGATAGCGTCCATGCCGCGCAGGGGGCCGGATTCCAGCACCTTGACCGCGTGCGCGATGACTTGCGGCGTGGTGTCGCACACCAGCGCATCGGCAATATCCGCCATCAGGTCGCTTTTGATGCTCTGGTATTGGGCATCGGTCAGGCGGCCGTCGCGTTGCAGGCGGCAAAAAGCCGAAATCAGTTCGGGAACGGCGATGACCGAGAGCGCCAGTTCACTCGCCCGTTCGCACCAGGCCAGCACCTCGGCGGTGCCGGTTTCGGCGATGTAGCGCTTGGCGAAGGCGGACGAGTCGAAATAGACCCGCATCAGTCGCCGCGATCTTCCAGGATCAGCCGGCTGATCTCCTGCCCGCCAATGGCGAGCGGGTGCGCCTGCCGCCGATTCCACGAGGCCAGATCAGGCTGGATGGGATGAATCTCGGCGATGGGCTTGCCGTTGCGCAGCACGCGCACGGTTTCCCCGGCCTCGACCAGGTCGAAGTAGGCTTTGGCGTGGTTGCGCAGTTCGGTGAAGGTGGCGTCTTGCATGTACATTCCCGGGTTCGAATATGTACGTTTGAGTGTACATCTGGGCGTGTCAGGCAACAGCCGGACGGACGCGCCCGTCCAACCCGTGGGCCCCACGTGTCGGCCTTCGCTGAAACAGCTCCGGTTTTGAAGCGTGGCGGAATCCGGCGCCAATCCCCTATCGCCCGACCCATCTGCCCAACGGACACCACACATGGCGCTCAAAGCCACGATCTACAAAGTCGAGCTGCAAATCGCCGACATGGACAGGAATCACTACGCCGAGCACGCGCTGACCCTGGCCCGGCATCCGTCGGAAACCGACGAGCGCATGATGGCGCGGGTGCTGATGTACGCCCTGAACGCGCAGGAAGGCATCGCGTTTACGCGGGGCTTGTCCGAGGCCGACGAGCCCGAAATCTGGGTGAAGGACCTGACCGGCCAGATCACGCTGTGGATCGACATCGGCCAGCCGGATGAAGTCCGTCTGCGCAAGGCCTGCGGCCGGGCCGCGCAGGTGATCGCTGTTTGCCACAGCAGCAGTTGCGATCTGTGGTGGGGGCAGGTCGAGAACAAGCTGACGCGCCTGACCAACCTGACCGTGTTGCAACTGCCCGCGGCCAGCAGTCAGGCGTTGGCCGCGTTGGCTGAGCGCACCATGCGCCTGCAATGCCTGGTGCAGGACGGCGAGGTGTGGATGAGCTCCGACACGCGGCGCATCCGCGTGGAACTGAAGACGCTCAAGGCGCCGCAGCGCTGAACGGCGGCTCCTTGATCGACGGCACGCGCTGGCGCACCCCGCGGGTCAGACGAAGCTGTCGTAGTGGATGCGGTCGGGCGGTACTTTCAGCTCGCCGACCAGCATCTGCATGACGGCGTTGATCATCACCGGCGGACCGCAGGTATAGAACTCGCAGTCCATCAGCTGGTCGGCCGGGATGTGCGCCTTGACCTGCTCGTGAATGAAGCCCAGCCGGCCGGTCCAGCTGCCAGCCTTGGCCTGGTCGGGATCGGACAGTGCGGGCAGGAACTCGATGCGATCGCCAAAGCCCGGCAGGGCCTTGAGTTCGTCCTCGCCGCACAGGTCGCGCGGACCGCGGGCGCCGTAGAAGAACTTCAGCTTCACGCCGTCCATGGACGGGTCCGCCACCATGCCGCGGGCAATCGACAGCATGGGCGCCAGGCCCGAACCGCCGCCGATGCACACCACGGTGCGCTTGACCTCGGTGCGCAGGTAGGCCAGGCCGTACGGGCCGTCGATGTCGATGCGGTCGCCCACTTTCAGGTCGAACAGCGCGGCGGTGCCGGCGCCGTTGGGCACCTTGCGGATGATGAATTCCCAGCGCCCGTCGCCGTTGCGGATGTTGGACATGGAATACGCCCGCGGGCCGTTGACGCCCGGCAGGTGCAGCAGCGCGTACTGGCCGGGCCGGAAGCCCGCCGGCTGGCTGTCGGCGAACACGAATTCGCGGATATCGTGCGTCAGGTCGCGGATGGCCACCAGCTCGCTTTTGAACAGTCGCGGCGCGTCGGTGGGGATGAAGTGATCGTCCAGAATCATCGGCTTGATGACGCAGTCGCTCACCGGCACGCACTGGCAGGCCAGCAACCGGCCGCGCTGGCGATCGCGCGGGTTCAGGCCCGGGGCTTCCTCCCACAGGCTGCGCACCTGGCCTTCCACCACCTCGAACTTGCAGCTGCCGCAGCTGCCGACGTTGCACTCGTACGACAGGCCGACTCCGGCCCGCAGGCCGGCGCGCAGCACGGTGTCGTCCGGGGCGCAGGAGTACTCGGCGCCGGATTGCTGCACGCGGATGGAGAAGGCCTTGCTCATGGGGCTACCTGTTGGAGTCGTCAACGGAAATGGGTGGAGCGGAAAATCGCGGCGGCCAGTTTAACCAAGACGGGCGGTCAGGAATCGTCGGCATCGGCCAGCCACAGGCAGCGCCCGCCGCTGGCCTTGTCGATGGCCGCCAGGCGCGCCACGTGGGCGGCCAGTTCCTGTTGCGTCGGCGTGGTCACTGTCAATGACCCTCGGTCGGCGCGAATGCGCACCAGCGGCGCCGTGTCACTGCCGTTCGAGGCATGCGCCTCGTCGCCCAGCAGCAGCGTGACCTGGCCGCCGGTCATGGCCAGATACACGTCCGCCAGGATCTGCGCGTCCAGCAGCGCCCCGTGCAGGCTGCGCCCGGAGTTGTCCACGCCGTAGCGCCGGCACAGGGCGTCGAGCGTGTTGCGCTGACCGGGGTGCATGCGCCGCGCCATGGGCAGCGTGTCGAGCACCGTGCACAGGGCGTCGATGCGCTCGACATCGCCGTTTTCCAGGCGCGCCAGCTCGGCGTTCAGAAAGCCGACGTCGAACGCCGCGTTGTGGATGACCAGCTCGGCGCCGGCAACGAACTCCAGGAACTCCGCCGCCACGTCGCCAAAACGCGGCTTGTCGGCCAGGAACTCGTTGCTGATGCCGTGAACTTCCTCGGCGCCGGGGTCGATCGGCCGGTCCGGTTGCAGGTAGTGGTGGAAATGCTTGCCGGTCAGGCGCCGGTTGAGCAGCTCGACGGCGCCGATTTCGATCACGCGGTGTCCTTCGGATGGCGAAAGACCCGTGGTCTCGGTATCCAGAACCACCTGCCTCATCGCTGGCCGCCCCCGCCGGCCGCGGCCTTGCCGCCCGGCAGTTCGTCAATGCCGCGGTTGGCCAGCGCGTCGGCGCGCTCGTTTTCCGGATGGCCGGTGTGGCCACGCACCCAGGTCCACTCGGCCTGATGCGGCGCCAGCAGCTCGTCCAGGCGCTGCCACAGTTCCTGGTTCTTGACCGGCTTGCCGTCGGCGGTGCGCCAGGCGCGCCGCTTCCAGCCGGCGAGCCACTGCGTCATGCCGTGCAGCACGTACTGCGAGTCGGTCACGATGTGCACCCGGCTTGGCCGTTGCAGCACTTCCAGGGCGCGAATCACGGCGGTCAATTCCATGCGGTTGTTGGTGGTGTGCGCCTCGCCGCCCCAAAGCTCGCGCTCCTGGTCGCCATAGCGCAGCAGCGCGCCCCAGCCGCCCGGCCCCGGATTGCCGCGACAGGCACCATCGGCAAAGATTTCCACCGGCTTGCTCACGCCGCTGCCCGGCCGGCCGGTACCCGCTGCGACGAAGCCCGGTAGGCCGGCAGTGCCTGCCACTGCAAACGCAGCGGGCGCACCGCAAAGCGGCGCTTGCTGGCGGCCAGGCAGTACACACCGCCGCCGCGCGGCAACAGGCGCGGCCCGATGCGCTCCATGACGCGCGTACCGTGCAAGGCCCAGTGGCGGTCCAGCGGCAGACGGAAAAATGCGGTCGTGACATCCTCGACCTGCATCGGCAGGCGCGACAGCAACTGGCGCAACTCGCCGACCGAGCGCAGATGCTGCGGCCACCAGTCGCGCGAGTGGTTGCCAAAACGCGCGGCCAGTCCGCGCAGACCGCACAGGCTCCAGGGATTGAAGCCCGCCACCAGCAGCCGCCCGGACGGCATCAGCACCCGCTCGGCCTCGGCCAGCACCGGCGCCGGGTCGGTTACCTGTTCGAGCACGTGCAGCAGGATCACCACCGCCGCGCTGTCGCTGGCCAGCGGCCAGGCAGCCAGATCACCGCGCAGGTCGACGCCCGCCGCGGGCGCCCCCGGCCCGGCCATGACCACCGACCAGGCGCGGTCGCTGCGCACGCCCAGGTCCACCACCGGCCAGTGCCCCGGCACCTGCACCACCAGCCCCTGCAAGCCGCGCGGCAGCAACGCGCACACCTGCCCCTGCGCGACCTGCGCCAGGGCGGCGGCCAGCGGATCGGGCGTGGGGATGACAGGCGGCGTGGACGTCATGCAGCGAGGATACAGCGCGATGCGACAGACTCAGGAAAGGCGGCGATTGTATGTAGCCGCAGGATCACGCCTCAAGCTGCGCGCAGCAGCGGGCGGGGCCTTTGCGGCTCCGGGCCCCGGCGCCGCGCTTCGCATTCCGGGCGGTTTCCTAGAACGGAATGTCGTCGTCGAAATCGCCGCCGAAGTCATCGGCGGCCGGTTTGCCGGCGCCGCCACCCTGCCGGCCGCCGGCCGCGGGCGCCCCGCCGCCCCAGGCCGGCTCTTCACCGACGCTCTGCCGGCCGCCGCCCTCGCCACGGCCTTCGCCGCCGCCCAGCATCTGCATGTCGGAACCGACGATCTCGGTGCTGTAGCGCTCGACGCCTTCCTTGTCCTGGTATTTGCGCGTCTGCAGACGGCCTTCGATGTACACCGTGCGGCCTTTCTTGAGGTACTCGCCGGCGATCTCGCCCAGCTTGCCGAACAGCACCACGCTGTGCCACTCGGTGGCTTCCTTCTTCTCGCCGGTCTGCTTGTCCTTCCAGGACTCGGTGGTCGCGATGCGCAAATTGGCCACCGCCGAACCGCCAGCCGTGTAGCGCACCTCGGGGTCTTTACCCAGATTACCGATCAGAATCACCTTGTTTATGCCGCGCGCCATGCCCGTCTCCGTACGTTGATTGCCGTTACCGTCACGCCACTATGAACCGGTCCAGGCTGGCCGGCTCGAAGCGCTTTGCGTCCACCCGCAAGTAGGCCACACCCTCTTCCGGAATGACCACTGCCTCGGCCACGCCGACCAGGGCCATCAGCTCGCCGGTCAGGCCGCGCGCCCGCTCGGCGCTGATGTCGCCGACCGCGATCAGCCGCGTTTGCAGCGCCGCCGGTGGCTGCAGGCCAAAGGCGACGGCGAACCACACGGCGCACACGCCGATCCCGGCCAGGAACACGCCCTGGGCGCCGTAATGCCCGCGCATCCAGCCGGCCCCGGCGCCGCCGATGAAGGCGCCCAGAAACTGCGCGGTCGAGTACACGCCCATGGCTGCCCCGCGCCCGGTCATCGGTGCCAGGCGCGACATCATCGACGGCAGCGTCGCTTCCAGCACGTTGAAGGCAATCAGAAATGCCAGCAGACCGATGGCCACGCCAGCGAGCGAATGGCGACCCTCCAGCAACAGCAAGGTTCCACCGCCCAGCAGGCCGATCATGCCCAGAAACACGGGCTTGAGCCTGTGGCGTCGCTCGGCATAGATGATCAGCGGCACCATGGCCACGACCGACAGCAGCACCGTTGGCAGATACAGCCAGGGATGCTCGGCCGCCGGCAGGTCGAGGTTGTCGCGCAGCAACGGCGGCAGCGCCACGAAGGTGGCAGTCATCAGGATGTGCAGCGCCATGATGCTGAAATCCAGCCGCAGCAGCTGTGGATTGGCAAGCATGGCCCGAAACTGTCCCGCCGGCTGGCTGGCTGGCCGGTGCGTCACCGGCGTTGGCACCAGCAGCCACAGCAGACCGATCATGGCCGTGGCCAGCACGGCGATCAGCAGGAAAATCCCCGGCACGGTCAGCCATGCTCCCAGCAGCGGGCCCAGCGGCAAGGCCACCAGGTACGCGCCGCCAATGCTGATGCCAATGGCCGCCATGCCCTTGGTGCGCTGCTCGGGCCGCAGCAAATCCGCCAGCAGGGCCATGATCGGCGCCGCGACTGCGCCCGCGCCCTGCAGCGCCCGGCCGGCGATGATGCCGGTGACACTGTGCGCCGCCGCGGCCAGCAGGCTGCCGGCGGCAAACAGCAACAAGCCGAAAGTGATCACCGGCTTGCGGCCGTAGCGATCCGATGCACTGCCAAACGGAATCCCGCACACCGCCTGCGTCAGCCCGTACATGCCAAGCGCCAGGCCGATCATGGCCGGCGTGGCACCGGGCAGGCCCTCGGCGTACAGCGCCAGCACCGGCAGCAGCAGGAACAGCCCCAGCATGCGCAGGATGTAGATGGCCGACAGGGTGCCGGTAACGCGCCGTTCGCTGGGTGTCATGTATGCCGGGTTCGGATCGGGTCGTTGGCGGCGCGGCGCGGCGCGCGGCCGGGCTGGCATTATCCGGCCGCGCGGCCTGTGCTCACAAGGCGCGCTGACGCGTCGTCGTGGTGAAACGACATGCCGGCTTTGCGTCGCGCTCGACGCGACCCGTAACATGGCCCGTTTGCAGCCGCCGCCCGCCACCAGCCCGCCCCATGAGCAGTATCCCCGAAGGCCAGCCCGCCATCCGCATCCGCGGCGCGCGCACGCATAACCTGAAGAACATCGATCTGGACCTGCCGCGCGACAGGCTGACGGTCATCACCGGCCCGTCCGGGTCCGGCAAGTCCTCGCTGGCCTTCGACACCTTGTACGCCGAAGGCCAGCGCCGTTATGTGGAGTCCCTGTCCGCCTACGCCCGCCAGTTCCTGTCGGTGATGGAAAAGCCGGACGTGGACCACATCGAGGGCCTGTCGCCGGCTATCTCGATCGAGCAGAAATCGACCTCCCACAACCCGCGCTCGACCGTCGGCACCATCACCGAGATTTACGACTACCTGCGCCTGCTGTACGCCCGCGTCGGCGAGCCGCAGTGCCCGGACCACGGCGTGGTGCTGCGCGCGCAGACCGTCAGCCAGATGGTCGACACGCTGCTGGCGCTGCCCGAGGACACGCGCGTGATGCTGCTGGCGCCGGTGGTGGCCGGGCGCAAGGGCGAGCACGCACAGCTGATCGAGGGCCTGCGCGGGCGCGGCTACGTGCGGGCGCGCATCGACGGCGAGCTGGTGGAGCTGGACCAGGCGCCGCCGCTGGACGGCAAGCGCAAGCACAGCGTGGAAGTGGTGGTTGACCGCCTGCGCCTGCGTCCGGACGCGCAAAGCCGCCTGGCCGATTCGCTGGAAGCGGCGCTGGCGCTGGGCGACGGCATCGTCAGGATCGCCTTTCTGGACCAGGACACGGCCGAGCTGCTGTTCTCGGCCCGCTTTGCCTGTCCGCACTGCGGCTACTCGCTGGCGGAGCTCGAACCGCGGCTGTTCTCGTTCAACAACCCGGCCGGCGCCTGCCCGGAGTGTGACGGCCTGGGGCTGGCGCAGTTCTTCGACCCGCAGCGCATCGTTGCCGACCCGACCCTGAGCCTGGCGGCCGGCGCCATCCCCGGCTGGGACCGGCGCAATGCCTATTACATGCACATCCTGCAGGGCCTGGCCCGGCACTACGGCTTCGACATCGAGACACCGTTCGAGGAACTGGCCGACCTGCACCAGCAGGCGATCCTGTTCGGCAGCGGCAAGGAGGACATCAACTTCACCTACGCCGGCCCGGACGGGCGCAGCAAGCGGCGCAAGCATCCGTTCGAGGGCATCGTCAATAACTTCGCCCGCCGGTATAAGGAAACCGATTCGAACGCCGTGCGCGAGCACCTGTCGCGTTTTCTGGGCAACCGGCCGTGCACCGCCTGCGGCGGCAGCCGCCTAAGGCGCGAGGCGCGTCACGTCTACATCGCCGGCCGCCCGCTGCCGGAGCTGGTGGTGCTGCCGGTCGGCCAGGCACGCGCGTTTTTCAGCACGCTGCAACTGCCCGGCGCACGCGGCACCATCGCCCAGAAAATCCTGCGCGAGATCGAGGCCCGGCTGGGCTTTCTGGTCAACGTGGGCCTGGATTACCTGACCCTGGCCCGCTCGGCGGACACGCTGTCGGGCGGCGAGGCGCAGCGCATTCGTCTGGCCAGCCAGATCGGCGCCGGCCTGGTCGGCGTGCTGTACGTGCTCGACGAGCCGTCGATCGGCCTGCACCAGCGCGACAACCAGCGCCTGCTGTCGACGCTCACGTACCTGCGCGATCTGGGCAACACGGTCATCGTCATCGAGCACGACGAGGAGGCCATGCTGCTGGCCGACCACATCGTGGACATCGGCCCCGGTGCCGGCGTGCACGGTGGCTACATCATCGCCGAAGGCACGCCGGCCCAGATCATCGCCAACCCGGACTCGATAACCGGCCAGTACCTGTCCGGCAAGCGCGCCATTGCCCTGCCCGCCACGCGCACGCCGCCCGACCCGGCGCGGGTGCTGCGCATCGAAGGCGCCAGCGGCAACAACCTGCGGGACGCCACCGTGGACATTCCACTCGGCCTGATGACCTGCATCACCGGCGTATCCGGCTCCGGCAAGTCCACGCTGATCAACGAGACGCTGTACAAGGCGGTGGCGCAGAAGCTCAACCAGGCGCGCGACGAACCGGCGCCGTACCAGGCCATCCACGGCCTGGAGCAGATCGACAAGGTGGTCAACATCGACCAGAGCCCGATCGGACGCACGCCGCGGTCGAATCCGGCCACCTACACCGGGCTTTTCACGCCGATCCGCGACATCCTGGCCGGCACGCCGGAAGCCCGCGCCCGCGCCTACGGGCCGGGCCGTTTCAGCTTCAACGTGGCCGGTGGCCGCTGCGAGGCCTGCCAGGGCGACGGCATGCTGAAAGTGGAGATGCACTTCCTGGCCGACATCTACGTGCCGTGTGACGTATGTCACGGCCAGCGCTACAACCGCGAGACTCTGGAGATTCAATACAAGGGCAAGAACATCCACCAGATTCTGGACATGACCATCGAACAGGCGGGCGAGTTCTTCAGCGCGGTGCCCATCGTCAAGCGCAAGCTCGACACGCTCAGCGCCGTCGGCCTGGGCTACGTGCGCCTGGGTCAGGCCGCCACCACCCTGTCCGGCGGCGAGGCGCAGCGCGTGAAGCTGTCGCGCGAACTGTCCAAGCGCGACACCGGCCGCACGCTGTACATCCTGGACGAACCGACCACCGGCCTGCACTTCCAGGACATCGAGCTGTTGCTGGGCGTGCTGACGCGCCTGCGCGACGACGGCAACACGCTGGTGGTGATCGAGCACAACCTGGACGTGATCAAGACCGCCGACTGGCTGATCGACCTTGGCCCCGAGGGCGGCAGCGGCGGCGGCGAGATCCTCGCCTGCGGCACGCCGGAAGACCTGGCGCTCGAACCGCGCTCGCACACCGGGCGCTTTCTGGCACCCCTGCTGGCGCGGCAGGCCAAAACACCCCAACGAGGCAGACGCAGCGCGTGAGTTCCACCGTCCCGGCGGGCGCCCCACTTCGCCGGCTGCAACGCGCCCTGGTCTACGCCAGCGCGTTTTTTGGCATCACCACCGAGTCGCTGATCGGCATGCTGCTGCCGCTGTGGGCGCTGGACCGCGGCCTGCCGCCGGCGCAGCTGGGCATTGCGGTGGCGCTGGCCTCGCTCAGTCCGCTGCTGCTGGCGGTGCCGGCCGGCGCGCTGTGCGACCGCTACGGCGACCGGCGGATCATGCTGTGGGCCGGCCTTGGGGCGGGCGTAACGGCGGCGCTATACCCTCTGGCAGGTGGCTTTCTGACCGCCTGCGGCCTGCAATTGCTGGGCGGACTGGCGCGCAGCATGAGCTGGCTGTCGGCCCAGTCCTATGCCATACGTGCCACGCCGCCGACCGAGCGCAACAGCTTCATGGGCCGCTTTTCGTTTGCCGGCAGCATCGGCATGCTGCTGGCGCCGCTGGCGGCGGGTGCCCTGGTGAGTTGGCAGGACCTGGGCGCCGGTTTCCTGCTGATGGCCGTGTGGGGCGGACTGCTGGCACTGGTGGCGCTGCCACTGCCGGACATCCGCGAGCACGAGCGCACCGGCACGCTGTGGCAGGTCACCGGCGGCGCCTATCGGCAGGCCTTGCCGCTGCTGTGGCAGGCACCGCTGATGATCGTGATGCTGCTGACCCTGCTGCGCCTGTCGTCGGCCGCCGTCAATGCATCGTTCTACCCGGTGCACCTGGACCAGATCGGCTTCTCGGCGGCGCGCATCGGACTCATGTTTGCCTGCATCAACGGCGCCGTTTCGGTCGGTTCGCTGCTGGCGGCGCAGATGATCCGGCGCAGCTCCATGACGGCCGTGCTGTTCGGGTCAATCGTGCTGTCGATCGTGTCCATCAGCGTGGTGCCATTCTTCACGAACCCGCTCGCCGTCGGTCTGCTCAGTGCGCTGCACGGTCTGGGCCTGGGCCTGAGCCTGCCGACCCTGCTTATGGCCATCGGCCGCCAGACGGCGCCCAGCCAGCGCGGCCTGGTGATCGGCCTGCGCACGCTGTTCAACCGACTGGGCTACTTCGGTGTGCCGGTGCTGCTGGGCGGGATGGTGCACGGCCTGGGCCTGAAGGGCGCGTTCGTTGCCACCGGGGCGCTGCTGCTGGCGGGCCTGGCCGGCACCTATGCCTACCTGCGCCGCAGCCGCCTCACGTACGATTGACCACTCCAGCCGCCCCCGCCCGGAACAAACCGGCCCACAAAAGGACACACCCGCCATGACCGTCTTGCTCGGCACCCCGATTTCCCCGTTCGTGCGCAAGGTGCGCGTCGCCCTGGCCGAGAAGAACGTGCCGTATGAGCTCAAACCGGTCATGCCCGGCAGCGACGACCCCGAGTTCCAGGCCCTGAGCCCCTTCGGCAAGGTGCCGGCTTTTCGTGACGAGCACGTCGGCCTGGCCGATTCGAGCGTGATCTGCGCGTACATCGAAAAGCGCTACCCGACGCCGGCCCTGCTGCCGGCCGACCCGGCCGCCTACGCGACCGCCCTGTGGCTGGAGGAATACGCCGACAGCAAGCTGTTCGAGGTGCTCACCGCCGGCGTGTTCTTCGAGCGTGTCGTCAAGGGCAAGATCCGCGGCCTGCCCGTTGACGAGGCCAAGGTCGCCGCCGCCTTGCAGCAACTGCCGGTGGTGTGTGGCTACCTCGAACAGCAGATCGCCACCGGCGCCCTGGGTGGCAACGCATTGACCCTGGGCGACATTGCGGTCGCGACGCAGTTCGTGAACCTTCAGTACGGCGGCGAGCAGGTCGACGCAGCCGCCTTTCCGAAACTGGCGCAGTTCCTGACGCGCACGCTGGCACGGCCGAGCTTCGCGGACTGCCTGGCGCAGGAACGGGCGATGATGGGCTGAGTGCCGGACCGGCCAGCTCAGACTCGGGCAACGATCAGGCGCCAAGCTTGTGCAGGGCGGTGACGATTTCCACGCGCCGGCCGGCATCGGCATCCTCGCGGCCGGCGCGGGGCGCCGCGGCCAGCGCTTTTTCGTAATAGTGTCTGGCTGTGGCCTTGTCGCCACGCGCGGCGAGCAGTTCGGCATAGAAGAAATTCGGATCGATGCCGTCCGGATTGATCGCGAGCGCCTTTTGCAGGTAGGCCTCGGCCTTGTCCTTGCTGCCAAAGCCGATCGGCCAGCCCGGCACGTTGGCATACAGGCTGCCAAGCGACGTGTACACCGACCCGCCCAGCGTGGTGGCGTCGATCCGTTCGGCTTGCTGCAGCTCGTCGCGGGCCTGTTTTGCCTGTCCCAGGGCGTGCAGCCCGCCGCTGAACTTGGCCGCACTCGACAGCACGATGGCATGCCAGGTCAGCACTTCGGCCTGCTGGGGATGGCGCGCCAGCAGGTCGTCTGCGGCGGCCACCAGTTTTTCGAACGCGGGTTTTTTCTGCGCCTCTGGCGCCTCGTAATAGGCCGTCGCCCAGCCGTGTTGCAGTGCAGTCAGGCCGGCATCGAAATCGGCCGCGCCGCTCAGGCCGCTGGCCAGCAACAGGGCGATCGCCAGCAGCGGGCGCTTGCGCAGGGTCTTCATGGCAGTCCTCGTTCAGGTCGGGGAATGGGGGTGGCTTCAGCCGACTCCAGGGCACGCATGCGCCGGGTCTGGCCGCGCAAGGCACGATCGACCAGCCACGGGAACCAGGCGTTGATGTGCACGAAAAGGCGCTCGGCGATGCCGAAGTACAGGTCGCGGCGATCGCTCTCGATGGCATCGGCGATGCGCCGGGCGACCATTTCCGGATCGTCCTGTGGCAGTGCCAGGGCGCTGGCAATGCGTGCCGGCGCGCCGTCGTTGAGCGGCGTGCGGGTGTAGCGCGGCGCGACGTAGGTGACGCCGACACCGCTGCCGTCGAGCTCGCGGCGCAGCGCCTCGGCAAAGCCGCGCAGCGCGAACTTGCTGGCCGAGTACGTCGCGTACAGCGGAAATGCCAGCGAGCCGAAGATCGACCCGACAAACACGATGCGTCCCCGGCCCTGCTTGCGCAGCGCCGGCAGCAGTGCGCGCGTCAGCAGGATCGGCGCGATGACGTTGGTCTGCCACAGACCGGCAATGACCTCGTCCGGCGTCTGCTCCAGGCTGCCAAACGCCAGACTGCCGGCACAGTGCACGACGATGTCCGGCACGCCGCCGCTGACCGCCGCGCAGGCCAGTCGCTGGATGCCGTCCGCCTGCCTCAGGTCGGCCGCCAGCACACTCACACTGACGCCCTCCTGGCGCAGGCGGACGCACAGCGCAGTCAGCCGCGTGCCGTCGCGGCCGCTCAGCAGGATGTTGGCGCCACGCCGTGCCAGCTCGGCGGCCAGCGCCCCGCCAATGCCGCCACTGGCGCCGGTAATCAGAACGGTGCTGCCGTGCAGGTTCATGCGCAGTGACTCCCCGGCTCGATCGAGCGCAACACATCGCCGTACAGGCGAAAAAACATGCGCGCGCCATGCAGCAGCGCGTCGCGGTCGGCCGCGCGGTCCAGCCGGTCGACCAGGTCCTGGAAAAATCCCATGTGGCCGACGTCAAGGGCGCCGTGCGACGTCAGATACGTGAACGCGTCGGCCGGCAGGTCAAGCGCCGCCTGCAGCGTCGCGGCGGCGCCGCTGGCAAGCTGCGTGCTGGTGCTCTCCAGCACGTAAACCATGCCGAAAAAGCCGACCGGGTTGCCGCGCTGGATGGTGTCGTAGGCGTAGGCGACCATCAGCTCGGTTTGCGGATGCGGGCAGCCGTCCCGCACCGCGTCGGCATTGCCGCCGGCGGCGCGGATGTCGTCGAGTACCCAGTCCTGGTGGCCGAGTTCCTCGGCGATGTAATGCGCGACCTTGCCGCGCAGCCATTCATGCTCGCCACCCAGCCGCGCGCCGCAGGCCATCAGCAATGGCACGGTGTGGCGCACGTGGTGGTAGGCCTGGCCCAGAAAGGCCCGGTAGTCCGCGCGCGTGACCTGCCCGGCGAAGGCGGCGCGGATCAGCGGCGCGTCATGCACGTGCGCCCGGGCAGCGGCGGTGTCGCGCTGCAACTGGTCGAAAAAATTCATGCCGACTCCACGCGAAACCGGGCAACAGCGCCCTGCAGGTCCAGCGCTTGACTGCGGTCCGCGCAGCGCGCCGGACCGGCTGGCGCGGGGTGCCCGTACAGCGCATCGATACGGGCCCGGTAGCAGGACGCCACGGCGTCGTGACGCACGCGGCCGTTGGCGGTCAGCAGTCCGCTGGCGGGCGTGAACGCCCGGTCGGCAACCAGCCAGCACCGCACGCGCGCGTAGTCGGGCAAGTCGCGGTTGGCGGCAGCGATGGCGGCAGCGATGTCCTGGCCGGAACCCGCGCGCGGCACGATGACGGCAACGTTCCAGGGCCTTGCCTCGCCGAATACCGCCGCCTGCGCGATGGCCGGCTGCTGGATCAACTCCCGCTCGACCCATTCGGGGGCCACATTGCGACCAAAGGCGGTGATGAACATGCTCTTCTTGCGCCCATCGAGGTACAGGAAGCCGTCGTCGTCCAGATGACCGATATCGCCGGTCGCGACCCACTCGTCGCCGTTCGGCGGCCCGCCGCAATAGCCCAGAAAACCGGCACCGCGCACCAGAATTTCGCCGTCGGCTGCAAAACGCAGCCGCAGGTGCGGCAGTACCCGGCCGACGCTGCCGGGCCGGCGCGCGTCGGCGGTGTTCAGGGCCACCACCGACGCCGATTCGGACAGTCCGTAGCCTTCGAAAACCGGCACGCCGAGCCGCTGCGCGCGCTCCAGCAGCCGTGCCGAGACCGGCGCGCCACCGACCGCGACGAAGCGCAGCGTGGACGGCAACGACAGGCCGGCCTCGCCCGCCTCGACCAGGGCCGAAAGCAGTTGCGGCACCAGAATCGTGGTGCTCGCCTGCTGACGGTGCAGGCTGGCAACCAGATCGCCGACCCGCAGCCCGGCAGCGCCGTCCATGCCGACCTCGGCCTGACCGGGCACGCAGACGCTGGCGCCGGCCAGCAGCGGCGCGTAAACACCGCCGATGTTCTCGAGCAGCGTCGCCAGCGGCAGCAGGCACAGGTGGCGATCGGCCGGGCGCGCGGCGCTCGCCCGGGCCAGCGACCGGGCCACCGCAAGCTGGCTCGCGGCGCTCAGGCACACGCCCTTGGGCGTGCCGGTGGTGCCGGACGTGTAGGTGATTTTCCGCGTGCCGGCGGGCAGGCGCACGGCGGCGCCCGGCGCCCGGCGCAGCAGCGACCAGGCATCCATGCCGGCCGGTGCAGCCTGCATTCGCCAGCCGGGCAAGTCATCGAAACGACCCTCGTCGGCCAGGATGGCATCGGCGCCGCTGTCGCGCAGCACGTGTTGCAACTGGCCATCGGAGAAAAACCGCGGCAACGGCACGCAGCAGATGCCGGCCGCCTGCGCCGCCAGGTCGACAACGATCCAGCCGATCCCGTTGTCGGCGTACAGCGCCAGCGTGCCGATGCCAAGATCGTGCAGCTCGGCAGCGAGCCGGTCGACCGCGGCCAGCAGCTGCCGGTAGCCGAGCGTGCGCTGGCCGGCGATCAGCGCCGGCTGCTGCGGCTGGCGTAGCGCCAGCGCACGCACTGCATCCAGCACGCTCACTCGGTTGGCCCTGCCACATCATCGGCCGGCCGAGACGGCCGCAGCCGCGCGCGGCCGGCGGCGATGTCGGCGCACACCACCAGCGGTGCGTGGTCGTAGTAGCTGCCCCAGTCGGCGCGGCTGTGTTCGGGCAGGCGTTCGATGGCGGCTGGCGCCAGCACGTCCAGGTCGATGCCCAGCCGGGCAAAGCCATTGATCAACTGCGCGCTGCCGGTGAAGACCAGCCAGCGGTACCCCATGCCCAGCAACCGATCGCCCAGCAGCGGACTGAGCAGTCGCAAGGCACCGGGGTGGCAACCGGCCAGATTGCCGATTTCGACGATCTCCTGGCGCGCCACCGGCCCGGCGTCACGCGCTCCGACCACCTGTTCGATCGGCTGGTCGAGGTAGTTCTCAAGAAACAGCCGCCCGGCAGCGGCGTCGCGCAACCCGAATGCTGCCAGCCGCTCACCGTCACTGTCGACCAGCGCATACAGGCGCGGCAGAAAGCTGCGGATACGCGCCCCGTACGCCATGCGGCCGCGCGCGGCGATGAAGGCTTCGAGCGCGCGACGTCGCGCGCCACCGCTGGCCTCGACGATATGCACACCGCGCGGTATGCGTGTGCGGGCAGCGCGCAGCCTCGGTTGGGGGCGGTCGGTAGTACGGGGGATGGCAAGACAGCTGGACATGGGCAACTCCGCGGTGCGCCGCTGGCGCGTATGACCTTCCGCATCGCAGGCGCCGTGCCAAGCGTCAGATTGCTTGCCTTATCGATCCAACTCTTTGATAAATATGAAATTCAACATCGATGGACGCGGCCCCGCCAGCCGGCATGATCGTGCAGCAATGCAGGTCGCCTCTGCAGGATCTTGCAGGCCGGCCGGCTTGAAAGGGCCTGCGACCACTGTCGGTCAAACCGCGCGTAGGGCGCCAGGCGCGGGGCGGACCCGGCCGACCGCGAACGCCCGGCGCAGGCCCGCAACGCCGCCCGCATGCAGCGCCCGAAATTCCCTGCCGCCGGCCCGGTGGCCACCGCCACAAACGGCCAGCGGCGCTGTCAATTCCCGCCCGCTGTGGCCAGATAGTCGATCAGGTCCGCGCGATCCTTGGCGTTGGGCAGGCCCTCGAACGGCATCTTGCAACCAGGCACCACCGCCTTGGGCTTGGCGATATAGGCGTCGAGCTTGTCTCGCTGCCAGGCAATGCCACAGCCTTTCATGGCGTCCGAATACGCGTAATTGGGCGCCGTGCCGGCCGTGCGACCCACCACCTTGGCCAGGCTTGGCCCCATCTTGTTCTTGCCGGGCATGACACTGTGGCAGGCCTCGCAGTTGGCATCGAACACGTCCTCTCCCCGATGCGCATCGGCGAATGCCGCCGGGGTGATCGACGCCAGCAACAGCGCCGCCGCCCCGGCAAGCGCGCGCACCCGCGTCCGCGAAAAGCCGCTCGCGGTGCGCATCAGAATGCCGTCCATGCGAAGGCGAACAGGCTGTTGTTGTCGCTGGCGTCGCGGCCGCTGCCGTCGTAGTTGTGTTTGGCGCCGTTGAACGTGTTGTAGGCCGTGTACTGCAGGCCCAGGCGCAGATTCACCCACGGCGCACCCCACGAGGCTTCCTTGCCAAACGGTGTCCAATCGCCCTGCATGATCCAGCCGTTGCTGTCCGGATCGTTGTGCAGGCTGTCGGCACCGTAGAGGCCGGCATCGCGGCTGCCGGTGATGTCGAACACGCCGGCGGTCAGTCCCCAGGTGTTGTCGAAGTAATACGAGCCGTTCAGGTCGAAGCGGTTCAATGTGCCACTGCTGTGGGCGGCGTCTTCAGCGCCAAAGCTACCGTTCAGTTTGCGGTGCTCGTGGATGTACGCGGTGTTGACGGCGAACTGGTGATGGCGGTTTGGCAGGAACCGGTAGCTGCCATCGACGCCGACATCGTCGTACTGGTCGGTGCGGCCGGGCATCCGGCCCGGATGCAGGTCGGCGCTGAGTCCGAACACGCCGGCACTGAACGCCTGCATGCCCGTGTCCTTGAAGTAGGCCAGGCGCCAGTAGGGCGCAACGCCCGAAATCTTGCCGGCATCGTCGGCGACGTTGATGTGCCGCAGCGTCTCGCGGTCGAGGGAGCGATAGCCACCCAGTTCGGCGTAGAAGCCGTCCCAGAAACCGTAAACCGAGGTGCCGGCCACCTGGTGCTCCAGGCCGCCGTCGAGCAGCGGGCTGGCCACCGGCGACATGCCAAGCTCGGTGCTGGTGTACGGGAAGCGCCAGGCCGGCAGCGTGTTGAACGGATCGGTCTGGCTCGGATTGTTGTTGAGCGTCACACCCAGCGTGAAATCGTCGCCGGCCAGGGTCAGCGGCGCGGCGTAACGCAGGTCGACCGCGTCCAGCACGACCTTGTTGTCGATGTCGGAGTAGGTCACCTGAGTGAAGCTGCCGGCGTGATCGAACAGCCGACCGGCGAGGAACGCCGACACTTCCTGCAGCGAACCGTTGTTGTTCTTGCCGTCGTTGGGGCCCGGATCCTCGGTAAGCCCCTTGGCCAGATGCGTGAACGAGCCGACGATCATTGCCGACAGGGGCACATTGGCCGCCGGCCCGGTGCCGCCGGTGTCGCTGTAACCACCCAGCTTGAACTTGATACCCCGCGGCGTAAGCTGCGGGCCGAAGCCGCCGACGTGGCAGGAAATACATTCCATGCCGGTCTGGCGAGCAAACGCGGGCAGAGCGGACGCAGGGCCTGCGCTCAGGAGGGACGCACCACCGGCAGCAGCCAGGGCGGTCAAGCGGTTTATTTTTCGCGAAGCGCTCAAAACAACTTCTCCCAGCGTGATTGATGGACGGCCGCCGCGGTGACCCAGCGGCCAGCGACAACGCCACCCGATGCTGGACGGCGCGGCTAGCGGCAGAGCAGCATCTGCGCCAATCCGGCGCTGGCCTCCATCAAGAATTCAACCCATTGATGGGTATGACGAACACGTCAGGACAGGCGACGACCCGCAGCCTGCAAAAAGCTGCACGGCTGCAGATCGTTTCTGAACGCGCTTGCAGTTGCGGCCGGATCAGCAGCCCGGCGACGCGGCGCCCCGATGCCAGTGGCCCGCGGCATCGATCAGACCGACCACCGCCACCGCACTGCTGACCAGACAGGCATCGACATAACCGATGGCGCCTGGCGTTTGCGCGACGAAGCGCAGCACCGCTTCGCTCGATGCCACCACGTAAGGCGGCCGCACCCCGCGGAAGTACAGTTCGTTCCAGTAACTGTCCAGCGCCGCCGGATCGGCCCCGAACACGGCGCGCGAGAACGCCCGGCGCAACGGATGATCGGCGGCAAGGTTGACCGGCTGCACGCGCGTGCCATCCGGCCAGTACTGACGTTGTCGCCGGTACACCAGGGCGATGTCGGGCAGGTCCAGGCGCACGCTGGCGTTGCCCGGCGCCACGATAACGGCGACGGTCGGTGGTGCCGGTGATCCGGCAGCGGCCCAGCCGCCCAGCAGCGCCAGTACGAGGCCGGCCACCCAGCGCCCGCCGGGCATCAAAACAGCACCGCGACCGAGCCGAGCCAGCCGCTTCGCACCCCGAGGGCGTTATCACTGGCATGGCGGTATTCGAGCTTGCCCACCCAACCGGGCGAAAAGCGCCAAGCCAGGCCGCCGATCGCCAGATCGAGGTCCCGGCCGGCACCCGCCGGCTCGAAACTCTCGTGCCGCGCCACGCCATACAGTGTCTGTGTGAGTGGTACGACAGCCTGCACGTAAGCGCCACGCCCGTCGGTGCCCGAGTCGGCGTGCCCCTGGCTGCGCCAGGCCCATTCACCGCTCAGCTCGAAGCGCCGGTACTGCCAGAGGAAGTCGAGCCCGTAAAGGGTCTTGTGGTCTGCCGGCTGCGTGTCCGGCTGGAACTTCAGGAACGAGCCGCCCACCTTCAGGCCGGGGCCAAGCGGGTAGTCGACGCGAACCCCGTAGGCCCTGCGAAAGCGCTCGCTGCCGTCCTCGGGCGCCAATTCCTCACCGGGCGAGGTATACAGCGACCATTCCAGGGCGCGGCCGCCGACCGGCACCACGCCGTGCAGCATGCCGCCGGTCACATTGGTGGGAAAGCTGTGGTCGGTGATCAGCGGCCGCGAGGTGGTCCATGTGAGCGGCGCCGCGTGAATGACATTCCAGCGCCCGACCGGCGTCAGGAACTTGCCCAGGCGCAGCTGCAGCGCGTCCGACCAGGCGTAGTCGACGTGCAGGCGCTCGAGCACGAGCTCCACATCCTTGTCGTCTTCGAGCGCGCCGGCGTTGGCCGTCAGCAGGTTCTCGGCTTCCAGTTCGCCAAACGCACTCCAGCGGCCACTGCCCTGCCAGGACAGCAGCAGGCTCAGGCTGCGCAGGCTCGCCCCCGGATCGGCATCCCGATAAGCGCCGGCTTGCCCGACCACGTAGCCGCCGGCCACGAAACCGCTGTCACCGAGCGCAAAACCGCGCGGCTCCGCGATGGCACCGCCGTCCTGCACTGCACTGGCGGGTATCGCGCACAGGCCAGCCAGGCCGAGCGCGAGGCCCAGCGCAACAGACCGCAGTGGAGGATGATGCATGCCGATGGGTTGCCGGCCGCGCGGCACAACGAATAATGGCGCGCATTCTTGCACCAAATCGCGCACACATGACCATCCGCCGCATCCTGCTGGCCGCGTTCCTGGGCGTCGGTATCCTGCCGGCCGCGGTGCTGACTGCCTGGTCGTTCACGCGCACCCAGGCGGCGATGCGTGCCGAAATCGAGCACAGCCTGATGACGCAGGCGGCCGTCAGCGCCGCCGATCTGGACAAGCAGCTGTTCGAGCGTCTGCAAAACGCCGTCAGCTGGGCGCGCCTGGACGTGATGCAGGACTTGCACGTCGGCGACGTCGACAAGCGCCTGGCCGGCTATCTGGCCGAAATGAAGCTCAGCTATGGCGGTGTTTATGTTGATCTGCACGCCACCGACATGGACGGTCGCGTGGTTGCCAGCAGCGACCCATCCGCCATCGGCAGGCGGCTGGACTTCGGCCCGATTTGGCAACAGGCAGACATGGCAGGCGGCACGGTGACGGCCGAGGCACCACGGCGCCAGGCTGATGGACGCGAAATCCTGCTGCTGCGCCTGCCGGTAGCGTCGCAGTTCAGCGACAGCCCGCTCGGCCAGCTGGTGTTGCTGGTGAACTGGTCGCAGGTCGGTCATTCGCTGGACGCCGCGGCCGGCGAGCGACGCACGATTGCGGTGGTCGATGCGTCGGGCCGGCTGGTGGTCGGCTCGAACGGTCTGCGCACAAGCGATGGCGCCGCGCCCATGCTGGCGGCCGACTGGCTGGTCAGGCCCGGCACCGCCGTCGAGCGCGACGGGGCACCGCTCATCGGCGGCACGGTCATCGTCGGCAGCGCTCGCGGACCAGGCAGCGGCCCCTTCGCCGGCCTGGGCTGGACCACGCTGGTGCTCGAACCGAGCCGCGCGGCGCTGGCGCCCGTGCACCGCATGGCAGCCAGCTTTATCGTCCTGCTGCTGGTCACGGCGGCGGCAACGGTGCCGCTCGCCTTCTGGGTGTCGCAGCGGATTGCGCGACCGATCGTGCGCCTGACCGACTACACGCGCGGCTTCATGCGCCAGCAGCAGCCCACGGCACCGCCGGCAGCCAGCGGCGAAGTGGGCGAACTGACGCGCGCCTTCACACACATGGTCGATGACCTCGATGCCTCGCGCCAGACGCTGGTACGCGCCTCGCAACTGGCGGCGATCGGCGAATTCGCCGCCATGATGGCGCACGAGATCCGCACCCCACTGGGCATCCTGCGTTCGTCGGCGCAGATGCTGCAGCAGGAAGCCGGCCTGAGCGCCGAGGGGCGCGAACTGACCGGCTTCATCGTCAGCGAGACTCAGCGCCTGAACGGCCTGGTCGGCACGCTGCTGGACAGTGCGCGAGCCAGCCCGCCGCGACGCGCGCCCGAGAACGTCGAAGCGCTGATCGAGCGCAGCCTGACCCTGCTCGCGCACCAGGCCCAGCACCAGCAGGTCGCGTACGAATGCCGGTTCGAGGCTGCCGATCCGGTCGCCGCCATCGACGGTGAACAACTGCTGCAGGTGCTTCTGAATCTGGAACTGAACGCCCTGCAGGCCATGCCGCGGGGTGGGCGCCTGTCGGTGGCGACGCGCGGCGACCAGGACTGGCTGGTCATCGAAGTGGCCGATAATGGCCCGGGCATCGCAGCCGCCGAACGGCCGCACGTGTTCGAACCATTCGTTTACCGCCGCGAGGGAGGACTCGGTTTGGGCCTGGCCGTGGTCAAGCAGATCGTGACCGCGCATGGTGGCGACATCACGGTGGGCGCGGCCGCATCCGGCGGCGCCCTGTTTCGCATCCGCCTGCCCCGCTGAGCACGCATGAACGCGCACAACGTCCTGATCGTCGACGACGAAGCCAGCATGCGGCGGGTGCTGGAGATCATGCTCACGCGCATGGGCTACCAGACCCGCGCCGCGGCCAACGGCGTGGAAGCGCTTCAGCTGGCGCAGGAACAGTCGTTCGATCTGGTCATCAGCGACCTGCGCATGCCCGGCATGGACGGCATCGAACTGCTGCGCCAGCTGCGCGAGACCGGCCTGACCCTGCCGGTGATCATGATGACCGCGCACGGCAGCATCGAGTCGGCCATCGAGGCGATGCGCCTTGGCGCCTGCGATTACCTGCTGCGGCCGTTCGACGTCGAGACCCTGGAACTGGCCATCCGCCGCGTGCTGGTGCAGGACGACCTGCTGCGACGCAATGCCTTTCTGACCGAGCGCGTGCAGGCAGGCAGTGCCGGCTTCCTGGGCGACAGCGCCGCGGCCCGCGCCGTGCGCCAGCAGATCGAACAGGTCGCGCCAACCGCCGCCACGGTGCTGATCACCGGCCAGACCGGCACCGGCAAGGAAGTGGTCGCCAGCGCCATTCACCACAGCTCGCCGCGCCACGACGCCCTGTTCGTGCCGATCAACTGCGCGGCCATCCCGGCCGACATACTGGAAAGCGAACTGTTCGGCCACACCCGCGGCGCCTTCACCGGCGCGGTGAAGGACCGGGTCGGCAAGTTCGAGCTCGCCGACGGCGGCACGCTGTTCCTGGATGAAATCACCGAAATGCCGGCGGCGCTGCAGGCCAAGCTGCTGCGCGTCTTGCAGGAAGGCAGCATCGAGCGCCTGGGCTCGAACCGGACCATCGCGCTCGACCTGCGGGTAATCGCCGCCACCAACCGCGACCCGGCGCAGGCCCTGCGCGATGGCCGCCTGCGCGAAGACCTGTATTACCGGCTGAACGTGTTTGCCATCAACCTGCCGCCGCTGTGCCAGCGGCGCGACGACATCGAACTGCTGGCGCGGCACTTCATCCGCGAGCTGGCCGGCAACGCGCGGCCGGTCCCGCTGACCGGGGCCGCCGTCGCCTGTCTGCGCGATTACGACTGGCCTGGCAACGTGCGCGAGCTGCGCAACCTGGTCGAACGCGCGCTAGTGCTGTCGGGCGGGCAGGCGCTCGACACAAGACACTTCCCGCTCGCCAGGCGCGCCAGCGAGCCGGCAGCGGCGCCCGCGCCGGCCAGCGACGCCCAGATCATCGATCTGGACCTGGACCGCGCCGTTGGCGAAGTCGAGGCCCGCTACCTGCGCGAAGCCCTGCGCCGCAGCGGCAACAACAAAACCCGCGCGGCCACGCTGCTGAACGTCAGCGAGCGAACGGTGTGGAACAAACTGAAAAAATTCCGGCTGGACAACTGACGCCTGCGATCCACATCGTCCAGCCAGCCATCCGCATCACCAGGAGACACCATGGTCATCGAGCAGATTTATTCCGATAACCGCTACCGCAACTTTCACTACCTGATCGGCTGCCCGGACACCGGCGAGGCGCTGGCCGTGGACCCGCTGGAAGTGGACCTGGTGCTGGCCAGGGCGGCCCAGAAAGGCTGGCGCATCACCCAGGTGCTCAACACCCACGAGCACCCGGACCACATTGGCGGCAACGAGAAGATCATCGCCGCCACCGGCGCCAGGCTGCTGGCCCACGCCGGCGCGAAGGACCGCATCCCCGGCATCGACCGTGGCCTGCACGCCGGCGACGTGATTGCGATCGGCAAGACCGGCGAACTGGAGGTGCTGGACACCCCCGGCCACACCATGAGCCACGTGTGCCTGTTCTGCCGCGGCGACCGGCCGGGCCTGATCAGCGGCGACACGCTGTTCAATGCCGGCGCCGGCAACTGCCACGGCGGCGGTCACCCGGAGCACCTGTATCACACCTTCGCCGAACAACTCGCGAAGCTGCCGGACGCCACCGTGCTCTACCCCGGCCACGACTACATCGCGAACAACCTCAGATTCACCCTGGACCGGGAACCAAGCAACCCGCGGGCCGGCGCCCTGCTGGCGCAGGTCGAACAACAGGACCCGCACGCCGCCCGCCTGACCACGCTGGGCGAGGAAAAAGAGGTCAATGCCTTCTTTCGCCTGAGCAACCCCACCATCATCGCCCGCCTGCGCGAGGCGTTTCCCGACCTGCCTGAGCACCCTTCCCCGAAGGACGTGTTCATACGCCTGCGGGAATTGCGCAACAGCTGGTGACATTGCCGACAGAAGGACGACAGTGCTGGCCAATCCGGATCCGGCTACGACCCGCAGCGCCGGCCCCGCGGCGGGCGGCGTACGGTACCGATACGCGTGCCTTCGCCTTCGACGCGCGGGCTTCCCAGCCTGACGATGCGAACAGCCAGGCGAGCCCCCCAGTCACTCCGTGATGGGCGGTGGTGTCGCCGCGATGCTCAAAAAAATGCGGGCGGGACATCCCTGCCCCGCCCGCTGTTTACGAAGCCATGAAACCGTTTAGCCCTGCAAACCCCAGCGGGCGAAGTTGGCCAGCACCTTGTCCTTGATCGCTTCCGGATAGGTGTTCTTGAACGCCAGCCGGTGCGGCCGCTGCTCGGCCTTCCACTCGATCGGCCAGGTGCAGTCCAGCAACACGTTGCCGCCTCCGGCGCCCAGTTCGCGCAGGGGATGGCCGGCGATGTACGGCGTCAGCGGGCTGTTGATGTAGCCGGGGTGAATGTGGATGTCGCGCACCGGGTTGCACTTGGTGCACATGGCGTGGAACACCTCGCCCAGATTCCAGGGGTCGATATCCTCGTCCACCACGATCACGTACGGGAAGTAGCTGGCGTTGCGGTCGGCCCAGCTGATGCTGGAAATCAGCTGCGGGATGCCGGCATGCGGCGTCCTGGTCGACACCACCACGGCATGACAGCCACTGAATTCCGGCACCGCCACGTCGATGATCGGCACCCCCTTGGCGCGCAGGGCCTCCTTGACGCTGGCTGCGACTTCCAGCACCCACATGACGGCGTCGTCCACCGGCACGCCAAGGCAGGTGGCCGGCAGGATGGGGTTGTTGCGGTAGGTCAGCGCCGTCAGACGGAACACCGGACGGGCATTGGTACCCGACACCACGTAGCCCGGGTATTCGCCAAACGGCCCTTCTTCTTTCTCATCGCCGGGACTGACCGTGCCTTCGAGCACGATTTCGGCATTCGCCGGCACGTACAAATCCACCGTCTTGCACTTGACCAGCTTGACCGGTTCGCCGCGAATGCCGCCGACCACGTCCACCTCCGACACGCCGGGCGGCACGCTGGATGAGGCCACGATGTTGTGCATCGGATCGCCGCCAAAGAACATGGCGTATTCCATCACCTTGTCCGCGGCGCGGTATTTCTTGAGGATCTGCCCGCCCTGGTTCAGCGGCCCCAGCCACAGGCCGGTGCTCTTCCTGTCGTGCTTCATGCCCCGGTAGGTGCCCCAGTTCACCCAGTCGGTGTCGAAGTCCTTGCACACGCCGATGTTGAGAGTACCGATGTACGGCCCGCCATCCTGCGGGTGCAGCTTGGCCACCGGCAGCAGGTCCAGATCCACGTCGTCGCCCAGCAGCACGTTCTCCTGGCAGCTGCCGGTCGGCACGATCACCGGCTTGATGCGCTTGCCGTGCAGGGCATCGGCAAACACGTCGGTCAGCACCGAATACGGCGTGTCGGGCGGCAGGCCAAACGCGATCGCGATGCGCTCCTTGGTGGCGAACGGCCCGCCCAGCAGGCTGGAGCCGGGCATGGCGCCTTTCAGATTGGTGAACCACTGCGCCGGGGACTGGCGCTCGTTGGCCAGGCGCATGATGGCGCCGGCTTCGGTCTGCGGGTCGATCTCGTCGGCGATCCTCACCAGATGGCCGGTGCGCTCCAGCTCGTTGATCCAGGCGCGAAAGTCCATCAGGCCGGTGTGGGTGGGGTGGGTGGTGGTCTGGTCCATGTCTGTCCTCCGGGTGCTTATAGGGGTTCGGTCGGTCGGCACCCTCCATGGAGCCACAGCAGCACGTCGTGCGCCGCTGGCCGCAATAAACGGCCAGTCCGGGCCTGACATCTTCAGACCCGACGTTCGATCCTTATAGACCTGCCTACCCGGAGTGCGCAAGCGATTTTCGCCCTGCGAACGGATTTAAACGAATGTTAAATTAGCGCGGCGGTGGCCGATGTCGAAACGACATGCGTTGCCGACACCGGGGCGGCGCGCAGCGCCCGCCTTTGCCAACGACAAGACTGGAAGGAGAACCATGAGCACCTATCAGACCGTCCTGCTGGACATCAGGGACAACGCCGCCTACGTCACCTTCAACCGCCCGGAAAAGCGCAACTGCATGAGCCCTACCCTGCACGCGGAAATGTGCAAGGTGCTGGACGAAATCGAGAAAGCCCGTTGCAAGGTGGTGGTCATCACCGGGTCCGGCGACGCGTTTTGCGCCGGCATGGACCTGGAACAGTGTTTCCTGGAGCCGTTCGACAAGCCCGAGCTGATGGCCGAGATCAACAAGAACGCGTTTGGCTGGTTCACGCGCATCAAGAAAATTTCCGCAGTCACCATCGGCAAGGTCAACGGCTGGTGCTTTGGCGGCGGCATGGCGCTGGCCGGCGTGCTGGACATCGTCATCGCGGCCGACGAGTCGACCTGGGGCCTGTCGGAAATCAACTTTGGCATCTTCCCCGGCGGCGGCACCACCTGGGCCTACGCCAACAACATGCCGTCACGCAAAAAGGCGCTGTACTACGCCCTGACCGGCGAAACCTTCACCGGCAAACAGGCGCACGACCTGGGCTACGCCACCAAATCCGTGCCGCTGGCGCAGCTGGACGCGGAAACCGACCGCGTGGTGAAAATGCTGACCCGCCTGGGCCGCGTGGTGCTGGGCAAGACCAAGGAGGTCTACGAGAAGGTTCTGGACATGGATTTCGAGGCCGCCATCGACTACGAAATGGCCAAGATGTGGGAACTGTCGCGCGAGACCAACGACGACTGGGTGCGCACGGCGCTGGTGTCGTTCAAGAAGCGCGAGTTCAAGCCCGGCCTGCAGTCCTACGAGCTGAAACGGGACGTGTGATCTGACAGCCGCCCCGCCGGAGGCCTTCCGGCGGCACGTCCCTGCTCAGTCTGCCGACGGCCACGCAGCCAAAAGCAGCACCCCGACTACGCCTGATGCGGATGCTGATGATGCGCGTCCGGAAAATGCTCGTGGCGGTGCGTCACGGGTGCATGCCGGTGCTGGTGGGTGTGACGCGTGCCCGGCGGCACCGGAACCGGGTGCACGTGATCATGGTGCGGATCGTGCGCGCCGTGCAGGTGCTCGTGCAGGTGTTCGAGCGCCCCATGCGCGTGCTCGTGGGCGTGGCGCTCGGTCAGGTGCAGCCAGACGCCCAGCGCCATCAACACCCCGGCTGCGATCAGGCGCACGGTCAGCGGCTCGCCCAGCAAACCCAGCGCCAGCACCGCCCCGACGAAGGGCGCCACGGAAAAATAGGCACCCGTGCGGGCGCTGCCCAGATGACGCAGCGCCACCACGAACAGGCCGAGGCTGGCGCCATAACCGAGCGAACCGACCGCGGCTGCCGTCAGCGCCGGTAGCGCGCCAGGCCAGCTGGCACCCAGACCCAGGGCCAGAATGAGATTGGTGCCCCCGGCAACCAGCCCCTTGACCATGGCAATCCAGGACGCGTCCGCGAACGCCACCTTGCGCGTCAGATTGTTGTCCAGCGCCCAGCCCAGGCAGGCGCCCAGCACCGCAGCCGCCGGCCACAGTCCGGCAAACGCCACGCCGCCCGCGGGCCAGCTCAGCACCAGCGCGCCGGACACAATGGCAAGCATGCCCAGCGCAACGCGCCGGTTGGCGTTCTCCCCGAACACGAACCAGGCCAGCAGCGCCGTGAACACGCCTTCGGCGTTGAGCAGCAGCGCCGCCCCGGCGGCCGGCATGGCCTTCAGGCCGGTCATCAGCAGCACCGGGGCAATCAGGCCGCCAGTCAGGACCGCGCCTGCCAGCCACCGCCACTGGCCGCGCGGCAGACGCACCGGGGCCGCCCGGCGAACCGTGCGCAAGCACCAAAGACCAACGCCGGAGCCCAGGTAAAGCAACGCCGCGAGCAGCCAGGGATCGGCCATCCGCAGCAGCAGCTTGGCCAGTGGCGTGGTCGCGCCGAACAGGGCCGCGGCGCCCAGCGCGGCGGCGATGCCCGGGTGAATGCGGTGTCTCATTGCGTCCGTGATCCTGGTGCCGCGGGGTGGCCGACGTCCAACGCGGCTGAGGTAGCGGCCCGCCGCGAAGCGCAATGTTGCGCGCGTTCGGGTTTCACATGGCGTGCCGGGAGCGGACCGGGACAAACGGCGTGGAAGGATTCCCTTCATCGTCAGCCGTCTGCGTGGCGGAACATCGAGCGCCGCGCCGTGTGACGCAGGCACCTGACCGACCGCCGTGGACTGGATTTGCGGACTACGCGTGGGCTGGCGATGGGTCTGGAACAGCCGGAACGCCACCATGCGCGCCTGCCTGCAGCACCACAGGCCGCGCCCGGAATGCATGCCAGGGCCGACCACGTCACGCTTTCGCCACCCGGCGCACGCAGACGGCGAGTCAGCGCTCGCAGACGAAGCGCTTCACTGCTGCGTGTGTTCCAGGCCGGATACCAGCGGCGCGGGAATCCGATGTCGGCGGCATTCTAGAAGCGCCGTACCTGCACGTTGTACTTGCGCAGCGCGTAGCCGATCTGGCGGGGGGTGATGTTGAGCAAACGGGCCGCCTTGGCCTGTACCCAGCCGCATTGCTGCATGGCCCAGACCAGGCGTTCGTGTTCGCCGTCGGGTGGATCGTCGACAGACGAGACAACGGTGGACGGCGCGTCCGCCGTGGCAGGAATGGACAGGCGCGGCCGTGCAACCGGCAACGCGACCGCCTCCCGCTGGGGGCTCGTATAGCCCTGCAGCACCAGCGAGAAGCACTTGCCGTGCTGGCAGGGCATGTCGGTGGCGCGAATCGTGTCGCCGCGGGTCATGGTGGCGCAGCGCTCGACGCAGTTTTCCAGTTCCCGCACGTTTCCCGGCCAGTTGCACTCCAGCATGATCTGCAGCGCCTCGGGGCTGAGCGTGATGGCGCGGTGGCTTTCGTCGTTGTAGCGGGACAGGAAGTGCTCGACCAGCGGCGGGATGTCCTCGCGCCGCTCGCGCAGCGGCGGCAGGAACACCGTCACCACGTTGATGCGGAAGTACAGGTCCTCGCGGAACGTTCCCTTGCCGACGGCTTCTTCCAGGTTGCGGTTGGTGGCGCAGATCAGGCGCACGTCGGTCTTGATCGGCCGGCTGCCGCCGACGCGCTCGAACTCGCGTTCCTGCAGCACGCGCAGCAGCTTGGTCTGGAACCCCGGCGATACCTCGCCGATCTCGTCCAGGAACAGCGTGCCGCCGTCGGCCAGCTCGAAGCGACCCTTGCGGTCGGCATGGGCACCGGTGAAGGCGCCCTTCTCGTGGCCGAACAGTTCCGATTCGAGCAGGTTCTCGGACAGCGCGGCGCAGTTGACGCGCACGAACGGCCCTTCCTTGCGCGGGCTCAGAAAATGAATGGCGCGGGCAATCACTTCCTTGCCGGTGCCCGACTCGCCGCGCAGCAGCACGGTGGCCCGCCCGGCCGCCACCTGGTGCACCTCGGCGAACACTTCCTGCATGCCCTTGCTGGCGCCGATGACGTTGTCGAGCCGGTACTTGGCGTGCAGTTCCTTTTGCAGGCGGCTTTTTTCCTGCAGCAGTTCGGCCCGCTCGGCGGCCACGTTGCTGTGCAGGCGCGCGGTCTGGCCGATGAGGTTTGCCACCATGGTCAGGAAGCGCACGTCGCGCTCGAAATTGGCCGGCTCATCGGTCACGTCGCGGTCGACCGTGAGCACGCCGACCGTGTCGCGGCCGACCTTGATCGGTACGCCGATGAAGGCAATCACCTGCCCGGCGGCCAGATCGCGGGCGCCGGTGCGGTTCAGGAACAGCGGCTCGCGGGCGATGTCCGGCACCACGCACGGCGAGCCGGTTTGCAGGATGCGCCCGGTGATGCCCTCGCCGACGCGGTAGTGCGCCCGCAGCACCGCATCGTCGGACAGGTCGGCGGCGCCGATGGCGCGCAGCTCGTCGCCGGCGTCGAGCAGGCTCACCGTGCCCCGCTGCATCCGCATGTAGGAGGCCAGCAGGTTCAGCACGCCGCGCAGCGTGCGCTTCAGGTCCAGGGACGAACTCAGAATCTTGCTGATTTCGTAGATGGCGAGCAGCTCGGCGCCCTGCTGTCGGGGGCTGTCGACCAGCACCGCTGTGGACATGGGCATGACCTCGGCAGGAATTCGGAATCCGCCCGCACGGGTGCAGGCGTTGTCAGGTTTTAAACATGCAATAGGGGTGCCAGCCGACGGAAACCGGCGCCTGCGCATACCGACCGCATCGGCTCGCCAGTCCACCACGCAATCCGGCCAGACAGCCCGCACATGACCTGTCGCCAACGCGACAAACCGGACAGATCCTGCATCCATGTCACCGCCACGGCGTTGGCGATCGCTTCAACTTCAGCCGCTTAGGTCATCCGCCGGACGCTGGCACACGGCTTGCGTTAGCCCTGCCAGAACCCCGGCCCAGCCGTCCCGTGGCGGCCGAACTCAAGGCGGACGAACACCATGCTCGAACTTCCGGTTTATCTGGACTACGCCGCCACCACGCCGGTGGACCCGCGGGTGGTGGCCAAGATGCTGCCCTATCTTGAGCAGCATTTCGGCAACCCGGCCAGCCGCTCGCACCGTATTGGGTGGGTGGCCGAGGAGGCGGTGGTCGAGGCGCGTGCCGAGGTGGCCGCGCTGGTCGGCTGCGAGCCGCGCGAAATCGTCTGGACCTCCGGCGCCACCGAGTCCGACAACCTCGCCATCAAGGGCGCGGCACAGTTCTATCAGGACCGTGGCCGGCACCTGGTGACGGTGACCACCGAGCACAAGGCAGTGCTCGACAGCATGCGGGCACTGGAGCGCCAGGGTTTCGAGGTGACTTATCTGTCGCCCGATGCCAACGGTCTGCTGGACCCGGACCGTTTCGCCGCCGCCCTGCGCCCGGACACCGTGCTGGCGTCGGTGATGCTGGTCAACAACGAGATCGGCGTGGTGCAGGACATCGCCACCCTGGGCGCGCTGTGCCGCGAGCGGGGCGTGCTGTTTCATGTCGACGCGGCGCAGGCCACCGGCAAGGTGGCGATCGACCTGTCCACCCTGCCGGTCGACCTGATGGCGTTCTCGGCCCACAAGACCTACGGCCCCAAGGGCATCGGCGCGCTGTACGTGCGCCGCCAGCCACGCGTGCGCCTGGAAGCGCAGATGCACGGCGGCGGCCACGAACGGGGCATGCGCTCGGGCACGCTGGCCACGCACCAGATTGCCGGCATGGGCGAGGCCTTCCGCCTGGCGCGTCTGGAAATGGCCGACGACAGCGCGCGCATCGCGGCCCTGCACCAGCGGCTGAAAAACGGCCTGATGGCGCTCGACGAGGTGCACCTGAACGGCGACGCCGTGCAGCGGGTGCCGCACAACCTGAACCTCTCGTTCGCCTTCGTGGAGGGCGAGTCGCTGATGATGGCGATCAAGGACATCGCCGTGTCCAGCGGCTCGGCCTGCACCTCGGCCAGTCTCGAACCATCCTACGTGCTGCGCGCGCTGGGGCTGCCGGACGAGCTGGCGCACAGCTCGATCCGCTTCAGCCTGGGGCGCTTCACCACCGAAGCCGAAGTCGATTTCGCCATCCGCGAGCTGGCCAGCCAGGTCGGCCGCCTGCGCGAGCTGTCGCCGCTGTGGGACATGCACCAGCAGGGCGTCGACCTGGCCAGCGTCGAATGGGCCACGCACTGAACCTCAACCCCTGACCGGAGATCCCCATGGCGTACAGCGATCGCGTGCTCGATCACTACGAAAACCCGCGCAACGTCGGCAGCCTGGACGTGGCCGACCCGCAGGTCGGCACCGGCATGGTCGGCGCGCCGGCCTGCGGCGATGTGATGCGCCTGCAGATCCGCGTCGGCGAGGACGGCGTCATCCAGGACGCCCGCTTCAAGACCTACGGCTGCGGCAGCGCCATCGCCTCCAGTTCGCTGGTCACCGAGTGGCTCAAGGGCCGCACCCTGGACCAGGCGCTGGAAATCCAGAACACCGCCATCGCCGAGGAACTGGCACTGCCGCCGGTGAAGCTGCACTGCTCGGTGCTGGCCGAGGATGCCATCCGCGCCGCCATCGACGACCTGCGCCAGAAACAGGGCGCCCCTGCCTGAAGGAGACTGCCATGAACGACCTTGCCTCACCCCTGCTGTTCACGTCCGCCGCCGCCGACAAGGTGCGCACGCTGCTGGACGAAGAAGGCAACCCGGCGCTGAAGCTGCGCGTGTTCGTGTCCGGCGGCGGCTGCTCGGGCTTTCAGTACGGATTCTCGTTCGACGAAGCGGCGGCCGACGACGACACCGCCGTGGAACGCGACGGTGTGACCCTGCTGGTCGACGCCATGAGCTTCCAGTACCTGGCCGGCGCCGAGATCGACTACCAGGAAGACCTGACCGGCGCCCGCTTCGTCATCAAGAACCCGAACGCCGCCAGCACCTGCGGCTGCGGCAGTTCCTTCACCGTCTAGGGAAACACGATGGCCATCACCCTCACCGAGGCGGCCGCCCGCCATGTCAGCAAGGCCCTGGCCAGCCGCGGCCGGGGCGTCGGCCTGCGCCTTGGCGTGCGCAGCAGCGGCTGTTCGGGCCTGTCCTACGTGCTCGAATTCGCCGACCAGGCCAGCCCCGACGATCTGACCTTCCAGAGCGGCGGCGTGACCGTGCTGGTGGACCCCGGCAGCCTGATCCACGTCGACGGCACGCAGCTGGACTTCGTGCGCGAAGGTCTGAACGAGGGCTTCAAGTTCAACAACCCGAATGCCCGCGGCGAGTGCGGCTGCGGCGAGAGCTTCAGCGCCTGACCGGCATGAACGCCACCACCGACTGCTACGCCCTGCTCGGCCTGCCGCAGCGCTTTGCGCTGGACCGCGAGCGGCTGGATGCCGCCTACCGCGAGCGCGCGCGGCGCGCCCACCCGGATCGTCATGTGCAGGGCGGCGCCGCCATGCAGGCACAGGCCCTGGATGCCGCCACGGCCATCAACGAGGCCTATCGCACGCTCAAGGACCCGGCCCGGCGCGCCGCGCATCTGCTGGCGCTGCGGGGGGTGGATAGCCGACAGACGCGCCCGTCGCCGACGCTGCTGATGCAGCAGATGAACTGGCACGAGGCGCTCGATGCCGCCCGCGACCAGGCCGATGGCAGCGCCCTGCAGCGCCTGGGCGCCGAACTGCGGGCGCGGCTTCATGCCTGCGAGGCCCGGCTGGCGACGGCGCTCGATGACGCGAATCCCGACCTGGCCTGCGCGCAGCTGCTCGAATTCGGCTTCCTGCGCCGGTTGCTGGAGGCAGTGGTCGAGGCCGGCGAGGAGGTCGGCGTCTGATGGCCCTGCTGCAGATTGCCGAACCGGGCCAGAGCAGCGCCCCGCACCGCCACCGCCTGGCGGTGGGCATAGACCTGGGCACCACCCATTCGCTGGCGGCCACGGTGCGCGACGGCATGGCCAGCGTGCTGACCGATGCCGACGGCGCCCGCCTGCTGCCGTCGGTGGTGCGCTACCACGCCGACGGCGCGATCAGCGTCGGCGCCGCAGCGCGCGCGGCCCTGGCGGACGATCCGGCCAACACCATCGCTTCCGTCAAACGGCTGATGGGGCGGGGTCTGGCCGATGTCGCCATCCGCCCCTCGTACCGGCTGCTGGATGCGCCGGGCATGGTGCAGATTGCCACTGCCGCTGGCCTCAAAAGCCCGGTCGAGGTGTCGGCGCAAATCCTGCGCAGCCTGCGTGAGCGCGCCGAAGCCTCACTGGGCGGCGAGCTGGTCGGCGCGGTGATCACGGTGCCGGCCTATTTCGACGAGGCGCAGCGCCAGGCCACCAAGGACGCCGCGCGCCTGGCCGGCATCGAAGTGCTGCGCCTGCTGGCCGAGCCGACCGCCGCCGCGCTGGCCTACGGGCTGGATCAGGCCGCCGAGGGCGTGTACGCGGTCTACGACCTGGGCGGCGGCACGTTTGACATTTCGGTGTTGCGCCTGACCGGCGGCGTATTCGAGGTGCTGGCGGTCAATGGCGACGCCGCGCTGGGCGGCGACGATTTCGACCAGGTCCTGGCCGAATGGCTGGCGACCCAGGCGCGGCTGGACACGCCGACACCCAGTCAGCGCCAGACACTGCTGGGCCTGGCCCGGGCAGCCAAGGAAGCGCTCAGTGAACGCACGGAGGTTGCGGTCATCCACATCCTGCCCGGTGAGCACGTGCTCGACCTCACACTCGGCCGCGCCCGCTTCGAGTCCCTGACCGCCGATCTGGTCGCCCGCACCCTGCAGCCGGTGCGCCGGGCCCTGCGCGATGCCGGCATCACGGTGGATGAGGTGACTGGCGTGGTGCTGGTCGGCGGCGCCACGCGCATGCCGGCCATCCGCACTGCGGTGGGACAGCTGTTCGGCCGCCCGCCGCTGACCGACCTCGACCCCGACGCCGTGGTGGCGATCGGCGCCGCCCTGCAGGCCGACGCGCTGGCCGGCAACCGCAGTGACGACTGGCTGTTGCTGGACGTGATCCCGCTGTCGCTGGGCATCGAGACGCTCGGCGGCCTGACCGAGAAAATCATCCCCCGCAACAGCACGCTGCCGGTGGCCCGCGCGCAGGACTTCACCACCTTCAAGGACGGCCAGACGGCCATCGCCATCCAGGTGCTGCAGGGCGAACGCGAGCGGGCCGACCAGTGCCGCACGCTGGCGCGCTTTACGCTGCGCGGCATCCCGCCGATGCCGGCGGGCCTGGCGCGGGTGCGCGTCACCTTCCAGGTGGACGCCGACGGCCTGCTGCGCGTCGGCGCGCTCGAACAGACCAGCGGCGTGGCCGCCGAAGTGAGCGTGAAACCGGCCTATGGCCTGGACGAGCCGACCATCGCCGCCATGCTGGCCGACGCCATGGCGCATCTGCTGGACGATGCCGACGAGCGGCGCCTGCGGGAGCTGACGGTGGAAGGCGAACGGATCCTGCTGGCCACCGCGAGCGCGCTGGAGGCCGACGGTGAACGGCTGCTCAATGCCATCGAACGCGGCGCCATCATCAGCGCCATGGATGCGCTGCGCACGGCGCTGGGCGATGGCCGGATCGACCCCATACGTGGCGCCATGGACGCGCTCGACGCCGTCACCGCCGAGTTCGCCGCCCGCCGCATGGATGTGGCCGTGCACACCGCCCTGACCGGCAAACACCTGGCAGCGCTGCCCTGATGCCGACCATCACCGTCCTGCCGCACCCGGATCTGTGTCCGCAGGGTGCGCGTTTCGAGGCCAGCGCCGGCAGCCACCTGTGCGATGCCCTGGCGGCGCACGGCGTGGCCATCGACCACGCCTGCGCCAAGGCCTGCGTGTGCACCACCTGTCACGTCATCCTGCGCCAGGGTTTCGCGTCGCTGCGCGCCGCCAGCGACGACGAGGAAGACCAGCTCGGCAAGGCCTGGGGCCTTGAAGCGCACTCGCGCCTGTCCTGCCAGGTGCGCATCGCCACGGGTGATCTGACGGTGGAAATCCCCCGCTACACCCTCAACTACGCCCGCGAATCCGCATGAAGTGGACCGACAGCCAGGCACTGGCCGAGGCGCTCGCCGCGGCTTACCCACAAATCGATCCGCACCGGGTGCGCTTCACCGACCTGCGTGGCTGGGTGCTGGCCCTGCCCGGCTTCGACGACGTCCCCGAGCGCTGCGGCGAGCGGATTCTGGAAGCCCTGCAACAGGCCTGGATCAGCGAGATGGAGTGAGCCCGGTCGGGCCCGGTCGCAGCCGGGCCGACTGCTGTCCACCTCGCTGCAAAAGCGGCCCATGGCCGCGATCCGAAGCCCGCTCCAGACCGGCAACACCGACCCGAAAAATTCGCGGCGAGGGCGCCGCTCCCACACGGTAGCGTTTTTCCTGTGGGAGGCCCGCCCTCGGGCCGAATTGCTTCCCGCGCACCACATCACTCACTTTCCTCCCCTGTCGGGCAAACGCCTGTCACGAACCCTACAAACCCCACAGCCGCTTTGGCAAACTGCCGGACAGTCCGGCGACGCTGCTCTCAACTGTCTGATATCTAATTCATAATCGTCAGCCACAAGGGCTGGCACGGCGCGTGCAGTAGCAGGTTGAAGCCCACCCGGTCAACCGCCATGCCAACCGCCCCGGTCATCGTCAACGACACCACGCTGCGCGACGGCGAGCAGACCGCCGGGGTTGCCTTCAGTGTCGCGGAGAAGCTCGCCATCGCCCGCGCGCTGGGCGCGGCCGGCGTGCCGGAGCTCGAAGTCGGCATTCCGGTGATGGGCGGTGCCGAGCGCGAGACCATCGAGGCGATCGCCGCGCTCGTGTCCCGGCCGCGGCTGATGGTGTGGGCGCGCATGCAGGCGCTGGACCTGGCCGCCGCCCGCGCCTGCCGGGTGGAGCTGATCAACCTGTCGATGCCGGTGTCGGACATCCAGCTTGCCCACAAGCTCGGCCGCGACCGCGCCTGGGCGCTGGTGCAGGTGGATCGTTACGTCAAGGCCGGCCTGGATGCCGGCTTTGCGGTGTGCGTGGGCGCCGAGGATGCCTCGCGCGCCGACATCGATTTCCTGCTGCGCGTGGCCCAGACCGCGGCGGCGGCCGGTGCCTGCCGGCTGCGCTTTGCCGACACGCTGGGCGTGCTGGACCCGTTCGGCACCTACGAGCGCATCGCCCGCCTGCGGGCGGCGGTCGATCTGGACATCGAGATGCACGCCCACGACGACCTGGGTCTGGCCACCGCCAACACGCTGGCGGCCGTGCGCGCCGGGGCGACACACATCAACACCACCGTCAACGGGCTTGGCGAGCGGGCCGGCAACGCGCCGCTGGAAGAGGCCGTGATGGCCTTGCGCCACGTGCAGGGCATCGACACCGGCATCGACAGCCGCCGCCTGTCACAGCTGTCCGCGCTGGTGGCGACAGCGTCCGGGCGGCCGGTGCCGGCCGGCAAGAGCATCGTCGGCGAGTGGGTGTTCACCCACGAGGCCGGCATCCATGTCGACGGGCTTGCCAAGCACGCCGCCAATTACCAGGGCTTCGACCCGGCGGAACTGGCGCGCAGCCACCGCACCGTGCTGGGCAAACACTCCGGCGGCAGCGCCGTGTGCGCGGCCTATGCGGCACTGGGCGTAAACCTGGACACCCGCGCAGCCGGCTGCCTGCTGGCGCGCATCCGCGCCCATGCGGTGGCGACCAAACGGGCGCCGGACACGGCCGAGCTGCTGCGCTTCTATCGAGAACTCACCCTGGAGGCCGCCTGATGAACGCCTTGCATCCCTGCCCGTCCGGAGCCGCCCGATGAGCGCCCTGCTCGATCGCATGGCCCAGCTGTCGGCGGCCGAGGAGTTCTTCGCCTTCCTCGACCTGCCCTACGAACCGCAGGTGGTGCACGTCAATCGCCTGCACATCCTGAAACGCTTCAACCAGTACCTGCGCATCACGCCAGAACTGGCCAGCCAGGACGAGGCCGCGCAGCGCGACACCTGCCGCGGGCTGCTGGCGCGGGCGCACGACGATTTCGTGCACTCCAGCGCCGCGCAGGAAAAAGTGTTCAAGGTGTTCCAGGACCAGGACGGCAAATCGGTGTCGCTGACCGCGCTGCGCGGCGCCCTGCCCAGCCGGCGCGAAGGAGTCTGACCATGCACAGCGTCGTTTGCCTCAAACAGGTACCGGACAGCTCGCAGATTCGCGTGCACCCGGTGACCAACACCATCATGCGCCAGGGCGTGCCGGCCATCATCAACCCCTACGACCTGTACGCGCTGGAAGCGGCGCTGGCGCTCAAGGACCGCTACGGCGGCCGGGTCACCGCGCTGTGCATGGGCCCACCGCAGGCCGAGGCAGCGCTGCGCAAGGCGCTGTCGTTTGGTGCCGACGAGGCCATCCTGGTCACCGACCGCGCCTTTGCCGGCTCCGACACGCTGGCCACCAGCTTCGCCCTGGCCTCCGCCATCCGCCAGATTCAGCGCGACATGCCGGTGGACATCGTGTTCACCGGCAAGCAGACCATCGACGGCGACACCGCCCAGGTCGGCCCCGGCATCGCCAAGCGCCTGGACCTGCAGCTGCTGACCTACGTGGCCAAGATCGACGACATCGACCTTGATCGGCGCGAAATCGTCGTGCAGCGCCGCGCCGAGGGCGGCGTGCAGCTGCTCATGACCCGCCTGCCGGCGCTGGTCACGGTACTCGAAGGCATCAACGAAATGCGCTTCGCCGACCTCGACGACATGTTCCGCGCCGCCCGCTACCCGCTGAAAGTCTGGAACCGCGAGCAGGCCGGCATCGAGGACGTGGCCAAAATCGGCCTCAAGGGCTCGCCGACGGTGGTGGCCAAGGTGTTCGCGCCGCAGGCGAAGCGCGAGCGGGCAGAACTGATCGAAACCCACAGCGGCGCGCCCGGCGACCTGGCCGCCACGCTGCTGGCCAAGCTGTTCACCCGTTTCCCGCACGTGCAGGCGCAGGTGCAGCGCCAGGCCCTGTGAACAGGAGGACCAACCGATGAGCCAACAAACCCCGGCCCCGGCCACCCGCCCCACGCGGCGCAAGGTAGAACTCGATCCGCGCCTGGCCGCCTACAAGGGCGTGTGGGTGTTCGTCGAACACGAGCGCGGCGTGGCGCACCAGGTGTCCTTCGAACTGCTGGGCGAGGGCCGAAAACTCGCCGACGCGCTCGGCGTGGAGCTGGCCGGCGTGGTCATGGGCGCGCCCGGCGAGGCGACGCGGCGGTTTTGCGCCGAGGCCTTCCACTACGGCGCCGATCTTTGCTATCTGGTCGAAGACCCGATCCTGGCCGACTACCGCAACGAAGCCTACACGCGCGGCCTGACCGATCTGGTCAACGCCTTCCAGCCGGAAATCCTGCTGCTGGGCGCCACCACGCTGGGCCGGGACCTGGCCGGCTCGGTGGCGACCACCTTGCAGACGGGTCTTACCGCCGACTGCACGGAGCTGAACATCGACCCGGAAAACCGCAGCCTGGCCGCCACCCGCCCGACCTTCGGCGGCAGCCTGCTGTGCACCATCCAGACCCTGAACTACCGGCCGCAGATGGCCACCGTGCGGCCGCGGGTCATGACGCTGCCGGAGCCGGACACCGATCGCAGCGGGCGCATCGTCGAGCACCCGCTGGGCCTGGTCGAAACCGACATCGTCACCAAGGTGCTGGAATTCATCCCCGACCAGAACCGCGACCAGGCACAGCTTGCCTACGCCGACATCATCGTCGCCGGTGGGCGCGGCCTGAAGCGGCCGGAGAACTTCCAGCTGATCTGGGATCTGGCCAGGGTGCTGGGCGCCGAGGTCGGCGCCTCGCGGCCGGTGACGCAGGCCGGCTGGGTCAGCGCCGACCGCCAGGTCGGCCAGACCGGCAAGACCGTGCGGCCCAAGCTGTACATCGCCGCCGGCATTTCCGGCGCCGTCCAGCACCGCGTGGGCATGGAGGCGTCCGACGTGATCATCGCCATCAACGAAGACCCGGCGGCGCCGATCTTCGACTTCGCCACCTACGGCATCGTCGGCAACGCCATGCAGATTCTGCCGGCGCTGACCGAGGCGTTTCGCCAGCACCTGGCCACCGCCCGCAAGGCCGGCTGAGCACGGCAAAGGAGTCCTGTCATGAGCGAGAAATTCGACGTCATCGTGGTCGGCGCCGGCCCGGCCGGCAATGCCGCTGCCTTCACGCTGGCCAGCGGCGGCATGAAGGTGCTGCAGATCGAGCGCGGCGAGTCGCCGGGCTCCAAGAACGTGCAGGGCGCCATCCTGTATTCGGACGCGCTGGAGAAGATCATTCCGGACTTTCGCGACGATGCGCCGCTGGAACGCCACATCATCGAACAGCGCATGTGGGTGCTGTCCGACGACGCCTACGTCGGCAGCACCTACCGCTCGGCCGCCTTCGACCAGCCGCCCTACAACCGCTACACCATCATCCGCGCCCAGTTCGACAAGTGGTTTTCCGGCAAGGTGCAGGAGGCCGGTGCGCTGCTGATCTGCGAGACCACCGTCAGCGGCCTGGCGATGGACGGTGAGCGTGTGGCCGGCGTGCACACCGACCGCGGCGGTACGGTGTATGCGGACCTGGTGATCCTGGCCGACGGCGTGAACTCGCTGCTGGCCAACAGGGCCGGCTTTCACCCGGAACTGAAACCCCGCGACGTGGCATTGGCGGTCAAGGAGATCCACTTCCTGCCGGAGCCGACCATCGAGAGCCGCTTCAACGTCCAGCCCGACCAGGGCGTGGTGATCGAGATGGCCGGCAACATCACGCAGGGCATGGTCGGCACCGGTTTTCTGTACACCAACCGCGAGTCGCTGACCATCGGCGTCGGCTGCCTGCTGTCGGACTTCAAGACCCGCGGCGTGGCGCCCTACCGGATGCTCGAGGACATGAAAAAGCACCCGTCCATCGCGCCGCTGATCGACGGCGGCGAGATGAAGGAATACTGCGCCCACCTGATCCCGGAAGGCGGCTACAAGGCCGTGCCGCAAGTCTACGGCGACGGCTGGCTGCTGGTCGGCGACGCCGCCATGCTGGTCAACAGCGTGCACCGCGAGGGCTCGAACCTGGCCATGACCTCCGGCCGCCTGGCGGCGGAAACGGCGCTCGAACTGGCCGGCGCCGGCAAGGCCATGACGGCGCGCAACCTGGCCGCCTACCGCACGCGGCTTGAAAACAGCTTCGTGCTCAAGGATCTGAAGAAATACCAGCGCCTGCCGCAGGTGTTCGACCACAACCACCAGTTCTTCACCGACTACCCGGAACTGCTCAACGGCGCCGCGCACACCCTGCTGACGGTCGACGGCGTGGACAAGAAAACCAAGGAAAAACAGGTCCGCAAGAGCTTTGTGCGACGCCGATCGCCGTTCGGACTGATGGGTGACGCCTTCAAACTGTGGAGGGCCTTCGAATGATCAAGGTCGAGGAAAAACTGTTCCAGAACCGCTACCGCGTCGATGCCGGCCGGCCGCATATCGAAATCAGGGACGCCGCCGTCTGCCAGCACCGCTGCGTGAGCAAGCCGTGCACCTTCTGCTGCCCGGCGGCCTGCTACACCCGCGAGGGCGACGGCCGGGTGACGCTGATCACCGACGGCTGCCTGGAATGCGGCACCTGCCGGGTGATCTGCAACGAACACAGCAACGTGCAGTGGGAATACCCGCGCGGCGGCTACGGCATTTTGTTCAAGTTCGGGTGAGCCGCATGCGAGCAGTGCAGCGGCGCCCCCGCCGCGAATCTTCGATCGAGCATTCGGCCCGAGGGCGGGCCTCCCACAGGAAAAGACCATGCGTGGGAGTGGCGCGCCCGCCGCGAATCCTGCCGACGAACCATTCGCCCGAGCCGCGGGCCTTCCACTACCGGCCGCCCGTCGGCAAGAACTGAAAGGTACTCGGATCATGCCAAGACCGGAAAAACATGTCTTCGTCTGTGTCCAGACCCGCCCGGCCGGGCATCCGCGCGGCTCCTGCGGCCAGCGTGGCAGCGGTGACCTGCTGCAGGCGCTGGGCATCGGGCTGCAGCAGGCCGGCCTGGCCGAACGCGTGGCACTCACGTCCTGCGGCTGCCTTGGGCCGTGCGGGGACGGACCCAGCGTCCTGGTGTACCCGGAAGGCGTGCTCTACGTCGGCGTGAGCCGCAACGACGTGCCCGGCATCCTGGGCCACCTGGCCGGTGGCGAACCGGTGGCGCAGTTGCTGGCGCCGGCCGCGGTATGGAGCTGACGGCCACCGCCCGCTTCGGTGGCGCCGTCCCGACGGCAGCGGCGGCGCTGCTGGAGCAGGCACGCGCCGCCTGGCACGACCCGGCCTCCGCAACGGCCCGGCTCGGCGAAGCGCTGGCCCTGGCGCCGGACTGTCTGGCCCTGCATTACGCGCGCTACAAATTCCACAGCAGCCACGGCCAGTACGCGCTGGCCGACGCGGCGGCCTGCGCGGCGCTCGCCGAAGCGGCCCGTCAGGCCGGTTTCGACGCCGACTGGCGCGGCCTCGGTCCGACCAGCGCCGACTGGTCCGACGTGCACGGCGCGGCGCATTTCTACCTGTTCAGCCTCAAGGCGCTGGCGTATCTGCGTCTGCGCCGCGGCGCCTTGCAGGACTGCCACGCCCTGCTGCGCACGCTGCAGGAGATCGACCCCGCCGACCAGGTCGGGGCCGAGGTCATCCGCGCGCTTTACCAGGGAGCCGTCGGCCATGCGGCCTGAGTCCGGAGCCCGCCTGGGCTGGAAAACCACCAGCCGCCATGCGGACGGCGCCGACCCGTGGTCCATCTACGAGCGCCTGCTGAATCGGGTCGCGGACCTGGGTTCCGCGCAGGAGATCACGCTCGGCCTGGTCTGGACGCTGTGCCGGGGCGAGCGCGCCTGCGGCCTGGCCATGACGCCCGCCAGCGCCCCGCGCACCCTGCCGTGGCCTGGCACGCTGGCCGGCCGGCCGCTGGCGGAACTGGCCAGCTGGCTGCCGGCCTGGAACCCGCACGAGGCAAGCATCGGCCTGGCCGCCGTCAATGCTGCTCTGAATACGGCGGACAACCCGCTGCTGGCGAATTCGACGCCACTGGCCGGTCGCGGCAACCTGGCCGTGTTCGAACACTTTGCCCCGCAGCTGAAGGGCCAGCGGGTGGTGGTGATTGGCCGCTACCCGGGCCTTGAGGCCTACGCCGGGGTGCTGGACCTGACCGTGCTGGAGCGCCAGCAGGCTGAAGGCGACCTGCCCGACCCGGCCTGTGAATACCTGCTGCCGCAGGCCGACTGGGTGTTCCTGACCGCCAGCAGCCTGGCCAACAAGACCTTTGCGCGCCTGGCGGAACTGTCGCGCCGTGCCACCACCGTGCTGATGGGGCCGGGCACGCCGTGGCTGGCGGAGTTTGCGGACTACGGCATCGACTACCTGGCCGGCGTGGACGTCACCGACAGTGCGCAACTGCGCCGCACCGTCGCCGAGGGTGGCGGCACGCGCCTGTTCGAAGGCGGTGTGCGCTACCGCCTGGCCGCACTACGCGCCGACACCTGATCCCCCACCCTGGAGCAAGCCCCATGGCCATCGCCTACGACCACCTGAAAGCCGACCTCGCGCTGTGCACCGGCACCCGCAAGGCCGGGCAGCAATGCAACGGCACCGTCCACGTCTGCGGCCAGTGCGGCGCCCGCGGTTGCAAGCAGACCCGCGTCGGCCAGTGCACCGACCAGGGCTTCAGCGTGCTGGACCAGTGCCTGAAGTGCGGCGCGCATGCCATGCAGCCGGCAAGCTGAGCGCCTGCCATTCACCACGTCACCGCCGGCTCCAACGCGCAGGGAATCCCATGGCCGAAATGATTACCGTGGACGATCGCAACCAGGACACCCTGTCGCGCAAGGCCGGCCGTTACCTGTATGTCGACACCCGGCTGTGGCTCGAAGATGAACAGGTGCACCGGGGCGATGGGCCGGCCGTGCTTTCCCCCGACGGGGCCCAGATCTGGTACGTGCGCGGCAAGGAGGTAACGCGCGCCGTGACGGCGTTCTTTTTCCAGCGCAAATGGTCCATGCAACGGGGCCTGAATACGCCGGAAAAGATCATCGAGTTTGGCGCCCAGTTCCTGAAATAGAAGCGCCGGGCCGCGCGCAGATGTTGCCGACCACCATTCTCATCGACCAGGTTCCGCGCTGCGTCGTGCGCCCGACCGATGCCAAGGCGCTGCAACGCTTCATTCGCAACGCGAAGGAATACCTGCTCGCCGGGAACCCCGACGGCACGGTTTCCCACCGCAACGCCGACGCTGCTGAATCGGCGAAATGGCGTGACGCCTTGGCGCTGCACACCGCCTGGGGCGGCGCCGAGGACGACTATTTCGGCCTTCCGCTGTGATGCCGGGCAGGCCGGCGGCTACGGCCGCTGCATGCGCGCGTCGTGCGGGTTGTCTTCCTGATTGCGCATCCAGTCGGCGAGCTTGGCCAGCAGGCCGTAAATCTCCTGCCTGGCCTCGGCATCGCCGACCGTCTGGTCGAGCGCGCCGCCCATGCACAGCAGCCAGGCGTCGCGCTCCGCGTTGCCGATCGGGAATCCCAGGTGCCGCTGGCGCAGCCGCGGATGGCCTCTCTCGGCGGAATAGAGCTTCGGCCCGCCCAGCCATTCGCCCAGATACCGCTTCAGGACCTCCTTGACCGGCCCCAGATCCGGCGTGTGCAGGGCGCGGATGGTCTTTGCCTCCGGCAGGCTGTCCATGCGCGCGTAGAACGTCTCCACCAGGCGATCGACCGTGGCCACGCCACCGATGCGCTCGAACATTGAAACCGTCATATCGACATCCTCAGCCCGTGGGCGGCAGTGACCGTGGCCGGGGCAATTCGCGGCGAGGGCGCCGCTCCCACAGGGCGCCGCTCCCCACAAGGTATCTTTCGTGGGAGGCCCGCCCCCGGGCCGAATGCCATCGCGGCATCCCCGCGATCCCCGCCAGGGTCGTCGCCCGTCTTCAGTTTCTCACCGGGCGCGTCGGTCCTTCTTCCGGGCCGAAGCAGAAGCCGTAGTCGCTGCACACGGCGCAGGACGGCGCCCGGCACTGCACCGCGGCGCGCTCGCACAGTTGCTTGTAGAGGAATTTCTTCCACTTCATGTCGCCGCTGTTGCGCTCGCAAAGCGCCGGAAAGTGCTGGCAAAGCAACTGCGACAGCGCCTGGCGGTGCGGCAGGCCGAGGTCCTGCCACAGGTGGTTGTCACCCAGGCAGGCCACGGCAACGGTGCTGGCCAGCCAGGGCGCGTCCGCGCTGTCCGGCCGGCAGAATTCGAGCAGCAGCTCGCGCACGTCCTGCACCTCGTCGAGGCGCTGGCGCAAGGCCGCCGGCAAACCCATGTCCAGGTGCGCGATCAGCGCCGCGGCGTCCGGAAAGTGGCGCCCGGCCAGGCGGTGCAGCTCGGGTGCCGGCAAACCCAGCGTGCCGAACCGCGCCAGCACGCCGATGAACGCCTGCGCCGGCCCGCTGTCCGGATCGACCGCGCCGGCCAGCAGGCGCGTAGCGACGTCTTGCGCCCGAAGGTCGCGGTCGCTCGCCGCTGCCAGCGCCATCGCGCCTGCCCTCAGACCGCCGCCGCGGCGTGGCTGTGACACTGCTTGGGGCAGATGCGCGAACAGGCCTCGCAGCCGACGCAGTTTTCCTGGTTGGCGATGGTCATCACCTTGCGCTCGTATTCGACCTCGTCATCGTCGTCGTCGCTGGCGTCCAGGTTGATGGATATCTTCTCGCCGTCCTCGGTAAGGCCAATCAGCTCGAACACGTTGCGCCCGCACACGCGGTAGCAGCGCCCGCAGCCAATGCAACGGCTGGCCTCGATGGTCTGCACGAAGCGCGGCGTCCAGGCGTGGCCATTGGGCAGGGTGACGGAAAACTCGCTCATGGCATCAGCCTCCCGCCTGCGCCAGCGCGGCGCGCGCTTCGGCCAGGCTGCGGTAGGCGTCGAAGGCCTGGGTCGCCAGGTCCGGGATGGTCTCCCAGCCGGTCGGCAGGTCCTCGGACAGGTCGTGCAGGTTCATCTTCAGCGTGGTGGCGCGGGCGTTCAGTTGCTTCACGCGCGCCTTGAGGGTTTCCAGATCGTCCATGGTGCCTTTCCTGTCTGTTTAAGCGCTGAATAAATCCGTCCTGGATTTTTCAGCGCTCGCCGCCGAAAAAGCGTGGTTTTCCGGCGGCTCACAACCTTGATGGCCACAAGCCATCAAGGTTGGCAGTGCATCCCTGCACTGCGGGAAACGCCGAGGCATTCGGCGTTTCCTTAACCGTAGTTCGCCAGTTCCGGATACTTGGTGATCATCTCCACACCCGCCGCGACCAGCTTTTCGCCCTCGGCGGCCAGTTTTTCCAGGCTCTCGAAGCCGAAACGGTGCAGGTCGCGCAGTTGTTTGTTGACCACGATGAGCCGCCCGGCGGTCAGCACCAGCCGGCCGAAACCCTCGTGATGCACTTTCATCATCGGCGACACCATCACGCCGGTGGCCCGCTCGATGGCCAGGCCAATGGCGTTGTAGAACAGCTCCATGCGCCACAGGGTTTCCGGGTCCGGGTCGCCGATGATGGGAATTTCGCGCCGCTTCTCGCGGGTCAGGATGTAGGGTTCGAGCAGCTTCTGGTCGCTCTTGCCCTCCCATGCGCCGTGGGCGTCCTGCGCCCGCCACTGCTTGACCAGCTCGCGCACCACCGGCGCCTGCATCGGGTCCTGAATTAGTTCTGCCTCAGCCATGTTCCACCTCGTCTTCCAGATCGAATGTGCGTTCCTTGCCTTTCTGCAATGCCTTGCGCAGCCACGGCGGCGGCGAGCCGGCCAGCACTGCCTGCAGCTTGTCCAGGATCTCGGGGATGGGTTCCGGCTGCGCCACCTTGATCGGGTGGATGCCCTGCGCCACCACCCGCGCCGCGCCGGAGCCGCCGATGGCGGCCACGTAGAGGATGGCGCAGTCCTTGATGGCGTCGAGCTTGGGCGCCAGCTTGTCCTCGTTGCCGTCCTCCTGCAGGTCGCCGTCGAACTGGATCGCCTCCACGAAGCGATGCCCGTCCGGCCCGACGTCGTAGATGACGATGTTCTTGGCCCAGCCGAAGTGGGCGTCCACCTGGCCCAGATCCTGGGTACAAAAAGCCACTTTCATAAGGCCTCCATGGAACCGCTGTCGCGGTTGGCGGGAATCAATCAGCCGCAGTCGTCGCGGCCGCCGGCTCATGCGGAAGTCTCCAGTCGTCGGGGCCGGGCTCGTGACCGTGCGCCAGCAGCAGGTTGCCGATGTCGAACACCAGCCCGCGCGTGCCGCGGTAGCCGACGGTCAGCTGATGCGCGGCGCCCAGGCGGTCGAACATCGGCAGTCCCAGGCGGAAAAACGGCAGCTCCAGGCGCTCGGCCATCTGCCGGCCGTGGGCATGGGTGATCAGCAGGTCGCAGCCGTCCGCGCGCTGCTCCAGGTCTTCGAGATCGCCGATCAGCACCTCGTCGCAGGGCAGGCGTTCGAGCAGCGGCGATTCGGTGGTGGTGACGGCGGCGGCGATCTGGCAGCCCATCTCGGTCAGAAACGACCCGACCGCGTACAGCAGGTCCGGCTCCGCGCCCAGCGCCACCTTGCAGCCGCCGAAAAAGAAATGGCCGTCGAGCATGGCGTCCTCGAGCTGGCTGCGCTGGCGGCGGTATTTGGCCGGCACCGGCCGGCCGGAGAGCTCGGCAAGGCGCATCAGAAACGTGTCGTTCGCCACCAGGCCGGTCAGGCGCTCGAACAGCACGTAGGGCACGCCGGTTTTCGAACCCAGCGCCGCCGCCGCCGGGCGCATCTGCTCGCCAATGGCAAGCGTCAGCTCGGAGCGGCCCATGCCGGCGATGTCGGCCAGCGTCGCGCCGCCCAGCGTGGTGGGCGTGAAATCGTCCGGGATGTGGCCGTCCAGCGAGTCCGACAGATCCGGCAGGATCAGCGGCGTCAGGCCAAACGCCTCGATGATCTCGCGCAGCTCCTCGATGTCGCCGGGCGTCAGGTGACAGCCCGGCAGCAGGTTGACCTGCCCGCGCCGGGGCGGTCCGTCCGGCACCTCGACCAGCGTCTCGACCATGCGCGTGACCACCGCCGCCCAGCCGTCCTGAAAGGCGCCCTTGAAGTCCGGCGTCGAGGCATACACCAGGCCGATGTCCGCGAGTTCCGGGTGGCGCTCGCGGATCAGGCGGATGAAGCCCTCCACATCGTCGCCCTTGGTCTCGGTAACGCCGGTCGAACAGATGCCGATCAGGCCGGGCCTGGTGCGGGCGGCGATGTTCAGCACCGCCTGCTCGACGTTCTCGTAGCCGCCGAGCACGGTCGCCACCTCGCTCATGGCGGTGGTTTGCAGCGGAATCGACTCGCGGAAATGGCGCACGAACAGCACCAGCCCGAACGAGGTGCAGCCCTGCGAGCCGTGCAGCAGCGGCATCGACCCGCGCACGCCCATGAACGCCAGCGCGCCGCCGACCGGCTGGCTCATCTTGAGCGGATTGACCGTGCAGGCCTTCTTCGGTTTGACGACGCTGGCCATCACTCAACCCGTAGCCTGGATGCAGGCCGCCAGGCCGCAATCCGGGGATGTGTTGCGGGTTGAACCCGGATTTCGCTGCGCTACATCCAGGCTACGAAGATTGCTCGCTTCAGCGGCCAGCCAGGGCGCCGGCGTGCGCACCTGCTGCCAGATCGGGTTGTGCAGGGCCAGATCCAGGCGGCGGATCATCTCCACCATGCCCACGTAGCCGGCAAAGGCGTGGTGGCGCTCCTGGTTGATGTCCATCCACGGCATCTTGGCTTTCAGCGCCACGAACTGCGAGCGCCCGCCGGACAGCATGATGTCGGCCCGCGCCTCGCTGAGCATTTTGTACATCTCGCGCGGGGTCATGTCCTCGATCATGTGCGCTTCCTCGCCCATGATTTCCTTGATGCGCTCCTTGTCCTCCCTGGTGGATTTCTTCACCGAGGTGCCGACGATCTCCAGCCCCACTTCCTGCAGGGCCGCCACCACCGACCAGGACTTCACGCCGCCGGTGATCAGCAGCACCCGCTTGCCGGCCAGGCGTTCGCGATAGGGTTCCAGCGCCGCCCAGGCGCGCGCTTCCTCGCGGGCGATCAGCGCCTCGGTGCGCGTCATCAGCTCGGCGTCGGCGCCGCGTTCGATCAGCAGCCGCGCAATCTCGCGCAGCGAATCGCTCATGTCGCCGATGCCGTAGAACGAGCCCTCGAAGAACGGAATCCCGTAGCGCTCCTCCATCTTGCGGGACACGTTGATCATGGCCTTCGAGCACACCATCATCGCCGCCCGCGCCCGGTGCGACTGCGCCACCTCGTGGTACTTGGCGTCGCCCGAGATGCAGGCCAGCACGCGGATGCCCAGCTCGTCCAGCAGCGGTTTCACCTGCCACAGCTCGCCGGCCAGGTTGTACTCGCCGATGATGTTGATGTCGTAGGGCGTGGTGACCTCCGGCTCCCGGGTGCCGATCACGTAATCCAGCAGCGCCTCGCCGGCCAGCTTGTTGCCAAGGTTCTTCACCCCGACGAAGCCCGGCGCATTGACCGGCACCACCGGCTTGCCGAACTTCTCGCTGGCGGCCTTGCACACCGCCTCGATGTCGTCGCCGATCATCGCCGGCACACAGGTCTGGTACACGAACACCGCCGCCGGGTCGTACTTGTCGACAATCTCGCGGATGGACTTGTACAGCCGCTTCTCGCCGCCGAACACCACGTCGGTTTCGTTGATGTCGGTCGTGAAGCCGGTGCGGTACAGGCGCGATTCCGACGACTTGGCGCCGCGGTTGTCCCAGGAATTGCCCTCGCAGGCGATCGGCCCGTGCACCAGGTGCGCCACGTCGGTGATCGGCTGCAGCGCGATCTTGGCGCCGTCGAAGGCGCAGCCACCCGCCGCGCAGCCGGGCTGCAACTGCTTGGTGCAACCCTTCTTGCGCTCCTTGTCCGACTTGCCCTGGTTCTTGCCGCAACCGGGCTCGTTGAAAACGTCCTGGACCTTGCTCGACAGCGTGCTCATGAGGCGGCCTCCATGCGCCGGACGGGGGAAGGCCGGCGCCTGCCGCAGGAATCGCAGGAATCGGGCCAGCTGGGAGCGGCGATGAAGTTCGACTTTGAAACAGTCAGTTAGCGGAAGGTCCGGTGCCGCCCCACAGGACGATTGGCCGGTTTGCGACATCACGCTGTGGGGTTTGTCGCACGCGGCGGCTGGCGCCTTGTCGTGGCGCTGCCGCTCCGGGTAGTCCCTGCGGGAACAAGTATCGAGGGCGGGTCGTGCAGGTCGTAACGAACGGTCATACCCGCGAATGCGGGTATCCAGTTGATTCCACTGACCTCCCGCCTGCGCGGGAGCAACCATCTGGGACCTGTTCGACATGCTGCTGGGTCACAGTAGAATGCCGGTCGTGTACGGTGGGCACGCTGCGCTTTGCCCACCCTACCGCTCGCTGCAGCCGACGCGCCAATACGCATGGCTGGGTTAGCATTTTATTTTATGGAGATAGGCAGTGGTGAATTTAAAAAACGCTGTAGGGTGGGCAAAGCGCAGCGTGCCCACGCGGTCCTTCGGTCGGATTCCAGAATATCATCCGTTATGCCCCACCGTCTACGGCCCGACCATTCGACATTTAGTCACTTTTGTCTTGACACATGAAGCGATGGTAACCACACACCGGCGGCTAACGTTTCTTCTTCTATGGGATGTCATAAAGCCTATCGTCGAATCAGCGTGGGCACGCTGCGCTTTACCCACCCTTGTATTTATCCCCCAGCCTGAGGTTTACAGTTTTCGTCAAGGCCGGACGCCGTGCCCACCCTGGGGCCTTGAGCCCGTGGCGTAGATAGTGCGCCGGCCTTGCGTTTTTCTGCCGCCC
>Ga0255338_1000389_pt1 | contig 154644 bp, 148 predicted proteins | sample MeOH1_35cm_T4_19_FD_203715 | JGI IMG/M metagenome (GOLD analysis project Ga0255338, IMG submission 203715) | Sandy soil microbial communities from University of British Columbia, Vancouver, Canada - MeOH1_35cm_T4_195 | ecosystem: Engineered > Artificial ecosystem > Sand microcosm >...
GCGCTATGCTTGCCTTTCCGCCTGGGGAGTAGCCAAGTGGTAAGGCAGCAGGTTTTGATCCTGCGTACCGAGGGTTCGAATCCTTCCTCCCCAACGAAAACGGCCGCCGCAAGGCGGTCGTTTTCGTTGGGGAGCGCCTAAAGGATTCGAAATCAGGGATGGCGCGCAGGTAGGGCCAGCCGGGAGCAGCCCGGGGGGCTGTTCCCAGCGGTCCGGCGCAGCCGGAGGCCCGTGCGCAGCCAGCCCTGCGGCCGGAGCGTCACCCGCAGGGTGATGTGGAGGGGATCCTTCCTCCCCAACGAATGCTGTCCGGGGGTTCCGCGCTTCGCGCACACCCCCGGGCCCCCACGTGAAGGCCCGGCAAAGCCGGGCCTTCACGTGTACCCCGACCAAGGCCGCCGGAAGGCGGTCGTTTTCGGGAGCGCCTGAAGGATTCGAAATCAGAGATGGCGCGCAGGTAGCGCCAGCCGGGGGTGATTTCAACGTTAAGCGGATCCTACTGTTCTCCGCTCGCCCCTTCCCCCTCCGCCCCTTCGCGCTTCCCTGCCCGGAACCGTTCGGGATACATGGTCTCTGAGCACTCCGGGCAGATGCCGTGGGTGAAGTCCACGTCGGAATGGGCGCTGATGTAGTGTTCCAGCTGGTTCCAGTAGCCCTTGTCGTCGCGGATCTTCTTGCAGCTGGCACAGATCGGCAGCAGGCCGGAGAGCTGCTTCACCTGGCCGAGAGCTGTGGACAGCGCGGCGTTCCGGGACTGGAGTTCCTCGGTCCGCTTGGCGACCAGCGCCTCCAGTTCGACCTTGGTGCGGGCCAGGGCGGCCACGCGGAGCCGCAGGATCATCAGACCAACCCCCAGGAAGGCGAGGCCGCTGAGGCTCAGGGCCCACCACGTGCGCCACCAGGGCGGAAGGACCCGGAAGTCGAGGCCCGCCACGGGGCCGAAGGCCGCATCCCGGACCGCCGCGCGGACCTCGAAGCGATAGCGGCCGCCTGGTAGCGCGGGGTGGCGAACCACGGGGCTGTCCACCTCCCGCCAGGCGTCTTCGAGGCCCAGGAGACGGACCTGGAAGCGCGTCTGCCGCTCGTCCAGGTAGGTGGGGGCCGCCACCCGGAAGGACACGGTGGCGTCCCGGTGGGCGATCGGCGCCAGGTTTCCATAAGGAGGCTCCAGTTGCCTGCCCCCGTAGGCGAACTGGAGGATGTGCGCCTGCGCCACCGGGGCCGGGGTTTCAGTTCCACTCGCCTCGTAGCGCACCAGGCCTGCGGCGGTGCCCACCCAGATGCGCCCCGTTTCGGCCAGCAGAGCCTGGATGGCGCAGTCCTCGCTCACCATCCCGTCCTGCTGCCCGATGTGCAGGGGCGGATCCAGACGATCCAGACCCTGGTCCGTCGTAGCCCAGGTCTGCCCCTGACCATCCACCTCCACGGCGTAGACCTGGTTGGACTGGAGGCCCTGGCCCTTCGTGCGCTGCTCCAGCACGGTGAGCCGGTCCCCGTCCACGCGGATCCGCGTGAGCCCCTGAGGTTCCTGGTAGTGCACCCACGCGCTCCCGTCGGGCAAAAAGGCCATGCCGTAGAGCCCGAAAGACAGGAGGCCCTGCTTTTCCGTAAACAACCGCCAGGGGCTGTGGACCTCTTTGACGTATAGTCCCGCGGTGGTGGCGGCCCAGAGGCGGCCCCGGGCGTCCTCCCGGATGCGGAAGACCCCGAGGGTGCCCGCGCCCGCAACCTTCACGTCCTGGACGAGGCGACGCCCGGCTGAGTCCCACCGGAGGATTCCCTGCCGGACGTGGCTCAGCCAGATCTGGCCTCTGGAATCCTCCATCACGCTGTTCACGGCAAAGCCCAGATCCCCCAGGGGGGCCACTTCGGCTTCACGGTGCCCGGGCCGGAGCCAGAGGGTGGGCCCGATGGTGCTCACCATCCAGAGGGTGCCGGCCCGGTCGAGGACCAGGTTCTTGATGCGCCTGCCTTCGGTGCCCGGGATGCGCGAAACGGTGGTGGAAGTCACCCGCATGGCGCCGTCGTCCGTGGCGGCCAGGATCTCACCGCCCGGATTACGGGTGATGGACCAGACCACCTCACCGGAGGTCCCCGCCGCCAGGGCGTGATTCCAGACCCTTCCGCCCCCCTGGAGCTGGGCCAGGGCCGTGCCCAGAATCCAGAGGGTGCCCTCCCGATCCCGGAAGACGGTGCGGACCCAGCGGAACGGCAGGCCCCCGGCCGCATCGACGCGTTCGGTCCGGTCCCCCGAGAGATGCAGCGCCCCCGCCTGGGTGGGGAGCCAGATGGAGCCATCGGTGTCCGTGAAGGGAACACTGTTGGGGGACAGGCTCGCGCCCAGCCGGCCGGACTGGTCCTTGAACTGCAAGGCATCCGGAGGTTTCACCGCCAGGCTCCGTCCAGAGCCGACCCAGATCCGGCCGACCCCGTCCTCCACCACCATGGAGACCCCATCGGCCGGGAGGCCCTGCTCCGCTGCCCAATCCTTCCGGGATCCGTCCGCCGCGAAGGTGCTGAGGCCCGCTTTCGTGCCCATGTGCATGGCCCCCCTGGCCCCTGCCGCGAGGGTCACGACCAGGCCGGCCGGCCTGGGGGCCCGGAGCCGGAACTGCAACCCATCCTCCTGGACGAACAATCCTTCACGGGTCACAGCCCAGAGCCGGCCCCGATGATCCAGGGCCATGGTCTCGGCGGGCAGAGGGCCCGGTAGGTTGCCGAACCGGGCCGGCTCGATCCGTCCCTCCCGGAATTGCACCAGGCCCCGCAGAGTGGCCACCCACACGCCGCCTTCCGGCGCCGGAACCACCCGGTGGATGAACCCGGAGGGAAGCCCGTCTTCGCGGGTCCAACGGCGGCTATGGCCACCTTCGTAGCGGAGCAGACCGCTTTCCGTCCCCACCCAGATGAACCCCTCCGCATCCTGGGTCAGGGTGGTGATGGCCCCGGAAGGCAGGCCCTGGGCCGGGCCCAGCACGGCGAAGGGGCGGTGCCAGCCCTCCGAGGCCAAGCAGAGGACCCCCAGCAGCCCCGCCACAATGACCCGGATCCCCACCATGCCCGCTCCCGCCCAATCCGTTCTTATCGGATGCGCCACCGCCCTTGCTGAGGACGGGCGTCTCAGGCCTGGCCCAACACCCGCCGGTAGAGGGCCTCGTACTGGTCCACGATGGGCCCTTCCGCGAAGGTGCCGAGGGCCCGTCCCCGGGCTGCATCGCCCATGGTCTGACGAAGGCTCTCGTCCCGGAGGAGCTTCAGGGCGTCGGCGGCCATGGCCTCCACGTCGCCCACGGGCTCCAGGAAGCCGTCCACACCGTGACGCACCACCTCCGGCAGGCCCCCCACGCGGCTGGCGATGACCGGCACCCGGTGGCCCATGGCCTCCAGGGCCGCCAGGCCGAAGCTCTCCGTGGCGCTGGGTAGCAGGAAGAGGTCCGAACAGGCCAGCACCGTACCGATGTCCAGCTGCTTGCCTGTGAAGCGGACTTCCGAGGCGAAGCCTCGGTCGCGGCAGTAGGCTTCGGCCTCCACGCGGTCCGGCCCATCCCCCACCATCACCAACCGGGCGGGAACCTCCTTGCGGACGAGCTCGAAGACCTTCAACACGTCCATCACGCGCTTCACGGGCCTGAAATTGGAGATGTGGGTCAGCACCGAGGTGGCCCTGGGCGCCAGCCAGGCCCGGCAGTCCGGGCGCTCCTGGCCCGGGGGCTCGACGAAATTCCCGATGACGTCGATGTCGCGATCCACCCCGAAGGTGCGGAAGGTCTCATCCCGCAGGTACTCTGAAACCGCGGTCACGCCATCGCTCTCCCGGATGGCCATCTTCACCATGGGCAGGTAGCTGGGATCGCTGCCCACCACGGTGATGTCCGTGCCGTGCAGGGTGGTGACGACCTTCAGCCCCGGGATCGCCATCCGGGCCAGCAGCGCGGCCATGGCGTGCGGAATGGCATAGTGGGCGTGGATGATCTCCAGCCCGTGGTGCTCGGCCACATCGGCCATCTTGGAGCCCAGGGCGATGGAATAGGGGGCATCCTCGAACAGCGGGTAGGTGGTGGCCCGGACCTCGTGGAAGTTGATGCGGTCTTCGAAGCCCACAAGGCGCGGCGGCACGCTGGGACTGAGGATGTGCACCTCATGGCCCCGGGCGGCCAGAGCCTTGCCCACCTCAGTGGCCACGACGCCAGAGCCGCCAAAGGTGCTGTAGCAGGAGATGCCGATGCGCATGGAGAATCCTCACTCCCAGCTATCATGATCAGGTTCCCGGGATCCTGCCCATGCTCCTTCTCCTCCTCGTTGCCTATTACCTGCTGACGGCCCTGAGCTGGCTGCTGATCGCCACGGCTCTGCTGTCCTGGTTCCCCATCGATCCGCGGAACAAGTGGATCCGGTACCTTCATGCCATCACCGACCCCATCCTCCACCCCATCCGGACCCTCATCCCGCCCATCGGCGGCTTCAGCTTTGACATCCTCATCGCTGTGATGATCCTCTGGCTGGTTCAAGGGGTCCTGGCCAAGGCCATCCATTCCTGAACGGAGGCGCCATGAAGTACACCCCCCTCGACATCCAGCGCCGGGAATTCGAGAAGGCCTTCCGCGGCATCGAGGAAGCGGAGGTGCGGGCCTTCCTCCATGAGGTGGCCGCCGAATGGGAGGAGCTCCTGGCCGAGAACCAGAAGCTGAAGGAGGAGATCCTCGACAGCCGGGAACGCCTTCGCCAGTACCAGGACCAGGACCGCATCTTCCGCGAAACCCTTCTTCAGGCCCAGCGCACGCGCGAGGACGTGCTGGATGGCGCCAACCGCGAGAAGGATCTGATCCTGCGCGAAGCCCAGTTCAAGGCCGATGAGGTCATCCGGGATGCCCAGCAGCACGTGGTGGAACTGGAAGTCCAGATCCGCAACCTGAAGATGGAGCGCACCCGGTTCGTCCGCGAGCTGGAATCCCTGATGGAGCGCACCCGCCGCCATGTCCAGGAGGAGGCGCCCGATATCTACATGGCTGCCCCCCCGACCCTGAACCTGGAAAGCCTGGACCTCAGCTCACTCGACGAGCCGCCAGCCCCACCCGTTCGCCGCCCGAAAAGCACGAGTTAGCTCTCAGCCGAAAGCTGATAGCTGATAGCTGATAGCCATTATTGGAGTCCCCATGTCCCACGCCGTCATCCTCAAAGCCCTCCGCAGCCCCGTCGGCAAGTTCCAGGGGGCTCTGGCACCTCTGGCAGCGCCGGATCTGGCGGCCCAGGTGGTGAGGGCCCTCCTGGCTGCCGTGCCGGGCGTGACCCCGACCGAGGCCATCTTCGGGAATGTCGTGAGCGCCGGGGTGGGCCAAGCCCCGGCCCGCCAGGCGGCCCTGCGGGGCGGTCTGGCGGCCAGCGTCTCGGCCCTCACCATCAACAAGGTCTGCGGCAGCGGCCTCAAGGCCATCCAGCTGGCGGCCAACGCCGTGCGCCTGGGCGATCACGACGTGGTGCTGGCGGGCGGCATGGAGTCCATGTCCAACGCGCCCTACCTGCTGCCCAAGCTCCGGGCCGGCGCCCGCATGGGCCACACCGAAGCCAAGGACGCCATGATCCTCGACGGCCTCTGGTGCGCCATGACGGACCAGCACATGGGCCACACGGGCGAGCTGGTGGCCGCCAAATATGGCGTCGGCCGCGAGGCCCAGGATGCCTGGGCCGCCGAGAGCCATCGCAAGGCTGTGGCCGCGATGCAGTCCGGTGCCTTCAAGGCCGAGATCGTGCCCATCGCCGTGCCCGGGAAGAAGGGCGATGTGATCGTCAGTGAGGATGAAGGCCCCCGTTCCGACACCACACCGGAATCGTTGTCGAAGCTGCGCCCAGCCTTCAAGAAGGACGGCACCGTCACCGCCGGCAATGCGCCCAGCGTGAACGACGGCGCGGCGGCCACCCTGGTGACGACTGAGGACTACGCCAAGGCCCACGGCCTGCCCATCCAGGCCCGCATCCTCGGCACGGCCACATCCGGCCTGGATCCCGAGTGGGTGCTCATGGCCCCCGTGGAGGCCATCCGCAAGCTCCTGGCCCAAGTGGGCTGGGCGACCTCGGACGTAGACCTCTGGGAGATCAATGAGGCATTCGCCGTGCAGCTGGTGGCCACCATGAACGAGCTGAAGCTGCCCGCGGACCGCATCAACGTCCATGGTGGCGCCGTGGCGCTGGGCCATCCCATCGGCGCCAGCGGCGCCCGGGTCATGGCCACCCTCCTCCATGCCCTTGAGCTGCACAGCAAGCGGCGCGGTGTGGCCGCACTGTGCCTCGGAGGAGGCAACGCCATCGCCATGGCCGTCGAGCGCGTCTAGACAACACCTGCATTTGTGGCACAGTCGGTCCAGCCAAGGTGCCGCCATGCCCATGCCGCCGCCCCGCCCTTCCCTGGCCGACCGCCGTTCGGCGGGCAAAGCCATGCGGGATGGATTGAACCGCACAGACCAGGGGAACTGGAAGCCCGTCGGCGACCGGCCGAATTTGGTTTCCAGTCTGGAGGCCGCCAACGCCCGACGCCGGCCGGACCTCCTGCCCCTCAAGTGGGGGCGGATGTCCACCAGCCCCTTCTCCTTCTTCCGGGGTTCGGCCGCTCTGATGGCCGGAGACATCGCTCCCGGGCCTGTCACCGGAATGACGGTCCAGCTGTGTGGGGATGCCCACCTGCTGAACCTGGGGGCCTACGCCGCCCCGGATGGGCACCTGGTTTTCGATCTCAATGACTTCGACGAATCCATGCCGGGCCCCTGGGAGTGGGACCTGAAGCGCCTGTGCGCCAGTGTCGTGCTGGGGGGACGGGAGGCGGGCCAGTCCGAGGAGGATTGCAGAGATGCGGTCAAGGCACTGGTGCGGGCCTACCGGGCGGACCTGGCCCAGTTCGCGGAGATGAACGGCCTGGAACTGGTCCGCTTCGAAGTGACCCCCCAGGACGGCGGGGGCGTGCTGAGGGAAGTGCTGGCCAAAGCCACCCGCGATACCCCCGACAAGCTCCTGGCCAAGGCCACGGAGGATGACGGCCATGGCGGTCGACGCTTCCAGCTGCGCCCGCCTCTGGTCCAGCCCCTGATGCCGGCGGAGCTGGAGGAACTGCTGGGGAGTCTGCCGGACTACCAGGAAACCGTGCTGCCCGGACGGCGCCAGGTGCTCGATGGCTATGCCCCCGTGGATGCAGTCTTCAAGGTCCTGGGGACCGGCAGCATTGGGACGACCTGCCTGCTGCTGCTGTGCCTGGGCCGCGGCCTGGAGGATCCGCTCTTCCTCAAACTGAAAGCGGAGGAACCCTCCGTGTGGGCCCCGTACCTGCCAAAGGTGGAACCGGCCTCCCACCAGGGGCGGAGAGTCGCGCTGGGCCAGCACCGCATGCAGACCTGGGTCGATCCCTTCCTCGGATGGACCCGCTTCGGGGGCCGGGATTTCCTGGTGCGGCAGTGGTCTGATCACAAAGCCTCCGTCGACTTGTCCACGCTGCAGGGAGCCGCGCTGATCGACTACGCGGTCCTCTGCGGCGGCGTCCTGGCCAAGGCCCACGCCAGGACCGGGGACCCGGCCATGCTGGCCGGCTACCTGGGTGATGCTGAGAAGCTGGACGAGGCCCTGGCCGATTTCGCCAAGGCCTATGCGGATCAGGCCACCCGGGACCATGAACGGTTCCAAGTAGCCATCCGGTCCGGGGAGCTGCCGGCCATCACAGGGCTCTAGACAGCAGAAGAGCCCGGCGCACCGGGCCCTTCTGCTGGAGTTGTGAGTGGATCTAGAAGCTGTAACGCAGCGAGACACCCAGAATGTCGATGGTGGCCTTCATCGTGGCGTTGAGGCTGCCCCGGGTTAGGTTATCGCCCGCCGAGGTCAGCTTGATCTTGCTGTCGCTGATGAACAGGTGGCTGTAGCCGACGTCGATGGCCGTCTGCTTGGAGAGGTTGTAGCTCACGCCCAGGGAGAGCCACTTGCGGTCGTTGTCGGGGATGCGCGGGGTGCGGTGGGCTTCGTCCACGGCACTCTGGTCGTAGGCCAGACCGCCACGGACTGTCCAGTCCTGGTTCACCTTCCAGGTGCCGCCCACGGAGTAGAACCAGGTGTCCTTCCAGTTCTCGTCGGTGATGGAATCCGCCAGCCCCGTGTCGAACTTCACGCGGAGTTCCTTGAAGCGGGACCAGGTGCTCTGGGCCACCTCGCCCTGCAGCGAGAAGGTGGGACTCACTTTGTAGTCGAAGCCCAGCGAGGCCGTGGCGGGCAGCGCAAGATCCGCCTGGCCCTTGCCGTTGCGAAGGCCGGCGCCGTTCAGGGCTGCCAGGTCGGTGGCGGGAATGGCGCTGGGGAACTCAAAGGTGGCGTCGCCCTTCAGGGTCATGGTCATGGCAGCGGAGTAGGCGCCGCCCAGGCGGAAGTCCGGGGTGGGCTGCCAGGTGAAGCCCGCCTTCCAGCCGTAGCCCCAGCCATCGCCCTTCAGGCCAGCCTTGCCATCCCAAGCGCCGGGGATGGCGTAGCCGGGGGTGCCGAACGTGGCGTTGGGAGCACCCATGGCGACGGTGGCCACGGGGCTGTTCTGGCCGGGGCCAGGTGACACCGTGGACAGGCCTGCAGCTGCCAGGCCGGAACCCACCTTCAGCGCCAGCGCCGTGCCGTAGTCCACGCCGTTGGTCAGCTCGGCATCAGCCTTGCGGGCGATGAACGCCACGCCGAAGGAGAACTGGTCGTTCACCCGGTAGGCCAGGCTGGGGGTGATGTCGATGGTCTTCAGGTCGGATTTCAGACCGTGGTAGCGGCCAATCCAGTTGGCGTCGTACTCGGTGGTGAGGCCGAAGGGCACGTTCAGGGAGAGCCCCAGCTTCAGGTCCTTGTTGACGCTGTACATGATGTTGAATTCAGGCAGGACGGCTGAGATTCCAGAGTTCTTGTGGTTGGAGGTGCCCGAGATCGTGTTCAGGCTGGTGCCGGTCACCGGAGCCGTCTGGAAACCGAGGGCAAGCAGGGCTGGCGTACGGGTGGCCGTCATGTCCTGGAGCTTCACGTCCAGCCCGACGTAGGTGCCGCCGAAGGAGAACTGCCAGCCGTCGTACTGGGTCATCACGGCGGGATTGAAGAAGAGGGCGCTGATGTCAGCGCCTCCCGCGCTGACACCGGCGAAGGCGTTGCCCTGGGAGCTGGGGCTCTGCTCGCGCAGCTGGAAACCGGAGGCCTGGGCCTGGGGAGCGAAGGCGCCGGCGGCGATGAGGGTCAAGGCCGTGAGGGTGAGACGTGAACGGTGGGTCATGGGCGCATGGCTCCTAATCCCGAATCCCGGGGTGGATGGCTGTTGGCAGCCGTTTCTGAAGGGCAAGATGGACCACGATACCAAATCGCCAAGCCCTTGCAACCTTCCTCAGGGTAGGATGCAAGGCACCATATATTCAGGACCTTTTGATCATCATCAAAGCCCGGGGGAGAGGATCTCCCGCAATCCTCTTCCCTGGGCCAAGGCCTGCACCAGCGCGGAACCCACGACGGGTGTGGCGCCCAAGGCCCGCACGGCGGCAAGGCTGTCTGCGTCGGACAACCCGAATCCGACCGCGAGGGGACGCGACGTAAAGGCCTTCAGGTTCCTTACGCGCTCCCGCACTGGCCCGAGATCCGTGCCCTGCCCCGTGCCTGTGACGCCGAGGCGGGCGACAATGTAAGCGAAGCGCTGAGCGAAGGGCGCCGGAGGGCCAGGGTCCGGGCGTTCGTCCAGGACCTGGCGGGCCCGATCCAGCGTGGTCGTGGGCGCCAGCAACGGCACCATGGGATAGCCCGCGGCCCGCAGCTCCGCCTCGAAGGCCGGTTCCTCCCCGAAGGGCAGATCCACCACCAAGAGGGCCCTCACCGGCGTGGGGGCGAGCAGCGCCTTCAGCTTCGGAGCCCCGATCTGGAGCAGCGGATTCAGGTAGGTGAAGAGGATGAGATCAGGACTGTCGGCGAGGCCCGCCAGGGATTCCAGCACCCGGACCGGCGTGGCACCGCGGGCGATGGCACGGTGCGCCGCTGCCTGGAGCACCGGTCCGTCCGCGATGGGATCCGAGTGCGGCAGGCCCAGTTCCAGGGCTTCGATGCCGAGGGTCTTGGCCTCAGAAAGAAGGGCCGGTAGCGCCTCCAGATTTGGATCGCCAGCCATCAAAAACGGGAGGAGTGGGTTCAGGCTCATCTCAGATCCCCAGGCGTGACTGGTAGGTGGACAGGTCCTTGTCGCCGCGGCCACTGAGGCCCAGCAGGACGGTGGCAGCGCCCTCCTTGGCGAGAGCGGGCAGCAGGGCCAGGGCGTGACTGCTTTCGAGCGCGGGCAGGATGCCCTCGGTCTCGCAGAGCCGGCGGGCGCCGGCGAGCGCTTCGTCATCGGAAGCGCGGCGCACCTCCACCTTCCCGTCGAGCGCGAGCGCCGCCAGCTCAGGCCCCAGGGCCGGGTAATCCAGCCCCGCGCTGATGCTCGCGGTCTCGGCGGTGTGGCCGTGCTCGTCCTGCAGCAGCAGCGTCTTGCAGCCGTGCAGCACACCCATGCGCCCGCCATCGAGGCGCGCGGCATGCTCGCCGAGAGCTTTGCCGTGGCCGCCAGCCTCCACAGCGATGCGGCGGAGGCCATCGCCCAGGAAGGGCACCAGCAGGCCCAGGCCATTGCTGCCGCCACCGGCGCAGGCGAGGACGATCTCAGGAAGGTCACCTGATTGCTCCAGCACCTGGGCCCGGGCCTCCTCACCGATGGCGGTCTGGAAGGTCCGCACCATGGTCGGGAAGGGATGCGGTCCCAGGGCGGAGCCCAGGATGTAGTGGGCCCGGTCGCAGCGGCCCGCCCAGGCCCGCAGGGCCTCGTTCACGGCCTCCTTGAGGGTGCCCTGCCCCGCGGCCACAGGCTCGACCTTGGTGCCGAAGAACCGCATGCGGGCCACGTTCGGGGCCTGGCGGGCCATGTCGGTGACCCCCATGTAGACGGTGCAGGTCAGGCCCAGGCGTGCACAGGCGGCGGCCGTGGCCACGCCGTGCTGGCCCGCGCCGGTCTCCGCGATGATCTCCGTCTTGCCCATGCGCCGGGCCAGCAGGGCCTGGGCCAGGGCGTTGTTGATCTTGTGGGCGCCGGTATGGGTGAGGTCCTCGCGCTTCAGGTACAGGGCCTTCAGGCCCAGCGTCGCAGCTAGACGTGGTGCGGGCGTGAGGGGCGTGGGGCGGCCCACGAAGTGGCGCAGCTCGGCCTTCAATTCCGCTAGGAAAGCCGGATCCGCCCATGCGGCGCGAAAGGCCGCTTCCAGATCAAGCAGCGGCTGCATAAGTGTCTCCGGGGCGTAGCAGCCGCCCAGCTGCTGCGTGCCGAACCGCGTGGGAAGCGCGAACGAATCAGTCATGGATTCCCTTTCCTGCCGAGGCTTTATGTCTCACGGCCGCTACGAACGCGGCCACCTTCGATGGATCTTTGACGCCGGGCGAGGCTTCTAGGCGACTCGCCGCGTCGAAGCCACGCAGGTGCGGGCGAATGTCGAGGGGGAGCGCGCTGGCCCGGGCCGCCAGGTTGGTGCCATCCAGGCCACCTGCGAGCAGGAAGGGCTCGGGGGGCGGAAAGGCCATGGGATGGCTCTGCCCCGATCCCCCCGCTACGCCGGTCTGGGCCGCGCTGGGCTCCCACAGGTAGAGGTCCGCGGGCACGGGCGCCTGGCCTGGTTCATCGGCCCAGGGCAACAGAACGAAGAGGCCCACCTCGCGCAGCAGAGCCACGCCCTGCTGCCGCTGCTGCGCCGGCAGGTAGGGCTGGACACGGCGGAAGTGGTGGTGTTGCGCTGTTTCGAGGACGGCCTCTGCGCGTTCCGCCACCATCACCAGCACAGCCCGATCCAGGAAGGCCTCCGCTACAGAAAGATCCACGCAATGCCGCGGGCTGGGCGGATGACTCACGAAGCCCAGCAGATCCGCGCCCTGCCCTGCGGCGAAAGCTGCGTCTTCGGCGCTGGTAAGTCCGCAGACCTTGGCCAGCAGGTTCATCGCGCCTCCTGACGCAGGTCCGCGAAGACGCGCTCCAGGAAGCCCTTGGGATCCGGGCTCCGCATGAGGGCCTCGCCGATGAGCACGGCGTCGAAGCCAGCCCGCAGGGAGACCTGGGCGTCCTCGGGAGTCGCCAGACCTGATTCGCGGACCAGCACCGCATCCGGGAAGGCCTTGCGCAGGGGCGCGGCGGTGGGTTCGCCCAGGGTGAACGTCGAGAGATCACGGGCGTTGATGCCCACCAGGCGGGCCCGGGCCTCCTGGGCGTGCGGCACCTCCGTGAGATCGTGCAGTTCCACGAGCGCCTCCAGTCCGCGCTGACGGGCGGCCTCGGCGAAGGCGGCCGTATGCCCTTTCAGCACTCGGACGATGAGCAGCACCGCCTCAGCACCGCAGCCTTCGGCCTCCGCAAGCTGGGCCTCGGAAATGACGAAACCCTTGTAGAGGCGCGGCAGACCAAATGCCGCCGCGGCTGTCAGATGGGCCGCCGCTCCGCGAAAGTAGGCTGGTTCCGCCAGGATGGAGAAGGCTGCCGCGCCACCCTCGCGGTAGGCCTGGAGCTGGGCCTGGAGGGGCGTGCCGGCCGCGAAGGGGCCGAGCGAAGGCGAAGCCTGCTTGTACTCGGCGATCACGGCTCCGCCCCGGGCCGCGGCTTCACATCTCAGGGCCAGCTCGAAGGGACCGGGCCCCACCAGGGGCGCGCGGACCGGCGGTGCCGTTGGCGTTGCCTGGGCGAGGCGGGCAAGTTCAGATACCAGTACACGCTGGAGATGCGAACTTTTGGGCAGCCCGGTACCCCGGACCAGGGAGGTGGGATCAGGCAGGCGGCTCACAGCTACACCCCCGCCACGGGAAACGGCAAGGTGAAGCCGTGCTCAAGGGCGGCCCGCAGCTCACGGAAGGTCTGGGCCAAGCCGTCCAGAGAACCGCCCTGGTGCAAGACCAGTCCCAACCCGGCCTGCAAGGCTACGGCATCCGCCACGGCCGGGCGGAACTCCGCGTGGCAGGCCCCACCGAAGATGCCGCGGGCCACGGCCAGGGCCTCGCCCCGGTCCGCCACCCGCAAGGCATGGCGGCTGGGCTGGGTGATCCCCAGTTCCCGGGGGACGAGCACCTGAGGCGCCAAAACCCGCCCCTCCCTCACCGCCACCACCGTCGTGGGGCCTTCAATGGAGGCTTCGTCGAGCCCCTTCCCCTCCGCGTCCTTGCCGTGGATGACGAAGGCCCGCTCCAGGCGAGGGCGTCGGGCCAGGGCTCCGGCCATGGGGATCAGCAGCTCCTCGCGCGCCACACCCAGCACCTGCAGGGGCGGATGCCCGGGATTCAGCAGCGGTCCCAGCAGGTTGAAGATCGTGGGGATGCCCAGCCGGCGGCGGATCTCCCGGAGGCGGCCCAGCAGCGGGTGGTAGGCCGGCGCGAACAGGAAGACGAACTTGCGCTCCAGGAGGTCTGTCTCCAGGTCCGAGACCGCCCTGGAGAGGTCGTAGCCCAGGGCCTCCATCAGGTCGGCGCTGCCGCAGACCCCCGTGGCGGCGCGGTTCCCGTGCTTCACCACGGGTACGCCGAGGGTCGGGAGGAACAGCGCCGTGAGGGTGCTGAGGTTGGCGGTGGATGCCCCATCACCGCCCGTGCCCACCACATCGATGGCGCCGTGGGGCGCTTGGGGGAAGGGCACGGCCACCTCGAAAAGGGAATCCGCAAAGGCCGCCAGTTCGTGGGCCTGGGGCACCCGCTGGGCCAGCAGGGCCAGACAGGCCCCTACCAGCAGGGCATCCGTGTCCTGGTCGATGAAGATGTGCATGAGCTCGGAGGCGGTGGCCTCGGGCAGCGGGCGGATGGGGTTGTGGGTGGTCAGCAGGGTCATCGGGTGGCGTCCTTGGCAAGGCGGAGGAAGTTGGCGAGCATCGCCGGACCGTCCGGCGTGAGGATGCTTTCGGGATGGAACTGCACACCCCAGCGGGGCAGCTCCCGGTGGGCCATGGCCATGATCTCGCCCCCGGGACTGCGGCCCGTGACGCGCCAGCAGGCGGGCAGCGTGGCGGAATCGGCGATCAGGCTGTGGTAGCGGCCCACGGGCAGGCCCGGAGGCAGGCCCTGGAAGAGGCCGGTGCCATCGTGTTCCAGCGCGGTGGCCTCACCATGCAGGGGTTCGAGGGCCCGAACGACTTGGCCACCCGTGGCTGCGGCCAGGGCCTGGTGGCCCAGGCACACGCCCAGCAGCGGGATGCCCCAGCCGGATCCAGCCAGGGCCATGTGGGCGGGGCTTTCCGTGGGATGGCCGGGCCCCGGCGACAGCACCACGGCCTCGGGCCGGAGGGCCTTGGCCTCGTCGAGGCTGATGGCGTCATGGCGGACGACCTTCACGGGCGCGCCCAGCGTCTCGAAGGCCTGCACCAGGTTGTAGGTGAAGGAATCCAGGGCGTCAATGAGGAGGATCATCGGGCGGCTCCGGGCAGCTGGACACCGAGGGCCTGGGCGATAGCACCCAGCTTGTGCAGGGTTTCGAAATACTCGGACTCGGGCTTGGAGGCCCGCACCACGCCGGCCCCGGCCTGGATGTGGGCCACGCCGCCCGCATAGACCGCCGTGCGCAGGATGAGGGCCGTGTCCAGGGCGCCATCGGTGCCCAGCCTCAACAGCACCCCACCGTAGGGGCCGCGCATCTCCCCTTCCAGTTCCGCGATGCGCTGGCAGGCCCGAAGCTTGGGGGCGCCGCTGACCGTGCCCGCGGGGAAGGCCGCCGCCAGCACGTCCAGGGCGTCCACGCCGTCCCGGAGTTTTGCCTTCACGGTGGTGGTGAGGTGCAGGACGTGGCTGGTGCGCTGGAGGGCCAGGGGCTTCTCCACCCTGACCCCCCCGGGAACGGCCACGCGGCCCAGGTCGTTGCGGGCCAGGTCCACCAGCATCTGGTGCTCGGCCAGCTCCTTGGGATCGCGCTGGAGGGCCTCGAAGCGGGCGGCATCCTCCTCGGCGCTGCCGCCGCGCGGCACGGTGCCGGCGATGGGCAGGGTCTCGGCCTCGTCGCCCTGCACCCGCACCAGCATCTCCGGCGAGGCGCCCACCAGGGCGAAGCCGTTCCACTCCAGCAGGAAGCCGTAGGGGCTCGGATTCAGGCGGCGCAGGCGGCGGTAGGCCTCCAGAGGAGGCGGCGGATCCTCGATGCGGAATCGCTGGCTGGGCACCAGCTGGTAGATGTCCCCATCCAGGATCAGCTCCTGGGCCGTCCGAACAGCGCCTTCATAAGCCTCCCGGGTCATCTGGGCGATGGCGCGGGGTTCCGAGGCGCCGGCGCCAGGATCGGCCACACCCGCCAGGAGCCGCGCCCGAAGGTCCCGCAGGCGGCGGAAGCCAGCCTCCGCATCGCCGTCCACGGTCTGGAGTTCTGCCACCTGATGCAGGTGGTCGAAGACCAAGGCCACATCGAAACGGCGCACCCACAGGCCCGGCAGGCCCAGGCTGTTCCGGGCGGGCTGCGGCAGGGTGGGCTCCAGGGCGCCCACGGCCTCGAAGCCGAGGTAGCCGGCACAGCCCACACCCACCGGCAGGGCTTCCCTCGGGGCGGGCAGTTCCGCGGCAGGATCACTGATCGCCTCACGCGGCGGAGATCCCGCCAAGGCACGCAGGGCTTCGATCCAGCCGCGGGCGGGCGGGTCCAGCCGGCATTCAGCGGGGCCCTCCAGCAGCACGAAGCTGTGGCGGCCAACGCGCTCGCCCTGGTCGCAGGACTCCAGCAGCAGGCTGGCGCCCACGGGGCGCAGGGCCAGGTAGGCGGCGAGGGGGGTGAGGAGGTCCGCCGGGAAGGGATGGCGGATCAGGAACCGGGATTCAGGAGGCATGGTATTCGTCCACATACAAAAAAGCCCGACCATGAGGTCGGGCTCGGAGGGTCCGGGGTGGCGTTGGCCGCTAGGCCTCGCGCATGGAGCCGTCCGAGCCCGTACGCCACCACCAAGCCCCATGAAGGAGGCCCTGGCGGAGGGTCGGAAAGGACAGCGTCATGGAACCGATGAAACCGCATCCGCGCGGGCCCTGTCAAGTGTGGTTTGATGAAGGATTGCTTGCGGACGGCCATGGATTTCAAGAAGCCATTTCAATACCCCACATCGCCGCGCGAGGAGCGCCGGGCGAGCGAGGCGAGGAACGCGAGTCGAAGCGTAGCGGGTACTGCGCGCGACGAGCGTGACGCGGCATCGCGACGCCCGACGCCCCTCGCCCGAAGGGATGGCGCCAGCCGGGGGCCCCGCGGCGTCAGGTCCCTTGAACAACGAACCACGTTGCCCTGCGGGCCCTTCCTTGCGGTGCCTCCCGGCTGGCACCATCGCGGCATTGTCGGGTATTGAAATGGCTTCTATGGAACGCCCCACCACCATCCTTGCCGAGGATACCCTTGCGCCCAGGGCCCCCTGGCGGTTCTTCCGGCGCGCCCTGCCCGGCGGTTTCACCCGCTGGGGCTGGGGCCTCATGACCGGCTGGATGCTCGTGCTGCTGGGCCCGGTCCTGGGCTGGGCCGGCCATCTCCGGCGGGCCGCTGGCTCGAGTGCTCTTCCCAGCCACTGGGGCGAACAGATCAGCGCCCGGGACATCTGGGAGATGTGGGAAAACGGCGGGCTCCAGCATCGCCTTGCGAATTCCCCGACCGTGCATCTCTTCGGCCTGGGCCTCGTCATCGTCCTCTGGTGCGGCTGGCGCATGCAGGCGGGGCGGGTGGGCCAGAAGGCCCGCCTCGGTTCCTGGCTGCTCGGGGCCCTGGATACGGTCCTGATCGGTTTCCTTCCCGTGGGCCTTGTGGCCTGGCTGGGGGATGTGATGCTGGCCTGGCTCGGCCGGCTGGGCATCGACGGACTCGGCTGGATGGCCTTCTTCGGGCGCCCCCTGTTCTGGATGGCGGCAGTGGCCGCTTTGAATCTCCAGTGGTGGTTCTGCCGCCTGGGGCGTGCAGCCGGCCCGGCCCGCGGCTACCGCGCCCACCTGGCCGACTGCTTCCTGCGGCTGTGGATGCATCCGGTCCAGTGGGGCCTGGTCTCCCTCGGCGGCGCCGCGCTGCGGGCGCTCCTGCCCTTCCTGGCGCTGCTCCTGGCCTGGCGCATGGGCGGCGGCACCACCTTCCGCGTGGGGCTCTTCCTGGGCCTCCAGCTGGTGGCCACCCTGTTCAACGGCTGGCTGATGGGCTGGCTTCTGCGGGCCACGGCCCTGTTCTGGGCCCATGATGCCGAGGTGCGGGATGCCCGCGCCGCCGTGAAGGACCTGCCCCGTGAAGCTGCCGTCATCTAGCGTTTTCCTTGCGCTCGCTTTGTCCTCCATTCACCTGGCAGCGCAGCCGCCAGGCGTGAAGGCTGAAGTCATCCCCATCACCGAGACCATCCCCGATGATCCCGAAATCCAGAAGGTCATCGCCCCTCTGGCCGAGGAGATTAAGGCCACCTTCGGGCTGCCGCTGGTGCAGGCGCCCCAGGGTGTATTCCGGGGGCGGCGCGGCGAGGAGAACCTGTTGGGCTACTGGGTGGCTGATGTCATGCGCCAGGCCGCCCAGCCCCTGGTCGGGGATCCGGTGCGGTTCGCCATCACCAATGGCGGTGGCCTGCGGGCCAACCTGCGTCCGGGCCAGCTCAAGGTGGGCGACATCTTCGAGCTGATGCCCTTCGAGAACGAGCTGGTCATCATCGAACTCACGGGCGCCGAGGTGATCCAGGTGGTGAAGGAGGGCCTCCTGCGCCGCGGTGGCGAACCTTGCTCCGGCGTGCGGGTGAAGGTTGAGGGCACGCCCCAGCAGGCCACGCTCACCGTCACCTGGGAGGATGGCAGCCCCATCGATCCCGCGGCCATGGTGAAGGTGGCCACCACCGACTACCTCTACGGCGGCGGCGATTCCATCCCCACGCTGAAGAAGGGGCGCAGACCCTTCACCACGGGCGTCACCCTCCGGCAGATGCTGTTGGACGAGTGTGCGGCCATGGGCAAGGCGGGCAAGGAGCTCCTGCCCCCTGCGCCGGGCCGCTACGTGGTGCCAGTTCCGATCCTGGAAGCCATCCGCGACAAGACGTTCAAGCTTCAGGGGCCATGATGGAACGCCGCGCTTTCCTCGCCTCCCTCGGTGCAGCCGCCGTCGCCTCCCGCGTGCCCCTGAAAGCCTCCGAGGGGCCAGCCACGGGCCGCATCACGCTGCTGCACACCAATGACACCCATTCCCGCATCGAACCCTTCGGCCCGGGCAACGGCGCCATCAGCGGCAAGGGCGGCATGGCCCGCCGGGCCACCCTCGTGCGCCAGCTCCGCCAGCAGCTGGGTCCCGTGCTGCTGCTGGATGCGGGTGACACCTTCCAGGGCACGCCCTACTTCAACCGCTACAAGGGCCGGCTCGACTACCAGCTCATGCGGATGATCGGGTACGACGCCACCACTCTGGGCAACCACGACTTCGACAATGGTGTGGGCATGTTGGTGGAAGCCATGGAATCCATGGAGCAGCTCCGGCACAAGAACCCGCCCTTCGCCTTCCTGAACTGCAACTTCGACTGCAAGGGCGCTCCGGCGCTGGCAAGGCACATCCGGCCATACCTGGTTCGCGACTTCCCCGGTGTCCGCGTGGGCATCACTGGTGTGGGTGTGGCCTTCGCCGGACTGGTGGCGCCAAAGAATCACGAGGGGATCACCTGGAAGGATCCCTACGAAAGCCTGCGGCCCATGGTGAAGCGTCTTCGCGAAGTCGAGAAGGTGGACTTGGTGGTGGTCCTCTCCCACCTGGGCTACGACAACAGGGATTCAGCCCACGACGACCTCCGCATGCCCGGTCAGGTGGTGGGGATCGATGCGATCATCGGCGGCCACAGCCACACGTTCCTGGACGCGCCGGTGAAGGTCAAGCAGGCCCAGGGGGAAACGCTGGTCTTCCAGGTGGGCTTCGGTGGCGTGAACCTGGGCCGCATGGACTTCGCCCTGGCCCGTGGCGTGGTGAAGGCCGCCTCTGGAGCTGCCATGCCGGTGCTCGGATGAATCCAGGGGCGTGACGGAAGTCCCAAATCCCCGTCCCCACAGGGAAAGCCGCTTGAAGGGTGGCTTTCCCCGTGGGAGCCTGCCTTGAATGCCCGTGCCGGAACAGCGGGGGTCCAGGCCCCGGCGGTGCCGAAAAAAAGCCCATAGGAGAGCTCATGACCACGCAGAAGATCATCTGGACCGAGATCGATGAGGCGCCCGCGCTGGCGACCTATTCCCTGCTGCCGATCATCCAGGCCTTCACCAAGAGCACTGGCATCGCCGTCGAGACCTCCAACATCTCCCTGGCGGGCCGGATCCTGGCCAACTTCCCCGAGAGCCTGACTCCGGCCCAGCGCGTCCCCGACAACCTGGCCCTGCTGGGCGCCCTGGCCCTGAAGCCCGAAGCCAACATCATCAAGCTCCCCAACATCAGCGCCTCCATCCCCCAGCTCATCGCGGCCATCAAGGAGTTGCAGTCCCAGGGATTCGCCATCCCGGACTACCCCGAGCAGCCCACGGAGGAAGTGGAGAAGGCCATCCAGGCCCGCTACGCCAAGGTGCTGGGCAGCGCCGTCAACCCGGTGCTCCGTGAAGGCAACTCTGATCGCCGCGCCCCGCTGTCGGTGAAGAACTTCGCGAAGAAGCACCCGCACAAGATGGCGCCCTGGAGCCCCGACTCCAAGGCCCGCGTAGCCCACATGGCCGCCGGCGACTTCTTCGGTAGCGAGACCTCGATCACCCTCGCAAAGGCCACGACGGCCCGCATCGAGTTCGTGGCCGCGGATGGCGTCGTCAAGGTGCTGAAGGAGAAGCTGCCCCTGCAGGCCGGTGAGGTGCTCGACGCCTCAGTCATGAACGTCAAATCCCTCCGCGCCTTCTACGCCGAGCAGATCGACGCGGCCAAGCGGGACGGCCTGCTGCTCTCCCTGCATCTGAAGGCCACCATGATGAAGATCTCGGATCCCGTCATGTTCGGCCACGCCGTGTCCGTCTTCTACCAACCGGTCTTCGAGAAGCACAATGCCACCCTGCGGGAACTGGGCGTGAACACCGCCAACGGGCTGGGTGATGTCTACGCCAAGATCCAGACCCTGCCCGAGGCCCGCCGCGCGGCCATCGAGGCGGACATCCAGGCGGTCTACGCCACCCACCCGGCCCTGGCCATGGTGGACTCGGACAAGGGCATCACCAACCTGCACGTGCCCAACGACATCATCGTGGACGCCTCCATGCCCGTGGTGGTGCGCGACGCGGGCAAGATGTGGGGCGCCGACGGCAAGCTCCACGACACCCTGGCCATGATCCCGGACCGCTGCTACGCCACGATGTACCAGACCGTCATCGAGGACTGCCAGAAGCACGGCGCCTTCGATCCCGCCACCATCGGCAGCGTGCCCAACGTGGGCCTCATGGCCCAGAAGGCCGAGGAATACGGCTCCCACGACAAGACCTTCTTCGCCCCTGCCGCTGGGACCATTCGCATTGTGGACGAAGCCGGGGCCACCCTGCTCTCCCAGAAGGTGGAGGAGGGCGACATCTTCCGCGGCTGCCAGGCTAAGGACGCCCCCATCCAGGACTGGGTCAAGCTGGCCGTCACCCGCGCCCGCCTGACCGGCGCCCCGGCCATCTTCTGGCTAGACCAGACCCGCGCCCACGACGCGCAGATGATTGCCAAGGTGGAGAAGTACCTCAAGAACCACGACACCAAGGGCCTGGACATCCGCATCCTGCCTCCGGACGAGGCCATGAAGGTCTCCTGCGAGCGCATCCGGAAGGGGCTCGACACCATCTCCGTCACGGGCAACGTGCTGCGCGACTACCTCACGGACCTGTTCCCCATCATCGAGCTGGGCACCAGCGCCAAGATGCTCTCCATCGTGCCCCTGCTGGGCGGCGGCGGCCTCTTCGAGACCGGCGCCGGCGGCTCCGCCCCCAAGCACGTCCAGCAGTTCCAGAAGGAGGGCTACCTGCGCTGGGATTCCCTGGGCGAGTTCTCGGCCTTCACGGCCTCCCTGGAACATGTCGCCAACGCCTACAAGAACGCCAAGGCCGGAGTGCTGGCGGAGACCCTCGACCAGGCCGTTGCCAAGTTCCTCGACAACGACAAGTCCCCCGCCCGCAAGGTGGGCCAGATCGACAACCGCGGCAGCCACTTCTACCTGGCCCTCTACTGGGCCCAGGCCCTGGCCGCCCAGACCAAGGACGCGGAACTCCAGGCCCGGTTCGCCAAGGTGGCCCAGCAGCTCGGCGCCAACGAGGCGAAGATCAACGAAGAGCTGATCGGAGCCCAGGGCAAGCCTGTGGACATGGGGGGCTACTACCACCCGGACAAGGCCAAGACCGGCGCGGCCATGCGCCCCAGCGCCACCCTGAATGCGATCATTGACGCCATGTAGTCGCAGGCTCCGGAACTGCGTTCCGGAGATAGGAAACGGCCCGCGTTCGCGGGCCGTTTCCCAGGTGCTTCAAGTGATCTGTTCTCCGGGGCGAAGCCCCGTCAACGGAATTCGGCCCGCGAATGCGGACCGAATTCCGCAGCTCAGAACAACCCGACCACCCTCCCCGTCTCCGGATCGATGTCCACGTCGTAGAAACCGGGTCTGGTGGGCAGGCCGGGCATGGTGGCCATCTTGCCGAGCAGCGGATAGAGGAAGCCCGCCCCGGCGCTGATGCGGATATCCCGCACGGGGATGCGGAACCCCGTGGGGACGCCCTTGAGGGCCGGATCATGGCTCAGGCTCAGGTGGGTCTTGGCCATGCAGATGGGCAGGCGGTCATAGCCCAGCCGCGTGTAGGCCTCGATCTTCGCTTCGGCCTCGGGCGCATAGTCCACCCCGTCGGCGCCGTAGATCTCCCGGGCGATGGTCTCGATCTTATGCTTGATGGGCTCATCCACCCCGTAAAGGAAGCGGAAGTCCGAAGGCCGCTCACAGACGCGCACGACAGCCCGGGCCAGGTCCAGGGCCCCTTCCCCGCCCAGGGCCCAGTTGTGGCAGACCACGGCATCCTCGGCGCCGCTCTCCAGCGAAGCCCGGCGCACCAGGTCCAGCTCGGTGGGGCTGTCCGTGGCGAAGCCGTTGACGGCCACCACCACCGGCACGCCGAACTTCCGGGCGATGCGGATGTGGTGCAGCAGGTTAGGCAGGCCCTGGCGCAGGAGATCCAGGTTCTCCTCCACGTAGACCTGGTCGAGCGGCTTCCCGGCCACCACCTTGGGACCACCGCCGTGCATCTTGAGGGCACGCACCGTGGCCACCAGCACCACCGCATCGGGCACCAGACCCGAGACGCGGCACTTGATGTCGAAGAACTTCTCCATGCCCATGTCGGCACCGAAGCCCGATTCGGTGATCACGTAATCCGCCAGCTTGAGGGCGATCTGGTCCGCCAGGATGGAGCTGTTGCCGTGGGCGATGTTGGCGAAGGGCCCCGCATGCACGAAGACCGGCGTGCCTTCCAGAGTCTGCATGAGGTTGGGCTTCAGCGCGTCCTTCATGAGCACGGTCATGGCGCCAGCCACGCCCAGATCCTCGGCAGTGACAGCTTCACCTTGCCGGTTGAGTCCCACCACCATGGCGCCCAGGCGCCGCCGCATGTCCTGGAGGTCCGTGGTGAGGGCCAGCACGGCCATGATCTCGCTGGCCACGGCGATGTCGAAGCCCGTCTCCCGGGCGAAGCCCTGCTCCTCGTCGCCCCGGCCCACGGTGACGCCCCGCAGGAACCGGTCGCTGGTGTCCAGGATGCGGCGCCAACTGATGGCGGCAGGATCCAGGTCCAGCCGGCACACCCGGCGTCGTTCATCCGGAGTGAAATCGTCGGGATTCCCCTTCGTGATGCCTAGCCTCGCGCAGCGCAGCTGCAGCGAGCGCGGGAACTTCCTTCCGGATTTTCCCGCCGGGAAAATCCGCTCGAACAGCTGCTCGTCTGAAGCTCCGGCTTCATGGAGAATGCGGGCGTCGATGGCCGCCGCGCAGAGGTTGTGGGCCGCGGTGATGGCGTGGATGTCCCCGGTGAGGTGGAGGTTGAAGTCCTCCATGGGGATCACCTGGCTGTAGCCGCCACCGGCGGCGCCACCCTTGATGCCGAAGGTCGGGCCCTGGCTGGGCTGGCGGATGCAGGTCACCACGCGCTGGCCGAGGTGGGCGCCCAGAGCCTGGCTGAGGCCCACAGTGGTGGTGGTCTTGCCCTCCCCGAGTGGCGTGGGGGTGATGGCGGTGACATCGATGTACTTGCCATTGGGTCGCGCCCGCAGGCGATCCATCACTTCCAGGCGCACTTTGGCCTTGGTGGGGCCGTACCGCTCGAGTTCGTCCTCCAGCAATCCCAGCTCCGCCGCCACCAGCCCGATGGGCTTGAGGGTGGCCGCCTGGGCGATGTCCAGATCCGAGGGCACAGGCTGCCGACGCTGCAGTGCCGTGGGCGTGAAAAGCCGCGTGACGGTATCCATGCCGTCTCCTCGAAAAGATCCACCCCAACTATAAGTAAAAAACGACTGAATGGTCGTCATTGGATCCACTTTGTTGATTCCCGTCACAGCCGCATCCATGCTGGATCCATGCGTCGGTTGAAAGAGGTCGTGACCCACCGTTTCCGTGAGAAGGCTTCGGTCTTCCTCACGGAGCTGCACCCTGCCCGGGATGCGGCGGAACGGGCGGCCGTGCTGGCGGCCCTGCGCAAACGCGACTTCGACGCCACCCATCACTGCAGCGCCTGGCGGGAAGGCGTCCCCGTCTCAGCCTTCGGGGCCGACGACGACGGGGAGCCTTCGGGCACGGCCGGGCGGCCCATGCTGGCCGTGCTTGAGGGGGCCGAGGCCACGGATCTCATCGCCATCTGCATCCGCTGGTACGGCGGTACCAAACTCGGCACCGGCGGCCTGGTGCGGGCCTACACCGAAGGCGTGCAGGGTGCCCTGGCCGAGGCAGATGCCCAGGGCTTCTGGGAGAAGGTCCGGGTGCTGCGCACGGGGGAGATCCAGGTCCCAGCGGCCCAGGCCCACTTCCCCTTCGCCCTGCTGGGAGCCTTCCCGGCCGCCGCCGTGATCGAACAGGCCTTCGAAGGCCAGGTCGCCATCCTGCGCTTCGAATGCCCGCCAGACCTGGTTCTGGCCCTGGAGCATGCCTGGCAGGAACGCAGCCGGGGCGGGGCGATCACCTGGGACTGACCGCTCGCCGGTCCCCGCCCCCCATTCACCGATCCTCCCGCGGATTCCTGTCGGGACGTCCGTAGCTTGGTCATGCGGAAGGAGACGGACATGATCCACGCGGGATGGTTCCTCGACAGCCCCTGGTGGTGGCTGGCGCTGTGGCTGCCCTCCCTCGCGTTCGTCATCCCCTTCGGCTCGGAACGAAAGGAACACCGCTCATGAACGCCCAGGAACGCCCCCCGGTCTTTTCGGTGAAGCTGGTCCTCGGCCTGGCGGTCATCGCCACCGGCCTCATCCTCCTGGCGGACAGCCTCCACTGGTACGACGCCTGGCATCTGCTGGCCTGGTGGCCCCTGGCCCTCGCCGCCTTCGGGTTCGCTCGCCTGGTCCAGGACGGTCCTCTCAGCCTGCGGGGGCACATCTGGCTTTGTTTCGCCGTCGCGGGCTTCATCTCCCAGTTCGGCCCCTGGGGCCTGCTGGAGCGCTGGTGGCCGATCTTCCTTGTCTGGGGCGGCGCGGTCGTCGCCCTGCGGGCCATCTTCCCCCAGCCCAAGCGGGCCCGGACTCCCAAGGCCGTCCCCCCATCGCCAACACCCAGCGTTTCCTGTGATCCTGAAACCGAATCCACGCAGGTGAAGCCATGAACGCCCCCGACGACGCCAAGGCCCCGAGCCCCTTCAGCCCCAAGCTGGTGGTGGGCGTGGCCATCATCGTGGCGGGCCTGGTGCTCACCCTGGACAACCTCGGCCTCATCGAGGCCCACACGATCTTGAAACTCTGGCCCCTGGTGCTGGTGGCCATAGGCGCCGCCAAGATCCGCCAGGACCGTGGCGGCAGCAGCCTGGGCGGCTGGTTCCTGGTGCTGGGCGGAGCCTTCCTCCTGCTCTTCACCTTCGGCCATGGGCATCTGGCCGACGCCCTGGGACCCATGCTGGTGGTGGCCGTGGGCATCCTCATTGTGGTCAAGGCCCTCAAGCAGAACCGGGGCGTGCCTCCGGAGCTGGCCCGCTCAGAGGATTTCCTCCAGGGCACGGCCATCTTCGGCGGCTTCAAGCGGCGGGTCTCGACCCAGACCTTCAAGGGCGGCGAGTTGACGGCCATCTTCGGCGGCTACGAAGTGGATCTCCGCCAGGCGGTCCTCGAAAACGGCCAGGCCCGCATCGATGTCTTCGTGCTCTTCGGTGGCGGCGAGATCCGTGTCCCCGAAGGCTGGGAGATCTCCAACCGCGCCACCGCCATCGCCGGGGCCCTCAATGACAGCACCCACCACGGCCCGGCCTCGCCGGACAGCCGGCCCCGCCTGGTGGTCACGGGCCTCATCCTCTTCGGTGGCACCGAGGTCAAGAGCTGATGCATCCCCTGCTGGCCAGCCGAGCCCGTCTGGGGGCCTACCTCCTGGGGTGGGTCCCCATCGCCCTGCTGCTCACGGGCATCGCCCGGAGCCAGGGCTGGAGCTGGGCCGAGGCCGGCATCCTCGCCTTGCCCCTCTGCCTTATGGCGGCCTTCCTGTTCCTGTCCGCCTGGTTCCTCTGCCGGGCCCTGCCGCTGGGCCGACGGGTGGAGACCCTGGGCTCCCATGGCGCGGCCTGGGGACTGGCGGCGGTGCTCATGGGCGGCATCTGGGCGGGACTGGCCTGGCTGCTGGCCCGGGTCTTGGCTTGGATCCCCGGCCTCGGCGCCCTTCCCCAGCGGGTGGACCTCGCCCTGCCCGTGCTCACGGGACTGGGGATTCTGCTCTACCTGGCCTCCGTGGCCCTCAGCTACCTCATGCTGGCCCAGGACCGGGCCGTGGAGGCCGAACGCCGGGGTGCCGAGCTGCAGCTGCTGGCCCAGGAATCCGAGCTGAAGGCCCTGCGCGCCCAGCTGAACCCCCACTTCCTCTTCAACAGCCTGAACTCGCTGTCGGCCCTCACGGCTGTGGACCCGACCCGGGCCCGGGAGATGTGCGTGCTGCTCTCCGACTTCCTCCGCCGCAGCCTGGGCCTGGGGGAGCGCCGCTTGGTGGCCCTGCGGGAGGAGCTGGACCTGGCCCGGGCCTATCTGGCCATCGAGCAGATCCGCTTCGGCGCCAGGCTGAAGCTGGACTGGCGCATCGATCCCGCCACCGAGCCTGCGCTCCTGCCCACACTGCTGCTGCAACCCCTGGTGGAGAACGCCATCAAGCACGGCATCGCCGCGCTGCCCGAGGGTGGCACCCTCCTCCTGGCCGCCGAAGCGATCGAGGGCCATGTGACCCTGCGGGTGGAGAACCCCGCCGATCTGGACACCCCGGCGCCCCAGGGCCTGGGGCTCGGGCTGCGTCAGGTCCGCCAGCGCCTGCTCGGGCGCTTCGGCAACCGGGCCCGCTTCGAGGCGGGCGTGCGGAATGGCATCCATCGCGTGACCCTGGTCTTCCCCCTGGAGACGGAACCATGAAAGCCCTCATCATCGACGACGAGGATCTGGCCCGCGCCGTGGTGCGCGAACACTTGGCCGCCCACCCGGACGTGGAGGTCGCGGCTGAGTGCGCCAACGGCTTCGAAGCGCTGAAAGCCGCGGCCCAGCATCAGCCCGACCTCATCTTCCTGGACATCCAGATGCCCAAGCTGGACGGCTTCGAGGTGCTGGAGCTGCTGGAGGCCGAAGGCAAGCGCCCCGCCGTGGTCTTCGTCACCGCCTACGACCAGCACGCCCTGCGGGCCTTCGAGGCCCACGCTGTGGACTACCTGCTGAAGCCTTTCTCGAAGGAGCGCTTCGACGCAGCCCTGGCCAAGGCCCGCGCCCTGCACGTCGCCCAACCTTCCACACCGCCGCCTCCCGCCACCGAACTCGCGGCCGCCGCCCGCCAGGGAAAGCCCCTGGAGCGCATCGTGGTGAAGGATGGCCCCAAGGTCACCGTCATCCACCTGGATCGCCTCGACTGGGTGCAGGCCCAGGACGACTACGTACTGCTGCGGACCGAGGGCCGGAACCTGCTCAAGCAGCAGACCCTGGCCAACCTCGAAGCTCAGCTGGATGGAAGCCGGTTCATCCGGATCCACCGCAGCTACATCCTGAACCTCGACCGCCTGGTGCGGGTCGAGCAGGACACCAAAGAGCACCGTGAGGCCATCCTTCGCGATGGCACGCGCCTGCCCGTCAGCCGGGCGGGGTATCAGCGGCTGCGAGAGCTTTGGGAAGGCGCCTGATCAGATTCCGCCGTGGAGACGGCAGGGATGGTGATGGCAGTGTCCGCAACGCCCCTCGCAAGGCACTCCGGGAGCAAGATCTTCCTCGGGCTCGAGCATGGCCTTGTTCCCAGGTTTGGGGGCGGTCATCGGCACGATGACCTTGGCCACGCGGATGGTGCCCACAGCCTCCTTCCCGGGTTTGGGGCCCGGGGTCCTCTTGCGGGAGGGGGCGGTGGGAGGCGTCACGGCAGACTCAGGCTTCAGGCCGCTTGAAGCTCTTCGCGACCTTCTGCATGAGCAGCGGGTCGCCCTCGATCTGGATCTTGCCGGTCATGAAGGCCTCCTGGGCATTCAGCGTTCCGGTACTCATGGCAATGAAGTCGTCGGCCTTGGCTTTGAGGAGCGTATCACAGGGTTTGAAGAGGCGGGGGAAGACCATGCAGGCGCCATTCCTGATGAGAAGCGTGTAGCCCAAGTCATCAATCTGGTAACCCACGGCGGCTTCAAGATCTCCGGCTTTTTCGGCGTTGAAACGCTCAGGCATGGATTCCAGCAGCCCCTGGGCGGGGTTCACATCCACATCGAAATGGGCGGTGTAGGCCGCCACTTGGCTCATGTCGCCCTTCACCGTGATGGCGCCGCCCAGCAGGGCCGCCACCAGGTTCAGCTTGCCGGCGTTGAGGGTCGCGAAATCGGCATCCGTGATTCCCAGCGCTGCACCACCCTCCACCTCACCGGGTCGCACGGCCAGGCCTTCGGGGCTGAAGTCCAGACGGTAGGGCACGCCGTCCACCTTCACTTCCAGGGTGCCGCTGGCACCGCCCTTGTAACGTTTGCGCAGTGTCGCCAAGGCCTTGCCGCCCGGCGTGTCGGGGAAGGTGATCTCGGGCTCGGCGGACCAGGTCTTCCAGGCCTTGCGGAGGAGACTCATGTCGCCCGTGTACCGGATCTGGCCGCCCAGCAGGGCCGGGCCGGGATCGGAGATGCCACAGACCAGCCCGCGAAGCGCGGCTTCATCGCCGGACACTTCCGCGCCGTCACCCCAGCTCTCCGTTCCCACGGTCACCTTGATCCCGGCTCCGGCCAGCGCGAGGCGCGCGGGCACCAGATCCTTCAACGGCTTCACGGGGCCGCCCTGCTTCTGGGGCTTCTTGAAGAACTTGGGGAATTTCTGGAGCAGGCCGAGATCCCCGGTGCCCTTGAGCTTGCCAGTCATGAAGGCCTGCATGGGATCGAGCTTCCCTTCGTTCAGGGCGATCCAGTCCTCGGCGGCGATCACCACCACGGAGGTGGCGTCGGGCTTGGCCTCCCGCTTCAGGGAGAACACGCCGTTGTCGATCTGGCAGGTGTAGTCCCCGCCACCCTCGCCCGTCACCTGGTAGTAGACGGAGACCGTGAGTCCCTGGGCCTTCTCGGGCAGGAAGAGTTCGGGCATGAGCGCAAAGATGCCATCCACCGTCAAAGCCATCTGATCACCTCGGAATGTGGGATCGAGCATGGCCGGGTGGCCGGACTCCGCGCAACGGTTACCAGGAGTCAGGTTTCTTCATGCCAGTCTCAGGGCGCAAAAGGGGTCGGATGGCCCCATTTGCGCCCTGGGGAACAGCTTCACCTCAGGCGGAAAGGCATCGTGAGTTTGAACCTTGCGGCCACGGGTTTCCCCTTCACCTTGACGGGCTCGAATTCCCAGGTCCTGGCGTAGCCGACGGCGCAGGCATGCAATTCGGACGGGCCAGAGATGGCCTTGGCCTCCGTCACCTTGCCTTCAACATCGATGACAAGGACCACCACGACGGTGCCCTGGATGCGCTGGGCCTTGGCTTCGGGTGGATAGGCGGGCGCGTCGGGTTGATGCTTGACGCGGATCTTGTTGAAGTTCACCTCCACGGGATCCGAAGCCGTGGACCCTGGTGTTGGGGTGTCCGTGGCGGAAAGCGTGGTGACGCCCAGAACAACCGCCAGCAAGAGCGCTGGGATAAAGGCGGCCACAGGCGAAACCGGAGCATGGGCGGGATTGGGGCGCAGCAGGCGCTGGATGCGGGACATAAGTTGGCCTCCACTGGCCGCGGGGGCCAGATCGGGAATCAGGTTGGGTCGGGTGCGGAGTTCCTCCAGCCCGACGAGGGCGGAGGCGTAGAGGATCGGATCGCCGCAGGTCTGCACGGCCGCATCATCGCAGCAGTGCTCACGCTCCTGGCGGATGCGCCGGGAGAGCCACCAGACGGCGGGGTGGTAGAACAGCAGGGCTTCTGCAAGGGTCTGGAAAAGGTTTGCAAGGAAGTCCCTCCGGCGGACATGGGCCAGCTCGTGGGCCAGGAGGGCCTCCAGGGCCTCAGGGGACAGGGCCAGGAAAGCCGCGGCCGGAACCAGCACCACGGGCTTCAGCCAGCCCAGAACCACGAGGGAGTCCACCTGGTTGGAAAGTCCCAGGCGGACGGGCATCCGCACGCGGACGCGGACCCTCAGGGCCTCGAACCGCGCCAGCCATTCGGCGGGCGGTGTCTGGAGGCTGTCGAGGCAAGGCCCATAGAGCCAGGCCATGGCATGACCCACCTGGACAAGGCGGAGGCTGAAGCCCAGGACCCAGGCCAGGAACAACCAGGGAATCCAAGGGCCGAGCACGGCGTGCAACCGGAACATCCAGTCCCCCAAGCCGCCTCCCTCACCCATGGGGGTGATCAAGACCGCATCGGCAGTGGACAGAGGATCGCCGCTGGTCGAGATCCAAGCCAGGGTTCCCGCGAAGGCGAGAACCAGCAGGCCGAGGGTCGTCGATGCAATGGCGTAACGGAATTCCGCGGAGCGGCGCCGTGCGAGCCAGAGCATCACCGCCGCCAGCAGGGCCAGCAGCGCGCCCTGCCAGAGGCTGTGAAGCAGGGCCCAGCCGATGCCTTGAAGCCATGGGAAGGCTGAGAGGCCGGTCATCGGGCCCTCCCTTTGACTTCGTTCAGCAGCATACGGATGTCCTCCAGTTCCTCGGCCGAGGCGGGCTCGGCTTCAAGAGCCTGAAGCACGAGCTCCCGGCGGCTGCCCGCGAAGGCCTTGTGCAGGAGTTCCTTCAGCAGGCAGCGTTGGGTTTCGGCCTCCCCCTGGAGAGGCCGGTAGGTGTGGGAGCGCGCGCGTTCGTCCCGCGCCACCAGGCCCTTCTCCACCATGATCTGCATGAGCTTCAGCACGGTGGTGTAGCCCATGTCCCGGTCCTTCGACAGCTCGGTATGCACGTCCCGGACGGTCGAGGGCCCCCGTGACCACAGGACCCGCAGGATGGCGAGCTCACCATCAGACGGGCGGATGGGCTTGGCGGACATGAAACCTCCAGGGGGTCTGGAGACAACATACGAATCGATTCGTAAGTTGTCAACGAATCAATTCGTACTTTTTGAGGGCGCCGTCCGGCCACAATCGTTTCATGCGGATCGCGGCCGTGGACGTTGGATCGAACTCTATCCATCTGGTGGTGGTGGAGGCGGATCCCATGGGCGGCCAGCTGGTCCTGGCCCGGGAGAAGGCCATGGTGCGCTTGGCCCGCGGCGAGGCACGCTCCGGCGAGATCGGTCCCGAGGCCTTCGGGGCCGGCCTTGATGCCCTGGCCCAGATGGCGAAGGTCATCCAGGGCTTTGCGTGCGAGACCGTGATGGCCTGCGGCACGGCGGCCCTGCGCGACGCGAAGAACGCCCAGGCCTTCGTTCTGGAGGCCGAGACGCTGGGTATCCCCATCCAGGTGATCTCAGGCGAGGAGGAGGCCCGGCTCATCCACCAGGCCGTCTCCCACGCCATCCCCTTCCCCCTGGAGCCCGTCGCCCTGGTGGACATCGGCGGCGGCAGCACCGAGCTGACCTGGGTGCAGGCCGGGCGCGTGGCGGCCAGCATCTCGCTGCCCTGGGGCCTCCAGCGCCTGGCGGACGCCGCCCAGACCTCGAACCCGCCGTCCGCCCATGACCTCAAGCGGCTGCGGAAGATGATCCGCCGCATCCTCAAGCAGGCCCGCAAGGACCTGCCCACGGAGCTGCCCGAGCCCACGCTCATCCTGGGCACCTCCGGAACACTGGAGGATCTGGCGAAGGGTTCGGACGACGGCCGGGGGTTCACGGCGGAGCAGCTCCGGGCCTACACCCTGCGGCTCTGGCGGGCGGATGCGCAGCAGCGGACCGAGCGCCTGGGCGTGGATCCCAAGCGCGCCGATGTGCTGCATGTGGGTGCCATCTGGGCCCTGTCCCTCATGGAATGGCTGGGCACCCCGCCCCTGCGCCACCTCCCCGTGGGCCTGCGTGAGGGCATGATCTGGGAGGCCCTCAAGCACGGCGGCGCCGCCATCCCGCCCCTGGCGGACCGCCGCCGGGCCTCCATCGAGCAGCTGGCGGCCCGCCTGGATCCGGACCCGGGCCACAGCCGCCACGTGGCCCGGCTGGCGGACCAGCTCTTCCTGGCCCTCCAGCCTCACTTCGAACTGGGCGACACCGAACGCCAGTGGCTGGCTTTCGCGGCGCGGGTGCATGACATCGGATTCTCTGTCTCCGACAAGGACCACCATAAGCATGGCGAGTATCTGGTGCGCAACGCCGCCCTGCCGGGCTTCTGGCCCGAGGAAGTGGACGTGCTTGCGCAGGTGGTGCGCTTCCACCGGGGCAAGCCCCCCCACCACGCGAAGCATGAGGCCTTCCGGGCTCTGGCCCCCTGGCACCGCCAAGTGGTCCGCAAGCTGGCGGCCCTGGTGCGGGGGGCCGATGCCCTGGATCGCCGCCGCCGCCAGGCCGTGCGGGACCTGTCGGTGGAGATCGATGAGAAGACCCTGCGGGTGCGCCTGGAGGCCAGCGGAGACGTGGAACCGGAGATGGACGCTTTCCGCGAGAAGGCAGCTCTCCTGGGCACGCTGCTGGACCGCAGGATCGAAGTCACCGTACTCTGAGGGGACATGACTCTCGATGAGCTGATCAACGACTGGAACGGCCCCGTGGCAGGTGGCCGCATCCCGATACTCCTCGACGAGACGTTGCGGGATGGGCTCCAGAGCCCCTCGGTCCGCGATCCGGACATCGTCGCCAAGCGCGACCTCATTCATCTCCTGGCGCGCCTGGGCGTGGACGCGGTGGACCTGGGCATGCCCGGCGCGGGACCGAAAGCCCTGGCCGCCGTGCGGGCACTCATGGTCGAGGTCCGGGATCACCGCCTTCCCATCTATCCCCAGGTGGCTGTCCGCACCATGGAGGCCGACCTCGCCCAGGTGGCTGAGATCCAGCAGCGCGTGGGCATCGCCCTGGAGGCGGGCGCCTTCCTGGGCTCCAGCCCCATCCGCATGGACGTGGAGGGCTGGGACCTCGCCTTCCTCGTGGACATGGCGCGCAAGGCCGCCGCCTTCTGCCGCCGCCACGAAGTGCCCCTGATGATGGTGACGGAAGACACCACCCGCGCCCGGCCGGAGGTGCTCAAGGCCATCTACGGTGCCGCCCTGGATGAAGGTGCCCAGTCCATCTGCCTGTCCGATACCTGCGGCCACGCCACACCCGACGGCGTGCGGCGGCTGGTGCGCTTCATCAAGGATGAGGTCATCAAGGACCGCTCTGTGCATATCGACTGGCACGGACACAACGACCGCGGCCTGGGCGTGGCCAACGCCATTGCCGCCTTCGAGGCCGGCGCCGACCGCCTCCACGGCACCATCCTGGGCATCGGCGAACGCTGTGGCAACGTGGCCCTGGACCAGCTCATGATCAACCTGCACCTCATGGGCTTCCCCAAGGGGGACCTCTCGGACTTGCCTGCTTTGGCCGAACGCGTGGCCGAACTCTGCGGCGTGCAGATTCCCGCCAATTACCCAGTGCTGGGCCGGGACGCCTTCCGCACGGGCACTGGAGTCCACGCCGCCGCCATCGTGAAGGCCCTGCACCGCGGCGATGTGAGCCTGGCGGATGCCGTCTATTCGGGCGTTCCCGCCGCCCTGGTGGGCCGCCGCCAGGAGATCGAGATCGGCCCCATGGCGGGCCACAGCAACGTCATCTACTGGCTCGAACTCAACGGCTATGACCCCAGCCCCGACCGGGTGGAGCGCATCCTCCAGGCCGCCAAGAACAGTCCGAGGATCCTCAGCGAGACAGAAATCCGGGCAGTGCTCTAGGAATCCCGCCGCCTCCCTCCGACGATGAGCCGCGCCCGGGGTTGCGTGGTCAGGTAGGCCCACAGCCACTCGAAGAAGACGAACACCCGGCTCCGGAAATCCACGAGCAGCATCAGGTGGATGAAGAGCCAGGCCAGCCAAGCCGGGTAGCCGGTGAAGCTCAGGCCGCCGATGTGGGCTACGGCCTTCCCCCGGCCTAGGGTCGCCATGATGCCCCTGTCCCGGTAGCGGAATGTCCGCCGCGGCCGGTTGGCCAGGGTCGCCAGGACATTCTCCGCGGCGCACGTTCCCTGCTGGATCGCCACGGGGGCCACGCCTGGCAGGGGGCCGCCCGGCCCGTGCTGGAAGGCGGCCAGGTCGCCCACGACGAAAGCCTCAGGGTGGCCCGGGAGGCTGAGGTCGGGCTCCACGAGCACCCGGCCGATGCGATCCACTGGCACGCCGAGGCCCGCCCCCAGGGGCACCGCCGACACCCCCGCCGCCCAGAGCACGGTCCGGGTCGGGATGCGTTCCCCGCCAAGCTGAACGGCATGCTCGTCGATGCCTGTGATGGGCTGCCCGAGGCGGACCTCCACGCCGATGCGCTCCAAGCCTTGTACGGCCTTCTCGGACAGCCCGGACCCGAAGTTGGCCAGGATGCCGGGCCCGGCCTCCACGAGGACCACCCGGGCGCGATCCGTCCGGATGCGCCGGAACTCCTGCGGCAGGGTGAGCCGGGCCATCTCCTTCAGGGTTCCGGCCAGTTCCACGCCGGTCGGTCCTCCCCCGACGATGACGAAGGTGAGCCATTCCCGCCGGAGCTCCGGATCCTCCTCCTGCTCCGCCCGCTCGAACGTGAGCAGGAAGCGCCTGCGGATCTCCAGGGCGTCCTCCAGGGTCTTGAGGCCCGGGGCCAAGCCCACCCAATCCTCCCGGCCGAAATACGAACTGCGGGATCCCGCGGCGAGGATCAGGAAGTCGTAGGCCAGCTTTCCGCCATCCGCCAGGCACGCCTGCCGGGCGCCCAGGTCCACGGAGGCGACTTCTCCCAGCACCACCTCGGCGTTGGCCTGCTCGCGGAGGACGTGGCGGATGGGAGCCGCGATGTCGGCCGGTGAGAGGGTGGCTGAGGCCACCTGGTAGAGGAGGGGCTGGAACAGGTGGTGGTTCTGGCGGTCCACCAGCACGACCCGGACCGGTGCACCGGCGAGGGCTCGGGCAGCCTTCAACCCCCCGAACCCACCGCCGACGATGAGGACCGTGGGAAGGACAGGCTCTGGAGCTGCCACCGTCCCTAGCCCCGCATGTGGGTCACGAGGACGTAGGAGGACTCGATCCCGGTGAGGGCGTGGGGCTGGTCCTTGTCGAAGACCACCCGGTCCCCGGGAACCATGGGGATCCAGGCCTCGCCCTTGAGCACCTCGATGCGCCCCGTGAGGAGCTGGGCGCTGGCGGTATAGGGAGCCTTGTGGGGCGCGATCTTGACCCCCTTCGGTAGCGCGACCAGCACCACCTTGGTGCCGTGCTCCACATCGATGAGCGGCAGGTTGGCCCGCTGCGATTCGGGCATGGGCAGCGCTTCCTGGAGGTTCGTGATAGGCATGGGGGCTCCTTTTTCTGCGGCCGGATCAGGCCACGTTCTTCGGTTCAGGCGTGAACACGAGCTTCAGGGTGCCGTAGGCGATGGGGAGCGCCCCGGCGAGCAGGAACACCGTGTCGGCCACGATGCGGATCCACTCCAGCGTGTGGAAGGTGCCGCCCATGAGGTAGCTCAGGCGGCGGGCATGCCAGTAGCCGTTGGAGAGCACATCCCACAGCTGGATGACGCCGGCGGGGAACAGATCCAGCAGCAGCATCAGGCCGAGACCGATGTTGAGGCCCCAGAAGCCGGTGCGGATGAACGTCTCCACTCGCTCCCAGGCCCGGTCACCCTTGAGCTCCCGCAGGCAGAAGACCAGGACGGCCAGGGCCAGCATCCCGAAGACGCCGAACATGGCCGCATGGCCGTGGTTGGCCGTGAGGGTCGTGCCGATCTCGAAGTAGGACACGATGGGCAGGTTGATGAGGAACCCGAAGACGCCAGCCCCCACGAAGTTCCACACGCCCACGGCGATGAGGAACTTGATGGCCCAGCGCTGCCGCGCCGCCAGCGGCCGGCCGCAGTCCTCGCAGTTCTTGTCCTGCAGGCGGATGAAGTCCCAGGCATCCAAGGTCAGCAGTGTGAGCGGCACCACCTCCAGGGCAGAGAAGCTGGCCGCCAGGCCCATGTTCAGGGTCCCCTGCCCCGTGAAGTACCAGTGGTGGCCGATGCCCATGATGCCGCCGGCCAGGTAGAGGATGGCGTCGAGGTAGACGAGCCGCGTCGCAGACTTCGCCGTGACGAGGCCCAGCTGGTAGAACATCACCGCCACCAGCACCGTCGCGAAGAGCTCGAAGAAGCCCTCCACCCACAGGTGGATGATCCAGAAGCGCCAGTTGTCGATGACGGCGAAGTTGGTGCGGGGCCCATAGAACAGGGCCGGCACGTAGAAGAGCGGGATGGCGATCGCCGCATAGAAGAAGAGCGAGGGCAGCTCCCCCTGCTCGCCGCCCTTCATGGCCGGGCGCAGGGCCCGGAACATGAGGAAGAGCCAGAAGATGAGCCCCACCGCCAGCAGCAGCTGCCAGAAGCGGCCCAGGTCGAGATACTCGCTTCCCTGATGCCCCAGCCAGAACCACAGGCTGCCCAGGTAGCCGTTGATCCCCAGATACTCGCCGAACAGGCTGCCGAAGACCACGATGGCCAGGGCGCCGAGGAGGATGAGTACACCGGCCTTCTGCCCCTTGGGCTCGGCCCCGCCCACGAGGGGCGCCAGGAGGAGGCCGCCGCCCACCCAGGCCGTGGCGATCCAGAAGATCGCCAACTGCAGGTGCCAGGTGCGGGCAAGGTTGTAGGGGAGGATGCGCGCCAGGTCGAACCCGTAGAACCCATCCGGCTCGACACGGTAGTGCGCCAGGGCACCGCCCAGCGCCGTCTGGCCCAGGAACAGCAAGGCCACCACGGCGAAGTAGAGGCCCACGGCCTTCTGACTGGGCGTGAGCGTCCAGGCGTGGAGCCGGCCCTCTTCCGCATGCTTCCAGCCTGCATCGCCGCCCCAACCCAGGTAGTCGAACTTCCCGAAGATGAAGAGGATCAGGCCGAGGCCACCCAGGAGCGTGATGAGGCTCATGGCGCTCCACAGGTAGGTGGACGCCGTGGGTGTGTTGCCCACCAGGGGCTCGTAGGGCCAGTTGTTGGTGTAGGAGTAGTCCTTCCCTGGGCGCGGCGCCACGGTGGCCCAGGTGGCCCAGGCGAAGTAGGCGGTGAGGTGCCTCAGCTCCACGTCATCCTGGATGAACTTCGCAGGCAGGCCCACTGCGGCCTTGTCTCCGGAGAAGTAGTTCCGCCACTCCTCCACCTGGATGCGGTATGCAGCCACCTCGGCGTCCGTGAACCGGAGGGTGTCCGTGCCCGGATCATAGCGATTCTGCTTGATCTGAGCGGCCAGCAGCGCCCCGACCTCCAGGGCCTGCCCCTGGTCCAGATCCTTGAAGGCCTTGCCGTACCGGGCCTGGGCCAAGGTGTCCCGACCGATCTCGGCCAGGCGGTGCAGATACTCAGCCGTATAGTCAGGGCCCAGGTAGGCTCCATGGCCCCACAAGGTGCCGTGTTCCATGAGGCCGTACTTCAGGAAGACTTCCTGGCCATCCTTGACCTCCTCTCCCGTGAAGAGGACCTGGCCTGCTTCTCCGACGACCGTTGCGGGAATGGGTGGGGCGCCAGCATAGGTCCTCGCCGTGACCCAGATCAGCAGGCTGAAACCCATGATCATCACCAGGATGACCGCCTGCCGCCAGCGTGGGGAAAGCGGGGTTGAGTCCAGGTGCGCACTGTTCATGGTGTGTCCTCTCATTGATGGAAACGTAAAAACCCATCAAACAATGCTCTTGAACATATCAATGCTCAAGACACCATTCGGACTCGCGCATTCGAAATCCAATCGATACCCCGGAACACCTCAACAGCGGATCAGATCCCCTGCCCGATCCCCGAGATATCTCCCGCACTCAACCGCCGAATGCCTTCGGCCGTGGCCACCCTCAGGCGACCGTCGGGCTCCCAACCCAGGCAAGTGCCCTGGCCATCCTCCCAGTGAAGGGGGACACCAGCCTCTGGCCAACGGAAGAGGGGTTGAATATCTTGCGTCAAATTATTCCATAATTTGATGATGTGAACTGCCAAATCAGAAATGGGCGGGACGGTCAGCCCCAGCTCAATCAGGCAGGCAGGCGGGATGGCCCGACCGGGAAGGTCCGGGGCCGAGGTCAGGTTCACCCCCAGGCCCAGGATGAGGTGCCCGCCGATCTGCTCACCCAGGATGCCCCCCAGCTTCACCAGACGGCCATCCTTCCTGGCCACGAGATCGTTGGGCCACTTCAGGCCGAGGACCTGCCCTTCCGGATCTAGCACCCGGGCGGCGGTGGTCATGGCGCGCTGGAGCACCAGGCCCGGGGCTACGCCCGAGGGTGCAGGCAGAACCGCCGACATCCAGAGCCCCGCCCCGGAGGCGCTTTCCCAGCGGTTGCCCTGGCGCCCCCGTCCCTCGGTCTGGCGGTCCGCCAGCACGGCGCAGAAACCCAGGTGGGGGTTCCGCCGCAGGAAGGCCTGGGTGGAATCCACCTCAGCCAGGCGGATCAGAGGCAGGGTCATGCTACTTCCGGCTGCCCTGGTTGCGGAGCCAGAGGATGCGGAGGCCATCCAGGGTGAGATCCGGCGCCTCCAGGCGGATCTGCCGGGTGTGGGGGCCGATCACCTTCGCCAGACCGCCCGTGGACACGACCTTCGCTTCGGGGATGTCGGCCAGGAGGCGTTCCAGGATCCCGTCCACCATGCCCACGTAGCCGTAGAAGATGCCGGACTGCATGGCCTGGACGGTGTTGCGGCCCACCAGACGCTCGGGCTCGGCCACCTCCACCCGCGGCAGGCGGCTGGCCCGCTGGAAGAGGGCGTCGGCGCTGATCTTCAGGCCGGGGCAGATAAGACCGCCCAGGTATTCCCGCTTGGCGTTGACCACGTCGAAGGTGGTGGCCGTGCCGAAGTCCACGACGATGATGGGGGCCCCGTAGGCCTCGATGGCCGCCACGGCGTTCACCAGCCGGTCCGCGCCCAACTCCGCCGGGTTGTCGATGAGGACCTTCACGCCGGTCTTGACGCCCGGCTCGACGTAAAAGGCGTCCACGCCGAAGTAGATCCAAGCCAGGCTCATGAGGATGGGATGCAGCGGCGGCACCACGCAGGAGATGGCCACGTGCTTGATCTGGCTGGCCTCGATGCCCTGATGGCGCATGAGGGCCAGGGCGGACACACCGTACTCGTCCACGGTGCGCTCGCGGCTGGTGGCCAGGCGCCAGGAACAGACGAGGGGCGAGTCCGGTCCTTTTGACAGATCGTAGATTCCCAGCACCACGTTGGTGTTGCCCACATCGACGGCCAACAGAAGACTCATGCGCACTCTCCGAGCGTTCCAGGATCGCCTGACGGGGTCCGGCCCGCCACCCCCTTGTGATGCCGATTCCCGATGCCTCCATTACCCTGGGGGTTCCGCCTGGAGCCGCCATGCCCCGCACCATGATCGAGCCCTTCCGCATCAAGTCCGTGGAACCCATCCGCATGACCAGCCCCCAGGAGCGCCTGGCGCTGCTGGAGGCCGCCAAGCTGAACGTATTCAAGCTGCGGGCTGAGGACGTGCTGCTGGACTGGCTGACGGATTCCGGCACCGGCGCCATGAGCTCGGCCCAGTGGGGCGCCATCATGGTGGGCGACGAAAGCTACGCCGGTGCCCGCAGCTTCTTCCGCCTGGAGGCGGTGCTCCAGGACATCACGGGCATGGCGCACTTCGTCCCCACTCACCAGGGGCGCGCCGCCGAGAAGGTGCTCTTCACGGCCGTGTGCAAGCAGGGCGACCTGGTGCCCAACAACTGCCACTTCGACACCACCCGCGCCAACCTGGAGTACAACGGCGTCGAGGCCTTGGATCTGGTGATCCCCGAGGGGCTCCAGCCCAGCCTCATTCACCCCTTCAAAGGCAACATCGACCTCGCCCGCGTGGAGGAGGTGCTCAAGCAGGACGGCCACCGCATCCCCTTCGGCATGATCACCGTCACCAACAACACCGGCGGCGGCCAGCCCGTGTCCATGGCCAACCTCCGCGCCTACGCGGCCCTGCTCAAGAAGTACGGCAAACCCCTGATCATGGACGTCTGCCGCTTCGCGGAGAACGCCATGTTCATCAAGCTCCGGGAGGACGGCTACCAGGACACGCCCATCAAGGCCATCTGCCAGGAGATGTTCAGCTACGCGGACGGCTGCACCATGAGCGCCAAGAAGGACGCCCTGGTGAACATGGGCGGCTTCATCATGCTGCGCAGCGACGAGTGGCTGGACCCCGTCCGCAACATGCTGATCCTCACCGAGGGCTTCCCCACCTACGGCGGCCTCGCCGGGCGCGACCTGGAGGCCATGGCCGTGGGCCTGGTGGAGGGCATGCAGGAGGACTACCTCCGCTACCGCCTGCGCACCGCCGAGTACCTGGGTGAGAAGCTGGAGGCCGCGGGCGTGGGCTTCGTGAAGCCCACCGGCGGCCACGCGGTCTACATCGACGCCAAGACCGTGCTGCCGGACATGCCCGTGGCGCAGTATCCGGCCTGGGCCCTCTGCAATGCCCTCTACCTCGAGGGCGGCATCCGCGGCGTGGAGATCGGCTCCGTCATGTTCGGCAAGCACCTCGACGACGGCACCGAGACCTACCACAGCATGGAGCTGGTGCGCCTGGCCTTCCCCCGCCGCATGTACACCCAGAGCCACTTCGACTTCGCCGCCGAGGTCATCGCCGAGGTGAAGGCCAAGGCCAAGGAGATCCGCGGCGTGAAGGTCGTCAAGCAGAGCAAGTACCTGCGGCACTTCACCGCGGAGATGGCCTGGGCCTAGGTCTATGATGGGCGGAACCCCCGCCCCTCAGGAGCGCCCGTGACCTCCGAGCTGGATGCCCTCTTCGCCCGCCAGCAGGCAGCCCGCTGGCGCATCGCCGCCACCTCCGCCGGCCAGCGCAAGGCCAAGCTCCGGGCCCTCCTGGAAGCCCTCATGGCCCACCGGGCGGAGGCCCAGGCGGCCCTGGCGGCGGACTTCCGGAAGCCACCGGACGAAGTCGATCTCACGGAGCTGTATCCGGTCATCTCCGAGCTCAAGGAGGCCCTGCGCCACCTGTCCCGCTGGATGAAGCCCCGGAGGGTGCCTACCCCCATCAGCCTCTTCGGCAGCGCGGGCACCATCCGCCATGAACCCAAGGGCGTGGCGCTCATCATCAGCCCCTGGAACTACCCCATCTACCTCACGCTGGGCCCCCTGGTCTCGGCCATCGCCGCGGGAAACTGCGCCGTACTCAAACCCTCGGAGTTCACGCCCCACACCACGGCCTTCCTGCGGAAGCTTCTGATGGGCCTCTTCCCCGAGGAGGAGGTGGCCCTGGTGGAAGGGGACGCCGAAACCGCGACGGCCCTGCTGGCCCTGCCCTTCGACCACGTCTTCTTTACCGGCAGCCCCGCGGTGGGCAAGGTGGTGATGAGAGCCGCGGCCGAACATCTGGCCTCCGTGACCCTGGAGCTGGGCGGCAAGTCCCCCGTGCTGGTGGACGCGGACGCGAACCTGCGGGAGGCGGCCCGCAAGATCGCCTGGGGCAAGGGCCTCAACGGCGGCCAGACCTGCGTGGCACCCGACTACGTGCTGGTCCACGAGCGGGTCCACGATGCCCTGGTGGAGGAGCTGAAGCGGGCCTTCGAGGCTTTCTACGGCACGACTCCGGAAGCCCGGAAGGCCAGTCCCGACCTGGCCCGGATCATCAATGACCGGCACTTCGCGCGGATCCAGGCCCTGCTGGGCGGCGGCGCCGCTCAGTTGGCCTTCGGCGGAGACACCGATGCAGGCAGCCGTTACATCAGCCCGACGGTGCTCGCGGAGGTGGATCCGGCCTCACCGGTCATGCAAGAGGAGATCTTCGGCCCCCTGTTGCCCGTTCTGAAAGTGAAGGACATGGACGAGGCTGTAGCCTTCGTGAACACCCGCCCCAAGCCCCTGGCCCTCTACGTCTTCAGTGGCAGCCGCCGGACCGCTGAGAGCCTTATCGCCCGCACCACCGCCGGCGGCAGCTGCATCAACGACACGGTGCTGCACTTCGCCCACACGGGCCTGCCCACGGGCGGGGTGAACACCTCCGGCTTCGGCAAGGCCCACGGCATCCATGGCTTCGAGGCCTTCTCCAACGCCCGGGGCATCCTCCGCCAGCGCACCCGCTTCTCCGGCATCCAGCTCATGTACCCGCCCTACACGGGCTTCGTGCGGCGGATGATCGACCTGACGCTGCGCTATTTCTAGGGCCGGCCCACGAACTCGTCCATGCTGCGGTTCACGCCGAAGAAGCCCAGCACGGCATCGAAGAGAACGGGCGGCAGCACGCGGATCACAGGAACAGTCAGCACGAAGCGGGGCATGATGAGCCTTGAGCGGTTCCCTTCAATGACCTTCATGATGCGACCGACCACGTAGTCTGGCTTGAGGATGGGCAGCAGCCAGGCGAAGCGGGTCTTCACGCCCTCGAACATGCCCGTGTCGATGAAGAAGGGGCACACCACGGTGGTGCGCACGGGGCTGCCCAGGCGCTTCAGCTCCATGCGCAGGGATTCGTCGAAGCCCACGGCCGCGAACTTGGACGCGGCGTAGTCCACCAGCCGCGACGTGCCCGCCAGGCCAGCCGCGGAAGCCACCGTGACGATGTGCCCCTTCCCTGCCGCCAGCATGCCCGGCAGGAAGGCCCGCACGGTCCAGAAGCTGGCCAGGGCGTTCACCTGGAAGGTGCGCTCGATGGCCTCGTCGCTACATTCCAGGAGGGTCTTCCCCGAGACGATGCCGGCGTTGTTGATGAGGATGTCCACACCGCCCCGGGACCGCTGCACCGCGGCACAAGTGGCCTGGAGGGCTGCCCGGTCGGAGAGATCCACCACAAAGCCCTCAGCATCGCCTTTCTCGGCATGGATGGCCTCACAGACCCTGGCCAGACCCTTGGGGTCCCGGTCCAGCAGGCTCACGCGGGCTCCGCGACGCACGGAGTCCAGGGCCATGAGGCGGCCCAGGCCGCTGGCCGCACCGGTGATGAGGACGTGGGCGCCGCGGAAAGCCGTCATGGGAACCTCGGGGATTTCCTGGATGCTATCACCCTCAGCGCTGAGCTTCCTCCAGGGCGCCCTGGGCGGCCTCCCAGTCGCTCATGGCGTAGGCCAAGTCCGCCTCGAGCGTCTTCTGGGCATCGAGCTTGGCGCTGAAGGCCTGCCAGTCGGCGGGGTCCATGGCAGCCATCTCCTTCTGCAGGTCCGCCAGCTTGGCCTCCAGAGCCGCCACCTTGGCTTCGGCCTCGGCTACATGCTTCTCGAAGCGCTTCACGGCCCGCTGCCTGTCCTTGTCCATAGGGCGTGGCTTGGACGGTGTGCCATCAAGGCCCTGCGGCTTCGCCGCCGGGCTGGGCTTCGCCTGCGGCGAAGCAAGCCTCTTCGGGGGCTCGGGCTCGGAGCTTCCGCTCTCGTCTTCGGCGCTCAGGTCCAGGTCCACCCAGGCCTGGTGGTCCTCGTAGCCGCCTTCGCGGAACTCCGCCTTGCCCTCGTGGATGCGCAGCAGGGAATCCGCCACGCGGCCCAGCAGGTAGCGGTCGTGGGTCACCACGATGGCCGCGCCCGTGAAGCTCAGGATGGTGTCCTCCATGGCTTCCATGCTGGGGATGTCCATGTGGTTGGTGGGCTCGTCCAGCAGCAGCAGGTTCACACCGTGGCGGATGAGGGTGGCGATGCTGAGGCGGGCCCGCTCGCCGCCGGAAAGCGCCGTCACGGGCTTGTCCACGTCGTCGCCACGGAACTGGAACTTGGCCAGGAAGCCCAGCACATCCTGTTTCATGGCCTGGGGAGTCACACCGTGGATCTGCTGGAACACGGTGTTCCGCGGGTCCAGGTTCCGGTGATGCTGATCGAAGTAGCCCAGCTTCACCTGGCTGCCCAGGCGGGCCTGGCCGGTGATGAAGGGGATCTCCTCGGAGATGGCCTTCAGCAGAGTGGACTTGCCGGTGCCGTTGAGGCCCACGATGCCCATCTTCTGCCCGCGCTTGATCTGCAGCTGCTCCAGGGGCGCATAGAGAGGCTTCCCGCCCCAGCCCACACTGGCATTCTCCAGCACCAGGGCCACGTCACCACTGCGCTGAGTCTCGGGGAAGCTGAACTTGACCTTGCGGCGATCCTTCAGGGGCTTCTGGATGCGGTCGAGCCTGGCGAGGTGCGTCCGGCGGCCACGGGCCTGCTTGGTGTTCTGGCCGGCGATGTTGCGGCGGATGTACTCTTCCTGGTTCTTGATGTAGGCCTGCTGCTGCTCGTAATGCCGCTCCAGGAGCTCCAGCTCCTGTTCCTTCTTCTCCATGAACTCCGAGTAGTTGCCGTCGTAGGCCCGCGAACGGCCCAACTCCAGCTCCAGGATCTCGGTGGCGATCTTATCCAGGAAGTAGCGGTCGTGGCTGATGACGGCCACGGTGGCATCCGTGTCCTGGATGAACGCCTCCAGCCAGCGCAGGCTGGGCAGATCCAGGTGGTTGGTGGGCTCGTCCAGCAACAGCAGATCCTGCCCCTTGAGGATGGCCTTGGCCAGCATCACGCGGCTCTTCTGGCCGCCGGACAGGGTTTCCACGGGACGCTCGAAGTCGGCGGCGCTGAAGCCCAGCGCCTGGAGGATGCTTTCGGCCCGGGCGCGGATGGTGAAGCCATCCAGATGCTCAAAGGCCTCGGTCACCTTCTGATACCGCTCCATCACCTCGTCGAGATTCGCGCCGGCCTCGCCCATGCGGTGTTCCAGCTCGCGCATCTCATGCTGCAGACGCTCCACGTCGCCGAAGGCCGCCAGGGCCTCCTCCAGCACGCTACCGTGCGTCTCGGGAATGAGATCCTGGGCGTAGTGGCCCATGCGGATGCCGCGTTCCTTCGTGGGCCGCACGACGGTCCCGCCGTCGGCTTCCAGCTGGCCCAGGAGCAGCTTGAAGACGGTACTCTTGCCAGCGCCGTTGCGGCCGATGACACCCCAGCACTCACCCTCCTGGATGGCCCAGGTGACATCCTTCAGCACCTCCTGGGGGCCGAAGCGGAGATCGACATGGTTGAGGGAAGCGAGCATGGGAGTGGCTGTCAGCTATCGGCTGTCAGCTATCGGTTGGAGATGCGTCTGACAGCTGATAGCTGAAGGCTGACAGCGCGAAGGCCACCTTCCGGTGGCCTTCGGTTGTGGTGGAGCCAATCGGGATCGAACCGACGACCTCTTGCATGCCATGCAAGCGCTCTCCCAGCTGAGCTATGGCCCCAATGGGGAAAACCTAGTATCACACCCCTTTTCAGCTTCTGCAAGCACAGATCATCGGGGCGTCAAGCGGAGCCGCTGGCCGGCCTGGAGGCGGTCGCCCTTCATCCGGTTCCAGGCCTTGAGGTCCTTGGGATCCAGATCGTACTTCCGGCCGATGGCGGCGAGGGTCTCGCCCCGGCGGACGACATGGATCCGCGGAGCGGCGGCGGCGTCCTCTTTCGAGGGACCGGGTGCGGCTGGGCCCGGCAGCCGGACGATATCTCCGGAATGCAGCGCCTTCACGGCCTCGGGATTCAGCCGCATCAGCTGGCCGAGCGGAATTCGCCGCGCCCGGGCGATCTTGGCGAGGGTATCGCCCGGCTTCGCCCGGTACGTGGCGTCCGCGAGTTCCGGCCCGTGGGCGGGACTGGCCGGTGGATCCACCTTCGCCCGAGGGAGAGGGCCGCTTGCCTCCGGAGCGGGGGTGGCTCCGACGCTCCCGGCTCCCGCGGCACTCGCTGCGGCGGGAGCGGAAGCTTCTCCAGAGCCAGGGACAACTGGAATGATCGGGAGGGACTCCAGAGGCCGGTCCCCTAACAGCTTCACGCGTTCGATCCGGGGCGCCAGGTCGCGGGTATCCAGGGCGAGGCTGGGCGCGGGTGGCACCAGCAGGCGCTTCCCAGGCTTGAACTGCTTCGCGGTGATGTCGTTGGCATCCAGCAGGTCGTCCGGCGCCAGCTTGAAGCGCTTCGCGACCTTGGCGAGCGTGTCTCCCCTGCGCACGGTGTAGTGCTGGAAATCCAGCCGCTTGCCGGCGGGCATGCGGGCGAGCTGGCGCAGGCACTCCAGGGCCTTGCCCGGGGGCACACGGAGGGTGTAGCTGCCCGGGGGGGTGGAGCCGCGCAGCAACTCGGGATTCAGTGCCTTCAGCGTGCCGGAGTCCGTTCCGGCGCAACGGGCCAGCACGGTGAGGCTGGTCATCGTGGGCACGGTCACCGTCTCGTAGACGTACGGCGCCAGCGGCACGATGTTCAGGCCGTACCGCCCGGGATTGCGCCCCACCAAGATCGCCGCGCAGAGTTCCGGCACGTAGTTCTTGGTCTCAGTGCGCAGCCACCGGGATCGGGCCAGGTCCCAGAAGTTCCGGGTGCCGAGGTTCTGGATGGCGCGCTCCAGGGTCAGAGGGCCCGCGTTGTAGCCGGAAGCCGCCAGGTACCAGTCACCGGAGATCTCATAGAGCCGCTTCAGATAGCGGGCCGCCGCCCGGGCCGACTTGACGGGATCCCGGCGTTCTTCGATCCAGGCGTTGCCGGTCAGTCCGTAGATGCGGCCCGTGGAGCGGATGAACTGCCACATGCCCACGGCCTTGGCGCGGCTCTTCGCCTCGTTGCGGAAGCCCGATTCGATGACCGCCAGATAGGCGAGATCCTGCGGTACGCCCTCCTCGGCAAAGACCTGGCGGATCAGGGGCATGTACACGGAGGCCCGGCCCAGGGCGTTCTCCATGAAGCCGCGCTTGGTGGTCGTGAAGAGGCTCACCCAGGTGAGCACCTTGTCGTTCAGGTCGATGGGGAAATCGTAGGTCGCGCCCTGCTCTGCCGCCCGGACCTTCTCCAGCTCGCTCCGGAGTTCCTCACCGCTGATGGAGATGACTTCCTCGGCGGCCTTGAGGCCCGGTTCCGCCTCGCCCGGAGCCTCCGGCGTCTCCGCTGAGAGCTGCTCCTGGACCTCCTTCAACCGCTGGAGCAGGTCCTGCACCTCCGGCCTCCGGAGCAGCTCCGGCGACCAGTCGGCCGTGAGGACATCGGCCTCGTCGGCACGGGCCCCGGCCGCATCTTCGTCGTCCGCCTCCAGGGCCTGCTCCGCGGCCTCCACGAGGGTACGCAGGCGGACCAGGCGGGTCGCATCCGATTCGGGCGCCCGGGCGGGGGCGATGGCCACCTGGGGCTGGGGAGGCGGCGGCGGTCCCGGGACCGGCACCGACCCCCAGAGCAGGACTGTCAGAAGCGGCAGCGGCATGAGCCTAGTGGCTTTCCGCGCTCACCAGGGCTTCGTAGGCGGTGGCGTCCAGGAGATCGCCAGCCAGGGCACCGGTCAGCTTGATCTTGACCATCCAGCCCTTGCCATAGGGGTCCTCGTTCACAGCTTCCGGATGATCCGCCAGGGCCGCATTCACCTCGAGAACTTCGCCAGCCGAGGGCATGTTCAGTTCGGACACCGTCTTCACGGATTCCACCGTGCCGAACTCCTCCCCCTGGCCGAAAGCCGCGCCGGCCTCGGGCAGATCCACGAACACCACGTCGCCCAGAGCGTCCTGCGCATAGTGGGTGATTCCCACCAGGGCGGTGCCGTCGCCCGCTGGCTTCAGCCATTCGTGGTCCTTGGTGTACTTCAGGTCGGCAGGGAACATGAATCCTCCAGGTTGGTTCATTTGTTGACTGACAGCTGATAGCCGAGAGCTGACAGCTATTTCTGACGCTTGTAGAACGGCGTGGGGATGATGTCCGCGTCTACCGCCCGGCCGCGGATCTCGATCTGGATGCGCCCGCCGGTCTTGGCAAGTTCTGTGGGGACATAGGCCAAGCCAAGATTGAAACCGCAAGTCGGCGAGGGTGCCGCGCTGGTGACGAAACCGATCTGCTTCCCGTTCTGCACCACGGGCATGTGGTCGCGGGCGATGTCCCGCTTCTCCAGGGTCTTGAAGCCCACGAGCTTGCGGCGCGCGGGGGCGGCCTTGGCGGCCAGCAGGGCCTCGCGGCCGATGAAGGCGCCCTTGTCCAGCTTCACGATCCAGCCGAGGCCGGCCTCGAGCGCATGGATGGTGTCGTCGATCTCGTGGCCGTAGAGGGCCATCTTGCACTCCAGGCGCAGGGTATTGCGGCAACCCAGACCGGCGGGGACCAGCCCGGAGGGCTTCCCGGCCGCGAGCACCACGTTCCACAGTTTCTCTGTGTCTCCGGCGGCGCAGTAGAGCTCGAAACCATCCTCGCCGGTGTAGCCCGTGCGGCTGATGAGGCACTTGATCCCGGCCACTTCACCGTGGGTGAAGAAGTAGTAGCCGATGGGCTCCAGCGGAGTCTTCGTCAGCGGCTGGAGGATGCTCACCGAGAGCGGCCCCTGCAAGGCGATCTGGCCGGTGGCGGGGCTTTCATTCACCACCGTGCAATCAAAACCATCGGCGTGCTGCTGCACCCAGCCGAAGTCCTTGTCGGAGTTGCCGGCGTTCACCACCAGCAGGAACTCCTCCTCGCCCTCGCGGTAGACCAGCAGGTCATCCACGAAGGTGCCATTGTCGTAGAGGAAGGCGGTGTAGTGGACCTGGCCGATGGCCAGCTGCGAGACCGCGTTGGGGGTCAGGTGCTCCACCAGGGCCAGGGCGCCGGGGCCCTTCACGCGGATCTCACCCATGTGGCTCACGTCGAAGAGGCCGGCCTTGGTCCGCACCGCCTCGTGCTCCGCGAGGATCCCGGCCGGGTACTGCACGGGCATGTCCCACCCGCCAAAGTCCACCATCTTGGCGCTCAGGGCCCGGTGGGCTGCGTTCAGCGGCGTCTTCATCAGCTCGGCGGCGGAAGTGGACATGGAAATCTCCAGTGCGAAACCCCAGTCTATCGCCGGGGGACCCAGGGCAGAAGGCCCGGCAATTCCCAACCCAGGCTCCACAGACCGCCTGGTTCCAGCCTTGTGACGAGCCGCACGGCCAGGGGCAGGATGGCCACACCGGTCTCCGCCGCGCGATCGAGCTCCGCCGCATAGGCCGGATCGATCTCCCGGGCCGCATCGAAACGGTCCACGTCGGTCCGGTGCACGAACAGGGCGATGGCGGCCCGATGCCCTTCCCGTACCATGGCCTGGAGCTCCCGCAGATGCTTGGTGCCGCGCTCGGTGACCGCATCCGGAAACAGGGCCCAGGGGCCTTCCCTCAAGGTGGTGTTCTTCACCTCGATGAAGACCTGGCGTCCTTTGGCGTCCAGCGCCAGCACGTCGATGCGGCTGTTCTCAGCGCCGTATTTCACCTCGGTACGGACGCTGTGCAGGCCCGGCAGACCCGGAAGCACATCCCGGCGCGCGGCTTCGGCTACCACCCGGTTCGGCATGCCCGTCTCCACGCCCATCCAGCCGCCGGTTCGTTCGACGGCGAGCCAGGTGAACTTGAGCTTGCGGGCCGGGTTGGCCGCGGGTTCCAGCAGCACCCGGTCGCCCGGCTCCCAGCAGGTCTTCATGGAGCCTGTGTTGGTGGTGTGGGCGGTGACGACGGAGCCATCCGCCAGCCGCACGTCCGCCAGGAACCGCTTGTACCGCTGGAGCAGCGTGCCCGGTACCAGGCCGGTCTTCTCGACCAGGATCATGGCCACTGGGCCAGGATGTGGTCGACGGCCTCGGGCAGGTCCGCGGCCACCAGGTCGGCCGTGGCCCCGTCCACTCCGGCTCCATAGCCCGTGCGGACCAGGGCCACCCGGCAACCGGCACGACGCCCGGCGTCCAGATCGATGGCCTTGTCCCCCACCATCCAGGACTTCGCCAGATCGAGCTCGTGCTCTGCGGCAGCCCTGATCAGCATGCCCGGATTCGGTTTGCGGTCGGGGTGGTCCGCCACACAGTAATCGCCCTGCCCCTTCTCATGGTGGGGCGAGGCATAGACAGCGTCGATGTGGGCGTTCTCCAGAGCCAACAGCGTCCCCATGCGGCTCATGACGGCGGCGAAGTCCTGCCACCCGTACTTCCCCCGGCCAATGCCGCTCTGGTTGGAGACCACCACCACGGGGATGCCCCGGGCGTTGAGCCGGGCCACGGCCGCGGCAGCGCCGGGGATCATCACCAGGTGGTCCGGGTCGCTGAGGTAGTCCACCTCCTCGTTGAGGGTGCCGTCACGATCGAGAAAGACCGCGGGCCTCATGGGATCCACTCCGCCACGCAGACATCGAATTGGCGGGGCCCCCGCGGGTTCCGGCCACTCACCCAGAGCAGCTTCTTCCCGTCCGGGCTGAAATGGGGGAAGGAATTGAAGAGGCCGGTCCAGGTGATCCGCTCCAGTCCAGTGCCGTCCAGGTTGATTCGGAACAAGTCGAACTCCCGGCCCTTGCCGTCGCGGTCGTGGTGGTTCGTGGCGAAGACAATCCCCTTCCCATCCGGCGTGAAGATGGGCGCGAAGGCGGCGCCCGGCAGCTTCGTGACCTGGCGTTTCCCGGTGCCATCCGCGTTCATCACCCAGATGTCCATCTCCATGGGTTCGACCAGGTGCTGCTTGAGGAGCTCCCGGTACTTGGCCGTGGCGGCCTCGCCCTTGGGATAGTTCGTGCGCCAGGCGATGAGCTTCGAATCAGGACTGAACACGGCACCACCGTCGTAGCCCATGCCATCGGTGAGGCGCAGCAGGTGGCTGCCGTCGAGATCCGCCCGCCAGATATCCACGTCGCCACCCCGCTCACTGGTGAAGACGACCCACTTGCCATTGGGGGCGACAGTCGCCTCGGCGTCGTAGCCCGGCGAAGCCAGGAAGGGCTTGGGCTCACCTCCATCCGCAGGGGCGATGTAGAGGTCGTAATCCTGAAAGACCGGCCACTGGTACTTGCCGGGCGTGAAGGGCGGCGCCGGCGGGCAGTCCGGCCCGGCCCCATGGGTGCTGGCGTAGAGGATCTTCTGGTCGCCCGGAAGGAACCAGCCGCAGGTGACACGTCCCTTCCCCGTGCTGACGCGCTTCTGGTCCGAGCCGTCGGCATTCATGGTGTAGAGCTGGTCGCAGGGGTACCCGAACCGAGTGCTCTGGAAGACGATCTTCCTCCCATCGTTCGACCAGTAGGCCTCAGCGTTGGAGCCCGTGCTGGTGAGCTTCCGGACATGGCGGAGGTGGACCTCCCTGGCGTCCCTCAACTCATCTCCGGCGGTGGGCCTGACCTCCGCCACGGGAGGAGCAGGCTGGGCCCAAAGGACCAGCGGGCAGAGGCAGGCAAGCATCGCTCGTTTCATGGTCGCCTTCTTCCAGTTCAAACAGGGACTGGAGCAGGATGCCAGAGATGGCACACTGTTGGGCCGTTCCGAGGTTCCTCTATGATCGACAAGCGCATCAGCACCGCCCTGGAAGCCGTGAAAGACATCCCCGACGGGGCCCACCTGGCCGTGGGAGGGTTCGGCCTTTGCGGCATCCCCGAGCACCTCATCGCGGCCCTGGCCCAGACCGGGGTGAAGGGCCTCACCTGCTACTCCAACAACGCCGGCGTGGACGATTTCGGGCTGGGCATCCTCCTCGGAAACCACCAGATCCACAAGATGGTCAGCAGCTATGTGGGCGAGAACGCCGAATTCGCCCGGCAGTTCCTCAGCGGTGAGCTGGAGGTTGAACTGGTGCCCCAGGGCACGCTGGCCGAGCGCATGCGGGCCGGCGGCGCGGGCATCCCGGCCTTCTTCACCCCTACCGGGGCGGGCACGAAGGTGGCCGAGGGCAAGGAGACCCGGCGTTTCCATGGCCGGGAGTGCGTGCTGGAACAGGGCATCTTCGCGGACTTCGCCCTGGTCAAAGCCTGGAAGGCGGATCGCCTGGGCAACCTGGTGTTCCGCAAGACCGCCCGCAACTTCAATCCCCTGGCGGCCACCTGCGGGAAGGTCTGCATCGCGGAGGTGGAGGAGATCGTCGAGGTGGGTGCATTGGATCCCGACGCCATCCACACGCCGGGCATCTTCGTCCACCGGCTGGTGCTGGGAACCGCTTATGAGAAGCGCATCGAGAAAGTGGTGACTCGCGTCAATCCATAGGAATGCTGAGCCGGACAATGGATCCTTGCGGGGTGGGCAGGAGTTGGACAGTGCCACCATAGGCGGACATCAGGTGGGCGCAGGATGGCAGTCCGGAACCAGGCCGGCGGCTCGGCTCCGGGCCCGGGTCCTCGAACCGTAATCCCGAAAAGGGTTCGAAGGCCCGCTCGATGAGCTCCGGGGGAATGGGCCCGCCGGCATCCTCCAGTTCCAGGCGGAAGTGCCGCTTCCCGCCCCAGGACCGCAGATGGATCCGGCTGGCGCCGCCCTCCAGAGCGTGGGACAGGAGGTGTCCCAGAAGTTCGGAGAAATCCGTGTAGACGCCGAAGATCAGATCTCTGGGCGCCTGCAGGTTGAGCTCCAGGGGGAACTCCGGGGCCAGAGTCCCCTCCGCCTGGAGGATCTCCAGTTCCTGCTTCAGCAGATCGTGCAGGTGGATCCACTCAGGGGCGCTGGCCTCGACCTGGCCCGCCCGGCGGAGCAACGCACGGACCAGATCGTCCACTTGGGCGGTGGCCTGCCGGATCGATTCCATGGACTGGTGGCAGGCCTTCCGTTCCTCAGACGGCGGGAGATCGTTCCGTTCCATGTAGACGGACAGGGTGTGGCTCTCCTCCTTCAAGGTCCGGACCGGCAGCTGGAGCCGCTGGGCCATCTGCAGGAAGAGGCCGCCCAGGGCGGTCTTCCGGTCCTGGGCACCCAGGGCGCGCTGGGCATCCTTGAGGGCCACATAGGTGGATTCGAGCCCCTCATAGCTGGTGCCGAGGGCGCGGCTGGTCTCGTCCAGATGCGCGATGAGCTCGGCGTTCTCGAGGCTCACCTGCAGGGTGCCGGCGTACAGGGCCGCCACCTCCATCTCGAAGGGCTGGAAGGCCTGCCCGGAACGGTCCGCCGCGAGGAATCCCCACAGGCAGTCCTCGCCGGAGCGGTTGCGCAGAGGCAGCAGCAGCGCCTGGGCCCTCGGATCCCACAATCCGAGGTCGATCCCCCATTCCCAGGCAGCGGTCTGGCGGAGGTCCGCATTCATGAAGACCGTGCCCCGGGGGAGGCCCTCTGCCCACACGGCCAGTGGCTGCTCCTTGGACAGCACGGAGGTCTCCTCGAATCCGCCAGGGCCCCAGACCCGTCCCTGGAAATAGGCTCCGCTCGAATGGAGGCGGTAGGCGCTCAAGTGGTCGAGGCGCAATTCCTCCCGCAGCTGGCCGAGAACTTTCGCCAGGATCTCGTCCGCATCCCGGAGGGGAATGGTGTCCTTGCTGATGGCCAGCAGCCTGGAGAGGTGGTGGCTGCGCTGTTCCAGAGCTCCCTGGGCCTCCAGGAGCTTCCGGTTGCCTTCCTGGGCCTCCCGGAGCTGGACCTCGAGGTGTTCGACCACCTGATGGGTGAACTGCCGAAGGGCCGCCCCTTCCCGGCCCTGCTCGAGCCGGTCCCGATGGCCGCCCAGGTAGGCTTCCACCTGTCCCACGAAGAGGAAGGGATCGATGGGCTTGGAGATGAACCCGTCGCAGCCGGTCACCAGCGCGGTCTCCCGGTCGCTGCGCATGGTCTTGGCCGTGAGCGCGACGATCAAGGCGCCGTCCATAGCCGAGTTCTGACGGAGCTTGGTGGCCACCTCGAACCCCGAAAGGCCGGGCAGGTTGATGTCCAGCAGGATCAGGGCGGGCTTGAGCTGCAGGGCCAGTTCGTAGCCCTTCAATCCGTCCTCCGCCCAGTGCGGCTCGAAACCGGCCTGCGAGAGAAGCCGCTGGACCAGCCGCCAGTTCATGGCGTTGTCTTCGATGCAGAGGATCTTCCGGGCGGGTCCGCTCACGCCGTCCCCCCGGACGCCAGGGGCATGTCCACTTCGAAGAGGCTGCCCACGCCCTTGCGGCTGGAGGCCCGGATGCGGCCATTCATGAGCCCCATGAACCGCTGGCTGATGGCCAGGCCCAGGCCCGTTCCACCGAAGCGCCGGGAAATGCTGCCGTCCACCTGCTGGAACGGCTTGAACAGGCGGCCCAGATCCTCCTCGGTCATGCCGATGCCCGTATCCTCGATGCGGACGAGGAACCGGCCCTCGACTGCCTCCGCGGAGATCCGTACGGACCCGCTTTCGGTGAACTTGATGGCGTTGCCCACGAGGTTGGTGAAGACCTGCCGGAGGCGGTCTGGATCGCCCAGGACACGGATCGGGCCGTCGGGCCGCTGGTATTCGAGGCTGATGGGGCGGGTCTGGACCAACCCTGCGGCCATGGCTTTCACCTCGTCCAGCAGCGCCACGGGATCCACCTCCTCCAACTCCAGCTCCATCTTGCCCGCCTCGATCTTCGAGAGGTCAAGGATCGAGTCGATGAGCCCCAGAAGGGACCGCCCGTTCTGGTAGATGATCTGGAGATCCTCCTTCGCCTCTTCGCCCAGGCGCCCGTCCGGATCCTGCATGAGCATGCCCGAGAAGCCGATGATGGAGTTCAGCGGGGTACGCAGCTCGTGGCTCACGTTCGCGAGAAACTCGTCTTTCAGACGGTCCACTTCCTTCAGCTTCTGGTAGCTGGTCAGCAGGCTGTCGTTCAGCTCCCGCAGTTCCTGGGTTTTCTCCTGGACCTTCTCCTCCAGGGTGCTGGCCCAGGCCCGGAGTTCCACCCGGCTCTGCTCGAGGCCGCGGGTGCGCTCCTGGACCAGCTGTTCGAGGTTGGCCCGGATCTCCTCCAGTTCCCAGATGGTCTCCATGAGCTGGCGGGTGCGTTCCTGCACCCGGTACTCCAGCAGGCGGTTCTGGCGCTCGATCTCGTCCCGGGAGACCCGCAGCTTGTCGGTCATCACCTCGAAGGAATGGCCTAGATCCTGGATCTCGTCCCGGGTGTAGACCTTTACGGAGACCGTCTCCAGATGGCCCTGGGCCACTTTCTGGGCGGCCTCGGTGAGCTGGATCACCGGCCGGAGGTAGCGGTTGGAAAGGAAGACCGCCACGCCGATGCCCAGCACCAGGGTCACCAAGCCCACGGCCAGGCTGGCACGGATGTTCTCGCGGACAGCCCGCTGGGTTCCCTCTGTGGTGAAGCCGAGAACGAGGGTGCCCACCTGGTCGGCCCTGGGTTCCTCGTAGAAGACCGGCGCCACGGCCACCAGCATGCTGCTTTCCCGGCGCGTGTAGGTATGCGAGATGCCATCGTGCGGGGCCTGGCCCGTGGCCCATTCCGGGGTGGTGGGGGTGCTGTCCAGCGCCTCCCCGTTGGAGCCATAGACGGCGCTGAACCGGAAGGAGGGGATGTTCTGGACGCCCTGGAGCACCTTGGCGATGTCCCGGGTGTTGCCCGTGCTCACCGCTGGGCCCAGCGCATAGCTGGCCGTCTCAGCCACTTGGCGGGCGCTCAGTTCAGCCTGGGTACGGATTTGCTGCTCCACCCAGCGCGGGTAGTACAACAGATTGAAGGCGATGAACGAGAGGACCAGGATGCTGATGACAGCGCTCAGCTTGGTCTTGATGGACAGACGGTACATGCAAGGGGGCCCGGGATGCGGCTTTTAGCCTAGCAGGTAGCTGGCTCAGAGCTTGAAGAGGTTCACTTCCCGGTTGAGCATGTGGACTTGGACACCCAGCTGCTCCACGGCGCCGCTGGCGGCCCCGATGGCGCGCTCGCTCTCCACGGCCTTGCCCAGCACCCGGTTCATGGTCTCCTTCAGGGACAGCACATGGTTCTCCTGCCGGGCCAGAATTTCGTGGAGGCTGCTGGCCAGGGCCCGGACCTGCTCGGTGGCCCTGGCGATCTCATCGCTGCCCGCGCTCTGCTCCCGGGTGGAATCCCGGACCACGCTGGTGGCCTGCTGGACATTCATGGCCAGCGACAGGATGTGGTTGCTGGTCAGCTGCTGCTCCTCGATGACCGAGCGGATGGTCTCCACCTGGTGGTGGATGTTGCGGTTGGCCTCGTGGATGAGGCTGGCCTGGCCGCCCTGCTGGAGGGTCTCGCTGAGGATGCTCTCCACCACCCGGTCCATCCCGCCCACGGATTCGAGGATCGCCTGGAGGGCCTCCTCGCTCTGGCCCACAGACTCGGCCCCATCCCGCACGGCGTCGATCCCCGTTTCCACCTGCTGGTACGCTTTCCGGATCTCGGCCTGGAGGGTTCCAATGATCTGCTGGATCTCCCGGGTGGAGCGCCCGGTCTGTTCGGCGAGCTGCTTGATCTCGTCTGCCACCACCGAGAACCCCTTGGCCTGCCCATCTCCGGTCGTGCCGCTCTGGGAGGCGATGATGGCCGCGTTCAGGGCGAGCAGGTTCGTCTGCTGGGCATGATCCCCGATGTAGTCCAGGATCTTCGTGATATCCGCCCCCAGCTGGAGCAGGGTGCGGGTGGTGCCATGGAAATCCTGGACGACGCGGTCGATCACCTGGATCTTGTCCCGGTTCCTGGCCACCAGTTCCATGCCCCGGGCGACGGTGTGGATCACGTTCTTGGCATAGCGCTGGGCGATCTTCACGTTGTCATCGATGGCGGAGGTGCTCTGCTCCATGTTCTCTGCGAACTCCCGCGTATGCTCGGCATGGTCGGCAAGGTGATCCACGTTCTTGGCGACGTTCTTGATGGAGATGTCGAAATCCCGGATGGCGGAGGTGATCCCCTCCACCACCACCAGCAGCTCATCCATGCTCTGGTTGATCTGCTGCACGCTGGCGGCCATCTGCACGATGGTCGCGTTGGTGTTCTCGGAGGCCAGGCTCAGTTCCATGGAACTCGCGCTGATGCTGATGGAAGTGTCCGTCAGCTCGTTGATCTCCTCGTGGAAGGACTCGATGAGCTCCCGCTGGCCATGGCTGGACTGGCGGACCCCGTCGGCGGAGTCCCGGATGGCGCTGGAGGCCCGGGCCAAGTCGCGGCTGGCCGCGCGGATCTGGACCACCATGCCCCGCAGGCTCCCCACCATGCGGCCGAAGCCCTGGGCCAGCGAAGCCACTTCATCGTCGCTGTAGACAATCTCGAGCGTATCGATGCGCCCTTCCCCAACCCGCTTGGCATTCCGGCTGAGCAGCAGCAGGGGCTGCTGCACGTCGCGCAGGATCAACCGGATGAAATAGATCAGGAAGGCCCCGGCCAGGAACAGGATGGCCAGGTTGGGCCCGAGTGCCTTCCAGATGGCGTCTGCATATTCCGCCTCGGGAATCACCGCCCTGAGCCGCGAGCCATCCGGGAGTGCCTGCACCACGACGATGTCTCCAGCCCCTGAAGCCTGGAGCCGGGATCCGAGGAGCCCCCCGCCCTTGCTTACCGGGAGCTGGAGCGAGACGCCACCGCCCGCCCCCAGCTTCAGGGTTCCCATGAAGGCGCTGAGATCCTCCTGGGTGGTGTTCATCTCCTGCACGAAGGCCACGGAGTCCGCCAGGTTGGCGAGTTCGTTCCGGGCATAGCTCGTGACTTTGGTCCGGATGGAAGACTGGAGGGTCAGTCCGGACTCCAGGATGGAGAGCATGAGCACCCCGCCAGTCATGGCCAGGATGCCGAAGCCGAACTTGGCCCGCAGGCTGGTGGAGTACCTGGACTCCGATTCGATGAATCCAGGCTGGCCGGCCAGGAGCCGGTACACCTTCATCAGGTTCTGCTTGGTCAGGAAGTACTGGCTGATGCCCGCGAGGGCGGCCAGCACCAGGAACATGGCCATCGAGACCGAACTCACCAGGATGCTCTGGCCCAGGTAGAGCTTCACCCAGACGTAGGCTCCGGCGCTCAGGCAGATTCCCAGGTAGAAGAACAGCAAGGACGAAGTCTGGGGGAAACGGGTCAGGGACCGGTAGAGATCCGGCCCGAGAACTTCTTCGGCCAGGGTCCGCCCCAGGCGCTGGATCTGGAGCGTGGAGACACCGGCCGCCAGCACCAGCAGGCCCAGCATGGCGGCCATCCCCTGGAGAGAGAGGCGGAACTCCGGCGACGCCGCGAGCAGGAACAGCACGAAGCCCACCAGGAAGGCTGAGAGCCAGACGAGGCCTGTGCCCGTCCGCAGGCGCGTGAGCACCAGTTCCAGGACGGCTGGGTCCAGCCGGACGGGCGCCTCGACCTTGACCTCAGGCCTGGGTCCAGAGATGAAATCGGGCTGCACCATATTCGCGTGTTTCGGCCAGAACCCAGCCGCTCTGTAATTCCAGCCGAGTATGCCGGTCTGTCTCGAAGACCAGGACCCCTCCAGGGGCCGTCCAGGACTTCAACCGGGCGGCCATCCGGCCCCAGAGGGCGGCAGCCTGGTCGTAGGGGGGATCCAGGAACACCACGGCCTGGTCCCTGAAAGCCTCTGCCGGCAGGCGTCGCAGATCGGCACGCATCGTCATGATCCCCGTGCCATGGGCATTCCTGGCCAGGCAGGACCAACCGGGTTCAGAAGCCTCCACGCAGGTGACGGGCCCGTACCCCCTGGAATGGGCTTCGAGCCCCACGGCCCCGGTGCCGGCGCAGAGGTCGAGGAAGGAACCGGACGGCCAGCGCTGGAGGATGGAGAACAGGGCCTCCCGGGCCCGGTCCGAGGTCGGCCGCACCCGCAGATCCCCGGGCGGCGGCGCCAGAAGCCGGCGTCCCTTCAGGGTCCCGGCGATGATCCGCATGGCCGGGTCAGTAGGCCCAGCGCAGGAGCGTCGAGCCCCAGGTGAAGCCGGCGCCGAAGGCGGACAGCACCACCAGGTCGCCCTTGGCCATGCGCTTCTCCTCGAAGGCCTGGTGGAGCGCCGTGGGGATGGTGGCCGTGGTGGTGTTGGCGTAGCGGTCGATGTTCACCATCATCCGGGAAGGATCGAGTTCCAGGCGCTTGGCGGCGGCATCCATAATGCGGATGTTGGCCTGATGGGGCACGAACAGCTTCAGGTCGCTGCCGCGGAACCCGTTGCGGTCCATGAGCAGCTTGCTGTTGTCGGCCATCTCCCGCACCGCGTTCTTGAACACCTCGCTGCCGGCCTGGTGGATGTAGTGTTCCTTGGCCGCCACGGTCTCCGCGGTGGCGGGCTTCAGCGAACCGCCGGCGGGCATGAACAGGAAGCAGCCGCCGGAACCATCGACCTTGTGCTCGAAGTCGAGGATGCCGAGGCCCTCCTCCACGCGCTCCACGATCACGGCCCCGGCCCCATCGCCGAACAGCACCGAGGTGGCCCGGTCCTCGAGGTTGATAATGGTGGACATGATGTCCACGCCGACCACGCCGACCCGGCGGACCGCGCCCGCGGCCACCATGCTGGCGGCGGTGGTCAGGGCGTAGAGGAAGCCCGAGCAGGCGGCGTTCAGATCGAAGCCGAAGGCATTGCTGGCGCCCACCATGTCCTGGATGCGGCAGGCTGTGGCCGGGAACAGGGTATCGGGGGTCACGGTGGTGACCAGGATCAGATCCAGTTCCGAAGCCTTGATGCCGCGGTTCTCCAGAGCCATCTGGAGGGCCGGGGCCCCCAGCTGGGAGGCGCCGGTGCCAGGCTCGGCCCAGCGGCGCTCCCGGATGCCGGTGCGGGTCCGGATCCACTCATCGTTGGTCTCCATGATCTTGGACAGATCGTCGTTGGTGACCACCTTGGGGGGAAAACATTGCCCAGTGGCAGTGATTCCGACGGGGGCGGCAAGACGACGGTTCAAAGGAGCCTCCGGGCACGAAACCACCATCATCGCATGGACCGCCCGAGGCGTCAGCGGGCCCTGCGGAGGCGGTGCAGCAGCGCCAGGAGGCGATCCGGATCCAGCAGAGGCAGGTCCCGGCCCCCCACCTGGCAGAGTCCCGCCATGATCGGGGCCCAGGGATCCCCTTCGGCCGGATCACGCCAGCCCTCTTCTGGGACCTCCACAGTGCCAATCAGACCCTCCAGGGGAAGGCCCAGGCGGGGCCGGAGGACGGCCATCGCCACGGCGGGCTCCGGGCGGGCCGGGCAGCCCTCGACCGCGGTCCAGTCGAGGACCGGGAGGAATTCCCCCTGGTGGAGCACCACGCCCTGGATGCCCGGGGGGCCACCGGGAATGGGTGTCACCGGGGCGAAGGCCACCACTTCGCGGAGGTCGGACACCGGCAGCAGGATGTCCCGCCCGGCCGCCCGGGCATGAAGGAGGAGGGGAGTGTCAGACACCGGCCACCCGCTGCATGAGGGAAACCATGGCCAGCCCCATCACGGCCTCCGGATCCAATACCCACAGGATGCCCTCCTCCTGCAGGCTGCCGCCCATGATCCCTGGTGCATGGGCCAGTTCCGGGAGGCTCCGGAGCAGGAGTTCCGTGCGGCCCACGACCTCATCCACCCCGAGAGCGATCTCCAGGCCGGCATCCACGGTGGCGCCCTGCTGCCGGAGCACCACAAGGAGACGCTGGCCCTCGGCCGGCTCGGACAGCCCGAGGCAGGCCTGGAGCGATTCCATGGGCAGATCCTCCCCAAGGACGTCCACGCGGCTGCCTCCGGCGAGGGGAACCGGGCTCGCCTGGACGCGGAGCACATGGCTGAGAGGGATCCCGAAGGCCTGCTGGCCGCAGCGGACCTTCAGACAGCCGACCACGGCCCGGGACAGCGGAAGGCTCAACCGCACCAGGCTCCCCCGGCGTGGTTCGCTGGAGATCAGGATCTCGCCGCCCATCCCCTCCACTTCGGCCCGGACCACGTCCATGCCCACCCCGCGGCCGGAAATCTGGGAAGCCCGTTCCTGGGTGGAGAAGCCCGGTTCCAGGGTCAGCCGGTGCAGATCCTCGGAGGAGTGGGCTTGTCCCTCCCGAAGCAGGCCCATGGCGAGGCCGCGGGCTTCGATACGAGCGAGGTCGAACCCACGCCCGTCGTCCCGGATATCGAACCGGAGGTTCCGGCCCCGCTGGGAGGCCGAGATCTTCAGGGAACCGGTTGCGGCCTTGCCCTGGGCCTCGCGTTCCGAGGGGCTTTCGAGGCCGTGGTCGAGAGCGTTCCGCACGAGGTGGAGGAAGGGCTCGGTCAGCCGACCCAGCAGGCTGCGCTCCAGTTCGAGATCCCCTCCTTGGAAGGAGAGGCGCACCGGCTTCCCCATGTCGCGGCTGAGAGCCTTCACCATGGGCTCGATCCTCAGGAACAGGCTTTCGACCTTCACCATGCGCATCTGGAGCAGGGACTTCTGGACTTCCAGCAGCCCCGCCTCGATCTCGCCCATCATGGCCATGGATTGGTCCATACCCGGATCCTGGATCCGGCGGAGGACCAGGCTGGCGGAATCCCTCACCTGCGCCACGGCCATGAGGCGGGCCTCCAGGGCATCCACGCGCTGGGCCGGCAACCGCAGGACCTCGGCATCCTGAGGTGCCGCGGCAGAGGCTGCAGGCCGGGGGGATTTGATGACCGGAGGTGGCGCCAGCGGTCCGGGATCAGCTCTCAGGCTGGCCGGGACCCGCTCGGGATCGGCCAGCCTGATCACCTCCAGCGCCTCGTCCGGAAGGACCCCCAGGCTCTGGATATCCAGGACCGGGGCGGCAAGCAGCAGCAGGAAGCAGAGCCCTTCCTGGTCCACTAACGCCTCCAGGGGCAGGGTGGAGATGAGCTCGCCCTGGGCTCCTGCCGCCTCGCTGAGGGCCCGGAGCCGGTCGTCGAAGGTGGCGAGGTCCAGGCAGACACGGATCCCGTGGATGGGAATCCCCGCCAGGAGCACGGCTGTCACCCGAGTCCGCTCATAGTCGGACAGGGCCTTCAGAACCTCGGGGGAAAGATCCAGCAGCGACGTGAGGTCCAGAACCGCGCCTTCGGTGGGCCGGGCCAACGCTTCCAGTTCGCCGAGCCGGCGCCGGATGGCGTGCAGATAGTCCTCCGGTTCCGGTTGCCCGCGCCGGAGGTCCGCCAGACCGGATTCCAGGGCCTGGATGCCGGATTCGAGCGTCTCGATGAGCGAATCCGTGGAGCGCAGCCGGCCCTGGCGCATCAGGTCGAAGATGTCCTCCATGCGGTGGGCGGCCTGGCTGAACCGGGGGAAGCCCAGCATCCCCGCCATGCCCTTGAGGGTGTGGGTGGCTCGGAAGAGGGCGTTCACGGAAGCCTGGATGACGTGCGCTGGCTGGGGCACTTTCAGCGTCGCCAGCGTCTGCCGGGCCTGCCCGAACAGGTCCTCGCATTCGGCCCAGACATCGTCGAAGGATGGGTCCAAGAGAACTCCCAATGACACGGCATCGGCAGGCGGGGGAGGAGTCTGGAGTCTGGAGGTACGGATCCCTGAGGCGGCCTTTGGCCGCTATCTTATTTTTCCTTTGGGCCCGAACATCCACAAAGTCGGTCGGCCTCCAACCCAAAAAAATGGCGCGGCGCGGTGCGCCGCAGCAGGAAGCTGTACCTCCACCCTCCAGCCTCCACCCTCCAGCCTCCACCCTCCAGCCTGTCTTACACTAGGCCCCATGCGCACCCTCGCCGTCCTGCCATCCCGCTTCCAGGCCTCCCGCTTCCCCGGCAAGCCCCTGGCCCTCATTGCCGGCAAGCCCATGATCCAGTGGGTCTTCGAGGCGGCTCAGCGGGCGGGGGGCGTGGACCGGGTGGTGGTGGCCACGGACGATGACCGCATTGCCGGCACCGTGCGGGGTTTCGGGGGCGAGGCCGTCATGACGGACCCTGCCCTGTCCTCCGGCACGGATCGCACGGCGGCGGCCCTGGCGGCCCTCGGCGAGTCTTTCGATTGCGTGCTGAACATCCAGGGCGACGAGCCCGCGATGCACCCGGAGACTGTCACCGCCGTGGTGGCCCTCATGCGGGACCAGCCGGACCTGCCCATGGGCACGGCCGCCTGCCCCTTCGCCCATGCGGACGAGCTGTTCAATCCCAACGCCGTAAAGGTGGTGGTGGACGACCACAAGCGGGCCCTCTATTTCAGCCGCAGCCCCATCCCGTACCTGCGGAACAGCGCCATCTTCGAACCGGACTTCCGGCCCTGGATGCAACCGGAGCAGCTGGCCCATTTCAAGCGCCACCTGGGGCTCTATGCCTACCGCCCTGACACCCTCAAAGCTTTCACCCAACTGGCACCCCATCCCCTTGAGCAGCTGGAAATGCTCGAACAGCTCCGGGCCCTGGCGGCGGGCATCCCCATCGGCGTGGCGGACACGCCCTTCCTGAGCCTGGGCGTGGATGTGCCCGCGGACGTGGCCGCGGCGGAGGCCCTGCTGCGGGAGCGGGGACTGGCGCGCTAAGAGCGCGGTAGACTCGACCTGCGGCCAGAAGCCCGTTCCTTGCCAGGAGAATTCTGTGAGCCACCACAAAGTCGTCGTGATTGGTACAGGCCCCGCGGGCTACACCGCTGCGTTGTATGCCTCCCGCGCCAACCTAGCCCCCCTGGTCTTCGAAGGCGTCCAGCCGGGCGGCCAGCTCACAATCACCACGGAAGTGGAGAATTTCCCCGGCTTCCGCCAGGGCATCGCCGGGCCCGCCCTCATGGACGAGATGCGCGAGCAGGTCCTGCGCTTCGGCACCACCATCAAGTCCGAGACCGTCCTCAAGGCCGACCTCCAGAGCCGCCCTTTCAAGATCACCACGGACAAGGGTGAGTACACCGCCGACTCGGTGATCATCGCCACGGGCGCCTCGGCCAAGTGGCTGGGCATCAGCAAGGACGAGCAGCTCTCCCGCTCCGGCGGCGGCGTGAGCGCCTGCGCCACCTGCGACGGCTTCTTCTTCCGCGGCAAGGAGATCGCCGTGGTGGGCGGCGGGGACACGGCTCTCGAGGAAGCTACCTTCCTCACGAAGTTTGCCACCAAAGTCCACCTCATCCACCGCCGCGACAAGCTCCGCGCCTCCAAGGCCATGCAGGAGCGCGCCTTCAAGAACGAGAAGATCCAGCCTCTCTGGAACAAGGCCGTGCTGGATGTGCTCACCGCCACCCACGAAACGCCCATGGGCGAGAAGGTGGAGAAGATCCGTGCCCTGAAGTTGAAGGACACCGTGGACGGCAGCGAGTCCGAACTGCCCGTGGAGGGCCTCTTCGTGGCTATCGGCCACCAGCCCAACACCGGGCTCTTCGCGGGCCAATTGCCCATGGACGAGACCGGCTACCTCGATGTGGAGAAGGGTTCCAGCCGCACCTCGATTCCGGGGGTCTTCGCCTGCGGCGATGTGCAGGACCATGTCTACCGGCAGGCCATCACGGCCGCGGGAAGCGGCTGCATGGCCGCCATCGATGCCGAGCGCTGGCTGGCGGAACAAGGTCTTGCCGAATGATGAGCGCCTGGTGAATGAGCAGCACCTCGAACCCCTGAAGCGGCATCCAGAGGGTCGTGCCCTCCGGGCAGAAGTGGACCTGGGCCGCATTGCGCGCAACCTGGATCGCATCCGCGCGGCCTCCGGGGGCCGAGGAATCTGGGGCGTGGTGAAAGCCAACGCCTACGGCCACGGGGCCGTGCCCGTGAGCCAGGCCCTGGAGGAGGCGGGGGTCCAAGGCTTGGCCGTGTCCAGCCTGGAGGAGGGTCTGGAACTTCGCCGGGGCGGGATCGAGTGCCCGATCCTCGTGCTGGGGGGCCTGCGGCCCGAGGCTCTGCCCGCCGCCAGCGCCGAAAACCTCACCATCGCCGTGGTGGGGCCGGAGCACCTCGACGACTACGCCCGGACCCTGCCGGGGCATCCCGTCCGGCTCCACTTGAAGCTGGACACGGGCATGGGGCGGTTCGGCCTGCTGCCCTCGGAACTGGGGGAACACCTCCCGCAGCTCCAGCGCCTGTCCCCCTGGATCGAAGGTGCCATGGGGCACTTCGCCACGGCGGACGACCCGGATCCGGGCTTTGCCCAGCGCCAGCGGCGCGTCTTCGACGCCTGCCTCGCACAGCTGGCGGATGGGGGCATCCACCCGGAGCAGCGCCACCATGGGAACAGCGATGCCTGCCTGCGCGGCCTGCTGGACCAGGACACCCATGTGCGCCCGGGCCTGGCCCTGTATGGCCTGGCCATGGTGGCCGAAGGCCGCGCCCTCGGATTGGAGCCGGCCCTGGAGCTGGTGGCCGAGGTGGCCCGGGTGAAGGCCATGCCCGCGGGCACCACCGTGGGCTATGGCCGCACCTTCGTGGCGCCCCATCCCCTCCAGATCGCCACCCTGGCCTGCGGCTATGCGGACGGCTACCGCCGCGACCTCGGCAACCGGGCCGTGGTCGGGTTCCAGGGCCGGACCTACCCCGTGGTGGGCCGCATCTCCATGGACTACCTCACCGTGGCCCTGCCCCTGGATGTCCCCGTCGCGCCGGGGGATCCCATGACCCTCTACAGCGGAGATCCCTCCGCGGCTCACAGTCTCGAGCGCCTGGCCCAGATCCTCGGCACCATCCCCTACGAGCTGACCTGCGCGCTGCACCGCCGGATCACCCGCCGCTTCTTGCCGTGACGGCCTGCTTCAGCGGCGGAAGCTGAAGAGATCCCCCAGGCCACGCAGGGTCAGGGTCAGATCGATGCGATCCTCCCGCCCCCCGGACACGAGGTTCGTGTTCAGGGCCACATGGGTGTACTTCAGCACGTAGGCCACACAGGGCTCCACATAGGCCAGGGCCACCTGGCTGGAAGCGAATCCCTTCTGGTTGAAGTCGTAGTTGGCGCTGAACTCCAGGCGGAGGCGGTCATCCCAGATGCGCTGGACACCCCCCACCTGCAGTCCCTTCTGGCGGATCAGGAAGCGGTTGATGCCGGTGGAGAAGTAGGCCAGGTTGAAGCGGCTGCCGTTCTTGGCCTTCACGTCCATGCTCAGGGCGTTGTCGGAGCCGCCGGCGCCCAGGTCCGAGGAACGGCGGAGGCTGATGCGCAGCCGCTCGTCGGGCTCCACATCCAGGTCCGTGTCCACGCTCGACCAGCCCTTCTTGTAGCGCCCGTCGCTGAGGATGATGGGGGAGGCGTGGTAGCGGGTGGCGATGCGCAGGCGGGCCAGATCCGCGAACCCGGAGCCGGAACCGGGGCGTCCGAGCGCATGCTGCTTGAGCCCCAGCTCGAAGCTCCGCTCGCCTGAGGCGCTTTCGTTGACGCCCGGGAAGGAGTCCACCGTGTCGAAGCGCGGCAGCGCGCCCGCTTCGCCGTACAGGCTGGTCTGCGTCCAGCCGAAATAGGGCTCGGCGACGTGCTTGAGCTCGCCCTTGTAGCCGAGGATCGAGACGTCCTTGAAGGTCCGCCCCACCTGGGGGCCGGACAGCCGCAGGTGCCCCGAGGCCAGGAACCGGGTGGCCGCGGCGCCGTCCACCTGGAAGGGGCTGGTGGCAGGGTTCACGGCGGTATCCGTGGTGCCACCCTCGGGATCGAATACCGGGGAACTCAGGCTGGAGCTGTAGTGCGTCGCCCGGCCCATGGCCTCGAAGTCGGCCCGGAAGGGCCCCCACTGCCCGAGGCGCCCATGGATGCGGGTGTTCGCGTCCTGCCGGTCCCAGGCGTAGGTGCGATCGGGAGCTGCGGTGCTGCCTTCGATGCGGTAGGCGAAGCGGCCCAGCCGGACGCCGCCATCGAGATACAGCGGGCCCAACACCGGCACAGGAAAGAAGCGGAACTCCCCCTGGGGCATCGTCTGCCGCCGCAGGGAAGCGGGGAAGTCCGGGCTGTAGAAGGGGTCTCCCTGGTCCTTGGTGTAGAAGAAGCTGCGCTGCTCGGCTGCTGAAAGGTTGAGGTTCCCGAAGGTGAAGGTGCGGCCCAGGTAGAGCGCGGAATCGAAGCTGGTGGAACCCAGATAGCCAATGCCCTTCCCGAAATCGGCGTCCACCAGGTTGTCCGAGGCCTGGTTCACGTCTGCGGTGAGCTGCCAGCCATCCTCGCGCTGCCAGACCTCCTTGAGCGAATAGCGGTAGCGGCGGGTGTCGAGACTCTCCTGGTGGATGGTCTGGCCGGAGAAGCTGCCCTGATGGGTCAGGTCCGGCCGCCAGCGCACTTCGCCGCCCCAGAGTACGCCTTCCTTGGTGTAGTACTCCGGCGACAGCGTGGCATCAGCTGAGTCGCCCAGGACCTGGTAGTAGGAAAGCCCCAGGGTGGTGCCAAAGGAACTGGACATCCCGAGTTTCGGGGGGAGCAGGCCGGAGGTCCGCTCCGACTGGGCAGGGTAGAGCGCGTAGGGCACGTAGTAGATCGGGACCGCCCCCAGCAGGATCCGCGCGTTCCACATGCTCGCGAAGCCGTCGAGATCCACCTTCAGGGAGGAGAGCCGGGCCTTCCAGCCGGGCCGCTCCTCCGGGCAGGGGCTCAGTTCTACGGCATCGAAGGCCCAGGTGCGCAGCGTAGTGAAAGCGACGTGGCTGGAGCGCAGGGTCCAGCTCGGAGGCAGGTCCATCTGGAGCGCCCAGGCCTCACCGGACCGGCGCTCCCAGTCCATCTGCAGACGCTCTCCGCGGAGCCGGAGGCCCGGGCCTTCCAGGCGGATATGTCCGTCCGCCACCAGGCGCCCTTCCGCGATGTGGTATTCAATGCGGTCCGCCAGGAGCAGCAGGCCCTCTGACTGGATGGCACCCTGCTCCAGGATCCAGACGTCGCCCTGCTCGCGAACGCGATCCCCGCGCCAATCGAAAGGCACCCGGGAAAGCCCCGGCCCCCGTTCCACCCGGAAGGGGCGGAGGGGCAGCAGTTCTGCAGGGGTGGGGGCCTCAAGGGGGACAGGCCGTGGGATGTCAGGCAGGCCCTGGGCTGCCAGCAAAGCAGGCAGGGCACCCAATAGCAGGCCTCGGGTCCTCCCGGGGATGGCCATCTGGAGATCAGTGATGATGCGGCAGCAGCCGCGCGCTGACGAGGAAGATCCCGACTCCGCTCAGGAGCGCCACCGTGCTGCGCAGACCGGACACCTTCTGCACTTCCGGCAGCAGGTCCGAGCTGGCCACGTAGAGCGCCAGACCCGCGGTGAGCCCCAGGATCGGGCCCGTCGGCAGGTTCAGCAGGGACTGCCCGGCCGATCCCACCAGGGCGGCCAGAGCCAGAGTCGCGGCGGCCATGAGCGCACCGCGGTTCCCAAAGCCGCGCACCAGGAAGATCGAAGCGATGGTGCCACCCTCGGGGATGCGGTGGAACAGGATGCCCAGCACCACCAGGGGGCCCAGGTTGCTGTGGGTAGCCAGGGCCGCGGCGATGGCCACGCCGTCCATGAGGCTGTGCAGGGAGAGGCCCACCAGGGCGAGCACCCCGCTGAGGGGGGTTCCGTCCTTGTGGGTCTCTTCGCCGTAGTGGAAGTGGAGCGTGATGCCGTGCTCCATGACGTGGACCAGGAGGTACCCCGCGAGGACCCACATGGCGTTGCCCTCGCCCCCCTTGGCCTCCATGCATTCAGGAATGATGCGAACCACGGTGACGGAAAGCAGGTAGCCCGCCGCCACACCCGAGAGCAGGCGCATGAACTGCGCCCGCCCCTGGAGGAACCGCACCACGCCCCAACCGCCCAGAAGGGTGGCCAGGGACGCGAGAGGGGCCAGCCAGTAGATCGACATGGGAGGCTACTCGGCTTTGGGTTTCTTGGCGCGCGGGGTCTTGGGCTTGGGGGCGGGTTTGGGCACAGCTTTGGCAACAGCCTCTGTCTTGGCGGCGGCCTTCGCCTTGGCCTTCGGTGCAGCCTTCTTCTTGGCCGGAGCTTCCGCCACGGGTTCAGGGGCTGCGGGTGCCTCAGGCGCTGGGGTCGCGGCAGGTTCCGGCACGGAGGCCACCTTCGCCCTGGGCGTACGCTTGGGCTTGCCGGGAGCCGCCACAGGTGGAACGGACGGCGCGGCCGCGCCGATCCTCGGCCGCGGGCTGGGGGTCAGGAGGCTGGCCACCAGGTCCGCCGTGGCCTTGGGGGGTTCAGGCTGGGCCTCGTGCTGGAGCTTGGGTCGTGCCGCGGGTTCGGCGGACTCGTCAGAGGACGTGACCGTGGCCTCGCCATTCCGCTCGGCACCGCCCTTGCGGCGACGGCGGCGGCGCTTGCGTTTGGCACCTTCGCCCTTGGCCTCTTCGCCGCCGGCCTCGGAGCCTTCCTCGTCTTCCTCGTCCTCGGGCTTGGCGCTCTCGAAGAGGGCGCGCAGGCGCTCCCGCTCATCCAGGGCAGCGCGCTGGAGGTCCCGCCGGTCGTACTTGAAAGCTTCCTTCTTCGGTTCCTTGGGGCCCTCGCCGTGGACGCCCAGGGCCTTGTCGAAGGAGATGGGGCTGTCCCCGCCCAGGACCACGGTCTCGTCCTCGGGGGCGCCCTTCTCGCGAGGGGGCTTGGGTGCGGGCTTCTCCACCGGCGCCTCCTCGGCCCGCTCGATCTCGGCGGACATCTCACCGTAGGACATGGACCAGTCGGCCTGGATGATCACCTTCGCGTCGCTCTGCTCCTCCATCAGGGAGAGGTCGCGGCGCTTCTGGTTCAGCAGGGCCGTGGCGATGGCGGGGGCCAGCTTCACGCGGACCTCGCCGATGCCGCCCTTGGCCAGGATGCCCTGGAGGCGCCGCACCACGGACAGCACGAGGGCCTCCATGGTCTTCACCTTGCCGGTGCCCGCGCAGGTGGGGCAGGGCTCGTGGTTCACGTGCTGCAGGCTGGGTCGGATCCGCTGGCGGGTCATGACGAGCACGCCGAAGCGGTTGATCTTCCCCACCTCCATGCGGGCCTTGTCAGCCTTGAGGCAGTCCACCAGGCGGTCCTGCACCGAGCGGATGTGGGACTCGCGCTTCATGTCGATGAAGTCGATGGCGATGAGGCCGGCCAGGTCGCGCAGGCGAAGCTGGCGAGCCACCTCCTCGGCGGCCTCCATGTTCGTCTTGAAGGCCATGTCCTCCACGCCATCGCCGGAGGTCTTGCCACTGTTCACATCGATGGCCACCAGGGCCTCGGTCTGATCCAAAGCCAAGGCGCCGCCGCTGGGCAGGGGCACCTTGCGGCCGTAGATACGGTCGATCTGCTCTTCCAGCTGAAAGCGGGAGAAGAGGGGCTTCTTGCCGGTGTAGTGCTTCAGCACATCGAGGTGCTGGGGCATGGTGCGCTTGAAGAAGGACTGGGCGGCATGGAACGTGTCCAGGTCGTCGATCTGGACTTCTTCCACATCGGCGCTGAAGGTGTCGCGCAGGGTGCGGGTGACGACGTCATCCTCCTGCCAGACCAGGCCGGGCCCTTGGCGGTGCTTGTAGCGGTTCAGCACCTCCTTGTAAGTATCGAGCAGGTACTCCAGATCGCGTTCGAAGTCCTCCTTGGTGACACCCAGACTGGCGGTGCGGACGATCACGCCGATGTCCTCGGGAATGTCCAGGGTGTCGATGAGCTGCTTGAAGTGCCGGCGCTCCTCAGTGCCCTCGATCTTGCGGCTGATGCCGTTCACGGGGTTGCCGGGGGTGATGACCAGGTACCGGCCCGCCAGGCTGATCTGGCCAGTCATCATGGCGCCCTTGGAGCCCAGTTCCTCCCGCACGGCCTGGACGAGGATCTCCTGGTCCCGCGAGAGCACATCCTGGATGCGCCCGCGACGGCCCTCGCCCCCCATGTCCCGGGGCAGCTCACCGAGGGGCAGGAAGCCGTTCTTCTGGCCGCCGAAATGCACAAAGGCCGCCTGGAGGCTGGTATCCGCCCGCACGACCCTGGCTTTGTAGAGGTTACCTTTGATTTTCTCGTTGTGGAGGAACTCGACGTCGTAATCGAACAGCACACCGTCGATCAAGGTGGCCACGCGGATCTCTTCGGGATCGGTGGCATTGATCATCATGATTTTCTTGGGGTTCAAGGAATCTCCTGTGGGTTCCCAGGCTGCGGCTGGCGCAGGGCGTGCGCGGCGGCCTTGCTGGGGTATGGATCTGGATGGGAGGTCGGGAAACCGAAGGGGGCCCTGCCCTGGCTTCGGCCACCCGGGATGGAAAAAAGGGATGGTCGCGATCCCCGGGGGCAAAGGGCGATGCCTCGATCTGCCCGCAGGATCTTCAATCATTAAACCCACTTATTTTCGGGGGGGCAAGCAAAGAGCGCCAGAAGACTCCGATGACAGGATCGGGCGAAGTTACACGGATGTCACAACCAGACCCAGGGACGTTCACTCCCGGTAACCACGCTTAAAAGCATCTGAGGGAGACACCCATGAAAATCCGATTCCTGGCCCAGACCATCCTGGCTGGCCTGCTCGTGGCCGGAGCCGCCCAGGCCCAGACCGTGACCGTCATGGGCTCCACAGCCCTGGGTCCGATCGTCAAGAAGGCGGCCGAGGACTACATGAAAGCTCATCCTGGCGTGCAGGTCGCGGTGAGCGGTGGCGGGTCCATGACCGGCCTGAACCAGGTGACCAGCGGTGGCTGCCACATCGGCATCTCCGATGTCTATGCCACTCCGGACCAGGACAAAGCCGGAATCAAGAATTACAACATCGTGGTCCAGCCCTTCACCCTCATCGCCCACCCCGGCGTCGGCGTGAAGAGCCTCACCGCCCAGCAGGCCGAGCAGATCTTCACCGGGAAGGTCGGCAACTGGCAGGAAGTCGGCGGCAAGAACCAGAAGATCGTCCGTGTGATCCGCCCCGAGTCCTCTGGCACCCGCGCGGTCCAGAAGAAGGAGATCCTGCACGACCAGGAGTTCAGCAAGGACGTGCTGATCCAGGATTCCACCGGCGCCGTGGTCACTGCCGTGGCCACCACTCCCGGCGCCGTCTCCTTCGTGGAACTGGAACACCTCGAGAAGAACAAGGCCCGCGTCGCCGGCATCGCCTACAACGGCGTGGCCTGCTCCAACGAGGCCGTGAAGTCCGGCAAGTACCCCGTGTTCTCCTTCGGCCACGCCTACACCAACCCCGCCAAGCTGGGTGATCCCAAGGTGAAGCAGGCCGTCGAGAGTTTCCTGACCTACATCCTGAGCCACGAGTTCCAGCAGAACGTGCTCAAGGCCGGCTACCTGCCCGTGGACTACGTCAAGTCCCTCAAAACCAAGCTGTAATGCCAGTCGGATCCACCCTTGCCCACCCGGCGGCCCGACCGCCGGGTGGTTCGCGGAAAGCCGATCCCATGCCAGACGCGCTGGAAACCTCCCTCACCGCCGTCCCGGCCAACGGGGTCGGCGGTTCTGTGCAAGCCAGGCCCGCAGTTCCCCCCGCCGCGGCGGAGTCACCGGCCTTCCAGCACAGTCGCCTACATCGGATGGCGGATCGCTGGGCCCACCTGGCCTTCCTGGCTTGCAGCCTCCTCGTGGTCGGCCTCATCGGCGGCATCCTCTTCTTCCTGTCCTCCCGGGGCCTGGCAGCCTTCTGGCCCGCGGCAGGCAACACCGGCAGGGCGCTTGGCCTTTCCGAGGTCTTCCTGTCCGCCGACTGGGCACCCTCTTCAGACCGCTTCGGCATCCTGCCCTTCATCGCCGGCTCGCTCGGCGTGACAGGCCTGGCCCTCCTCATCGCAGCTCCCACAGGCACCCTCACCGGGGTGTTCATCGCCAAGATGGCTCCGCCCTGGATGCGAAATCTCATGCGCCAGGTGATGGACCTGCTGGTGGGCATCCCCTCGGTGGTCTACGGCATCTTCGGGCTCACCGTGGTGCTGCCCCTCGTGAGCCGCACGTGGCTCGCGGACGCCCCGGCCTCGGGCTTCGCCGTATCCGCCGTGATCCTGGCCGTCATGATCGTGCCAACCATCGTCAGCCTGTCTACGGACGCCTTCGAATCCCTTCCACAGAGTCTCGATGAGGGGGCCCAGGCCCTGGGGTCCAGCCGTTGGCAGGCCATCTGGCACGTCCTCATCCCCGCCGCCCGCCCCCGCCTGCTCACCGCTGCAGTGCTGGGCCTGGGCCGGGCCATCGGCGAGGCCATGGCCGTGCAGATGGTCATCGGCAACAACCCCCAGTGGATCGCCCTGATGCGCGAATCCACGGACCGGGCCCCCTTCCTGCGCGCCCTGTTCACACCGGCGGCGACCCTCACCACCGAGCTGGTCCAGGAGCTTCCGAACACGGCGGCCGGCTCGACCTGGAACAACATCCTGTTCGCCATGGGCCTGCTGCTCTACCTGCTGACCATGGTCTTGATCCTGGCCACCCGCCGGTTGGGCCGCGGGAAAGAGGCGTGATGGTAGCCACTCCAGTCTTCCGCCGCTCCCGGTCCTCGAAGCTCGTGGACCGCCTGATGCGCGGCATCTTGTGGGGCATCGCGATCCTGTTCGTGGTTGTCCTGATCCTCTTCGTGGGCGCCATCCTCAAGCAAGGCTGGCCGGTCCTGAACCTAGGCTTCCTCGCGAAGATGCCCGAGACCCTGGACGCTGGCGGGGGCATCAAGCCCCAGATCTTCAATTCCATCTACCTGGTAGTCCTGTCCCTGGGGCTCTCCCTCCCCGTGGGCCTGGGCGCGGGCGTCTATATGGCCGAATACGCTGGCAAGGGCCGGGCACTGAACTTCCTACGGCTCTGCATCGAGACCCTGGCGGCCACGCCCTCCATCGTGCTGGCCCTTTTCGGCATGATCGTGTTTGTGCAGGCCATGGGCTGGAGCTTCTCCATCCGCTCCGGCGCACTCACGCTGGCCCTGCTGAACATCCCTGTGATCACCCGCGTCACCGAGGTGAGCCTGCTGGCCGTCCCCCGGGAACTGAAGGAGGCCAGCTATGGGCTGGGCGCCACCCGGCTCCAGACCATCCTGAAGGTGGCCCTGCCCTACGCCGCCACGGGCATCCTGACGGGCCTGGTGCTCACCGCGGGCCGGGCCTTCGGCGAAAGCGCCATCCTGGTCTTCACCGCCGGCACCAATGCCAGCACTCGGTTTCCGGACTTCCGGCTGACGGTGCCCGGCGAGACCCTCTCCGTGCATCTCTGGTATGTCACCTCGGACGGCACGCTGCCCGATGCCCGGGAGATCGCGGCCGGCACCGCCGCCGTGATGATCCTGGTCCTGCTTTCCCTGAACCTGCTGGTCCGCCTGGTGGACCGCGCCATCCGACGACGGACCCGCTGATGCTGATTCCGACTGTCCCCGAAACCAAGCCCATCAAGCTGTCCGTCCGCAATATGGCCTTCAGCTATGGCGAGAAGAAGGTTCTGGACGGCCTTTCCATGGACATCCACGCCGAGCGCGTGACCGCCATCATCGGTCCCAGCGGCTGCGGCAAAAGCACCTTCCTCAAGTGCTTCAACCGCATCCATGAGGTCTCCAGCGCCGTGAACGTCAGCGGCGACATGCTGATGGACGGAGTGGACATCTACCGCGGCGGCATTGATGAAGTGGACCTCCGCCGGCGGGTGGGCATGGTGTTCCAGAAGCCCAACCCCTTCCCCAAATCCATCTACGAAAACGTGGCCTTCGGCCCTCGGCTCTTCGGGGTCTCGGATCGGGCCACTCTGGATGGCCTCGTGGAGGACACACTCCGCAAAGCCGCCCTCTGGGACGAAGTGAAGGACCGCCTGAAGGAAAGCGCGACCGGCATGAGCGGCGGCCAGCAGCAGCGGCTTTGCATCGCCCGGGCCCTGGCGGTGAACCCCGAGGTGCTGCTCATGGATGAGCCCTGTTCGGCCCTGGATCCCATCGCCACCGCCAAGATCGAGGACCTCATCACCGAGCTGAAGGAGAACCTCACCATCGTCATCGTCACCCACAATATGCAGCAGGCGGCCCGCGTGAGCGACTACACGGCCTTCTTCTGGCTGGGCAAACTGGTGGAGATGGACTTGACGGAACGCATCTTCACCACACCAAGGGTGCAAATGACGGAAGACTACATCACGGGGAGGTTCGGCTGATGCGCCAGTTCGACGTGGAACTGAAGGAACTCCGGGAAGGCATCATGGCCATGGCCGGGGTGGCGGAGGACATGATCGAGCTCACCATCCAGGCCATGGCGGAGCCCTCCCCGGCCAAGGCCGAGCAGGTGAACCATCTGGACCGCAAAATGGACGAGTGGGAGCTGAGGCTCGATCAGCAGTGCATCGACCTGCTCGCGCTCCGGAGCCCCGCGGCCTCGGACCTGCGCCGCATCGCCTCCAGCCTCAAGATCATTCCCGAGCTCGAGCGCATCGGCGATCACTGCTGCAACATCGCCCGCCGTGTGCCCATGGTCCACCCGCCCGTCCTGGCCGGGAACGACCTGGAGCAGCTGGGCGCGGAAACCCGGAGCATGGTCCGCCGGGCGGTGGACGCCTTCGTGGGCAACGATGCCGCCTTGGCCCAAGCCGTGATCCTGAGCGATGATGGCGTGGATGCCCTCTACGGGAAGATCTACCGCGACCTGCTGCGCATCATGCTGGCAGATCCCCTCTGCATCGAGCGGGCGAGCCACCTGATCCTCGTCATCAAGAACTGGGAGCGCATCGCGGATGAAGCCACCAACATCGCCGAGGAAGTCCTCTTCATCCTCGAGGGCCACAACGCCAAACACCCCTACCTCCGCGGCGATTCCGTAGAATAAGGGTGAAGGATCCCATGCCCCACCTCCTCCTCCTGGAAGACGACACCGAGATCCGTCTGGGTCTCGAACAGCATCTGCGCCGGGAGGGCTTCAGCCTGACCAGCGTGGGCACCGGCCGCGAGGCCCTCCAGGCCCTCGGTACCGCCGGACCCCGGCTCGATGCGGCCCTCCTGGACCTGAGCCTGCCCGACATGGACGGCCTCGACGTGCTTCGCGCCATCCGGACCCACGCCTCGCACCGTGGCCTTCCTGTGCTGCTGGTGACGGCCCGGAGCGAGGAGATCGACCGGGTGCTGGGCCTGGAACTGGGCGCCGACGACTACATCTCCAAGCCCTTCTCCACCCGGGAGCTGGCGGCCCGCCTGCGGGCGATCCTGCGCCGGTCCATCCCCGTGGAGGCCGCCGAGCGCCCCCCCCAGCTGGCCTTCGGGCCCATCACTGTGGATCTCGACATGCACACCGCCCGGGTCGATGGCCAGGTCGTGGACCTCACCCGCCGTGAGTTCGAGCTGCTGACCTACTTCCTGGCCAATCCCCGGCGGGTGCTCACGCGGGAGAAGATCCTCCAGCAGGTCTGGGGCCTCGAGTACCTGGGTGAAAGCCGCACCATCGACGCCCATGTGCGCCGGGTCCGGGCCAAGCTCGGCCCGGTCGCGGCGGAGCAGATTGAGACGGTCGTGGGCGTCGGCTACAGACTGGGCGGACCCAGCGAGGCCTGATCACTCCCAGCCGGTTGAGGCGGCAGCATCACCTTGAAGGTCGCTCCCTCACCGGGCCGGCTCTCCACCGTGACTTCCCCACCCATCAGGCGGCAGAGGTGCTTCACGATGGCCAGCCCCAGGCCCGTTCCCGGCTTCGCCTTGGCCACCTGGGACCGGTAAAAGCGTTCGAAGATCCGCCCCTGTTCCGCCTCGGGGACACCGGGTCCCTGATCGGCCACCTCCCACAGCTGGCCCAGGGCCGAGAGGTGGACACCGAGGCGCACACGGCCTCCAGGCGGGCTGAACTTGATGGCGTTGGAGAGCAGGTTCTCCAGCACCTGGCTCAGACGTAGAGGGTCCACCAGCAGCGTGGCCCCCTCCGGCGCGTCCAGGTCCACATCCAGCCGGACGGAGGCTTCCGCGAGCCGGGCCTGCTGATCCTTCACCACCGAGGCGACGAAGGCGGCGAGGTCGAGGCGCGACGGCTCGAGGCGCAGGGCCCCGCTCTCGATGCGGCTCAGTTCGGAGAGGTCGCCCAACAGCATCGCCAGCCGGTCCACGGAGCGGAGGATGGACTGCGCCCCGGCCTGCGCCAGGTCGGGGAGCGCCTCCTCCTGGAGGTTCTCCGCGGCGATCCGGATGGCCGTCACCGGCGTCTTCAGCTCATGGCTGACGTTGGAGATGAACTTCTGCCGCGTTGTTTCCAGAGCCTCCTGGCTCGTGACGTCGTCGAGGGTCAGGAGCACGCCGGCGATGCTGCCCAGCGGCGCGAAGGGGATGGCCCGCACCCGGAGCATCCGTCCTGCCCGCGCCAGCCGCCACTCCGAAGGGGCGCCCCGGTAGGCCTTCTGCACGGCTGCCGGGCTGTCGGGATCACGGAACACCTCGCCCACGGTCATCCCCTTGCCCAGGGGTGCCCCCAGGCCCAGATGGCGCTGGGCCGCGGGATTGAACTGCTCGAGCCCCCCGGTGGGACCGAAGAGCAGGACGCCCTCCTCCAGCCGGGCCATGATGCTGGGGAGCAGGCGATCATCCCGGGCGGCCCGCTCCCGGAGATCCAGGTTCTCCTGCTCCATGGCCGACCAGGCCCGGGGCAGGTCCTCGATGGCGCTGGGGCGGGAGCCGCCCAGCAGGCGGCCCAGGGGTTCCGCCACCAGACGCACCTGCCACCGGGCCATGAGGATGACCACCAGGGCCACAGCGGCGACGAGGCCCAGGACCCAGGGCGCCGAAATCCCCTTCTGGACACTCATGCCGAGCCCCAGACCCAGGAACAGCACGGCCCCCAGACAGAGCAGGGCGCGCCCCAGAAAGACCCGCGCCCCGGGGCCGGCCTCGTGATGTGTGTCACGTCCCACCATGCTCTCAGACCATACACCGTCCGCGGCGCGCCACCCACGGCTTCGCGGCCAATTTACGCTGCGTTTACGCCTCGGGGGCCGGTACAGTGGTGGACGGATCTGTGGGAGTAATCATGTCCTTGAATGCCGTGATGCGCTGGCTCAAACCCCGGGAGATAGTTTTTTTCGATCTCCTGGAATCTGCCGCGAGCAATGTGTACCAGGCGGCCCAGCTCTTTGACCGGGAGATCCGTAGCGGCGATCCCGCCCGGTTCGCGGAGCTGCGCCGGCAGATGAAGGATCTGGAGCACTCCGGCGACGACATTACCCACGAGATCATCGACCGCCTGAACCACACCTTCGTCACGCCCATCGACCGCGAAGACATCCTGACCCTCACCCACGCCATCGATGATGTGATCGACCGCATCCATTCCGTCTGCGAGCGCCTGATCCTCTACCGCATCGGCCCGGTGATGCCCGCGGTCACGGAGATCAGCTCAATCATCGTGGAAGGTGCCGGTGAGATCCTCCACCTCACCCGGTCCCTGCGCAACATGTCCAACCAGAAGGAGATCGGGGACCGCATCCGGCGCGTCCACGCCCTGGAGAACAAGGCCGATTCCATCTACCATGCGGGTCTGGCCCAGCTCTTCGAAAATCCAAAGGATCCCATCGAGCTGGTGAAGTGGAAGGAAATGCTGGAGAAGATCGAGGACGCCACCGACCGGATCGAGCTCGTGGCCAAGGTCATCGGCTCCACCGTCATGAAGAACGCCTGAGGCCTCGATGATCGAAGCGTTCCTCATCCCGTCTCTGGCGGTCCTGATCCTCCTGTCCTGGGGTATCGACTACATCAACGGGTTCCACGACACAGCCAATTCCATCGCCACTGTGGTGAGCACAGGCGTGCTGCCCGCCAAGTACGCCCTGATCATGTCCGCGACCCTCAACTTCGCAGGGGCCCTGGCTGGCACCTCCGTGGCCACCACCATCGCCAAGGGCATCGCCGACAGCCAGCATGTGGTCCCGGCGGTCATCGCGGCGGCCCTCATGGCGGCCATCACGTGGGATCTGCTCACCTGGTGGTTCGGCATTCCCTCCAGCACCAGCCACACCCTGCTGGGCAGCCTGGCCGGGGCCGTGGTGGCCCACGCGGGCTTCGGGGCCCTCCACACCAAGAAGCTCGAGGAGATCGGCGCCTTCATCATCATCTCGCCGGCGATGGGCTTCATCGTGGGCATGCTGCTCATCCTGATCATCCTGTGGATCGTGCGCCATTTCTCCGGGCACAAGGTGAATGTGGTCTTCCGCAAGGCGCAGCTGGTGAGCGCCGCGGCCATGTCATTCACCCACGGCCAGAACGACGCCCAGAAGGCCATGGGCATCATCTGTCTCGCTCTCATCGCCTACAAGTTCCACCTCCCCATGGATGCCAAGGCGAAAGTGATCATCCCCCTCTGGGTGAAGATCGGCAGCGCCAGCTTCATGGCCCTGGGCACCGCCTCCGGCGGCTGGAAGATCATCAAGACCATGGGTTCGAAGATCGTGAAGCTGCGCCCCATCCACGGCTTCGCCGCCGAAACCGCGGCCGCGGCGGTGCTCTTCACCACCGCCCACTTCGGCATCCCCGTCAGCACCACCCACAGCATCACGGGCGCCATCATGGGTGTCGGCACCTCCATGAACGCCAGCGCCGTGCGCTGGGGCGTGGCCGGCAACATCGTCGTCGCCTGGGTGCTCACCATCCCCATCAGCGCCCTCCTCGCTGCGGGCTTCCTCAAGCTGGTGTCCCCCTTCTTCTGACCGGGATGGACGTCGCAGAAATGTGACGCCGGGACAGTCAATCCGTTACGGCCCCCGGTCAATCTGGAAGGCCCGGTCCACAAGTTGCTCGTAACGATATTGAACCATCCTGTTTTCTAGAATTTACCGACACCTTCTCGAATCCGTCATGGCCGCCTCCGATCCTGGTTCCAACACCAGGGAGGTACGCCATGACCATCGAGACCCTCACCCCCCACCCCGAGGGCGCCCGCTACGCCGTCCGGCCGCTCTCCAGCGCCGACTTCGTCCACCTCAAGCGCCTTGAGGCCGAGATCTGGTCCGGGGACGGAGCCGGGGAGCTCTGCCCCCACTACCTGCGCCTCTGCACCGAGCTCTACGGCGACTGGTGCTTCCTGGCCATGGACGGCGACCGGCCCGTGGGCTACGTCCTCAACTTCGTGAAAGGGACCACGGTCTACTGCGCCACGCTGGCCGTGCATCCCGACTACCAGAAGGGCCGGGTGAACTACCTGCTCATCCGGGCCATGGTGGCCAAGCTGCTCCAGGAGAACGTGGATGAGTGCCGGTTCCTGGTGGAGCCCGGCAACAACGATGCCCGCAGCGTCCACCACGCCCTGGGCGCCCGGGTAGTGGCCGAGGTGCAGGACTACTACGCCCCCGGCGACACCCGCCTCTGGTCCGCGATCACCCGCGAGGATCTCGAGCGCGTCCGGGCCCGCTACACCCGCCTCAAGCTGGTCAGCTGATGAGCTGGGCTGGCGTCCTCTGGCCCACTTTCGCTCTGTTGCCCCGCCTGGCGGCCGGAACGGGGCCCCAGCCCAGCATGCACCGCTGGGCGAGGCGGCTCCTGCCGGCCCTGGGCGTGGAACTCGAAGTGGCCGGGCACCCCAGGAACGACATCCCTCTCTGGGTGGCCAATCACCTCAGTTGGGTGGATCCCGTCGCGCTCATGAGCCTCCGCCCCATGGGCACCATCGCCAAAGGCGAGGTCACGGGCTATCCCCTCCTCGGGCGCTGGGCGCGGAAATCCGGCATCCACTTCGTGGACCGGAACGACGCCACCAGCCGCGCCGCAGCCCTGGCCCGCTTCGCCGCCTCGCTTCAAGGGGGCCGGGACATGCTGCTCTTCCCGGAAGGCACCACCACCCGGGGTGAGCGCCTGGCGCCCTTCTACGAGGGCGGTCTGCGAGCCGTATACGCACTGGGCCTGCCCGCCCAGCCCTTCCGCATCAGCAGCCCTGCTCCCCACTATCCCTGGACGGGCGATGAGACTCTGCTGCCCCACCTCCGCACCCTCTTCACCACCCGCACGCCTCTCACGGTGGTGGCAGAGGCCCCCCTGCACCCGGCCGGGTTCAGCGATCCCGACCAGTGGATCGCCGCCTTCCGCGCCGCCCTCGAACCCCGGAGCTCCGATGTCCGCTGATGTGCTCATGCATGGCCTCCGCACCGGCCTGACACCCTTCCTGGGTCTACCCCTTGCCCTCGACCCGCGCCCCACCACCGGGGTCGTCCTCGGCGTACCCTGCGACGCGGGCGTGATCAACCGCCCCGGCGCCCGCCTGGGCCCCTGGGCCATGCGGGCGGCCTCGATGGGCCTCGGGACGCATCCGATGCCCGACCGTCTGCGCGAAGGCTACCTGGCCCTGGGGCCTGCCGCCGCCCATGGGTGGCTGGACGGCGGCAACATCCCCACCTTGCCCTTTTCCCTCACCGAAGCCTTGGAGACGGTCCAGGCCACGGTGGCTGGATGGGCCATGAATGGCTGCCGCACCTTCCTGCTTGGCGGCGATCACGCGCTCACCCTCGGCGCCCTGCGGGCTTTGGCGCTTCAGCATGGGCCCCTGGGCCTGTTGCACCTGGACGCCCACCCGGACGCGGCCGACGGCGCCGCCTGGGGCACGCACATCCACCACGGCACCTGGGTCCGGCAGGCACTGGAAGAAGGTCTGCTGGATCCAGAGCGAGTCGTGCAGGCTGGCCTGCGGGCCCCGCGCTTCGACGATGGGGAATTGGCCTTCCTCCAGGCCGCAGGCGTGCGCCTGTGGACACCCGCGGACCTGCGGGATCCCCGCCTGGATTCCCGCCTGGCTGCGGATCTCGCCGCCGTGGGACGGGGCCCAGCCTATCTGAGCCTGGACCTGGATGCCCTGGACCCCGTCTTGGTACCGGCCGTCGCCGAACCCGTGCCCGGGGGCCTCAGCGTTGAAGAAACCCTGCGCCTCATCCGCGCCGCCCGCCGCTGGCCTGAGCCCTGGGTGGGCGCGGACCTCATGGAGCTGGCACCCACGCTGGAGGGCGCTGAGGCCAGTGCCCGGGTCGCCGTCCACCTCGCCCTCCACCTCCTCGCCTGAGGCTCCCATGAGCGCCCTTGACGCCTTCCGCAGCACTCATGGCGAGCCCGCCTGGGATGACATCATCACCGGCCACGATTTCGGTTTTCTGGACCCTGCCGAGATCCAGGCCTGGATTCCTGGCGAAGGCTCAGCGGCCACCCGCTTGAGAGCCCTGCGCGGCGAGGGACTCCGTACTTTCGAGGCCCACCTCTGGGCTGCCTGCGTCGAAGCCGTGGGCAAGACGCCCCGGCCCGGCAGCACCCGGTGGTCCGAGGCTCAGGACCGCTGGCGGGAAGCCCTGCTGCGTGAGGCCCTGGCCTTGGAAAGCACTGCCGTCCACCTGGCGGCCAAGGTCGAGCGTCTCTACGAACAGGTGGGTTGCCCCGACGACATGCTGGGGATGCTGCGGCCCTCCCAGCCCTGGTCTGGCACGCCGGCCACAGTGGATCCGCAGGCCGTGCAACTGTTCCTCGATCGGACTAGGCGCAACTCCTCCCATCGATCGGGGTCCAATTTCTAGGCTTGTGCCACCCTGGGGACTCGGCTTCCGGAGTCCCGATGCCCCTTTCCGACCCCAGGCTGGTTGAACTGCTGAGCGATGGTTCTCTGAGGCTGGAGTTCCTGCTGCGCTGGCTGCTGGAGGCCTCGCCGGTGGATACGGTGGATGGTGAGGCCCGCCGGACCACCCGGTTGCGGCGCCTCTATGCGGCTCTGGCCTTCCGCGGACTTACTGACCCGCTCTCTGAAGCCTGGAACCACGCCTCGGCCATCCGCCTGCTGGCAGAGACGGGCCTGCCGGACCGCACGACCCTGATGGGCGAAGGCCTCCTCCGGGTCGTGGACCGGATCATCCCCCGCCTGGATCCCGAGGGGGATCTCTACGCCCTGCTGGACCGGCTGAACCTGGAGGAGGCCGACGCGGCCTGGATTGAAGGCCTGCCCGCGGACCTGCGGACCCTCTGGGGGCCCCTGTTGGCTCCGCCCCAGGAGATCTGGGCCCACGCCGCCCACCTGCTGGCCCACCGGGCCGCCGCCGTGGGCCTGTCCCGCGACCTGCTGGCCCTGGACCCCGAGGGCAGCGACGTCGATTCTCCCTTTTTCCACCTCACCCAAGTCGTCCATGACGCCGGGGAGCGCCCCATGGACACCGAAGCCCGGGCCGCCTGGGAGGCCTGCTGGACCGCCTGCGTCGCCACCCTGGCCCAGGCCCAGGCCCGCCTCGATGACCGGGGGGTTTCCACCGACCTGGTGTTCCGGCTCGAACTGCTGGAGGCCCAGCTGGCCCGCATCGGCCAGATCCTGGACTTCGCCGCGGGTCAGGGGGACGGCACGGCCCTCGCAGCCGAACTGGTGCGGGGCAGTGTCGCCCAGCACGGGCTGCTGACGCTCCTGCGCACTACTGTCAAACGCCTGGCCCGCAAGGTGGTGGAGCACACCGGGGAGACCGGCGAGCACTACATCGCCCGGAACCGGTCCGAGTGGTGGGCCATGGGCCGGTCCGCCGCGGGCGGCGGCCTCCTCACGGCCGGCACGGCCCTGTTCAAGATCGGCCTCTCCGTCCTCCCCCTGGCCCCTCTGCTGCTGGGCGCCTCCCTGACGGCCAACTACGCGGTGAGCTTCTGCGCCATGCAGCTGCTGGGCTTCACCCTGGCCTCCAAGCAGCCCGCCATGACCGCGGCCGCCCTGGCGCGGGCCTTGGAGGAGGATGACGGCCAGGCGCAGGAGATCGAGCTGGTGGCCGCCATCACGCGCACCCAGGTCATCGCCACCCTGGGCAATGTGCTGGTCACCATGCCCGTGGCGGCAGGTCTCGTGGCCGGCTGGGTCTGGCTGACGGGCCACGCCCCACTGGGGCAGGAAGCGGCCTTGCACGGCCTCCAGGCCACACATCCCTTCCATGGCTGGACGCTGGTCTTCGCGGCGCTCACCGGCGTGCTGCTCTGGCTCTCCAGCCTGGCCGCAGGCTGGACCGCCAACTGGAGCGCCTACCGCTGCCTGCCTGAGGCCCTGGCCCAGAGCCACCGGCTGCGGTCCTGGTTCGGGGCGGGCGGCGCGGAAACCCTGGGCCGCTTCGTCCATCGGCACTTGGCAGGCTTCGCAGGCTACACCACCCTGGGCGCCCTGCTCGTCTTCGTGCCCATGGCCTTCGCCTTCGCGGGCATCCATGCGGAAGTGCGCCACGTCACCCTCCAGGCTGCCTCGCTGGCCCTGGGCTCCGCCACCCTCTGGTTCGAGGGCACCCTGGTCTGGCGGGAAGTCTGCTGGGGCCTGCTCGGCATCGGCTTCATTGGCGTCCTGAACTTCGCGGTGTCCTTCACCCTGGCCCTCTGGACGGCCCTGCGGGCCCGGGATCTCAGCCGACGGGACAGCCGCCTCCTCTGGCTGGAAATCCTCAAGGCCTTCAACCGGAATCCCGGCCGCTTCCTCCTCCCCCCTCGCCGGGGTGCTACCCTCGACAGCCATGTCCCAGGAGATTCCCATGCGTAGCCTGCTTCTCCCAGTCCTGCTCGCCGGATCCGCGGTCCTTCCCCTCGCGGCCCCTCTGCGAGCCGAAGACAAGCCCGCCCCCGTACGCCTGACCCCCCTGCGCCTGAGCCCGACCTGCACGGTGTCCCAGGAAATCGGCATCAGCAAGATCGACCTTGCCTTCGCCCGGCCCGCCGTGAGGGGCCGCAAGATCTGGGGCGACCTCGTGCCCTTCGGCCAGGTGTGGCGGGCCGGCGCCAACAGCGCCACCACCATCACCTTCAGCCATGCCGCCAAGGTGGCCGGCAAGGATGTTCCCGCTGGCACCTACGGCTTCTTCACCATCCCCGGCGAGAAGACCTGGACGCTCATCCTCAACAAGAAGGCCAAGCAGTGGGGCGCCTACGAGTACAAGGCCGGGGAGGACCTGCTGCGCTGGGAGGCCACACCCCAGACCGGGCCCTTCATGGAGTATCTGGACTACCGGGTGATCCCCACCGATAGCGGTCACGCCACTGTGGAACTGGGCTGGGAGAAGCTGCGCGTGAGCTTCCCCGTGGCCTTCGACACCAAAGCCATCTACTGGGCCCACCTGGAAGACGCCCTCAAGAAGGCGCCGGACAACGACTGGGTGCCCTGGTACCAGGCCGCCAAGTACTGCCAGGAGCAGGCCATCGAACCCCAGAAAGCCCTGGCCTGGATCGAGAAGAGCCTCAAGGCCGGTGACAGCTTCTGGAACCACGAGACCGCCGCCCGGATCTACAAAGATGCCAAGCGCATGCCCGAAGCCCGCGCCGAACTCCAGAAAGCCATCGACCTCTCCAAGGGCAAGGCCCCGAAGGAATACACGGAGAATCTGGAGAAGGAACAGGCGGCTTGGAAGGCTGGGAAGTAGGGGTCACACGCCCTTCTTCTCCGCTCCCCAGATCACCTTGTGCAGCTGCACTTGGACGCGCACGGGCAGGCCGTCGGCGACGACCTGCTCGGCGAGCCAGGCGGGGTCGAGGCTGCCCCAGACGGGGCTGAAGAGCACTTCCAGGCGATCCCAGACGTGCCGCTCGGCGCACCAGGCCCTGGCCCAGGCGTAGTCGGCCTGGTCGCAGAGCACGAACTTCAGCTCGTCCTGGCCGGAGACCATGTGGTCGAGGTTGGTTTCGAGCCAGCGATGGACTTCGCCGCTGCCGGGGGTCTTGCGGTCTACGATCTTGATGACCTCGCGGGGCACGGGGGCCAGGTCGTGGCTGCCCGCGGTCTCAAGGGCGACTTCATAACCTAGATCCAGCAAGGCTCGCAGCAGCTCTGGCGCCTGTGGATGGGCCAGGGGCTCGCCGCCGGTGAGTTCCACGAAGGGGGCGTTGGGGCCCTTCCGCGGCGGGCCGAGACGCTGCTTCACCTCGTCCAGCAGATCTTCCAGCTCCCGCATGATCCCGTCGTAGAAGGCGTACTCGGTGTCGCAGTAGACGCAGCGCAGGGGACAACCCGTGAGGCGGATGAACAGGCAGGGCCGGCCGATCCGGGCGCCTTCTCCCTGGATGCTGTGGAACACTTCGTTGACTTTGAATTTCATCGGTCCACCCAGCGTCGTCCGCCATCCAGGGTGAGGATCTCGCCGGTCATGAAGGGGCTGTCGGCGGCGTAGCGCACGGCGCGGGCGAGGTCGGCGGGTTCGCCGAGGCGCTTCAGGAGCGTGCGGTCCGCCAGGAAGGCGGCATCGCTGCCTTCGGCCGGCAGCACTGCGCCCAGGGCGTGACCCACCACCCGCACCCGGGGCGCCAGCAGCTGGGCCAGGCCCGGCACCAGCGCAGCGAGCCCGGCCTTGGCGGCACTGTAAGGCAGGCGCTTGAGCCAGGGACGGTGGATCGAGGTATCCAGCATGAACTGGAGGCAGGCACCCTCGCCGAGGTGTGGCGCCAGGGCCTGGGCGCAGAGGAAGGGGAAGCCCAGGTTCACCCGCCAGGTGGCCTCCAGAAGCCCTGGCGTCCAGGCCCCGAGTGGCTGTTCAGGGAAGGTTCCGGCCAGCAGCACGGCGCCGGAAATCACCCAGCCCTCCGCCTTCAGGCTCTCCAGATCTGCCATCATTCGGGAGCTCAGTTCCGGGTTCTCCGCGTTCCAGACAAATGTCCGGATCTCCGCCGTCTTCGACAAGTCATCCACCCAGGCTTCGCCGTCCCAGGACCTTGAGCTGGTCAGCACCAGGTCGTGGTCCCGGGCCAGATCCTCCGCCAGAGCCCGGCCCAGCCGCTCCCTTCCGCCCACCAGCACCCAGCAGGCCCTTTCGTTCCGCGCGATCCGCTCCATCGGGGCATTCTTCCACAAAGGTCCCATGAACCCCTACCTCAAACGCATCCGCTGGCGCCTGCTGTGGATCAGCTTCGCCTGCCTGGTGCTGGCGCTGGGTTCCTTCGGGTTGAACCAGTGGATGTATGCCGCCTCTGATGACCAGTGCTCCTGGGTGGTGGAGAACGGGAAGATCGTCATCCGGGAGATCCTGCCCGAGGGTGTGGCCGAGGAGGCGGGCCTGCTCGAAGGCGATGAGCTGGTGAAGATCCAGGGCCGGACTTTTGAACCCACTCTGGAGGGCACGCTCAAGGCCCAGCGGTTCATCAACGCCAAGTCCCAGGGCACCATCCTGATCTACACGGTGAATCGGCAGGGCCGCCAGATCCTGCTGCCCCTGCGCCTGGTGAAGCCCCTGGACCTGGAGCAGCTGGCTCTGCTGCTGAACGGGATCCTGGCCTGGGCCATTGCCCTGCTGGTGGTGCTGTCGGCGCCCGAGCGCAAGACCTCGCGGCACTTCTTCTACCTGGCGGCCACGGCCCTGCTGATGTCCGGCGCCACGGTGGCGCTCAACGCACCGATGGCCATGCGGATCGTCGTGAGTCTCATGGCCGCCCTCACGGTGGCCCTGCTACCCCCGCTGTGGGTCCACTTCTTCCTGCGCTTCCCCCATCCCTTCCGCCTGCGGAAGAACCGGCGCTTCCTCCTGGCCGTCTACGGAACCTTCGCGCTGATGGCCCTGGTGCAGTTTCTCGTCCGCCTCTGGTTCATCCTCAGCGACGGCGCGTTCCGCACCCCCGCCGGCACGCCCCCGGAGGGGTTCCTCAAGGCCGCGCTGAACGTCCTCAGCCTCCTGCCCATCCCGCTCTACGCCGGAGCGGCTCTGGCCGGCCTGGGCTTCTTCCTCGTGGGTACCTTCCGCACCCACGAACGGTTGCGCCGGGCCCTCCTGCCCTCCCTCATCGTGGCGGCGGTGCTCTGTCTGGACCTGCTGGCCTGGACCGTGCTCCAGGCCCGGTACGGAAGCAGCCTGCTCTTCCGCCGGCAGATCTTCATCTTCATGCTGCCGGCGCCGCTGCTGCCGCTGAGCTTCGCCTTCGCCATCTTCCACCATGGGCTCTTCGACGTACGGAAGGTGCTGCTGCGGTGGGTGAGCTACATGGCCATCCTGGCGGTCACGGTGGCGGCGTATCTTGGCGGCCTGGCCTGGGCCTTCTCCCACCTGTCCTCCATTCCACCGGGCTGGGCCGGGGCCCTCATCGGCCTGCTGGCCCTGCCCCTGGGCTGGACCCTGCGCCGCGTGCTGAAGGGCATCCGCCGCCGCTTCCGGCGGGACTTCTCCAGCACCCGGGAGATCGCCCTGAGCGCTGTGCGCGAGCCCCGGAAACGGTTCAGCGAGGAGTCCCTGCTGAAGTCCCTGCGCCGCGCTTTGGGCGAGGCCTTCCAGCCGCAGTTCCTGGAGGTGCTGCCCATCGAGTCCCGCCAGATCCTCCTCCCCGCCACGGAAACCACGGACCGCGACGACCGGCGCGTCCACTTCCCGCCTCAGCCTCTGCGGATTCCGCCGGGCCTGCTCCGTCTGGCCCGGGAGAACCGTGAGCTGGTGCTGGGCCTGGGCAGCGAAGAGGCGGACTGGATCCGGGAGCAGGGGGAAGGCCTCCGCGCTCACGTGGACGCCCTGGAAGCCCAGCTGCTCCTGCTGATCCTCGCCGGGGACCACGCCCACAGCGCCGTCCTGCTGGGGGGCAAGTACGCCGAGCTGAACTATGGCCGCGAGGACCGCGAACTGCTGCGCGAGGTGGCCCTGGCCGCCGGGCAGGTGCTGGAAACGGCCATGATGCACCAGCGCCTCCTGGCCCAGGAGCGCCTGAGCCAGGAACTGGAAACCGCCCGGCGCATCCAGGAGGGGCTCATCACCTCGCACCTGCCGCCCATCCCGGGTTTCCAGGTGGCCCTGCGCCTGGAACCCGCCCTGGAGACCGGTGGCGACCTGCTCTTCGTCAAGCGGCGGCCCAGCGGCAACTGGCTGGCGGCCGTGGGCGACGTCTGCGGCAAGGGCCTGGCCGCGGCCCTCTACATGGCCCAGGCCACGGCCCTGCTGGAACAGGCGGCCCAACGGGAGGACCAGAGCCTGGAGGAGATGCTCGGCTGCCTGGACCACACGCTCCGCCAGCTGCTGGGGCAGCGGGGCTTCCTCACCCTGGTCCTGCTGGAGTGGGATGAGCAGGGCCACTACCGGCTGGCCCGGGCCGGCCATCCCGGCGCCCTGATGCTCCAGGGGGTCGCCGAGGACTGCTCCACCGAGATGGTCCCCCACGGCCGCGGCCTGGGCCTGCGCCCGGCGGGCCCTGGGGACTGGGAGGTGGTTGAAGGGATCCTGCCCCCCAAGGGCTGGATGGTGCTCTACAGCGACGGCCTCTCCGAAGCCATGAACCGGGAGGGCGAGCTCTACGGCGTGGCCCGGCTGTGCAACCAGCTCCGCCGTCTCTGGGGCACGGGCAGCCCCCGGGCGGCTTGCGAAGCGGTCTTCCGGGATGTAGCGGCATTTGATACTCAGAACCGCGATGACCGGACTCTGTTTATCCTGGGAAGGGAGCACCCATGACCCGCCCCGCCCTCCGATGGACCATCCCAGCCCTCCTGGCCCTCCAGCTGCTCATGCTCTGGCTGCAGGGCGCCCAGCTTCACCGCCAGAACCAGGTGCTCCAGGGCCTGCGCGAGGACATCCAGGCGCTCACGGAATCCCTGGACTACAACCAGAGCCCGGTGTCCGGCAGCGACGACACCGATGCGGTGCCGGCGAGGACCCCCCCCAGGGCCCAGTCCCATACGCACGTCGCGGTGCTCGGCATCCAGGAGGAGCAGGAGGCCGCCGCCAAAGACCTGCAGGCCTCCCGTGAATCGGCCCAGAAGGCGGTGAAGGACGCCCGCGAGGTCCGGTCCAAGCTCTCGATCGAAGAGAATGCCCGGAAGGCCGAGGAGGCCAAGAAGGTCCAGGCTGCCACCAGCTCCTGGATGAACTGGGCCTGGGCCGCCACGGGTCTGGTAGCGGCTGCCCTGGTGGCCCGCTCGGTGATTCGCCGGCGGGGCTGATGTCCCTCCTCGAATACCTCCGGCTGGATCCGCAGTGCCGGAACCTGGCCGAAGGCGCCATCCATGCCGTGGCTCCGGCCCTCGAAGACCCCGACCCCGCGCCGGTGGTCACTCAGCTGGACGAATGGGCCTTCACCCTCGCGGGGCGCATGCCCCTGCCCTGGGACACCCACCAGGCCCTGGAAGCCCTGAACCAGCTGCTCTTCACCGAGCTGGGATTCGAGGGCGACCGGGACACCTATGACGATCCCCTGAACGCGCTGCTCCCGGCCGTGTTGGCAAGACGCAAGGGCCTGCCCATCGCCCTCTCCATCCTGTGGATCGATCTGGCGCGGCGACTGGGCTTCGACGCCGTGGGCGTGGGGCTGCCCGGACACTTCATCGCCGCCCTGCGGACCGAAGCCACCCTCCTCTGCTTCGACCCCTTCAACCGCGGACGTGCCGTGGGCGAGGAGGGCGGAGCCGCCCTGGTGAAGGCCGCCAGCGCCGGCCGGATCGCCTTCCACAAGGACATGCTGCGCCCCGCCACGGATCGCCAGATTCTCGTGCGCCTCGTGCGCAACCTGCACCTGCGCTTCATGCACGTCGAGAGCTGGGAGGAGGCCCTGTGGACCGCCACCCACCTGATCCTGCTGGACCCTGGAGACTCCCGGGCCCGCAAGGAACGGGCCTTCGTCCACCTCCAGCGGGACGAACCCGGGCCTGCCCTGGCCGACCTCCGCGAAGCCATGCGGTTGAGCCCAGATCCCGATCCCGAGATCCAGGCCTGGCTCCAGAAACTGGAACAGTGACGGCTGACAGCTGATAGCCGATAGCTGACAACGACCGTTTACCGCGCCACGTCCACCATCTTGATCAACGCTGCCTCGACTTCATGCGCGATGGGGACCAACGCGGGATCCTGCGAAAGCCCTGCAAGCAGGTCGGATGGGGGGATCAGCCCAATTCTCGTGTGCCCTTGCTCCGTGTAGACGGAAATGCGGCAGGGCAGCGCCATGTTCAGGCGCAGGTCGAAGCCGAGGACCTTGGCGGCCTGGCCCGGGTTGCATACCTCGAAGACCCGGCAGGCCTCCGGAAAAGGGATGCCCTTGCTGCGCAGGGTGTTCCCCAGGTCATGGACATGGAGCACCCCGAAGCCCCCGGCCACCACGGCGGCCTCCAGATCGGTCGAGGCCTGCTCGAACGGTTTACTTGATTCGACGATGTAGTACATCTACCACCTCCAGTGGATCTCCCGGCGGCCCCAAAACCGCCGGTTTCCGGGAGGAAACCCTACCACGACGCAGGGGCCCGAAGGCCCCCGCGACTGACAACTGATGGTAGATAACCGACAGCTACTTCTGCTGCGCCTCCACGACGGTGAGCGCCGTGAGGTGGATGATGTCGTTCATGTCGCTGTGCCGCTGGAGCACATGGACCGGGGCCGCCATGCCGCAGGTGATGGGGCCGATGACCTCGGCGCCCGCCAGCCGCTGCACCAGCTTGTAGCCGATGTTGCCGCTGGTGAGGTCGGGGAAGATCAGCACGTTCGGGCCACCCGCGAGGTCCACCCAGGGGTAGTCCTCGGACAGGATGCCCTCGCCCAGGGCGGTGTCGGCCTGCATCTCACCATCGCACTTGAGCTCAGGGCGCTGGGCTTTCACGATCCCCACGGCCTTCTGGACCTTGCGGACCAGGGGATGGTCCACACTGCCGAAGTCGGAGAAGGAGAGCATGGCGACCTTGGGATCCATGTTGAAGGTGTCCTTCGCCAGGTCCGCGGTGAGCAGGGCGATCTCAGCCAATTCCTCACTGCTGGGCTCGATGTTCATGGTGGTGTCAGAGAAGAACAGCACGCGGTTCTTAAGCACCATGGTGTAGACGCCGCAGACACGCTTGACACCCTTGCGGGTGCCGATGACCTCGAGGCAGGGCCGGATGGTGTCGGGGTAGTACATCGTCAGGCCCGCGATCAGGCCGTCGGCCTTGCCCATGCGGCACATCAGGGCGCCGAAGTAGATGCGCTCCTGCACCTTGCGGCCGGCCTCGAAGCTGGTGATGCCGCGGCGTTTCCGCAGCTCGTAGAAGGTGTCTTGGGCCTCCTTGCGCCAGGTGACCGTGCTGGGGTCCAGGACTTCGATGCCGTCCAGCGAGATGCCGTGATCGGCCGCGGCGGCCTTCACCTTGGCGGGGTCGCCCAGGAGGATGGGGATGCAGATGCCCTCTTCCACCATCTGGGAGACGGCCTGGAGGATCAGCGGATGGTCGCCCTCGGGGAAGACCACGCGCTTGGGATTGGCCTTGGCCCGGTGGATGACATTGCGGATCACGTCCTTGCTGCGCCCCTGGAGCCCCTCGAGGTGCTCCCTGTAGGCCTGCATGTCGGCGATGGGCTGCTTGGCAACGCCGGTCTCCATGGCGGCCTTGGCGACGGCCGGAGCCACCCACAGGAGCACCCGGGGATCGAACGGCTTGGGGATGATGTACTCGGGACCGAAGGTGAACTTCTGGCCCGAGTAGGCCTTCACCACAGCATCGGGCACTTCCTCCTTCGCCAGGGCGGCCAGGGCCTTGGCGGCCGCCAGCTTCATCTCCTCGTTGATCTCCGAGGCGCGCACATCCAGGGCCCCGCGGAAGATGAAGGGGAAGCCCAGGACGTTGTTCACCTGGTTGGGGTAGTCGCTGCGGCCCGTGGCCAGGATGATGTCGTCGCGGGTGGCCTTGGCGGTGGGGTAGTCGATCTCGGGATCGGGGTTGGCCAGGGCGAAGACGATGGGGTTCTTGGCCATGCTCAGGAGCATCTCGGGCGTCAGCGCGCCCTTGCTGGAGCAGCCCACGAACACGTCGGCGTCCTTGATGGTGTCCGCCAGGGTGCGCCAGGCGCTCGGCTTGGCGAACTTGTCCTTGTACTTGTTGTTGCCTTCCGTGCGGCCCGTGTAGACCAGGCCCTTGGTATCGCAGAGCCAGAGGTTCTCCAGCTTGACGCCGGCGCGGATCATCATGTTCGCGCAGGCGATGGCAGAGGCGCCGGCGCCGCTGAACACCACCTTCATGTCGCTCAGCTTCTTCTTGACGATCTCGGAGGCGTTCATCAGCGCTGCGGTGCTGATGATGGCCGTGCCGTGCTGATCATCGTGGAAGACGGGGATGTTCATCTCCTTCTTCAGGCGGGTCTCGATCTCGAAGCACTCGGGGGCCTTGATGTCCTCGAGGTTCACGCCGCCGAAGGTGGGCTCCAACGCCTTCACCACCTGGCAGAAGCGGTCGATGTCCAGCTCGTTCACTTCGATGTCGAACACGTCGATGTCGGCGAAGCGCTTGAAGAGCACGCCCTTGCCTTCCATCACGGGCTTGCCGGCCAGGGCGCCGATGTTGCCCAGGCCCAGCACGGCCGTGCCATTGGAGATCACCGCCACCAGGTTGCCCTTGGCGGTGTACTTGTAGGCATCCTCAGGGTTCTTCTCGATCTCCAGGCAGGGTTCCGCCACACCCGGGGAGTACGCATTGGCCAGGTCACGGGCTGTGGAGCACGGCTTGGTGGCGACGACTTCGATCTTCCCCTTCCGTCCCTGCGAGTGGTAATCGAGGGCTTCCTGCTTGCGATTCATGGCCACACTCCTTGAATTGAGTGCCCTGTCTTCTGGGCTGAATGCCACCAAGCTTACACCTCGCGTTACGCGATCATGCCTGGAAGGTCATCAATCCCCCCCTTTGTTGCAGGGATCACACGGGATGCTTACAAAACTTCCAGAAGCCCCGGCGAGAAGGTAGGCTCCTCCTTAACGCTTCCGGAGGTCCCGTGCGCATTCTGGCTCCTGGCCTGTCTTTCCTCCTCCTTTGCCCGCTCGTCGCGCAGAAGGCCAGGACCCCTGCGGCCGCCAGCGAGCCCCGGGCCGTCAAGATGGACTGGGATGGTGAATGGACCCTTGCGGCTTCACAAAGTGATAAGGTCGACGAGCAGATCGAGGCCCACGTCAAGGACCTGAACTTCGCCCTGAAGCTCTACTGGAAGAAGAAGCTCCAGTCGGCCTGCAAGGAGTTCAACAAGCTCGACATCCTGGCAGGGGAAAGCTTCTCTGTGACCATGGGCCGGGAGCGGCCCGTCGATACGCCCGCCGATGGCACCGAGAACGACTGGAAGCGCAGCGACGACACGGTGTTCAAGGCCACCCTCACCAAGGACGGCCCCACCATGATCCAGACCGTCACCGGCGACGGCTACACGCTGAAGTACGTCTACTCCATGCGGAAGGATGGGATCTCCCTGGCCCTGCAGGTGACCTATACCCACCCCAAACTGGATAATCCATTTTCGTACAAGCTCGTCTTCAAGCGTAACGACTGACCGTCAGGCCGGGGCCGGGGCAAACTGGGACCATGCGCCCGCTCGCCCCCCCGCCCCTTCCCTGCCACGCCCCCTGGTGGGCGGCTTCGGGCCACCTCCAGACCATCCTCGGCAACTACCTGCGGGGAGCATGGCCGGCCCATCCATCCACGCCCTTCCGCATCCCGCTACCTGACGGCGACCAGCTCACGGGGCGCCACTATCCCGGTGAGACCGACACGCTGGTGCTGATCTTCCACGGTCTGGGCGGGGACGACCAGGCCCACTACGTGCGTCGCAGCATCGCCCTGGCCCGGAAGCTCGGCCACCATGTCTGGACCGTGAACCACCGGGGCTGCGGCGAAGGCCGGGGACTCGCGAAGAAGCCCTACCACAGTGGCTCCGGTGACGACCTGGGCGCGGCCTTCGCGGCTGCCCGGGAGCGCCACCCGCACCTGCGCCAGCTGGCCATCGGCTACTCCCTCTCGGCCAACGCGCTCCTGCTGAACCTGGGCGGCGGGCTGCCGGAGCCCGCCGCCCAGCCCGACTTCGCCATTGCCGTGAACCCGCCCGTGGACCTGGGTGCGTGTTCCCAGGCCATCCACACCGGCCTCAGCCGCCTCTATGAGCTGCGCTTCATCAAGCGCTGCCGCAAGGCCATCCGCCAGCGCGTGGAGGATGGCCTCATCCCCGACATCTACCGGACGAGCCCCCTCATGAGCCTCCGGGAGTTCGACGACGCCTACACCACCAAGGCCGGAGGGTTCCGCGACGCAGACGACTACTACGCCCGGTGCTCCGCTCGCCATCACCTTTCGAAGATCACCGTGCCCACCGTCATCCTGATGGCCAAGGACGATCCCTTCATCCCCTGGCACCACGCTGCCGAGGCCCATCCTTCACCGGCCGTTCATCTGCACCTGGAGGATCGCGGCGGCCACATGGGCTACCTCAGCCGCGACCTGCCCGGCCACCGTTGGCTGCCCTATGCGGTGGAGCACTACACCAAAGCGCTGCTCAGCGCCTGACGAGCATCCGCAGTTCCCCCACCAGCCCCGGCAGCAGGTCCGCCACGCGGGCCACCTGGTCGGTGGTGGTGCCCAACCCCAGGCTGAAGCGGACGGTGCCCTGGGCGTAGGCGTCGGGCACGTGCATGGCGCGCAGCACATGGCTGGGCTCGCGCATGCCCGTACTGCAGGCGCTGCCCGTGGAGACGCAGACGCCCTGCTCCGCCAGCTTCAACTGCAGGGCCTCACCCTCGATGCCCGCAAACCCTGCCAGGCAGGTATTGGGCAGTCGATCAGCCGCCGCGCCATGGATGCGCACGTCGGGGATGTCTGCGAGGATGCGGGCCTCCAGGGCATCCCGGAGCCCGCGCACGCGCTCCATCTCCGGCAGCCGCGCCTTCGCCAGTTCCGCCGCTTTGCCCAGGCCGACAATCCCCGGCACGTTCTCGGTCCCCCCGCGCCGGCCCCGTTCCTGGGAGCCGCCCAGCATGAGCGGCTTCAGGCGCACGCCTCGCCGGATCATGAGGAGGCCGGTGCCCTTGGGACCGTGGAACTTGTGGCCGCTGAGGCAGAGCAGATCCGCACCCCAGGCTCCGGCATCGACGGGGATCTTGCCCATGGCCTGGGTGGCATCCACCAGGAAGAGGGCACCCTTGGCTTTCGCGATGCGGGCGGCCTCGACCACCGGGAACAGCACACCGGATTCGTTGTTGGCGGCCATGACGGCCACCAGGGCCGTATCCGGGCGCACGGCGGCTTCCAGGGCACCCAGGTCCAGGTGGCCCCCTGCGTCCACGCCGACATCGGTGACCTCGCCCCCCTGGCCCTTCCACCACACCACCAGGGCCCGCACGGCCGGGTGCTCCACGGCGGTGGTGACCAGATGGCGCTTCGCGGGGACGCCCTCCCGCACCCCGCGGACGGCGTGATTCAGGCTTTCCGTGCCGCCGCTGGTGAAGACGATCTCCGCCGGCGCGCAGCCCACCAGGGCCGCCACCTGCTCCCGCGCCGCCACCACGGCGCCGTCCGACAAGTGCCCCAGGGCGTAGGCCGCGCTGGCATTGCCGAAGCGCTCCGTGAACCAGGGCCGCATGGCCTCGAAGGCTTCGGGGTCGAGGGGCGTGGTGGCGTTGTGGTCCAGATAGATCAGATCCATGGAAGTCATTGTCCCATCCCCGAGGCCTGCCGCAGGAACGCCAGCGCTTCGGACCAGGGCGCCCGCCCCGGAATCAGAGGCAACTCGTTGTGGGCGGCCCGGGGCACCTCCCAGACCCGGACCGGCCCTGCCGTTCCCTTGGCCAGCTGGCGCCCCTGCGCGGCACCCACCACCTCGTCCTGCCCGGCGATCACCACTGCCACGGGGCCGCGGTAGCGGCGGACGGCTTCCAGGCTGTCCCAGCGATCCCGCAGGATCAGGCTCATGGGGAGGTAGGGATAGTGGTGCGCGGCCACTTCCGTCATCCGGGCGAAGGGCACGGCCAGGAGCAGCCCGGCCACCGACTTCGGCTCAGCCGCAGCCACCTGCACCGCCACGCCGGAACCGAGGCTTTCCCCCAGGAGGATCACCGGAGCCGGCGATTCCTCTTTCAGCCGACGCAGGGCTGCGCGGGCATCGGCCACCAGGGAGGCCTCCGACCGCTCCCCCTCCCGGGGGCCATAGCCCGGATACTCCAGCAGCACGCCTTCGAAACCCGCAGCTTCCAATATCGGCATGTAGTCCACCCGACCCAGGGCGTCTCCGGCGTTCCCGTGCAGCACGAGGACGCGGGGGCCACCCCGCCGCGCCGCCCGCCGCCAGCCGAGCACGCTCCCCTTCTCATCCCGCCAGGGCCCCAGACGCACGCCTACGGCCCGCTGCACCGCCTCCGGCTCGGGTTCGCGGTCGGGGAAGTACATCATGCGGCGCTGGGCCAGAAAGGCCACAAGGCAGAGCCCCGCGTAGATTCCGAGACCCCAGCCCACCAGCTTCAGGAAGCTGACGATCCAGAGGGGCCAGGACCGGACCACGGCTCAGCTCCCGCTCGCCTGAAGGCAGGCCAAGGCCTCTGCCCGGGCGGCCAGGCTGGACACCTTGCCCTGGAAGCTCTTTCCGGAGCCGCCGCCCTTGGCTCCAAGGATCGTCGCCACGGCCTTGCCGGCCGTCGGGACATCCAGGCCGGAGCCTTCGCCCGCGCTCAGGAGGAAGAGCCCCTGCCCGCCCTGTTCGGAGGTCAGGAACACGGCCTTGGCGGGATCCGCGGTGAGGATGCCCCGGGCCAGCTTCTGGAGGAAGGCCATGTCCTTCCCTTCCAGGTGGGCCTCCACCAGGGGGCCGGGCCGCGTTGCGAGGGCGGTGGCTTGGAGTTCCGCCAGTTCCTCCTCCAGCTTCCGGCTCCGGCGTTCCAGGGCCAGCAGCTGGTCCAGCTTGATCTGGAGGGCCGCCACCAGCTCTTCATCCGGCGCACCCAGCAGGGCGCGCAACGTGGCGTTCCGGGCTTCGTGGGCGCCGAGGCGATGCCGCACGCGGCCTCCGGCCACGTAGAAGAGGCGCGTGCCGCCCCGGATCGGTTCCGTGCCCAGGAGTTTCAGGGCCTCGATCTCGCCCGTATGGCGCAGGTGTGTGCCGCCACAGGTGTTCAGGTCCACCCCCGCGATCTGCACCAGACGGATATCCCCGGTGTGGCCCTCGGGCAGGCCCCGGGAGCGCACCGCCTCCTGCTTGTAGGCCTCCGGGCTCACCCGTCGGGCCGAAATGTCTCGATGCGCCCGTATTTCGGACGCCACCGCCTCTTCCAATTGCTCCATTTCGCGTAGCGAAATGGAGGGAGCAGTGAGCTCGATGTCGCAGACCGCCCCCCCCAGGTGGAAGGCCGTGGTCTCCCACTTGAACTGATCCTGGGCCACGGCCGTGAGCAGGTGCTGGCCCGTGTGCTGCTGCATGTGGTCGAAGCGGCGGGCCCAGTCCAGCGTCAGCGAGGCCGGGCCTTCCGCCAGCGGCGAGGCCAGGTAGTGGCGAATCTCGCCCTCCCGCTTCTGCACCTCCAGGACGGCCACCCCGTTCAGGGCGCCCCGGTCGCAGGGCTGGCCGCCCCCCTCGGGGTAGCAGACGGTGTCCTCCAGGATCACGAAAGGACGGTCCTTCTCCTCGCCGCAGCGCAGGATGCGGGTCTCCAACGAGGTGGCAAAGGGGTCGCGCTCGTAGGCCGGAAGCCGAGTCATGGGGGGAGCCTAGCACGGCGCTGATACGCTGGAACGGTCGCCGCCATGTCCCACATCCCCCTGCCCGAACGCCTCCGCCCGGCCACCCTCGACGAGGTGGTGGGCCAGGCCCATCTCCTCGGCCCCAAGGGCGCCCTGACGCGGCTCACCGCAGGGGGGCGGCTGCCGTCCATGGTGATGTGGGGGCCGCCCGGGACCGGCAAGACGACTCTGGCCCGCATCCTGGCCGAGGCCACGGGCCACGGCTTCATGGAGTTCTCGGGGGCCAGCGGCAGCGCGGCGGAGCTGAAAAAGTTCCTGGCGGACAGTCGCGAAATGCCCCTGTTCCGCACCGTGCCGCCCGTGGTGTTCCTGGACGAGATCCACCGCTTCAACCGGGCCCAGCAGGACATCCTGCTGCCCTTCCTGGAGCGGGGCGAGGCCATCCTTATCGGCGCCACCACGGAAAATCCGGCCTTCTACCTGAATCCGGCCCTGCGCAGCCGCTGCCAACTCATCGCCCTCAAGGCCTTGGAGCCCGCCCACATCCAGCAGGTACTCAAGCGGGCCTGGGCCAAGGAGCGGCCCGGGCAGCCAGAGCCCGCCGAAGTCTTCGAGTGGCTCTCCCACTGGGCTGGCGGGGATTTACGGTCGGCGCTGTCGGGGCTTGAAACCTGGATGGAGATGCCGGATCCGGACCTGGAATCCCTCCAGGGCGCCCTGGGCGGCCGCATGATGTTCGACCGCGCCGACGGCCACTACGACCTGGCCAGCGCCTTCCAGAAGAGCCTGCGGGGGTCCGACGCAGATGCCGCCCTCTACTACCTGAGCCGCATGATCCGCGGCGGCGAGGATCCCCGCTTCATCGCCCGCCGCCTCATGGTCTGCGCTGCCGAAGACGTGGGCAACGCCGATCCCCAGGCCTTCCTCCTCTGCGAGGCCGCCAGCCGCGCCGTGGAGCAGATCGGCTGGCCCGAAGCCCGCATCCCCCTGGCCCAGGCCGTGATCTACGTGGCCAACGCCCCCAAGAGCAACGCCACGATCCTGGCCGTGGATGCGGCCCTGGCGGCCGACGACGCGCCCATCCCCGAAGCCATCCGCGATGCCCACACGGCCACCGCCCGCAAGGCCGGCCGCGGCACCGGCTACCACTACTCCCACGACGACTACGACCGGGAGCAGACTTTCCTGCCTGACAAGCTCCGGGGCACATCCTTTTACGAACCGAAACGCCCCCAGGAACGGAGCTGGCGGGATCGCCAGGAACCGGAGGCGGCAGCCCTTGCTGGGCTGTGGGCAGCCTGGGTCGAAGCCCATCCCGAAGGCGGCGAGCTGCCCCTGGAAGCCTGGAGCGCCGACTTGGCGTGCAGCCGCGAAGCCCTGGCCCGGGCCATCGGCAAATTGGCCCAGGGTCGGTTCACCCTGGGCCGGAAACTGGAAGCGAAGCCGATCTGATCAGTCCAGATGGCCCATGCGCCCCGCCTGGTAGTCCTGGATGGCCTGTTCGATCTCCTCGCGGGTGTTCATCACGAAGGGGCCGTAGTGGGCGATGGGCTCCCGGATGGGCTCCCCCGCCAGCAGCATGAGGCTGACGGGCGCGGTGGCCTCCAGGGCCAGGATCTCTCCATCACCCAGCAGGGCCACGGAGTCTGCAGGGGCCTCGGTGCCTTCGATGCGGACGGCTCCATGCAACGGCACCACCGCGGCGACCCACCCGGCCGGGATGCTGTGCTGGAAGCGCGCCCCGGCTTCCAGTTCGAGGTGGGCATAGGCGATCTTCGCGGGTGTGCGGGCCGGGCCGGTCACGCCCGCCCAGGTGCCCGCCAGCACGCGCATGCGGCCGCCGGGGATGGCCTGCCAGGGCATGGCCTCAGGCTGCAGGTCTGTGTAACCGGGGGTGGTGTGTTTCTCGGCCTTGGGCAGGTTGATCCAGAGCTGCACGCCCTCGATGGGGCCACCAGTCTCCAGGTGTTCGGGCACCGGCATCTCCTCGTGGACGATGCCCGCACCCGCGTTCATCAACTGGGCGCCGCCGGGTTGCAACAGCCCTGATCCACCGGTGCTGTCCCGGTGCCGGAAGGCGCCCTGGATGAGGTAGGTGAGGGTCTGGAACCCGCGGTGGGGATGGGGCGGGAAGCCTGCGTCCGTGCCCGGAGGCAGCACCATCGGACCGAAGTGGTCCATGAGCAGGAAGGGGTCCATGGCGCGGAAGGCCTCGGCGCCCCGATGCCCCTGGCCGGGCACCAGGCGGGTGAGGGGGACACGGTTGCCGTCCTCCGTTGGGAGGCCGGGCACAAGGATGGAGACAGGTTTGAAGGACATGGAACCTCCTCAGGCAAGATCGAAGAACAGGATTTCCGAAGGCGAACCAGCCACCACGGCGAGGGCCGGCTCCCCTTCGATGCGGGCGGCATCTCCGGCGTTCATGGCGGTGCCATTGAGGGTCACGGAGCCCTTGGCCACGTGGAGGAAGCCAGCGCGCCCGGGCGGGAGCGAAGCCTGCACCTCGCGCCCTGCCTCCAGGCGGGCTGCAAACACCTTCACGTCCTGGAAGAGTTTCACCGAACCTTCAGCACCGTCGGGGCTGGCGATGAGCCGCAGGTGGTTCTGGAGATCCGCTTCAGGAAAGGCCACCTGGTCATAGCGGGGGCTGAGGCCCTGGCGGCCGGGCAGGAGCCAGATCTGGAGGAAATGCACCGGCTCCACGGCCGAAGCGTTGAATTCGCTGTGCCGGATGCCCGTGCCCGCGCTCATGACCTGGGCCTCGCCGGGGCGGATGACGCCATGGGTGCCCAGGCTGTCGCGGTGTTCCAGGGCGCCGGACAGCACCCAGGTGAGGATCTCCATGTCCCGGTGGCCGTGAGTCCCGAAGCCCTTGCCGGGCTGCACCTGGTCTTCGTTGAGCACGCGCAGGGCGTGGAACTGCTGGTGGTCGGGATCGAAGTACTCCCCGAACGAGAATGTGTGGCGGGTGTCCAGCCATCCGAAATTGAAGTGGCCCCGGGCCCCGGCAGATCGCAGCGTGATCATGGCGCCTCCTGGATTCATTTTACGTGTTTAAACTCGTATTTCAAGTCCCCCCTGAAAAAAACCGGCACTGATGGATGACCAGGACGTATCTTTGGGGCATCCGACGGAGGTCGCCGTGGTCACACGGGTGCTGGTGGGTGTGGACTTCTCCGAAGCCTCGAAGCAGGCTCTGGAGCGTGCCGGTACCTGGGCGGCTCGCATGGGCGTGCCCCTGGTCGCCATGCATGTACTCCAGCCGCCGGCGCCCATGCTGCCAGAAGCGCAGATCGCCCTCCCCGACCCCGCCTGGTTGAAGAGCATGGAGGATCACGCACGGGAGCAGCTGGAAGCCTGGGTCAAGCCCTATGGGAGTTCCGGGGTCATCGTGAAGTGGGGCGGCCCGGCAGAGGAACTGGTGTCCGAGGCGGACACGAAGACGCTGCTGGTGGTGGCCCAGGTGGGGCATTCGACCCTGGAGCGCCTGCTCTTCGGCAGCACCGCCGCCCGTGTGGTGCGGCTGGCGCCCTGCGATGTGCTCGTCGTACGGACCGAGAAGACGCACTAGCCTGCGAGTTGTCTTACCAGGGCGGCCATATCGGCGGCCTGGCGCTGGAGGATGGACTCGGCTGCGCGGTGCAGCCCCTCCAGGTGTTCCGGGCTGGTGTCATCCATCTCGCTGAGGCCGGCGTCGAGATCAGCCTGGAAGCGCAGGTAGCGCGGAACACCGTCCACGCCTGGAGGCAGCAGCTGGCGCAGCTGGTAGTCCACGGTGTCGGCGACGCCATCGAAGATCACCTCCAGCACGGGCCGGGCCCACCCGGCCACGCCCCAGCCCTTCGCGTCTTCGTACCGGAAGGGCCGGGCGTAGAGGCCCGTGCCAAGGGACACCAGCAGGATGTCATCCGCGCTCCGGCCCGCTTTGGCCAAGGTCTGCCAACCTTCGACGTACGCGCACATGGCGGGGTTGTTGGCGAAGACGCCCCCATCCACGAGCACATCACGATCATCCGGCCAGGGCACCAGCAGGGGTTCGAAGTAGGTGGGCGCGGCGCTGGTGGCCCGGGCCGCCACGCGCATGGGCACGTCAAAGCGGGTGTCCTCGCGGGCCCGGCGGCGACGGTAGAAGAAGGCGTCCCGCTTCTCGAGGTCGTAGGCCGTCACCAGCACTTCCACGAGCGCCTCCTTCAGGCGCGACTCCCCGAAGTACTGCGCGAGCACCCCCTCGAGGCCGTCGCTCGGATACTTCGCCGCCCGCAAGCCCATGGGATTCGTGAGCCGCCGCCAGAGGCTCTCGTCGAAGATCCGCGCCCCCTCCTTCAGGTAGAGGTCCGCCAGCTCTTGGGCCGAGTAGCGGGGCCGGCCGCCCTGCCCCGGCGCCGCGAGCCCCAGGGCCAGGATGCCCCCCGTGCTGGTGCCTGTGATCAGATCGAAGGAGTCGGAAATGGGCCGGCCGGTTTGCCGCTCCAGCTCCGCCAGCACCAGGGCCGGAATGAGGCCGCGGATGCCGCCGCCATCGATGGAGAGGATGCGGAAGGGTTTGGGCATGGGGCATTCTATGTCATGAAAAACGGGCCATGCGGCCCGTTTTTCATAGATGGGAAGGGTGTTTAGCGATAAGCGGGAATGCCGGTGACTTCCTGGCCGATGACGAGGGTGTGCATATCGTGCGTGCCCTCGTAGGTGTAGACGCTTTCGAGGTTGGCCATGTGGCGCATGACCGGGTACTCGTCGAGGATGCCGTTGGCGCCAAGGATGGTGCGGGCCTTGCGGCAGATCTCGAGGGAGACGTTCACGTTGTTCATCTTGGCCATGGAGACCTGGGCGGGGGTGTAGGTCTTGGCGTCCTTCAGGCGGCCCAGCTGGTGCACCAGCAGCTGGCCCTTGGTGAGCTCGGTGACCATCCAGGCCAGCTTCTCCTGCTGGAGCTGGAAGCTGGCGATGGGCTTGTCGAACTGGATGCGGGTCTTCGCGTAGTCCAGAGCGCATTGGTAGCAGGCATCAGCGGCGCCGAGGGCGCCCCAGGCGATGCCGTAGCGGGCCTGCGTGAGGCAGCCCAGAGGCCCCTTGAGGCCCTTCACGTTGGGCAGCAGGCTGACCTTTTCGTCGACGATGACATCCTCCAGCACCAACTCGGAAGTCGTCGAGGCGCGCAGGCTCCACTTGCCCTTCATCTCGGGGGCGCTGAAGCCGGGGGTGCCCTTCTCCACCAGGAAGCCGCGGATCCCATCCTCGGTCTGGGCCCACACCACGGCCACGTCCGCCACGGTGCCGTTGGTGATCCACATCTTGGTGCCGTTGATGCGCCACTTGCCGCCTGGCTCGCGCACGGCCTTGGTGAGCATGCCGCCGGGGTTGGAGCCGAAGTCGGGCTCCGTGAGGCCGAAGCAGCCGATCTTCTCCCCCGTGGCCAGCTTGGGCAGCCAGTATTTCCGCTGCTCCTCGCTGCCGTAGGCGTAGATGGGCCACATGACGAGGCTGCCCTGCACGGAGGCGAAGGAGCGCAGGCCCGAATCGCCGCGTTCCAGCTCATACATGAGGATGCCGTAGGCCACGTTGGACACGCCCATGCAGCCGTACTCCTCGGGCAGCGCAGGGCCGAAGAAGCCCAGCTGGCCCATCTTGGGGATGAGGTGCTTGGGGAAGGTCTGCTCCTGGGCATGCTTCTCGATGATGGGCAGCACCTCGGCGTTCACGAACTTCCGCGCGGTCTCGCGGATCATCCGTTCTTCCTCGGTGAGCAGGCCCTCGAAGCCCATGTAGTCGGTGATGTGGGTGAAGGTGGCGTAGGCGCCGGCCATGGGGAACTCCTGGTGTGCCCTGAAGCCTCGGGCGAAGTGATGGATTCGACGCTGCAGCAGCGCGCCGGAGCCAGTCTACCGCTGCCTCAAAGCAGGGCCGGAGTCACATTCCGCCTTGCGCCTCCAAAAAGGATGTCGTGTCGGGGATCACCTTGACGAAGTGGAAAATCACTCCCCCTCCAGCAGCCGCCCTCCCGTGGCGTGGGGGGTCTCGTGGCAGTGGCGGCAGCGGGCCTCGTAGGCTTCGGCGGCGCCCACGAGCACCTGCCCGCCAGTCTGCACCATGCGCTGGGTGCGCCCCGCCAGGGCGCCGCAGACCATGCAGATGGCCTGGAGTTTGGTGACGTACTCGGCCTTGGCCAGCAGGATGGGCATGATGCCGAAGGGTTCGCCGTTGGAATCCTGGTCGAGGCCGCCCGCGATGACGCGCACACCGTGATCGGCCAGGCCCTCGATGATGGGGATGAGTCCCTCATCCATGAACTGCACCTCGTCCAGAGCCACCACCTGGGCCTCCGGATCCAGGTGCCGGGCCAGTTCGACGCTGTCCTTCACGGGGATCGCGTCGTGCTTCCTCTGGCTGTGGCTGGCGATGGCAGAGACATCGTAGCGGTCGTCCAGAGCGGGTTTGAAGACCTGCACCTTCTGCTTGGCGATGATGGCCCGCTTGATGCGCCGGATGAGTTCCTCGGACTTGCCGGAGAACATGGGACCGCAAATCACCTCCAGGGAACCCTGGCGCTGGTGCACGAACATCGGAAATCCTTATCGCTTCGGCCGCGCAGGCGGCTCGGGGGCCTTGGCCGGAGCCATGGGGTCAGGCAGGGTGGTCAGGTCGGGCACTGGATTCTTCCCGTCCAGAGGGGTTCCGAGCCGCTTCGCTAGCGCCACGCCGCCATCCTTCGGGGCGGCCAGGCGGAGCGCCCATTCATGCCGGAGGCGGGTCGGCCCTTCGGGCACCACCTGGACATCCACCGGCTCGAGGCTAGCCAGGCCAAGGTTCATGGACCCGCGCTGGTGAGGCACGTACAGGGCCAGCGGAATCGCGAACCCCAGCACCACCAGGGGCCAGAGCAGGAAGCTCGGTTCCCATCCTTCCGGCGCCAGGTCCGGATGGCCTTCCACCCAGGGTCGCGCCACCTTGACCGCCCCGTCGCCCGTTTTGGGCTCCAGCAGGCCAGCCCCCAGCAGATCGGCGATGGCCTTGCAGGTATCCAGCTCTTCGTAGCGGCTGATCTGGATGATCTCCTTGGGGCTCTGGGGATGGTCGAAGTAGGAGAGCACCATCTCCTGCTCATGCGTGAGCCCAGAGGAGCCATGCACCTGGCTCTTCCCGTCCAGCACGGAGGAGACCTCGCGGTCGATGTCCAAATGCAGGGCCTGCGCCCGGGGCGATTTGCCGAGGGGCGTATCAAGGCCAGGCAGCCGGCGCTCCACCTCGGGCCATTCGTCCTGGATGCGCGCGGCCTCCATCAGCACCGTGTCCACGGGGATGGGGACGAAGTGTTCCCGGTCCAGATCCGCTGGCAGGAAGGAATCAAAGCGGTAGTCCCCCTCCACCCAGCGGAAGGTGCGGTGGAGGATCGCGGTGGCCTGGCTGAAGAGGGCGTCCTGCAAGTCGCTGGCCGAGACCTTGCCGCTATCCAGCAGGAGGGTGCCCATGCGCTTGAGGGTCTGCCGCTGGACCTGGACCATGCTCAGCAGTTCCTCGCCCGTGAGCCTGCCCAGCCGCACGAGCATGGTGCCCAGACGGTCCTCCATGCGGACCTGGTTGGAATCGCAGCCGACGATCTCGCCGTTTTCGAAGAAGACTTTGACGAACTCCTGCCCCTGGGACAGCACCAGGGTGCCGTTCTTCCCCTGGATCTTGATCATGTTGAAGAGGGAGAAGAGGTCGAAGTCCCGGAGGGATCCTTCCAGCGCCATCTCAGGCCCTCCTCAGGAACAGCTTCAGCCACGAGCGGAGGTAGAGCAGGCCCACCAGGATCGCTCCGAGGGCCAGCCAGGTGGAGGTGGGATCCGACAGGATCTCGCCCGGATAGCGGACTGAACGGCCCGTAGCGAGGACCATGCCCACCGCGATGCAGAAGGGAAGGAATTCGATCAAGGCCTCCCGGGTTTCCCCGAGGAAGGCCAGATCACATCCCGGCAGAAGGACGATCAAGGTCTTGTGGATCCAACGGGTGTCCCGCTGGTGAGCGGCCACCTCATCGAGTTTCTTCCGGCGGCTTTGGGTATGGAGTCCGTCCCTCAGAACGAAGAGGTGATGGCACTTCGAGCACACTTCGGGATCAGGGCTATCCGTGGTGCGGTAGGGCTCGCCGCAGCGGATGCACTGCCCCGGGTGGGCCATCCGCATGCTCCTCCGCACCCGCAGGAGGAAGCCCCCGATCCCCAGGAGGGGCAGCAGGAGGGCCACCAGGAAGGCTGGCTCCGAGAGGGGCAGCCGTTCCACCTTCCGCCCCCCGGCAGCATCGGCGAGGGCCTCCACCCGAAGCGCTGTGTCAGGAAGGGGCGTGGGGTAGGTGCGAACGTCCTTCCGGGCGTCGTTCAGGGCGATGAGACGAGCGTAGGCCTCAGGGTCGGCCTGCCTCGCCTCATCCTGCTTGGAGGCTCCCAGCGAAGTGTCGAGCCGGTTGAAGGCGAGGATGCTCTGGTTGAGGAGGACCTCCATCCGAACTCCCGCCCGTTGCGCCTCCTGGAAGGTGCGCTCGGCCCCAGCGGCATCGCCCAGCTGGTACCGCGCGACGCCGAGGTTGTTCAGCACCTCGGCCTGATCCGGATGGCGGCCCACCAGGTTCTGGAAGGTTTCTTCAGCATCCTTCCATTGCTGGTTCTGGAGCTGCTCCCACCCCTTGAGGAAGACCTGGTCTGTGGGGGGCAGCAGGTGCAGCGCGGCGGCCGGGATGGGTTGCACACGGGGCTGTAGCTGGAGGGTCTGGATGCTGGGTTCAAGCTCCCGGGCCGCCATGGGCTCCATGACCGCCAGAATGGGATGGACCAGCTGGAACAGCATGATGAAGACCGTGATCCTCACTTCGGAAGCCAGGAGGAAAGGGGCCAGCAGGAAGAGCCAGAGCAGGGCCGCCACGAGCGGATCCATGCCCAGGAGCACCGGCCCGGCCAGGATCGCGGCACCGACCACCGCGGCGAGCGTTGGGTTGATGCCCTTGTGCTGGAGGGGCTCCTCCCAGATATGCCGGAGCACATGACGGTAGCGCAGGCCCATGGTGAGGGCCCAGCCCCAGAGCAGCAGTGTGGCGCTCAAACGCAGCATCCCCAGGTGCTGCAACAGCCAGAGCCAGCGGTGCGCCGGCTGCTCGATGCGCAGGCGAGTGAGCCGGAGCAGATCGGGGAAGCTCCAGAGCCATCCTCGCACCCCCTCCTGCCGCATCAGCGTGATGCGGCTGCCAAGCAGGGTGGGATGGTCGGGAGCCCATCGCTCGACGGCCTGGAGCGCCTCCAGCCCAAGGGCCGGTCGCCCGACCACTCCCTTCTGCCGGGCCCAGAAAGCCACGGCCTCCACCAACGGAGTGACATCCATGGTGGAGTAGGTGCGTCGCAACGCCTCCACTTCGAGTTGGGCAGCTCGCACCGCCTCGGGATCGCCTTTCGAAAGGGCCTCGAACAGATGCTCGGCCCGGTGGCTGAGTGCGACGGCGGCTTCCGTCCCTGTGTCCTGAGGCGCCGCGGCTGGCCTGGGGGCCTCAGGCCTGGGGGTGGCAAGCACCGTGGAAAGCCCCGCCAGCCCCGCCAGGGTGGCAGTGCGCAAGACCTTGATGAGTCCCGTGGCCAACCTTCCGAGGCTCATGGCTTGGGATCCGTAGGAACGCCTGCAGCCGGCTTGAGGTCCATCAGCCGCATGCGGAGGCCGTACAAAAGGTCGTCAAGCTGGCGCGTCTCGGCGTCGTCCCGGGACCCCTCCGTCTTGTCTTTCAGCACACCAAGAAGGTCCACGTAGAACCTTGCCACCGGAAGATTCGCAGGTGGAACTTCCTTCATCATCGGATGGGGTACGCCAAGGGCCATAAGCGCTTGCTCCGCCAGGAGATGCATCAGGGCGGTCAAGGAGGCTTCCGGCACCGCAGGATTCATGGGCTACCTCGAACACTTTCAGGACTTGTCTGCCCGGAAGCCTACCACAGCCCGGATTTTCCTGCATCCGACGCGAAATGCCTCGCGCCGCAGAGAGATGGGAGACCGGCTGGGCGCTTTTTTGACCAAAAGCACTCCGCAGCGAAGCAGCCCTGTGGAACGATGGATGGGTTTGGAGGAAGACCCATGCGACGCCTCATCTCCGCGATTCTCATTCCGGCCGCCTGCCTGTCCCTGTATGCCGAGACCACCGGTCGGATCAGCGGCAAGGTGCAGACCAAGGACGGCAAGCCCATCGCCAACGCCACGATCACCCTGAAGCGCCTCGATCGGACCTGGGTCAAGGAACTGGTGTCCGACAAGAAGGGCAATTTCCTTCAGGTGGGCCTGGATCCCAAGGAATTCGAACTCACCATCAAGGCTGAAGGTTTTGTGGAATACCGGGAATCCATCCGGATTCCGCTGGCCGACGTACTGGTGAAGAACGTCACCCTGCTGACCCCCGCCGAGGCCCGGACTGCCGCCCCCGCTACCGGTGGAACCCAGGCCGCTCCCGAGGATCCTGGCGCCGCCCTGGATGCCGCGGGCCGCGATGCCTTCAACGCCGCGATCCCGCTCTACAACGAGGGCAAGTACGAGGAGGCCCTGCCTCAGGTGGACAAAGCCTACAAGACCCTGACCGAGGCCTTGACCAAGCTGAAGGACGAAACCTCCAAGGCGGAACTGGCGCCTGAGCTCCTGAAGATCGAGCGGGTGCTGGGCATCTGCCTCGCCCAGGCCGGCGCCAAGAAAGAGGAGGGTGAGCCCTACCTCCTGAAGGCACTGGAACGGAACCCGAAGGACGAACGCGTGATCGCCGGCCTCATCGAGACCAGCAAGGCCAAAGCCGACAAGGCGGCCCAGCAGAAGTACACCGCCATGCTGGAGGCCATCCATGGGCCCAACCCGGATCTGATCTACAACAAGGGCGTCGAGTCCTTCAACGCCGGCAAGATGAAAGAAGCCAAGGCCCAGATGACAAAGGTTCTGGAAGTAGACCCCAAGTACGCCAGGGCCCACTATCTGCTTGGCATGGTCGAGTACACCAACATGAATCTGAAGGGCACCAAGCAGCACTTCCTTCTGTACCTGGAATTAGCCCCCACCGGTGACAAGGCTGCGGAGGTCAGGGAAATGTTGAAGGATCCTTCGCTCAAGAACATCAAGTAGGGTATCTGCCCAAAAAGAACGAGGGCCCCGGTTGGGGCCCTCGTTCTTTTTGGAGTTGAAAGGATCAAAGCAGCTCAAGACTGATGGGGCAGTGGTCGGAACCCAGGACATCGGCGTGGATGCTGGCGTCCTTTACGCGATCCAGCAGCATCCGGCTGGCGAGGAACAGGTCAATCCTCCAGCCCACGTTCCGCTCCCGGGCGCCCCCCCGGGCAGTCCACCAGGTATAGAGGCCGGGCACACCTGGGTTGCGCTCCCGCAGCACATCCACCAGGCCCGCCCCCAGGTAGAGCTTGAAGTCCTCACGCTCCTCCGGCGTGAAGCCTGGGTTCTTCGTGTTGTCCTTGGGGCGGGCGAGGTCGATCTCCTCAGGAGCCACGTTCATGTCGCCGGTGAGGATCACCTGGTCGCCTGCCTGGTGATGTTTCGCGACGATGGCCGCGAGGTCCTTCGCGAATTGCCGCTTGAGGGGCAGTCGCACCAATCCCTGGGAGGCATTGGGAAAGTAGCCCGCGATGAAGACGAGCTTGTCCTTCCGCGAGATGATCATGCGGCCTTCGGCGTCGTAGCCGTCAATGCCCAGACCCTTGCCGTGAGTGAATCCGAGTTCTTTCTTCGCCAGTGTCGCCGAGCCGGCGTACCCCTTCTTGCTGGTGGCGGGGAACCAGCTGACGTCGTAGGCGCTTTCGAGCTGGCGCCGCACGGCGAGGTCGACTTCCTCCCACTCGCAGCGGATCTCCTGGAGGGAGAGCACGTCGGGCTCGGTCTCCTCCAGCCAGTCCATGAAGCCCTTCTTGAGAACCGACCGGAAGCCGTTCACGTTCCAGCTGTAGAAGCGCATGGGGACTCCTTAGCCGACCAGGGTAGCGTAGGCTTCGGAATCGTACCCAATGACCGTGCCCCTGGGATGCACGAGGATGGGCCGCTTGAGCAGGTTGTTGTCCTCGACCATGAGGGCGATGGCCTCGGCCTTGGTCAGCCTGCGGTCCTTCAGGCCGAGCTCCTTGTACTTCGGACTTTTGGTCCCGAGCATCGGCGCGGGGTCCGCGGGCAGCAGGCGCTCCAGTTCCGCCGCGTCCAGGGGCCTCTTGAAGTAGTCCCGGATCTCCACCTCGATCCCCAGGTCCGCCAGCTTCGCCTTCGCGTTGCGGCAGGTGGTGCAGCTTGATTTCATCCAGAGTACGGCCGTCACAGTTCCTCCACGAACCGGTCCAGCAGGCGGTCGGTCCGCCAGCGCAGCAGGCCGAACAACAGGAAGGCCGACCAGCCCTTCATGCGGCCCTCCAGCCGGAGATGGGCGCCCTTGGGGTCCGGAGCGAGGATCAGCATCCCGGATTCTTCCGCTCCCGCCACCCTGCGGGCCCAGCGCAGCACCAGGCGGCCTTCGTCCTCCTCCAGCGGGGCCCACCCACTCAGGGGGCGCAGGCTTTTGAAGGTCAACGGGTTTGCATGGCGCAGCCGCCCGGCGATGTGGTCGTAGGGGGCGTCCGTGAGGAGCTCGGCCTCGAAGCTGAAGACGGGCCGCTTCACTTCACCAGGAATCCGGGCTGGGCGTCATCGGGAGGAGCCACCAGGTAGGGTTTGCTGGCGTTGTCGCTGGCGGCCAGCAGCATGCCGTGGCTTTCGATGCCCATGAGCTTGCGGGGCGCGAGGTTCGCCACCACCACCACGAGACGGTTGAGCAGCTCCGCCGGCTCATAGGCCTTGCCGATGCCGCCCACGATGGTGCGCTGCTCTAGCCCGATGTCCACCTTCATCTTGATGAGCTTGTCGCTCTTGGGAACGCGCTCGGCCTCCAGGACCTTCCCCACGCGCAGGTCTACCTTGAAGAAGGTATCGGCGTCGACAGTCTCGCGGATCGCCGGAACATCCAGGTTGACCTTGATGTCCGTGGGGGCCGCTGCGGCCTCGAGTTCACTCATTTCCTTCTCCTTGTCGATGCGCTGGAACAGGGGTTTGGGCTCGCCGATGGGGCCGATGGCAGGGCCGTCCAGGGCGAAGCCATGGAAGGTGCGGTCGGCGACCTTGGTGTCGTGGCCGAGGCTCTCCCACAGGGTCTGGGCCAGCTCGGGCATCACGGGCGCCACCAGCAGGGCCGTGGCGCGCAGGGCCCGGTAGAGGATCGCCAGGACCGCGTCCAGCTTGGGGTCGTTGGCGGGATCCTTGGCGAGCTTCCAGGGTTCGGCTTTCACAATGTAGCCGTCCAGGGCCCGCAAGTAGGTCCAGAGCGCATCCAGGGCGCCATGGAAGTCGTTGGCACGGGCCTTTTCCAGATACTCGGGGAAGACCGCCAGCAGCTGCCTCGCCATCTCCTGGTCGAAGTCGTCCATGACCGTTGGCATGGGCACCACGCCAGCCCGATAGCGCTGGATCATGCTGAGGGTGCGGGAGGCCAGGTTGCCCAGGCCGTTGGCCAGATCCGCGTTGAGGCGGTCCATGAAGCCCTCGTAGCTGAAGCCGCGATCGTGGCCCACCTGCATGTCGCGCATGAAGTAGAAGCGCAGGGCGTCATTGCCGAAACGGAGCAATGTGTCGGGGCGCACCACGTTGCCTTTGCTCTTGGACATCTTGTCCTCGCCCATGAGCCACCAGCCGTGGGCCAGGATGGTGGTGGGCTGGAACATGCCCGCCGCCATGAGGAAGGCCGGCCAGTAGACCGCATGGAAGCGCAGGATGTCCTTGCCCACCAGCTGCAGGTCCGGCGGCCAGGTGTTCGCCGGGCAGCCCGTGAGGTAGTTCAGCAGGGCGTCGAACCAGACGTAGATGACATGCTTCTCATCCCCCGGAACGGGGATGCCCCAGCTGATGCTGGTGCGGCTGATGGAGAGATCCTGCAGGCCGCCTTCCACGAAGCGCTTCACCTCGTTGAAGCGAAAGTCCGGTTGCACGAACTCGGGGTGCTCCTCGAAGTGCTTGAGGATGCGGTCCTGGTAGGCGCTGAGGCGGAAGAAGTAGGTCTCCTCCTCCAGCTCCACCAGCTGGTGCGCGAGCCCCTGGGCCTGCAGTTCCTTGGCCTGGGTCTCGGTGACGTAGGCCTCGTCGCTGACGGAATAGAGCCCCTTGTAGGTAGCCTTGTAGATGTCGCCCTTGTCCAGCAGGCGCTTGAAGAGGCGCTGCACCTGGGCCTTGTGGTCCTCGTCCGTGGTGCGGATGAAGCGGAAGTGGGTCATGCCCATGGCCTTCCACAGCTCCGTGTAGTTGGCCACGACTTCATCGGCCAGCTGCTTGGGCGTGATGCCCCGGGCCGCAGCGGCCTTCTCCACCTTCTGGCCGTGTTCGTCGGTACCCGTGAGGAAATACACCTCTTCGCCGCGCATGCGGTGGAACCGGGCGATCACATCCGCCAGCACCGTGGTGTAGGTATGGCCGATGTGGGGCCGGTCGTTGACGTAGTAGATGGGCGTGGTGATGTAGAAGGGCTTGGACACGGCAGCTCCGAGCCTTCCAGTCTACAGCGAGTCAGGCCCTTGGCGCTTCCAGCAGGTGGCCAGGTGGTCGTCCACCAGGCCCAGGGACTGCAGGTAGGCGTACATGATCGTGGGCCCTACGAAGGTGAAGCCCCGCTTCTTGAGCGCCTTGCTCAGGGCCTCTGCCTCCGGGGATACGGCCGGAACCTCCGCCAGAGTGCGCGGATGGTTCACTTTCGGTGCCCCGCCCACGAAGGCCCACAGGAAGGCGTCGAAGCTGCCGAATTCCCTCTGCACCGCCAGGAAGGCGCCGGCGTTCTTCCGGGCCGAGAACACCTTCAGGCGGTTCCGCACGATGCCCGGGTCCTGGAGGACTGCCTCCAGCTCGGCATCCGTCATTGCGGCCACCTTCACGGGATCGAACCCGTGGAAGAGCCTTCGGTAGGCCTCGCGCTTCCGGAGGATGGTGATCCAGCTGAGCCCAGCCTGGGCCCCCTCCAAGACCAGCTTCTCGAAGAGGCGCCGGTCGTCGTGCTGGGGAACGCCCCATTCCTCGTCGTGATACGCCACATACAGCGGATCCGTCCCGCACCAGCCGCAGCGTTCTTTCATGTTCTCACCCGCCTTTCTCAGCGCAAAATCGGGCGGCTCTGCCGCCCGATTTTGCGCACGTGAAAAGCCAAGATCAGGCCTCAGTGACCGTCGCCTTGATGATCCGGTCGTTGGTCTTGATGGCCTGCACCACCTTGATGTCGGCCTCCGAGGAGCACTGGCCGAAGACCGTGTGCACGCCATCGAGGTGCGCCACGTTGCGGCGGTCCCCGTTCACCACGAAGAACTGGCTGCCACCGGTGTCTTTGCCGGCATGGGCCATGGAGACGGCCCCCAGCTTGTGCTGGTGGGGGTTGCCTGCGGTCTCGCACTTGATCTTCCAGCCAGGACCGCCGGTGCCGGGCATGCCCGAGGCGCCGGGCTTGGTGTTGGGGCATCCGCCCTGGATGACGAAGTCGGGGATCACGCGGTGGAAGGCCAGGCCATCATAGAATCCGGATTCGATGAGCTTCACGAAGTTCGCCACAGTACCCGGGGCTTCCTTCGGGAACAGCTCCAGGTTGATATCGCCCTTGTCGGTCTGGAAGAGCACGCGGGTCATGGTTCACCTCTCTGCGTCAAACCACCAGAATAGAAGGCGGATCCCCTGGAGTCAGCATGAACTTCTTCTGCGCCTGGTCCTGAGACCTCCGGGCCGCTGATCGCATATCATCAAGGTTCCGGAGGTTTCATGAAGCTCCACCCCCTCGTTCCCACCCTGGTGCTGCTGGGATCCTTTTCCTTCCTGGGCTGCCGCAAGGTTCCCCTGACCCCCAGCTCCCCCATCCCCACGGGAACGGTCGTGTTCCGTTTCACCCGCAAGGTGCAGGGTCCGGTGGAGTTGAGCCTTGACGGAGCCCGCATCCCGGTCCAGCAGCTGCCCAAGGGCGCGACCAGCCTCGTGGTGAAGGGACTCGGGGCCGGGAAGCACCGCTTCTTTCTCACCAGCCAGCGCGAGACCTTCAGCCCCGATCTCGGCGAACTGGACATGGGCCAGGACAAGGGGTTCTACCAGATCACCCTGGTCCAGAAGCTGGATGCCGTCCTCTACGGCAAGCCAGACCCCCTGCCCACGGCCGAGGGTCTGGCCGGCGTGACCGCGGCGCTCGCCAAGTAGCGATGGCACTGGTGGCCCGCACCCGCCGGGCGGACCTCGTCATCCGCGGGACGGGGACCCTGATGAAACGCTGCCTGGCCGGAGGCCTGCCCGTGGCCTCCGCCTGCTCCGGCCGGGGCGCCTGTGCCAAATGCCTGGTCACGGTCCTGGACGGCGCCATGTACCTGACCCCGCCCCGCCCTCACGAATCCCGGACGCTGGGGCGCAACGGAGCCGGGCCGGGCCAGCGTCTCAGCTGCCAATGCCGGGTCACCGACCCCTCCGTCACCGTCCTGGTCACCACGGGCTACTGGTGAGGCCCCGGGTCTGGATCACCCTGGGCGCCCTGCCCCTGCTCGCCACGGGGGGGTTCATGGCGTGGAAAGCCCGGATGGTCGCCCGGGAACTGGTGGACCCGCCCTTCTACCGTCCTCAGCCGTTGGCACGAGTGGAAGCCACCTACCGTGGCCTCGCTGCGGGCGAGGACGGGGATCCCGGCGGCGCCTGGTCGACCGAGGAGGTGGACGGTCTGGAACTCTGGCGGCTCCGGCGGGAAAAGCGCTCGCCCGGCGTGGTGCTGCTCCTCCACGGGTTCGGAGATGACCGCTGGGGCACCAGCCCGGCCCTGAAGTGGTTCCCAGGGCTCGATGCCGCGATCTTCACCTACCGGCGGCGGGATGATGCCCTCCGGAGTGGCGGCCCGGCGCCGGCGGTGACCTTCGGCGTGTCCGAATCCCGGGATGTGGTCCGCATCGTCCACCATCTGGAAGCCTCAGGCATTCCCCGCAGGAGGATCCTCCTGATGGGCCGGAGCCTGGGTGCTTCCGTGGGTCTGATGGCCCTGGCGGACCTGGAACGGGAAGGTCGCGGCCCTCTCGCGGGACTCATCTGGGAGGGCGCCCCCGCCAGCAGCCGGAGTTTTGCCGAGCGCCTGGTGCGCGGCCCTGCGGATCGCTGGTGGCATGTCCTGGCCCCGCCCATCGGGGCCCTGGCCAGCCGGGCCGCGGGCCGCATGGGCGGCTACGACCCTGCGGACACAGACCTCCTGCTGCGCACCGGAAACCTCCGCTTCGCCACGCCCAGCCTCTGCTTCCTCGCCACTCAGGACCGGCTCGCGCCGCCGGAGGTCCAGCGGGCGCTGGCGGCCCGCTTCGCCTCAACCCACGTGGTGGAGGTGCCCACCTGGCACCTCCACTGCGCGGAGGTGCTGGGACCGGCCTACGCCGGAACCATCGAGAAGGCCGTGGATGTCTGGTATCCGGACGCGGCGGGGGGCCCCGGAGGGCCCCCCGCAGGGCGCTGAGGCGTCTTCAGTCGTCTTCGTGGGCTGCGACCGTGGCACGCAGCAGCTTGGGCGTGATGCGCTGGACGATGGGCTCGAACACCTTGTTCACCAGTTCCTCATCGTACTGGACCTCGGCGCCAGTGCCGGCCACCTTCACGCTGGTATCGGAGATCTTGTCTTCATCCTTCCAGGCGCCCAGGATCTCGCCGGTCTCCACCTCGATGAGGCGGATATCCAGGCGGCCCGTGAAGGAGGCCTTCTTCACGTTCACGCTGCCCGCCACGGCGCCGGCCATGCCGTTGCCAGTGACCTTGCCCACCAGGGCGCCCACGCCCCAGCCCGTACCGAACCCGCCTTCCTTGTACGCGAACCGGGTGATCTTGCCGGTCATCACGTATTTCACGCCCAGCAGCTTGCCGATCTTCTGGACCGTGGCGGTATCCACCTCGCCGCTCTGCTGGAAGTTCAACTCCTCACGGATCTCAGACAGCCGTTCCCGCTCAATGACCCGGATCTTGTTCCGGCCCTTCTCCATGATCTCGGTGGTGAAGAGGTCGCGGAGCTGGTTGGAGATGGTGCCCATCTGGTTGCCCCAGCCGCCGAAGCGCCAGCCGTGCCAAGCATCCGGCGCGGCCTTGAACTCCAGGATGGCGATGCGGGGAAGCTTCGCCTTCTCCTCCTTGGACATCTTTTTCTGGGCAAGGGCCGGTGTCGCGACAGCGAGAGCGGCCAGCAGGGCCAGGAGCAGCTTGCGGAAACGCATGGGGACTCCGTGGATGGTGGATTGAACGGCTACTCGTCGATGAGCTTGCTGCGAAGCTCCTTGCCCAGCTTGAAATAGACCACGCGCTTCGGCGGGACCTGGATGCTCTCGCCGCTGCGCGGATTCCGGCCCTGGCGGGCCCGCCGGTCCCGCAGGCGGAAGCTTCCGAACCCGCGAAGTTCCACGCCTTCGCCAGTCTTGAGGGACTCGATGATGCTCTCCAGGAAGGTGTTCACCAGGAGATCCGCATCCTTCTTCCCCAGTTCGAGCCGCTCCATCAGGTGCCGGGAGAGGTCAGCCTTGGTGAGGGTCTCCATCGCTTCCATGGGAACTCCGAGGGTGTTGGGCGCTCAGGTGGATTGTAGGCAGTCCTCAATAAATCCCCATCCGTGCCCTGCGGTCAAGAGGGATATCTTCACCCATTTGAAAAAAAGGGGGCAATGCCCCCTTTTCGGCCTAGTGATCCGAGGTTCAGTCCATGAGCCATTCCAGGAGGAACCGGGGGCCCTCCCCACTGGCGCCGTGGGTGCGGTAGTCCCGCTCCTTGCCTGACCAGCTGCCGGCGAGGTCGATGTGGGCCCAGGAGGCGCCGCCCACGAACTCCCGGAGAAAGAGGCCGGCCGTGATGGTGCCGCCCCAGCGGATGCCGGTGATGTTCTTCAGGTCGGCCAGCGGGCTCTTGAGCAGTTCGGTGTACTCCTCCACCAGAGGCAGCTGCCAGAGGTGCTCGCCCGCGGCGCTCCCGGCGTCCAGGAGCCGGTCCACCAGCTTCTGGTCCGTGCCCATGACCGCCGAAACGCCATCGCCCATGGCGACGAGGGCCGCCCCGGTGAGGGTGGCCAGGTCCACCACATGATCCGCGCCCAGTTCCCCAGCGTAGTGGAGGAGGTCCGCCAGCACGAGCCGGCCCTCGGCGTCAGTGTTGAGCACTTCGATGGTCTTGCCACTGCGGCTGCGGAGGACATCACCGGGCTTGTAGCTGGAGCCGGAGGGCATGTTCTCCACCAGGCCCAGGAGGCCCGTGACCTGGACCGGGACCTCCAGCTGGGCACAGGCCGCCAAGGTGGCCAGGACGATGGCCGCGCCGGTCATGTCGTCCTTCATGGTCTCCATGCTGGAGGCATCCTTGAGGGACAGGCCGCCCGAATCGAAGCAGACGCCCTTGCCCACCAGCACCACGTGCCTCTTGGGCTTCTCCTTGGGCTTGTACTCGAGCTTCACCACCCGCGGCGGACGCACACTGCCCTGGCCCACCGCCAGCACCGAGCGGAATCCGCCCTTTTCGAGGGCCGGCACATCCAGCACCTCGCAGTGGAGCTTGTGCTGCTTGGCCAGCTTCACGGCCATTTCAGCGAACACCTCGGGATAGAGATCGCCCGGGGGGGTGTTGGCCAGATCACGGACGCGATGGCAGGCCGCCACACCGGCCTCGATCACAGGCAGCTTGCGGCGGGCCTTCCGCGTGTCGTCGCCATTGGTGAAGATCTCGATGGATGTGAACTGCTTCGGCTCCTGCTTCCCGCCTTTGAAGGCCACCAGGTCGTAGTTGGCGAGCAGGGCGCCCTCGGCCACGGCGGCCTGCACCGCATCGTGATCCAGAGTGGAGGTTGACGGGGACAGCACGCCGATCTTCTTCCACTTCTTCTTGAGGCAGAAGCGGCCAGCGGTTCCCACCGCCTTGCGGATCTTGTTGAGCGTCACCTTCTCTTCGTCACCCAGACCGACAAGCACCATCCAGCGGCTCTCCTTGACACCATTGGGGTGATGCAGCGGCACAACTTCGAGATAGTCCGCCTTGAAATCCTCTTCGTCCATCACCTGGCGCGCGACCTTGCTGATGGCAAGTGGCAGGCGATGGCGTTCGCGCCCGGAAAACACGGGAACGATCAAGGTATCTCCGGCGAAGTCCTTTCCGGTCTGAGAGCTGATATCCACTGAAGGCATGGAGGTTCCTCCTGGCCCAAGAGCCTAGATCCTGAGCGAAAAAAAGAAAAGCCTGTTTTTCGTCGCTATTTGTCATGGACCACCAATTTATTAGCGGCAACTTTTTCAACACTAGCTAATAGAGTGAGTTCCGGCATCCGATGGGATGATATCCCCATGGACCTCACCCCCCGGCACCGCCGGCCCTTCCCCCTCCCCGGGCCATGGCCAGCCTACGCCCGGACCCTCCTCGGCCGGGGTGGCGCCTGGCTGCACACGGGCGGTACAGGCGAGGGGCTCCTGGGTCTGCCGGACGGCCCGGTTCTCGCCTCCCGGTGGTCGGGCCATGCCTGGACCACCTTCCTGGATGGCCAGATCCGCCCCGGGTCGCCCTGGGCGGCCCTGGAGGGCGCCCTTCCGGAGCATCCAGGCCCCTGGATCGGCGCCGCGTCCTTTGAACTCGCCTGCGACGAAGCCTCCCTGCCCCGCCAGGCCCTGGCTCCCGGTACCCTGGGCCAGCATTGGCGGGGCCTCCGCCAGGCGCTGCATGTTCAAGGGGGCGAGGCCGAACTGTGGTCCTGGGGCGACGCGCCCGCCGACCCTGAGGCCTGGGCGCCCCTCCTCCGGCCCGGTGCCACCTCGGCCTCCGCGCCCCTGGCGCTCCAGCCCCGTTGGACCGAGGCCCATCACCGGATTGCGGTGGAGGTGATCCGCGAGCGCATCCTGGAGGGCGGATTCTATGTGGCCAACTTGTGTGTTCCCTTTGATTCCGTTTTCCCAGATGACCCAGTGGAACTGGCCCTCGGAGCCTTCAAGCGGGCCCGCCCTCCGTTTGGCGCCGCGCTGGACCTGGGAGACCTCCGCCTCCTCTGCCTGAGCATGGAGCGGCTCCTGTCCCGCCGGGAGGACCGGATCTGGTCCCAGCCCATCAAGGGCAGCGTTCCCCTTACGGGCGACCCGGCATTGGACCGATGCGCCGCCGAGGCCCTGGCTGCCGATCCCAAAGAACGCGCCGAACACACCATGATCGTGGATCTGGTGCGCAACGACCTGGGCCGCGTGGCCCGGACTGGAACCGTCGCCGTGAGCCAGCCCATGGCCGTGGAGCCCTATCCCACCGTGCAGCACCTGGTGAGCACGGTGGAAGCCCAGGCCCGCCCGGGTCTCGGCCTGGCCGACCTGCTCCGCTCCGTGCTCCCCGGCGGCAGCGTTACCGGAGCCCCCAAGCACGCGGTCTGCGCGCACCTAGCCCGGACCGAGGCCTCGCCCCGGGGCTTCTACTGCGGGGCCCTGGGCTGGATCACCCCCAACGGCGACCTGGACCTGGCCCTGCCCATCCGGACCGCCCAGATCGCTGGCGGGGCCCTCACCTACTGGGCGGGCGGGGGCATCACGCGCCGCAGCGATCCCGCCCGGGAATGGGCGGAACTGCACCTGAAGACCCGCGCCATCACTGGTTGATTCGGACGATCACGCCGCGCTGGCCCGCTTCAGCAGCTCCTCGAAGCGCTCAAAGAGGTGCGCCCGGGGGCCCTTCGGCTGGCGCTTGAGGATCATCCCGGCCTGATCGGGTGTACGGCCACCCTTGATCTGGTTGCAGGGCAGGCAGCAGCCCACCAGGTTCTGCCAGGTGGTGGAGCCGCCCTGGCAGAGGGGGACCACATGGTCCACGGTGGTGGCCTTCCGCTGGCAGCCTTCGTACTGGCAGAGGTAGTGGTCCCGGCGCAGCACGCGCCGCTCCAGGCGGCCGATGAGGAGCTTGGAGTCGCTGCAGGCCTGGGCGTGGGGGAAGATGATGAGTTCGAGGCTCCCGTCCAGGTTCCGGTGCCGCTCAAAGGTGGCCGGGTTGAGCACATGGGCGCGTCCCGCCACCACGGCGCAGAGCGCGCGCCTTCGGCTCACTTCCTGCATGGGGACGTAGTTCCGGTCGACGGCGATCACCTCGCCCGCCCCGTGACGTTCACGTCCCTTCAGCATCACACCCCCTGGATTGGCCCGTATCCTAAGGCAATCCGAGGATTTGTGAAGTGAATTATTCCGTCAAATTGGATAAAACAGGCATAGATGAATTGGGCAATTCTCCGGGCAGGCCCACGGAACCGGCCTCTGGAGCTGACTCCACCCCCGCCAATCTCTTTTCCATCTGATCCCGCCGGGCGGCGACATCGCCCAGCTTGCCGCTGGCCTCCTCCAGCTTCTTCTGCACCGCCGCCAGGGCGCCGCCGAAGCGCCCGAACTCGGCCTTGACGTGCCCGAGAACCTTCCAGACCTCACTGGTCTGCCGGCTGATGGCCAGGGTCTTGAAGCCCACCTGGAGGCTGTTGAGGAAGGCCGTGAGGGTGGTGGGGCCCACCAGGATGACCTTGCACTCCCTCTGCAGCCGCTCAAAAAGGCCCTGGCGGCGGAGGACCTCTGCGTAGAGCCCTTCGAAGGGAAGAAAGAGCAGACCGAAGTCCGTGCTGTGGGGCGGGGCGATGTACTTGTCGCGGATGTCGCGGGCCTGGGAGAGCAGCCTCGCCTCCAGGGCTTTCCCGGCAGCCTCGACAGCCACCAGATCACCCGCCTCGTAGGCCTCCATGAGCCGCTGATAGTCCTCCAGCGGGAACTTGGCGTCGATGGGCAGCCAGACCGTGCCGCCCTCCTCAGGCCCCGGCAGCTTCACCGCAAACTCCACCACCTCGGAAGACCTCGGTCGCACATGGACATTGGCCTGGTACTGCCCGGGGGACAGGAACTGCTCCAGCAGCGCCCCCAGCTGGGCCTCGCCCAGCACGCCGCGGGCCTTCACGTTGGTCAGGGCCCGCTTGAGACCACCCACGTCCTGGGCCAGTCCCTGCATCTCGCCCAGGCCCCGCTGCACCTGCTCCAGACGCTGGGCCACCAGGTTGAAGCTCTCCCCCAGGCGCTTCTCCAGGGCCTCGTGCAGCTGCTCGTCCACAGTGCGGCGGATCTGCTCGAGCTTCGCCTCGTTCGAGACCTGGATGGCGCCCAGCCGCTGGTGGACCTGCTGCTGGACCAGGTCAAGCTGGGCCGCCTGCTCCGAACGCGAGGCCCGGAGCGCCTCCTGGATCGCGGTGGTCAGCAACCGGAAGCCTTCCGCCAGCTTCTCGGCCTGGGCTGTGCGGAGCTCACCAAGCTCCGTGGTCAGGGGCCGGATCTGGGCCGCGAGCGCCTGGTGGGATTCGGAGCGGTTCCTCGAAGCCAGCTCCTCGGCATGGCGCCGCAGGGCCTCGAAGGGCGCGGGGTCCGCCGAAACCCGCCGCAGGGCGGCCCAGGCGGCGAAGATGGCCGCGATGCACGCGAACAGGGAGGCGACCAGGGCGAGGTTCATGCCCCAATCATCGCCCAGGTGATTCGCCAGGCAGTGTCCATTCGGCCCGCCGTCCCTCGCCCTCGGGCTCCAGCGCCAGCTCGGCCACCCAATCCGAGGGCCAGGGGCCGTCCTGGCCTGCCCACTCCACCACCAGCCGGTCTCCGGGCCCGATGGTCTCCTCGAGGCCCAGGGCCCAGGCGCCTTCCGGGCCGGGGCGGTAGAGGTCCAGGTGGAAGAGTCGGCCCTCCGGGAGTCCATAGCGATGCAGCACGGCGTAGGTGGGCGAGGCCACCTCATCCGGGTCGCCCCCCAGCCCCCGCAGGAAGCCCCTGGTCCAGGTGGTCTTGCCGGCTCCCAGTTCCCCGCGCAGCAGCCAGGTGCCGCCGGGGGGCGTGAGCTGGGCCAGAACCTCGCCCAGGGCCTCGGTGGCGGCCTCGTCGGCGAGGTGGCGTTCAGCCACGCAACAACCCCGGAAGCTGCTCCGCCAGATCCCGCGGCAGCAGGCCGGCGCCGGGGAGGCGGTCCGCCGCAGCCCCGTGGAACCAGGCCGCGGCCGCCACCGCTTCGCGCATGGGCAGCCCCTGGGCCCGGAAGCCAGCCACCATGCCTGCGAGCAGGTCGCCGCTGCCGCCGGTGGCGAGGCCCGGATGGCCTGTGGGATTGATCCACAGCTCGTCACAGGCGCCGCCGGCGAGGACGCTCTGCGCGCCCTTGAGCAGCAGGACACCGGGCTTCCCCGTGGACACCTGCCGGGCCTGGGCCAGGCGCTCATCCATCAGCATCGGGCGGGGCAGCCGGAACAGCCGCGCAAACTCACCAGGGTGGGGCGTGATGGCCGTGCCGGGGCGCTCCATCCAGCGTTTCCCTTCGCCCTCCTTCAGGGCCGAGGCGTCCAGCACCAGGGGTCCCTCCCAGTCGGGCACGTGGTCGATGCCACCCGGGCCCACCAGCAGCACATCGGCCTCGGCGGGCAGGGTGCCCTGCCAGGGCCGCACCATGGCCTCAGGCACCTGGGCGGCCACCTCGGCGCGGACCTCGGGATCGGTCAGCACGGTCACCAAGCCAGCGCCCACGCGCAGGGCGCCCAGAGCCGAAAGCACAGCTGCGCCGCTCATGCCCAGGCTCCCAGCCCGGATGGCCACGTGCCCGAAGCTGCCCTTGTGGGCATCCCAGGCCCGCGGCGGGAGGATCGGACGCTCCAGGAGGTGCAGGGCAGCCTGAGGAACCCGGTCCAGCGGAATGGACACCACGGTGATCTCGCCGCAGGCCTCCCGGGCAGGCATCAGGCCATGGCAGACCTTGCGGAACCCGAAACAGGCGGTCCGGGTGGCGCGCACGGCCTCGCCGGGGAGCTCCGCGGCGCTGGGATCCAGGCCCGAGGGCAGATCCAGGGCCAGCACCGGCAACCCTGAGGCATTGAGGGCCCGCACCCAGGCCAGGGCCACGCCTTCCAGAGGCCGCGTGGTGCCCAGGCCAAGGAGCCCATCCACCACCCAGCCCCGCCAAGCCGCCATGACCTCCGCTGGCGATGCTGACGTGCGGATCTCGCCGCCGAGGCCCTTCCAGAGCCGGGCCTGGTGGGCGGCGTCGCCGCGCCACCCGGGCTGGGCGGTCGGGGACCACACCGAAACCTCGCGCCCCTCCAGGCGGGCGAGCCGGGCCAGGGCCAGGGCATCGCCCCCGTTGTTGCCGGGGCCTGCCAGCACATGGACCGGCTGCCCCAGGGGGAGCAGAGCCAAGGCCCCGAGGGCCGCGTGTTCCTGGAGCACCAGGGATGGGACACCCCAGCCTTCGATGGCCTGGCGCTCCGCAACCCGCATCTCGTCGGCAGTGAGGAGGGGGATCATGGCGACAGTCTATGCCTGTTCGACCAGGTATGCCGCCAGCGCCTTCGGGTACAGCTCCATCTCCGCGGCATAGACCCGCTTCTGAAGGTCTTCCGGGGTATCGCCGGGAAGCACGGGGACCCGCAGCTGGTCCAGGATCCGGCCGTGATCGTACTCGGCGTCCACGAGGTGCACCGAGGCGCCGGATTCGGGTTCGCGAGCCTCCAGCACGGCCCGGTGGACGTGCATGCCGTACATGCCCGGCCCGCCGAACCGGGGCAGCAGGCCGGGATGGATGTTGAGGATGCGGCCCTCCCACCGCCGGGGCACGGTCAGCTTCTTCAGCCAGCCGCAAAGGCAGATGACCTCCGCACCCGCCGCCTCAGCGGCCTGGTAGCAGGCCTCCGAGAACCCCTCGTCCGATTCGAAGTCCTTTCGGACCACCGCCACCATGGGCAGGCCCTCTCCTTCGAGCCGGGGGATGCCGCCGGCCTTGGCGCTGGACGCGAGGCCCAGCACGGGGAGTGCGGGGACCCGGCCCTCGCGGCAGGCCCTGAGGAGGTTCAGGGCGTTGCCGCCGGTGCCGGAGATGAAGAGGGCGATCCGCTTCACTGGAGGGCCGTCAGCACGGCCACGTCCGCGATGTCCTGGGGGCTGCAGCCGCGGCTCAGGTCGTTGGCCGGGCGGGCCAGCCCCTGGAGCAGCGGACCCAGGGCCACGGCCCCGCCCAGTCGCTCCGTGAGCTTATACGCGATGTTGCCGGCGTCCAGGTCCGGGAAGACCAGCACGTTGGCCCGGCCCGCCACGGGAGAACCTGGCGCCTTCCGCTGCCCCACGGAAGCCAGCAGGGCCGCGTCGGCCTGCAACTCCCCATCCACAGCCAGACTTGGCGCCCGCTCCTTGATGATCGCCAGGGCGGCGCGCACCTTGTCCACGCGGGCGTGCTCGGCGGATCCTCGGGTGGAGAAGCTGAGCAGAGCCACCCGGGGTTCCACATCCATGACCCGGCGGGCATTTTCGGCGGAGGCCAGGGCGATATCCGCCAGCTGCTCGGGCGTGGGGTCCGGCACCACGGCGCAGTCCGCGAAGATCATGGCGCCCTGCTCGCCGAAGGCCGTGTCGGGATGGATCATCAGGAAGAAACTGGACACGGTCTTGATGCCCGGGGCGGCGCCGATGGCCTGGAGGCAAGCCCGCACCGTCTCCGCGGTGGTGTTCAGGGCGCCGGCTACCATGCCGTTGCAGGACCCTGCCTGCACCATCATCGCGCCGAACCAGAGGGGGTTGTGCACGGCTTCCAGGGCCTGGGCCTCGGTGATGCCCTTGGCTTTGCGCCGCTCGTAGTAAGCCCCGGCCAGCTCCGGGAGCAGGGGGCTGGCGGCTGGGTCCACCAGCACGGCCCCCTTCAGGGAGAGCCCGAGCGCCGAGCCACGCTTCGTCATATCGGCGGGATCGCCCAGCAGGGTGAGGTGGCAGAGGCCCTGGTCCAGCAGCAGCTGGGCGGCCTGGAGGGTCCGGTCATCCCGGCCCTCGGGCAGGATGATGTGGCGCTTCAGGACCTTGGCACGGTCACGGAAGCGCGCCATCCAGCGGGCGTGATTGGCGTGGCTCATGGATTCCTCCGGTGTCGGGACGAGGGTTTGGGCAAAGGGGGATCTGCCAGGAAAACGTGGGGATCCTGGCCTGTGTGATCGAGGAAAGTGTCTGCCAGGCTGGGGGCGCCCGAGCTTACTTCGTCGAGGTACAAGGTCTCGATCCGGTGCATGGGCAGGAACCGGGTGCTCAGGGCCACCTGATCCGCCTGGCCCGTGCGGACCAGGGTCAGAACCTCGGTCCAGGGGGCGAGATCGACACCGCGGACGGCCACGCCCGCGGCCTCCAGACCGAGGATCCGGCCCCACAGGCGCTCCCTCGGGGAATGCAGCACCACCACCACGAGGTCGCCGGGACGGAAGGGCATGGCAATGGTCATGAGTCGGCTCCTGTCCGAATCTTACAGGGCCGGGCCTTCAACGATGAGGTGGCCTTCGGTGAAGCCCTCCATCGCCCACCGGGGGCCTTCGAAGCCATTGCCACTGCCCCGTACGCCGCCGAAGGGGGCGGCATCCAGGCGGAAGGTGGGCGGCAGGTTGAGCAGCACGCCACCGGCGCGGAGCCTCGCTTCCGCCTGCCGCAGGTGCCGCTGGTCCCGGCTGTAGGCGCTGGCCCGCAGCCCGAAGCGCGTGGCTGCGGCGCGGTCGAGACCCTCCTCGAAGGTGTCCACGGGCGTCAGCACCGTGATGGGCGAAAAGGCCTCCTCGCACTGGAAGGGATCATCCTCGGGCAGTCCGGTGAGGATGGCCGGCGGCAGAAGCGCACCCTGCCGGGGCCCGCGCAACAGGATCTCGGCGCCCGCGGCCACCGCGCGGTCCAGGCCTTCATCCACGCGGCGGGCGGTGGCTTCATCGATGAGAGGTCCGACCACGGTGGCGGGATCCATGGGATCGCCCACAGGCAGGGCCTTCACGGCGGCCACGAAGGCCGGGGCGAAGGTGTCCCAAAGGGCCCGATGCACGTAGATCCGCTGGGCCTTGGAGCAGCTCTGGCCCGCCCCGGCCACGGCCGCGGGGGCGATCTGCCGGGCCACGGCGGCCGCATCCACGCCTTCATCCACCACGACGGCTCCGTTGCCGCCCAGCTCCAGCAGCAGCCGCTTGCCTGCCAGCACCTGCTCCAGGTGCCGCCCCACCCGCTCGGAACCCGTGAAGCTCACGGCCGCGATGCGGGGATCCCTCGCCAATGCCTCGGCGGCGGCGGGATCCGGGGAGGCCAGCTGGAGCAGGTCCGCGGGCGCGCCCACCTGCCGGCGGGCGGCATCGAAGCTCTCCCAGAGCAACTTCGACGCCCGCGGCGCCTGGGGGCAGGGTTTCCAGATGACGCTGCACCCCGCGGCCAGAGCGGGGCCGAGCTTGTGCACCGCCAGGTTCACGGGGAAGTTGAAGGGCGTGATCGCCAGCACGGGGCCCACCGGGAAACGCCGAAGCACCGCCCGACAGCCCTCCGCCCCCGCCATCAAGTCATAGGGGACGGCTTCTTCTCCGAAGCTGCCCACGGCCTCAGCGGTGGCGCGCAGGGTGGCTTCCGCGCGGCCCACTTCGCCCCGGGCGAGGGTGATGGGCTTGCCGGTCTCCCCGGTGACCAGGCGCGCGAGCTCCTCCCGCACCAGACCCACTTGCTCCAGCCAGGCTTCGATGAGCCTCCGCCGGTCCAGCCGCGGGACCTCGCGCCATGCATCGAAGGCGCGCAGAGCCGCATCCACCATGCCATCCCCCATTGCCGCCATCACGGTCCACCCCTCCAGGAAGGCCCATCCGCGCCCCGCCTGGATCCAGATTAACCCCGGCCCGCGCCCCAGGAGATTGAGGGCGATCACATCCGCACCGGCGAGGACACTGGCCGGCTGCGGTAGAATCAATGGCTAGGAGCACCACATGACCAAGCCTCTCGTCCCCGCCGATCTCCTGCAGCAGGTCCAGGCCGCGGACATGCCGGTTTCCGTGGCCAACACCGGGAAACCGAAGGCCGATACCCACCCCAAACCCGTCGTAAAGGCCTCGTCCCGACCCCAGGGCAAGACCGGTGTCGCCCACACGCGCATGAGCAACCGCGGGAAATAGTACCTACAATTTAAAGACCACCATCGCCAGGGCCGCCACCAGGGAAGCGGTCAGCATGGCCGTCAAGCGCAGGCCGAAGGCACGCCCGCCCGAGATCCACGCGAAACCCGCCTTGGCGAGGGTGTTCGCGGCGATCGCCAACACGATGGCGAGGACTGCGGTCCCTGCCGGCAGATGACTGGTGTGCAGCTGGCTGCTCACCGCCAGGGTGATGGGGTCCACGTCCGCCACGCCAGAAAGGCCGGCCGCCACCAGGAGACCCCGGTCCCCGAACCAGGCCCGGGCCGCGGCGGACACGAGCATGACCGTGGCCAGCGACAGGCCCCAGCCCAGGGCCCGTTTGAGGTGGAAGGGGTTCCGCAGGGGCATCTCCTCCGTGCCGGTTTCGCGGCCCTCGTTCGTCCGGAAGGTCCACCAGGCCGCCGCCAGCAGCATGGCCACCATGGCGGTCATGGGCAGCACCAGGGGGCGGAGGAGGTTGGCCCCCCCCACCACGCCGGCGAGGATGGCCACGCGCACCGCCATGACGGCGCAGGCCAGCATCACGGCCACCTGGCCGGAACTCCGGAAGGAGGGATCCTCCCTGGCCTGCCTGGACATGGTCACGGTGACCACCGTGGAGCTGACCATGCCTCCCACCAGTCCCGTCATCACGGCGCCACGCCGGGAGCCCAGCACCCGGTTGAGGGCATAGCCAAGGAAATCCACCGCGGCGATGAGCGCCACCATCCAGCCCACCTTCTTCGGCGAGAGGGCGCCCCATGGATCGAGGGTCTTTGAGGGCAGCAGTGGCAGCAGGATGGCGAAGACGATGAGGAGCTGCATGGCCGCGATGAGATCTTCGCGGTGCAGCCGGGGGATCCAGGCGCGGATCCAGGGCTTGGACAGCAGGAGCAGGGTCACGATCACGGCCAGGGCGACCGCCAGCAGGGCGTCCCGGGTGAGGAGCATGCCCAGCAGGGGCGCGGCCAGGGCCGCGACCTCCGTGGTCAGTCCCCGATCCGGGGAGCTGGTCTGGCGGTAGTAGAGGCCGATCAGGATCGATGCGAAGCCCTGCACGGCGATGGGCATGGCGATGCCATCCCCCCCGACCTTCACCGAGATCCAGCCCAGGAGCGTCAGAAGCGCGAACGTGCGTGCCCCGAGGCTGCCGTGAAGGGCCTCGGCGTGGTCGGATTCCCGGCGTCGGGGATCCTCGTGGCTCTCCTGCGTCCGCTCGAAGCCGCTGCGTTCCCGCTCCAGGCCCATCATCAGGCCCAGGGCCACGGCCATGGTCGCTTCCTTCAGGGTGGCGAAGTCGAGGCTCAACATGGGGTGCTCCCGAGGATCCCTATCTATTCCTGATCGGCCGGATGCCAGATCTGGATGTGGCTGGTCCGTTTCAAGATTTCGGCCACGAGGTCCGGGGCCGCCTGGCCGAAGGTGCGTGCCCGGAAGGTTTCCCCTCCAGGCAGGTGGACGACGTGGATCGAGGCCCCGCCAGGGAAATCCGGATGACGAGCCAGGGGCCGGGCCAGGGCTGCCAGATCAAGCGCTTCGAGCCAGCCCGTGGGCAGAGGCTCCATGCGCGCCCCCGGGACCAGGGCCCCGACCTCCCGCGCCTGGAGCAGCACCAGATGCCAAGCCCCCCCTCGCTGGCCTCGCCAGCACAGGAAGGGAGGCAGATCTCCGAAGGCGATGCCCCCTTTGCAGACCTCAGGCCAGGCGCGCAGCGAGGCGGCTCCGGCCTCATCCGCGGCCGCCATGGCGAGGCGGGCCAGCTCCGGCGACACGGGGGGAATCCAGGGTTCCACGCTCCACATGCCGTCGAGCATGGCAGATCGGGTAGGCTTGGGCCCATGTGTACGACGCCCCAGCGCGGCATGCAAACGGCCCGGACCTCCGGGGAGCAGCCATGAACGCCCGGAAGCCCGTGGTCGCCACCGGGCAGCAGATCGGGGCCGGCTGGAGCCCCGCCCTCTCCGTGGCCAAGGCCCTGGCGGCCCTGGCCGAGGCCCGCCGCACGGGCGCCGAGGCCGTCTACTGGCTGGCAGACGAGGATCATGACCGCGCCGAGGTGGCTTCGGTGGTGGGCTGGAAGGCGGGCCGCCTGACGCGCCATCGCTTCCGGTTCGACGCGCGGAGCGGCACCGCCACCGGCTGGCTGCCGTGGACACCAGGGCATCAGGCCGAGGGCACCACCCTGTGGGGGGCCCTGCCCACCCCCCAGGAACCCACGCTTCGTGGCCATGTCCTGGCTCTGGGACAGCCCCTCTGGGAACGGGGTCTCCGCCCCTTTTCGCCCACCGATCCCGCGGTCCGCGAGCCCATCCAGGCCGAGCTGGAACGCTGGCGGTCCCTCGATCTGGACCACCTGTTGATGCGCCAGGCTGAACGGCTGGAGGCCGAAGGCGCCCCCCTGCCCCTGGATCCACGGGTGCAGGCCGCCTGGTTTTCGCTGGATCCACGCACGGGCCTCCGCCAGCGCCTGGACCGCGGGGAGCCGCTTCCGGCAGGCCGCTGGCTCAGCCCCGGCGCGGCCGTCCGCCCCCTGATGCAGTCGCTGATGCTGCCCGTGGCCGCCGTGGTGCTGGGACCCTCTGAACGGGCCTACTGGCGGCTCTGCGAACCCCTCTGGGAGCGCGTGGGCATCGGAGCGCCGAAGATCCTCCCGAGACCCAGCGTCTTCGTCGTGCCCCATGGATTCAGGGTGTCAGCCGCGCAGCTGGACGCTCTGCGCCTGGGGGCCTGGGATCGCCTAGCTCCATGGCCGGGCCCACTCCCCACGGCCCGCTTCCAGGTGGCGGAGCCGGATCCATCCTGGCCGGAGGCTCTGCAGGTGCGTTTCCAGCGGGAGCAGGCCCGCACCCGTGCACGGCTGGCCAAGCTGGACCATCGCCTGCACCGGGAAGCCGCCGCGGGTCCGGTGGGCGGGGATCCCGAACGACTGCGGCAGGCCCTCTTCCCCTACGGCGCGCCCCAGGAGCGGGTGCTGCCCGGCCTCCCATGGCTCCGAAACGGCGCCCTGCTGGACCGCATCCTGGAATGCATGGACGGCACCACATCCGTGATCCTGGTGGAGGAACCATGAGCCACGACTTCGACATCCTCGCTCTCGGCGCCCATCCGGACGACGTGGAAGTCCATGTGGGGGGCCTCCTGGTCCTGGCCTCGGACCGCGGGATGAAGGCCGGCATCCTGGACCTCACCAGCGGCGACCTCGGCACCCGCGGCACTGCGGAAACCCGCCGCAGCGAGGCGCAGGAGGCGGCCCGCATCCTGGGCGTGCCCCGCATCGTCCTGGATTTCCCAGATGGCCGCTTCACGGAGGAGGAGGCCTACCGGCTGCGCCTGATGGCCGAGTTCCGCCGACTCCGGCCCCGGGTGGTGGTCCTGCCCGCCCCGGACGACCGCCACCCCGACCATCGCCGCACCCACCGCCTGGCCCGGGAGGCCGCCTACTACGCCGGGCTGAAGAACTACCCCTGCGACGGAAAGCCCTGGCGCCCGGAAGCCATCGCCTGGGCCGGCGGCGAGAACCCCGGCCAGCCGGACCTGCTGGTGGATGTGAGCGCCGTGTGGGAGCGCCGCATGGCCGCCTTCGACGCCTTCGGCAGCCAGTTCGCCCAGGACGCTTCCCAGCCCGCCACCCGCATCGCCCACCCCGCCTTCCGCCGCGGCGTCCTGGGCCGGGCCATGCATTGGGGCTCGCTCCGCATGTGCGACTGGGCCGAGGCCCTGTGGTGCGAGCGGCCCGTGCCCCTGGCCTTGATCCAGCTCGTGGACCGCCTGAACGCCCCGGCATGAACCGATTCGAATCAGACCTTCTCGCGCAGATCCAGCGCCGGGGCGATGGCGTCACGGGCCGTGTGCTGGTGGCCTGTTCGGGCGGGGGAGATTCGGTGGCACTGCTGGCGCTGCTCTGGACCCTGCGGAAGAGCCTGGGCCTGGAGTTGAGCGTGGCCCATGCGGACCATGGGCTGCGGCCGGAAGCCCCGGAGGAGGCGGAATTCGTGCGCCAGCTCTGCCGGGCCCTGGACCTGGACCTCGCTGAGGCATCGCTGGGCGTGCGGGCGCACGCGGAAGCCAGCGCCCAGGGTTTGGAGATGGCCGCCCGGGAACTGCGCTGGGACTGGTTCCGTCAGGAGGCCGAGCAATGCGGCGCCGGCGTCGTGGCCACGGGGCACACCCTGGACGATCACACGGAGACGGTGTTCCTGCGCCTGGCCCGGGGCGGGGGATTGGGTTGCCTCCATCCCCTGGCCCCTCGGCAGGGTCTCCGCTGGTCGCCGCTGGCCGAGATCCGCCGTGCGGAACTTCGCGCCTACCTGGCTTCGCGGAACATCCCCTGGCGGGAGGACGCCAGCAACGCCGAGCCTTTCACTGCGCGGAACCGCTGGCGGCCGATCCTTGAAACCATCAGGCAGGAAGCACCCGGCCTGGACCGCCACCTGTTCGAGACCCATCGCCAGGCCGAGGAGGCCGAGCAGCTGGCCCGGACGCTGGTCGCTGGGTGGGAGGGCTCCCGTTGGTCCATCTCAGACGAGGCAATCGTCCTCAAGCGCGAGCCCTGGACCGAGCCGGAACTGCGCTGGACGCTGGAATCCGCGTTCCGCCGTCTCGGCTGGCCCCGGGAAGCGGCCCTGCTGCGAAGCCTTGCGCCCTGGCTCGCCGCGCGCCTCGCAAGGTGCCGCAAACCTTCGACCTGGGGGAATTTCCACCTAAACCCCGAACCAGATGGCAGGTATCTGCATCTAAGGTTCAGCTGCCTTCCCGGGCCTAGTACACTGGAGGGCCACCCGGGCGAAGGCCCCAAGGAGTGACCCTTTGAATTCCATGATGAAGAGCGTGCTGGTCTGGCTGGGCATCATCGCCCTCTTGGTGCTGGCCTTCCGCCAGATCCCCCAGAACAGCCGCCAGATCGAGATTCCCTTCTCGACCTTCTATACCGAAGGTGTGGGAGGCAAGTACAAATCCGTGACGCTATCCGGCTTCGATGTCGAAGGCACCTACAAGCAACCCGAAAAGAATGCCAAGACCGGCGAGGTCATCGAGAAGTTCCGCACGGTGGCTCCGCCCATGCAGGACCTGGGCAAGGTCATCCTCAGCTGGAAGACCGAGGGCCAGCTCGACGAGTTCAAGGCCGCCAAGCCCAGCGAGAACAACTTCGCCTATGTCCTGATGTTCTGGGCGCCCCTGCTGGTTTTCGTGGTGCTCTGGTTCGTGTTCATGCGCCAGGCCCAGATGGGCGGCAACAAGGCCCTGAGCTTCGGCAAGGCCCGCGCCAAGGGCCTCTCCAGCAGCGCCAAGCGCGTCACCTTCTCGGATGTCGCCGGTTGCGACGAGGCCAAGGAGGAACTGAAGGAGATCGTGGAATTCCTGAAGGATCCCGCCAAGTTCGTGAAGCTCGGCGGCAAGATCCCCAAGGGCGTCCTGCTCATGGGCCCTCCGGGAACCGGCAAGACCCTGCTGGCCCGCGCCATCGCCGGCGAGGCCAAGGTCCAGTTCTTCTCCATCTCCGGCTCCGATTTCGTGGAGATGTTCGTGGGCGTGGGCGCCAGCCGCGTGCGCGACCTCTTCGAACAGGCCAAGAAGAGCGCCCCCTGCATCGTGTTCATCGATGAGATCGACGCCGTGGGCCGCCATCGCGGCGCGGGCCTGGGCGGCGGCCACGACGAGCGCGAGCAGACCCTGAACCAGCTCCTCGTCGAGATGGACGGCTTCGAAGGCAACGAGGGCGTCATCCTCATCGCTGCCACCAACCGTCCTGACGTGCTGGACCCCGCCCTGCTCCGCCCCGGCCGCTTCGACCGCCGCGTGGTGGTGGACCGCCCCGACGTGAAGGGCCGTTTCGAGATCCTGAAAGTGCACACCAACGACAAGATCCCCCTCAGCCCCGACGTGGATCTGGAAGTCATCGCCCGCGGCACCCCTGGTTTCGCTGGCGCCGACCTGGCCAACCTCTGCAACGAGGCTGCCCTCACCGCGGCCAGGGGCAGCAAGAAGTGGGTCGAGATGGCCGATTTCGAGAACGCCAAGGACAAAGTCTACATGGGTGCCGAGCGCCGCAGCCTCGTGATGACCGAGGCCGACAAGCGCATCACCGCCTACCATGAGGCGGGCCATACGGTCGTCGCGGCCGTGGTGCCCGACAGCGATCCCATCCACAAGGTCACCATCATCCCCCGCGGCCGCGCCCTGGGCGTCACCTGGCAGCTGCCGGTGACGGACCGCTACAACACCACGCGGGACTACATGGAGAGCCGCATCGCGATCGCCATGGGTGGCCGCATCGCGGAGGAGATCTTCTTCAACCAGCTCAGCACCGGCGCAGCCAATGACATCCAGCAGGCCACTGAGATGGCCCGGTCGATGGTCACGGAATTCGGCATGAGCGACAAGCTGGGCCCGCTGAATTTCGGTGGCGGCGGCAACCATGAAGTCTTCCTCGGCCGCGATTTCGCCCAGCATCGCGAGATCTCCGAAGATACCGCCCGCCTCATCGATGTCGAGGTGCAGGAGTTCGTCCTGCGCAACTACCGCCGGGCCAAGGCCGCCATCGAGGCCCATCGCGACCAGCTGACGGCCATTGCCGAAGCCCTGCTGGTGCGCGAGACCCTCGACGGCAACGACATCGAGATCCTCATGAAGGGCGGCACCCTGCCCCCGCCGAAGGCGGGCAGCACGCCCACCGCGCCGGCCACGGTGGAAGGCCCCACGACGGACCCCGGTCTGAATCCGGCCCTCAAGCCCGCGTGACCGTCCTGCCGTTCCCCGTCCTGCCGTTCCAATGGGGGCCGCTCCTCACGAGCGGCCCCCTTTTCATTGGCATCCTGAATTTCTCGGTATCGCCAAAGGCGATACGCGAGACCTCCTTCGCACATCCACGAGGCCAACATGTGGGTTGAGCTCACCTCCAAGCCCCTCTACGTCGGCATCCTCAATCTGACTCCAGATTCCTTCAGTGATGGCGGCCGGTACGTGGATCCTTCCGCGGCCTTGGCCCAGGCCTGGCGCCTCGTGGAGGCCGGGGCCCGCATGCTGGACCTCGGCGCCGAAAGCACCCGTCCCGGCTCGGCGGTGGTCGATGCCGCCACGGAGTGGGGCCGCCTCGAGCCTGTGCTGCCAGCGCTGGCCGAAACCCTGCCGCACATCCCCCTCAGCCTGGACACCCGCCACGCCGCCGTGGCCGCGAAAGGCCTCGCCGCGGGCGCCTCGGTCATCAACGATGTCGATGGTTTCACCGATCCGGCGATGTTGGAGCTGGCCGTGGGCTCCCCCGCTGGTCTCATCGCCATGCGCAGCCGCCGTCTGGGTGAGGGGTTCCTCATGCCCTCCTATGATGGTCCAGGGCCTGGAAGTGCTGAAGCGGGCATCGACGAACTCCGTACGGTCAGGGACCGGCTGCAGACCGCCGGAATCGCACCGGATCGCGTGCTGCTGGACCCCGGTTTCGGCTTCGGCACCACCTTCGCGGAGGATCTGGCCCTCTGGAACGCCCTGCCGCGACTGCCGGAAGCCCTCGCCTGGCCCGCGGGACGCATCTGCATCGGCATCTCCCGCAAGCGGTTCCTGGCGGTCCGCGCCGGCACGCCTGGCCTTGCCCCGGACCGGAGAGACCCCCTCACGGCTGCGGCCCACGCGGAAGCCACAGAATGGGGCTACCGGGTCTTCAGGACCCACGCCATCGGTTAATCTGACGGCATGAGTCTTCGCTACTTCGGAACCGACGGCATTCGCGGGCTGGCCCTGCACTCCCCCCTCACCCTGGAAGAGGTCTCCCGCTGGGGCGCCGCCTGGGCCCAGGTGGCTCGTGAGGCCGGCGTGAAGCGGCTGGTGGTGGGGTGGGACCCCCGGTCCAGTTCCGGCCCCATGTCCGAAGCATTCATCCTGGGCGTGGGGATGGGCCTGAAGGTGTCGATCCTGGGCATGGCCCCCACCCCGGCGGTGGCCTGGGCCGTGGCCAAATCGAGCGCAGAGAGCGAGAAGACCTGGGGGCTCATGATCTCCGCCAGCCACAACCCGCCCGAAGACAATGGCCTCAAGGGCTTCAATGAGCTGGGCGAGAAGCTGGAGGAGGACCAGGAGCTCGCCATCGAGGCCGCCTTCGATTGCATCCCCGAACCGACCACCATCTCCTTGCCGCCCGGCCACCTGGACCTCCAACCCTACCTGGCCCACCTCGGCGGCATCGACCTGCCCCGGGATTTTGGCGTGGTGATCGACTGCGCCCATGGCGCCACCGCCGAAGCGGCCCAGGAACTCTTTCGCGGTGACGGCATCCACTGGATTGGTGTGCCCCCGGACGGCCCCTCCATCAATGTGGGTGTGGGCTCCACGCACCTCAATGCCCTGTCCGCGGCCGTCGTGGCCCGAGGAGCCCAGCTGGGCATCGCCTTCGACGGTGACGGAGACCGCTGCCTGCTGGTGGACGGCCAGGGTGACTTGGTGGACGGCGACCAGATGGTGTGGCTGCTCGCCCAGGATCGCCTGGCCTGCGGGGACGCTCCTCCGGGCGTGGTGGGCACGGTGATGACCAACGGCGGTCTGGCCCAGGCCCTGACCCAGGCCGGTGTCCCGTTTGTGCGAACGCCGGTGGGCGACAAGTTCCTGCTGCGGGAGATGGCCAAGCGGGGCTGGGACCTGGCCGCCGAGGCCTCGGGCCATCTCATCCAGAAACGCGTGGGGCCCAGCGGTGATGGCATGGCCGCCGCGCTCGGCATCCTCCGCGCCCTCCTGCACCGGCCGGTCAACCGTCGGTGGGCCTGGACCTTCCGCCCCTGGCCCCAGCGCCTGGTGAATGTGGTCGCGAAGGATCGCCGGACGGTGGAGTCCTGCCCGGAGCTGGTGTCCGCCATGGCCGGCATCGACGCCCGCTGGGGCGAGGGCGTACGCCAGGTGGTCCGCTGGTCCGGAACAGAACCCAAGCTCCGCCTCATGGTGGAAGCGCAGGAGTCCGCCTGGGTGGACCAGGCCCTCCACGAACTCGAATCCGCCGCCCGCCGCGATCTGGCGCTGGCCTAGGACCGGATATGGCGCCCGACGTCCGCCGCCCCGTCGACCGCTGGCTGGTGTTTTTCGCCCTCGCCCTGGTCGCCGTCGGCATGGTGTGGATCTACTCCGCCTCCGCCATCAAGGCTTCCCAGAATCACGCCGCCGCCACGGCCTTCCTGACCCGCCAGCTCTTGGGCGGGGCCATCGGCATCGCGTGCATGCTGGCGCTCTCCCAGGTGGACCTGGCGCCTCTCCAGGACCACGCACGGCCAGTCCAGATCACCTACGGCATTCTGGTGCTGCTCCTGGTGGCAGTGCTCTTCTTCGGGCCCAAGATCAATGGCGCCCACCGCTGGATCCGCCTGGGCGCCATGAGCCTCCAGCCCTCGGAGCTCTTCAAGCCCCTGTCCGTCCTCATCGCCGCGAGATGGATGGTGCGCCACCGCGAAGCCTGGTCCAGCCATCGCGACGCCCTGCCCAAGCTGCTGGGACTGGCCGGCCTCATGGCGGTCCCCTTGGCCCTCATCCTGCGCGAGCCTGATTTCGGAACTTCCTTCCTCATCGTCTTCGTGACGCTGATGGTGGTGTTCCTGGGCGGCGCGCCCAAGTGGATCTTCGCCGTGGCGATCCCTGTGCTCGGCGCCCTTGGCACGGCCTTTGTGGTGCTATCGCCCTACCGCCTGGCGCGCGTGACGAGCTTCCTGAACCCCGCGGCCGATCCCCTCGGCAAGGGCCACCAGGCCCTCCAGAGCCTCGTGGCTGTGGGCAACGGCGGCTTCATGGGCGTGGGGCTGGGCGGTGGCAAGCAGAAGCTCTTCTTCCTTCCCGAAGCCCACACGGATTTCATCTACGCGGTGATCGCCGAAGAGGCCGGCCTGATCGGGACCGTGGCGATCCTGGCCCTCTTCATCGCGATCCTCTGGCGGGGTTACCGCATCGCCCGGCGCGTGAACGACACCTTCCTCAAGCTCTGCGCCATGGGCTTCGTCCTGCTGCTGGTGGCGCAGGCCCTGATGAACATGAGCGTGGTGCTGTCGCTGGCGCCCAACAAGGGCATCCCTCTGCCCTTCATCTCCTTCGGGCCCAACAGCCTCATCGCCAGCCTGGTCTGCCTGGGCCTGCTGCTGGCCATCAGCAAGGAGGCTGGTTCAGCCTAGGCGCAGGGGTTCGTCGTCGTCCTCGTCCACCAGGGTGATGTTCGAGCCACCGCTGAGCAGCACCGCGTCCTCGTACATGTTCTTGAGCTTGGGCTCGAAGCGCTCCGCCTGGGCCAGGCGCGGATCGGCCCTCAGGTCCAGGGACAGCCGCAGGAGGCCCCGGAGGGCGCCAGGTTCGAGCCCCAGGATGGCCGCGTGGACCTTGAGGGGATTGCCGGCCTCGGAGCCACCTCCACGCGTCGTGCTGAAGAGGGTTCCTCCCTCCCAGCGCAGCTCCGTCACCAGGGGCCGCAGATCCAGCGGCTTGACCTGCTTGCGGCCCTCGACCCGTCCGCCCTTTTCCCAGATCCATTCCGCCGCGGCTAAAAAGGCGGTGGTGCGAAGCCTGGCCCCGGCCGCCTGCTCCACCGGGCAGTTCCACCGCCAGTGGGAGGCATCCGCCAGCTCTCCCACCGGCGAGGCGTACGGTGCATGGGAATCCCAGCGATGGATCCGCAGCCCTTCCGGAAGCCGCCCATTCAGCCGGTTCATCAAGACCTCTGGTGCATCATGCGGTTCCACCCGGAACACAACCTCCGCCCATTCCGAAAGACCACCTGCACCCGCGGGAAGGGGGAGTTCCAGACGAAGCGAGGGCCGGGGCCGCTTGCCGAGATCCAGGGCCAACCGGAATCCCTCAAGCCGGAAGGCCTGAACCAGGATCGCGTGGACATCCCCTTCGTCGAAGTCCAGGGCCTCACCCTCTTTTGCATAACCCAGGCGCACGGTGGCGCGCCGGCTGTCCAGTTGCCAACCCACTTCGCGCCGTTCCATGGCCTTGGCCGCCAGCGGCGCCAGGAGTGAAGCGATCTCCTTCACGCTTTGCCCACCCGCGCTCCTGCGTTCCGCACGGATGAGGCAGGCGCCTTCCTCCACAAGATCGTCGTCCGTCAGCGATTGGATGAGCACGGCGGGATCTGCCTCTCCTCCCTGCAAGGCGCGGCGCAGCGCCTGGAGAGAGCCCGGTTCGCGGCTTGCCGATCCCTGCTCCATGACTGCCAGGAGCCCGATGAGCCGAGCCTGCCGGGCCAGGGCCTCGGCGGGAATGGAGGGATGAGGGATGCGAGTGTTCACGGTTCCAGAATAGTGAGGCCGGCACCGGAGCGCCGATGAATCCCCGCCAGGTCGACGTGCAGAAATCGAGAAAAAAAATGTCACTTTACTGAGATGCCGAGGGGGGATTTCCACATCCTTTGTGGGAAGCGGGTGTGCAATCCGGGAGAATTCCTTCCAGCTCAAGCCACTTGGGTCCGTGCTGATTTTTGGTGGCAGGTTCCCACTCTGAACGGGTGGTTGACAGATGTCGCAGGGCTCGTTCCACCGCCGTGATCGACACATCCTTTGCCTTCCACCAGCGGACCCGGCAAGCTGGAATCCACATGATCCACGACCCTTACATCGTCCCTCCGCTGCCGGCCTCGTGGCCGTACGAACCCGGCAGGCCGCTCCGGCCGCTGGGCTGCCGCGTGAACCTCGAGCTGCCTGGTCTCGGCGGCGGGTGGCGCGTCTGTACCCCCGGCGGCCAGCTCATCACCGGCGAGGCCGTTCCCCTGGAGGGGGCCTTCGGCCGCGGCGGCGTCCTTCGTGTCGGCGATCTGGTGATGCGCCCGTACCGGCGCGGCGGCCTGCTGCGCCACCTGAACGAACGGACCTACCGCACCCACCTGCGCTTCGCGGCGGAACATGCCGTCCATCGCGGCCTCTGGGAGGCGGGCTTCCCCACTGTGGAACCGCTCGGCTACGCCTGGCGTCCCAGCGGCCTGGGTGTCGAAGGGGTGCTGCTCACCCGGCTGGCCCAGGGCGAGGCCTGGCCACGCCGCTGGGATCTGAGCGCCGGGCGCGCGGAAGCTGTCCGGCAGGCGGTCCGTTCGCTTTGCGAGTGGGGCCTGTGGTCACCGGACCTGAACGCCACCAACATTCTTCTGCCACCTGAGGACGGCGCCCTGGTCCTCGACTGGGATCGAGCCGGCTTCGAGCCTGCGGATGTGGACCTGTGGCCCCGCTACCGCAGGCGCCTTGAGCGCAGCCTCCGCAAGCTGGGCGCGCCCGCGGAAGCTTTTGCCGTCATTGGATCTGCACTGCTTCCTTGATGAGCACCGGCTTGACGGGCAGGTTCAGGAAGTCGCTCCGCTTGTTGCTGGTCTTCACGGCCTTGATGCGATCCACCACATCCATGCCCTTCACGACCCTGCCGAACACGCAGTAGCCCCAAGTCTTGTCGTTGGCCTTGCTCTTGAAATCCAGGGAAGCGTTGTCCACCACGTTGATGAAGAACTCCGCGGCCGCGCTGTGGGGATCCGGCGTCCGCGCCATGGCCACCGTGCCACGTTTGTTCTTCAGCCCCGCGGCCAGCGCACGGTCGGCTTCGTTCGGAATGGAGGCATCCGTGCGCTTCTTCCCCAGGTAATCCAGGTAACCGCCGCCCTGGATCATGAAGCCGGGAATGACACGGTGGAAGAGGGTGCCGTTGTAGTGGCCCTTCTTCACGTACTTCAGGAAGTTCTCCACGGTCCTGGGAGCCGCCTGGGGCTCGAGTTCCATCACGATCACACCCATGGACGTGGTGAGCTTCACCTGGGGCTTGGGCCCAGCGCTCAGGGCGGCTGCTGCGAGAGACAGAAGGGCGGCGAGCAGGGGTCGCATCGGAATCTCCAGGGGGGTCCTTCCAGCATAACGCGTCGCCGATTCCGTTGTCCCGCGGTGGCGCCCCCGTTGCGACCCGGCTGCCAGAAGCGTAGGGTGGAAGCCTCGTCACACGATATTTGAGGGGGTCGTCATGCCCACCTACCAGCTCACCGTGAATGGCCGCGCCCGCACCCTGGACGCCGACGCCGACACGCCGCTCCTCTGGATCCTCCGGGATACCCTGGGCCTCACGGGCACCAAGTTCGGCTGCGGCCAGGGCGTCTGCGGCGCCTGCACCGTGCACCTGGATGGACAAGCGGTGAAGTCCTGCCAGACAAGTCTCAAGGAGGCCGCCGGGCATTCTGTCATCACGGTCGAGGGCCTCTCCAAGGATGGTTCCCATCCCGTGCAGAAGGCCTGGATCGCGGAGGATGTGGCCCAGTGCGGCTACTGCCAACCCGGCATGATCATGACCGCCGCCGCGCTGCTCAAGCGCAAGGCCCATCCCATGGATGCCGACATCGACGAGGCCTTCGCCGACCACGTCTGCCGCTGCGGCACCTACCCCCGCATCCGCAAAGCCGTGAAACGCGCCGCCGGAGGTGTGAAGTGACCAGCCGCCGCGACTTCCTGAAAGTCACCGGCGCCGCCGGCACCGGATTGATGTTGGGCCTGTACCTGGAGGCCAAGCCCCGGCCCGGCGAGGCCGCCAAGGCCACTTTCCGCCCCAATGCCTTCCTGGCCATCCGGCCTGATGGCACCGCGCAGATCACCGTGCCCAAGGTCGAGATGGGCCAGGGCGTGCGTACGGCTCTACCCCTGGCCCTGGCCGAAGAACTGGACCTGGACTGGTCGAAGATCGAGGTGGTGAACGCCAACCCGGGCCCCGACTTCAAGGGCATGCAGACCGGCGGCAGCACCAGCGTGAGTGGCACCTGGAACAGCCTCCGCAAGGCGGGTGCCGCCGCCCGGGAGATGTTGAAGGCCGCTGCGGCGGCGCAGTGGAACGTGGCCACTGATCAGTGCCGCACGGAGCAGGGCTTCGTGCTGGGCCCCGGCGGGAAGAAGCTGGGCTACGGCGCCCTGGCGGAAGCTGCGGCCAGGCTACCCGTGCCCAAGGATCCTCCGCTGAAGAAGCCTGCGGATTACCGCCTGCTGGGCCAGCGGACGCCGCGCTTCGACGGCCCCGCCATCGTCACGGGCAAGGCCATCTTCGGCCTCGACGTGCGCCGCCCCGGCCAGTGCTTCGCCGCCGTGCTGCGGTGTCCCGTCCCTGGAGGCAAGCCCAGGACCTGGGACGAAGCCAAGGCCAAGGCCGTGCGCGGCGTGAAGGCGGTGGTGGAGGTCCCCACGGGGATCGCGGTCATCGCGGAGAGCACCTGGGCCGCCTTTAAGGGCCGCGAGGCCCTGGCCGCCACCACCACCTGGGACGAAGGCCAGGCGCGGGACTTCAATTCCTCAACGCTCGAAGCGAAGATGCGGGCCGCCCTCACCGGCCCCACCGATGATGCCCGCCGCGAAGGCGATGTCGGAAAGGCCTTGAAGGCTGCAGCCAAAGTTCTGGAAGCGGAATACAGCTTCCCGTACCAGGCCCACGCCACGGTGGAGCCCATGAACACCACGGCACTCGTAACCGCGAATGGTGCCGAAATGTGGGCAGGCAGCCAGTCCGCGAACCGCGCCCAGGAGCGGGCCGCGACGGCCATTGGCCTCAAACCCGAGCAGATGAAGGTGAACGTGCCCTTGATCGGCGGGGGATTCGGACGCCGCCTCGGCACCGACTTCAGCACCGAGGCCGCCCAGGTGGCCAAGGCCGCGGGCGGCGGACCGGTGCAGGTGGTGTGGGACCGGGAGGATGACATCCGCCACGATCTCTTCCACCCCGCGACACTCCATCGCCTGCGCGCGGGGCTTGATGGTTCCGGCGCCCTCACGGCCTGGGCGCATCGCATCGCGGGACCTGCCGTGCTGCGTTCCTGGACGGGCGGGCAGAAGGCACCCTCCCAGGCGGCCACAGAATCCAACGGGGCCTACGACATCCCCTATGCCATCCCGGCCATTGCCGTGGACTTCGCCGAGGTGGAAGCCCCCACGCCTCTGGGCTGGTGGCGCGGCATCGAGATCGTGCCCAACGTCTTCGCCCGGGAGTGCTTCCTGGACGAGGTGGCCCACACCCTAGGGAAGGATCCCCTCCGCTTCCGCCTGGACCTGCTGGGGGATCGCGGCACGGTCAAATTCGGCCGCGAAACGGCTGACATCCGCCGCCTGAAGAAGGTGCTGGAGGTGGCCGCCGCCAAGGCGGGCTGGGGCCGCAAGCTGCCTGCGGGCCACGGTCTCGGCCTCGCGTGCCACGCCTACGATGGCCGCACCTATGCCGCCGAGGTGGCAGAAGTCTCCGTAGTGAAGGGCCGGCTCCGCATCCATAAAGTGACCTGTGCTGTGGACTGCGGCCTCGTGGTGAACCCCGCGGGCCTGGAGGCCCAGGTGGAAGGCGGCATCGCCTTCGGCCTTTCGGCCCTGTTCTCCCAGATCACCTGGGACAAGGGACGCACGGTGCAGACCGGCTACCACGACTTCCCGGTGCTCCGCCTCGCGGACATGCCCGCCATCGAGACCCACGTGATCCCCAGCGCCGAAGCTCCCTCCGGCATGGGCGAGCCACCCGTGCCACTGGCCATCCCCGCCGTGCTGAACGCCGTCTTCGCCGCCACGGGAAAACGGATCCGGAAGGTGCCTTTGGAGGGCGGCCAGATCTAGATTTTCTGATCGCACCCCTGTCTTCACCTCGGTTGTAGGATGGTGGCGTCCATCCCAACCGGAGGTGCCCCATGGCGGCGTTCACTCTGTCGGTCAACGGCCAGTCCCACACGGTCGAGGCACCACCCGACATGCCTCTGCTCTGGGTGCTGCGCGATCGCCTCATCCTGACGGGCACCAAGTTCGGCTGCGGCCAGGGCCTCTGCGGCGCCTGCACCGTCCACCTCGGCGGCGAGGCCGTGCGGTCCTGCGTGACGCCGGTGGGCGACGTCGGCACGAAGCGCATCACCACCATCGAGGGCCTGGATCCCCACGGCGCCCATCCCCTGCAGAAGGCCTGGATCGAGACGGACGTCTCCCAGTGCGGCTACTGCCAGACGGGCCAGATCATGACCGCCGCGGCCCTGCTGGCCAAGCACCCCAAGCCCACGGACCGCGACATCGATCAGGCCATGGGCGAGAACGTCTGCCGTTGCGGGACCTACCTGAGAATCCGCGAGGCCATCCACCGGGCCGCCGGCCAGCGGAAGGAGGTGGCCTCATGAGCACCACCCGCCGTGATTTCCTCAAGACCACCGGCGCCCTGACCCTGGCCTTCGCCCTGCCCGTGCAGCTGAAGGGCGCGGCGGCCCAGGCTCCGGAAGCCTCGTTCCAGCCCAGCGGCATGCTCCGCATCGACCCGGATGGCTCCGTCACCATCTGGGCCACGCGGACGGAGATCGGCCAGGGCGTCCGCACCAGCATGGCCATGGCCATCGCGGAAGAACTCGAGGCGGACTGGTCCCGCGTCAAGGTCCTGCAGGCCTCCACCGCCCCGAGGTTCGGCGACCTCGGTGTCACCGGCGGCAGCCAGACCACACTCTCCACCACCATGGCGCTGCGGAAGGTGGGCGCCCAGGCCCGGGAGATGCTCCTCCAGGCCGCCGCCGACACCTGGGGCGTGACCAAGTCCCAGTGTCTGGCGCGCTCGGGCCGGGTCCAGCACCCGCCCACGAAGCGGAGCCTGGCTTACGGCGACCTGGTGGCCCGGGCAGCGAAACTCACGCCCCCGGCGGACCCACCGCTGAAGGCCCCCAAGGATTTCCGGATCCTCGGCAAGGACACCCTGCGCCTGGACGGGCCCGACATCGTCACCGGGCGGGCCCAGTTCGCCACGGACATCCACTTGCCCGGCATGCTCGTGGCCAGCATCGAGCGCTGCCCGGTGTTCGGCGGGAAGGTGAGGTCCTTTGACGCCGCGGCCGCCCTCAAGGTGCCCGGCGTGAAAAAGGTGCTGCAGGTGTCCAGCGGCGTGGCCGTCTTCGGCGAGGACACCTGGGCGGCCTTCGCGGGCCGGGAGGCGCTGAAGGTGCAGTGGGACGAAGGTCCGGCCGCCAAGATGGACAGCGCCTCCATCCGGAAGCAGTACGAGGAACGGCTCAAGACGCCGGGCAAGGTGGTGCGCCAGGAGGGTGATGCCGCCCAGGCCCTGCCCAAGGCGGCCAAGCGCATCAAGGCCACCTACGACGCCCCCTTCCTGGCCCACGCCACCATGGAGCCCATGGTGGCCGTGGCCGACGTGAAACCGGACCGCTGCATGATCTGGGCCCCCACCCAGGCGCCGGGCATGACCCTGCCCTTCGTCGAGAAACTCACGGGCCTGAAGGCCGACCAGATCGAGATCCAGGTCACGCTGGCCGGCGGTGGCTTCGGCCGCCGCGCCATGGCGGACTTCATCCTCGATGCCGTGGAATGCTCCCAGGCGGCCGGAGCGCCCGTGAAGGCGCAGTGGACGCGGCCCGACGATTTCCAGCACGACGGCTACCGCCCGGCCACCCTGCATGAACTGGAGGCGGGCCTGGACGGCCAAGGCCGCCCCGTGGCCTGGAACCACCGGTTCGTGGGGCCCTCTATCGCCGCCTCCAACCATTTCTCCTGGCCCCCTGAAGCCGTAGAGTTGTCGGGCGCCGCGGACCTGCCCTACGACATCCCGAATCTGCACGTGGAGTGGGGCCAGAGCGACACGCCTGTGCCCATCTGGTTCTGGCGGGCCGTGCCCGCGAGCTTCAATCCCTTCGTCACCGAATGTTTCCTGGATGAGCTGGCCCACGCGGCCGGGAAGGATCCCCTCGCCTTCCGGCTGGCGCACCTCCCGAAGGCGCCCCTGAAGCTGGGCCAGCACACCTTCGATCCCACCCGCTACCGCGCCGTGCTGGAGCTGGCCGCGACCAAGGCAGGGTGGAGCACGCGCAAGCTGCCCAAGGGGTGGGGCCGAGGCATCGCGGCCCACGCCTACATGGAGTGCGGCACCTATGTGGCCCAGGTGGCCGAGGTGGAAGCCAAAGCCGACGGCAGTATCCGGGTCCACCGCGTGGTCTGCGCCGTGGACTGCGGGATGGTGCTCAATCCGGGGAATGTGAGGGCCCAGATGGAGGGTGGCATTGCCTTCGGCCTCAGCGCCGCCCTCTATGACGAGATCACGCTCAAGGACGGCCGTGTGACCGCCGACAGTTTCTCGGATCATCCGATCCTCCTGCTCCCGTCCATGCCCAAGGTGGAGGTCCATATCGTGCCCAGCGACCTGCCCCCCGGCGGTGTGGGAGAACCGGGCCTGCCACCCCTGGCGCCCGCCGTGGGCAACGCGGTGTTCGCCGCCACGGGGAAACGCCTGCGCAGCCTGCCGCTCCTCCCCAAGGCGCTGCGCAAGGCCTGATCCGCACCTACCCAGGGCATAATCCCCTCATGCAAAAAGAACTCCAGGACATCCTGGGTCTGCTCCGGAGTCAAAAAGCTCCCGTGGCTCTCGCGACCCTCCTCCGCGTCGAAGGGTCCAGCTACCGCCGGCCCGGCTCCCGGTTGCTCACAGACGGAGAGCAGGCGCTGCGCGGCTCCCTCAGCGGGGGCTGTCTCGAGGGCGAAGTCATGGCCCGGGCCCGGGAAGCGCTGGCCGATGGCCGGCCGCGCCTGCTCCGCTACGACCTGCGGGGCGAGATCGATCTGGTCTGGGGCAGCGGCAGCGGCTGCGAAGGGGTCCTGGACATCCTGGTGGAGCGCCTGGATCCCGCCGCGCCGCCCGAGTGGCTCGCCTGGGTCGAGCAGGCCCAAGCCGCGAGAGAGTCCCTCACCCTCCACATCGACCTCGGCCCCAACCATTTGGGGGTGCGCAGCATCCCCGCCCAGCCGGACGCGCATGCGTCCGGCTTCGTCGAAACGTTCAGGCCACCGGTCTCCCTCTGGATTCTGGGCGCCAGCGACGACAGCCGGCCCCTGGTGCGGATGGCCAAGGAGCTGGGCTGGCGGGTGGGCCTGCTGGACCACCGGCCCGCCTTCGCGCGCCCGGCGCGCTTCCCCGAGGCGGACACGGTCCTCTCGGGCCATCCCGCCCAGCGCATCCCCGGGCTCGGATTGGACGCGCGCAGCGCCGTGGTGCTCATGACCCACAACTACCTGAAGGATCTGGAGGCCCTGCGCCTGCTGGGGATCTCCGCCGCCGGTTATCTCGGCCTCATGGGCAGCCGGGCACGGAGCGCGAAGATGGTGGCGGAATTGGCCGCGGAAGGCATCCATTGCGGAGAGCGTCTGCACAGCCCCGTGGGTCTGGATCTCGGCGCCGAGGATCCCGAGACCATCGCCCTCGCGGTACTGGCGGAGATCCAGGCCAGCTTCCAGGGGCGCGCGGGCGGCCCCCTCCGGTCGACCCGGACCGCCGTGTCGGTCCTGTGACCGCCGCCGTGATCCTGGCGGCGGGGGAGGGCCGGCGCATGGGCGGCCCCAAGGCGCTGCTGCAGCTTGGCGCAGAGACCCTGCTGCACCGCGCCGCCCGAACGGCCCTGGCGGCGGGGTGCGGGCCCGTGGTGGCCGTGATCGGGGATTGGAACCCGGATCTCGATGAGCTGGACGTTCAAACGATCTTCAACTCCGCGGCTGCCGAAGGCATGGCCAGCTCTCTCCGCCTGGGCATCGCCGCCCTGCCTCCGGAAGCAGAGGCGGCTCTGCTCCTGACCGTGGACCAGCCCGCCGTGGATGTGCCCCTCCTGCGGCGCCTCTTGGCCCTGGCCGCCATCGACCCGGAGCGACCTGCAGCATGCGCCTACGCGGAAACCCTGGGCATCCCCGCAGTGCTGCCTCGGCGGCTCTTCCCCGAGCTGATGGCCCTTCGCGGTGATCGCGGTGCCAAGACAATCCTCTTGCGTGAAGAAGCCGCCGCCCTCCCTTTCCCCGGTGGCGGAGCGGACCTGGACACACCTGCGGATCTGGAGGGCATCAGGCGCTGAGCGGAGGCTTCTTCTGCAGGTGGTCGTACCGCTTGCGGGCCTGCTCCAGCTCCGACAGGTGCGTGCCCGCCCACTCGCAGAGGGCGCCCAGGGGCCCGATGAGCGTGTGGCCCAGCTTGGTCAGCTCGTATTCGGTGCGGGGAGGCACCTCGGGATAGACGTGGCGCGTGACCAGGCCGTCCCGCTCCAGCTTCCGCAGGGTCTGGGTGAGCATCTTCTGGCTGATGCCGCCCACCTGCCGGTGGAGGTCCCCGTAGCGCTGCTTGCCCTTCGACAGGAGGTAGATCAGCAGGGTGGTCCATTTGTCGGCAATGAGATCCAAAGCCTGGCGGGTTGGGCACTGGGCGCTGAGGACATTGGGAGCGAGGGAACATGCTTTGCGAACCATTGGGTGCCTACCTTCCAAAATGGTGCCTACTTTCTTTTTGATCGTAGACATCTAAAGTTTGGGTCACGGGCCAAATGAATGCAAGTGCCCGAAAAGGAGACAAGGATGACTCGGATTGCCATCGTGTTCCACAGCGGCTACGGCCACACCAAGGTGGTGGCGGAGAGCGTGAAGGCTGGTGCAGACACCATCCCGGGCGCCAAGACCCTGCTCATCCCGGTCGAGGAGATCGACGCGCACTGGGCGGATCTCGAAGCCTCGGATGCCATCGTCTTCGGCAGCCCCACCTACATGGGCAACGTCAGCGGCCCCTTCAAGACCTTCATGGACGCCAGCTCCAAGCCCTGGCTCGAACGGAAGTGGAAGGACAAGCTGGCCGCCGGCTTCACCATCAGCGGCAGCCCCAGCGGCGACAAGCTGAACACCCTCCAGTCCCTGATGATCTTCGCCATGCAGCACGGCATGGTCTGGATCGGCAACGCCGAGATGCCCTACAACGACGAGGGCATCAACCGCCTGGGCAGCTTCACGGGCCTCATGGCCCAGGCCGGCCAGGCGTCCCCCGACGTCGAGCCCAACCTGGCCGACCGCAAGAGCGCCGAGTTCCTGGGCCAGCGCCTCGCCTCCGCCGCCATGCGCTGGGCCAAGGGTGCCTGATCCAGGAAGTAATGTCATGACCGGAAAGTCTTCCAGATCCGTTAATCTGGAAGGCTTCCGGAGGAGTTTCCGAATGTCCGACCTCATTCAGCACTTGACCGACCAGACCTTCACCGCAGCCGTCGCCCATGGCACCACGGTGGTGGATTTCTGGGCACCATGGTGCGCGCCCTGCCGCGAACTGGCCCCCATCACCGAGACCCTGGCCGCGGAATTCAAGGGGAAGATCGGCTTCGCCAAGCTGAACGTGGACGATTTCACGCCGCTTTCCGAGCAGTACGACGTCCTGAGCATGCCGACCCTGGTGATTTTCAAAGACGGCCTGCCCCAGGATCGCATCGTGGGCACCTTGCCCATCGACCAGCTGCGGACCCGCCTCCAGAAGACCATTTAACCTCGTCTCCACTCTGAACCTGAGGCCCCCATGAGCACCATTTCCGGCGAAAGCCTGCTCCAGCAGCTGAACTGGCGCTACGCCACCAAGAAGTTCGACCCCACGAAGAAGATCTCCACCGCCGACTGGTCCGTGATCGAGCAGGCCCTGATCCTCACGCCCTCCAGCTACGGCCTGCAGCCCTGGAAGTTCATCGTCGTCACCGACCCCGCCCTCAAGGCCAAGCTCCGCCCCGCCTCCTGGAACCAGTCCCAGGTGGAGGACTGCAGCCACCTGGTGGTTCTCACCGCCAGACAGGACATCACCGAGGCCGACGTGGACCACTTCATCGAGCGCATCGCCGAGGTGCGCGGCGTCTCCATTGAAAGCCTCGCCGGCTACAAGGGCTACATGGTGGGCGATCTCGTGAACGGCCCCCGCCACGCCATCATCCATGAGTGGGCGGCCCGCCAGACCTACATTGCGCTGGGCAACCTCATGACCGCCGCCGCCCTGCTCGGTGTGGACGCCTGCCCCTTCGAGGGCATCGAACCCGCCAAATACGACGAGATCCTGGGCCTCAAGGGCACCGGGTACGCCACCATCAGCGCCTGCCCCCTGGGCTACCGCGCCGCCGACGACAAGTACGCCAGCGCCCACAAGGTGCGCTTCGAAGCCAAGGACGTGGTCGAGCACCGCTGATCCTTCGAAGGAGGTCCCCATGCTGACCCGCAACCTCGGAACCCAGGGACTCACCGTGTCGGCCCTGGGCCTTGGCTGCATGGGCATGTCGGACTTCTACGGCCATCGGGATGACGCTGAATCCACGGCCACGATCCGCCACGCCGTGGACAGAGGCGTCACCTTCTTCGACACCGCTGACATCTACGGTCCCCACCTCAACGAGATCCTGGTGGGCAAGGCCCTGGCCGGGGTGCGGGATCGCGTGGTGATCGCCACCAAGTTCGGCATTATGCGCGATCCGAACAACCCGGCCCTGCGTGGCGTCTGCGGCCGCCCCGACTACGTGCGCAGCGCCTGCGAGGCCAGTCTGAACCGGTTGAACGTCGACACCATCGACCTCTACTACCAGCATCGCGTGGACCCAGAAGTCCCCATCGAGGACACCGTGGGCGCCATGGCCGAACTCGTGCAGGCCGGCAAGGTCCGCTTCCTGGGCCTCTCCGAGGTCAGCCCGGCGACCCTGCGCCGGGCCTTCAAGGTCCATCCCATCAGCGCGGTGCAGTCCGAATACTCGCTGTGGACCCGCGATCCCGAAGGAGGCCTGTTGCAGGCCTGCCGGGAACTGGGCGTGGGCTTCGTGCCCTACAGCCCGCTGGGTCGGGGCTTCCTCACGGGCCAGATCCAGAAGTTCGACGACTTCGAGGCCGGCGACTATCGCCGGAACTCGCCCCGCTTCCAGGGTGAGAACTTCCAGAAGAACCTCGACCTCGTGGCCCGGCTCCAGGACATGGCCGCCGCCCGCGGCTGCGCGCCCTCCCAGCTGGCCCTGGCCTGGGTCCTCGGCCAGGGCGGGGACGTCGTTCCCATCCCCGGCACCAAGCGCCGGGACCGGCTGGATGAGAACCTCGGCGCCCTCGAACAGGTGCTCTGCCCGGGCGAACTGCAGGAACTGAACGGCCTCTTCCCGCCCGGAGTCGCTGCGGGAACCCGGTACCCCGAGGCCGTGATGCACATGGTGAACCGCTGAGGCATCCAAAGGGCGGAGGCCCCATGGCCCGCCGCACGGATGCCCATCCCGACAACGTCCCCGGTCCCTTCTTCGTGGACCGGACCTGCATCGACTGCGGCACCTGCTACCAGTTCGCCCCGGGCATTTTCGCGGATGGCGGAGACCACGCGAAGGTCCACACCCAGCCCGGCGATTCCGTATCGCGGCTCCGGGCCTCCATGGCCCTGGTGGCCTGCCCCGTGGGCTCCATCGGCACCGAGGACAAGGTGGAGCTTCCCGCCGCCGCCAAGGCCTTCCCCCATCCGCTGGCCGAGGACATCTTCTTCTGCGGCTACACCAGCGAGAAGAGCTTCGGTGCCTGGAGCTACCTGATCCGGCGGCCTGCGGGCAACGTCCTCATGGATTCCCCCCGGGCCGCTGAGCCGCTTATGAAGAACCTGGAGGCCCTGGGCGGAGTGGCGATGCTGGTGCTCAGCCACCAGGACGATGTGGCAGACCACGCCGCCTACCGAGCGCGATTCGGCTGCGAGCGCATCTTGCACCGCGCCGAGGGAATGACCTGGCCCGAACAGCTGGTGGAGGGCAGCGAGCCCATCTCCCTGGCCGACGACCTGCTGCTGATCCCCACGCCGGGCCACACGGCCGGAAGCGTGTGTCTGCTGTACCGGGACTTCCTCTTCACCGGAGACCACCTTTGGTGGAATCCGGACAAAGGGCGGCTTTCGGCTTCCCGCACCTACAACTGGCACAGCTGGGAGCAGCAGCTTGACAGTCTGGAAAGGCTGCTCGGCTTCGATTTCACCTGGGTGTTGCCGGGCCACGGGAGCATCCACCATGCGGATTCTCCAGCGGCCATGAAGGCTGAACTGGAACGGGCCCTGGCCGTCCTCCGGCGGTCTTGATCGCCGTCCCTCGGAAGGCGTGGGAAACTAGGGGGTTCCGCCGGAGTCCCCATGACCACCGCCTCTGATGCCCCCATCATCACCGCGCCCCGCGGCACCCACCTGCATTGCAAGGGCTGGGTCCAGGAGGCCGCGCTGCGTATGCTCATGAACAACCTGGATCCCGAGGTGGCCGAGCGGCCCGAGGACCTGGTGGTCTACGGCGGCCTGGGCAAGGCGGCCCGCAACTGGGACTGCTTCTACGCAATCGTGAAGGAGCTGAAGCACCTGAACGATGACGAAACCCTGCTGGTGCAGAGCGGCAAGCCCGTGGGCGTGGTGAAGACCCACCCCGATGCGCCCCGGGTGCTCATTGCCAATTCCAACCTGGTGCCGAAATGGGCCACCTGGGAGCACTTCCGCGAACTGGATCAGAAGGGCCTGATGATGTACGGCCAGATGACCGCCGGTAGCTGGATCTACATTGGCAGCCAGGGCATCGTGCAGGGCACGTACGAAACTTTCGCCGAAGCCGCCCGCCAGCACTTCAACGGCACCTTGGCCGGCACCTGGACCCTCACGGCCGGCCTGGGTGGTATGGGCGGCGCCCAGCCCCTGTCCGTCACCATGAACGGAGGCGTGGCCCTCTGCATCGAGGTGGATCAGACCCGCATCCAGAAGCGCCTGGACACCCGCTACCTGGACGAGTGGACCGACAACCTGGACACGGCCATGGCCCTGGTGCAGCAGTACGTGGATGCCCACGAGGCCCGCAGCATCGGCCTGCTGGGCAACGCCGCGGAGCTCCTGCCGGAGATCCTCAAGCGCGGCTTCCAGCCGGACCTCGTCACCGACCAGACCAGTGCCCACGACGAATACAACGGCTACATCCCTGCTGGCCTCAGCCTCGAGCAGGCCGCGGTGATGAGGAAGGAGGAGCCCGAGGCCTACGTGCAACGGGCCCTGGCGTCCATGCGGACCCACGTGGAGGCCATGGTCGAGTTCCAGCGCCGGGGCGCCATCACCTTCGACTACGGCAACAACATCCGGGCCCAGGCCAAGCGCGCCGGCTTCGAGAACGCGTTCGCGTTCCCGGGCTTCGTGCCCGCCTTCATCCGGCCCCTCTTCTGCAAGGGCATCGGCCCCTTCCGCTGGGCGGCGCTCTCGGGCGATCCCGAGGACATCGCGGTGACGGACGCCGCCATGATGGAGCTGTTCCCCGAGAACGAAGGCATGATCCGCTGGCTCAAGGCCGCCCAGGAGAAGATCGCCTTCCAGGGCCTGCCCGCCCGCATCTGCTGGATCGGCGCCGGTGAGCGCCACCTGGCGGGCCTGAAGTTCAATGAGCTGGTCCGCACCGGTAAGGTGAAGGCGCCCATCGTCATCGGCCGTGATCATCTGGACAGCGGCAGCGTCGCCAGCCCCAACCGCGAGACCGAGGGCATGAAGGACGGCTCCGATGCCGTCAGCGACTGGCCGCTGCTCAACGCCATGACCGCGGTCGGCGGCGGTGCCTCCTGGGTGAGCTTCCACCACGGCGGCGGCGTGGGCATGGGCTACAGCCAGCACAGCGGCGTGGTCATCGTGGCCGATGGCACCGAGCGGGCCGACCGCTGCATCGCCCGCGTCCTCTGGAACGATCCCGCCATGGGCGTCTTCCGCCATGCCGACGCCGGCTACGAAACCGCCCGCGAACACGCCGAGACCATCGGCCTGCACATCCCCATGAAGGGCTGATGCCACTGGATCAGCAGATACCTCAAGCCCTGCGGTAAGCTGGCGAATCTCCCCGACGAGGTCTCCATGCCCGCCAGCCTTCCGCGCCTGCTGTCCGCCCTTCTGCTCTGCGCCTCGCTGACGGCTGGCCCGAAGGACAAGCGGCCGACACCCGCCCCGAAAGCGCAGGGACCGGTCGTGGACGCGGCCCGTCTCGCGGCCATGAAGGCCCGCAGCATCGGACCCGCCATCATGGGCGGCCGGGTCTCAGATATCGCCGCAGATCCGGTGAATCCCGACACCTTCTACGTGGGCCTCGCCACCGGCGGGGTGTGGAAGACCGCGAACGCGGGGGCCACGTTCTCACCTCTGTTCGACAAGCAGCCCGTGGTCTCCATCGGCGCCCTGGCCGTAGCCCCCTCGGATCCGAAGATCATCTGGGTGGGCACCGGCGAGGCCAATGACCGCAACAGCTCCGGCTGGGGCAACGGCGTCTACCGCTCCACGGACGGCGGTGCCACCTGGGCCCACGTGGGCCTGGCGGGGAGCAGGGCCATCCCGCGCATCGTGGTGCACCCCAAGGAGCCTGCCACCGCCTGGGTCGCAGCCATGGGTGACCTGTGGAATCCCGGTGGTGAACGGGGCCTCTTCAAGACCACTGACGGCGGGAAGACCTGGAAGGCCGTCCTCAAGGCTCCCGGGGGTCTGGACACCCGCGTGGGCTGCGGGGAGGTGGTCCTGGATCCCTCGACTCCGGACACGCTCTACGCAGGCACCGAAGCCGGCCTCTACGCGAGCCTGGATCGGGGCGCCGCCTGGATGAAGCTGGGCGGCCTGCCCGCCGTGGCCGTGGACGACCTGCAGATCCAGCCCCGGGAGCATGACCTGGTCATCGCCACCCACGGCCGCAGCCTCTACGTGCTGGACGATGGTGACGAGACCCCCAGCCTGTCCATCACCAACGCCGAAGGCCAGCCCGTGGCCACCTTCCCCCTGCCCCGCACGCCTGGCCTGGGCCGGGTGGCCTGGAACCTGCGCCCGACCAAAACCCTGCTCACCGAGTACGGCGGCCTCGGCCCGGACAAGTTCGTGCGCCCCGGCACCTACACTGCCACCCTGACCGTGGGCGCCGCCAAGGTGCAGCAGAAGGTTCAGGTCACCATTGCCCCCGGCATCGAAACCCGCTGAGCGCCCCCGGAGAAGACCATGTCCCGCCCCTGCCCCTGCACCTCCAAGAAGCCCTACGACCGCTGCTGCGGCCCCTTCCATGCGGGCACGGCCGCGCCGGAAACCGCCGAACTGCTGATGCGCTCCCGGTTCTCCGCCTACGCCCTCGGCAAGGTCGATTACCTGATCTCCACCCGCCCCGAAGCCAAGCGCGCCGAGGAGAACCGGGAGGAGCTCGCCACCTACTGCAAGTCCGTCAGCTGCGTGGGCCTCAAGATCATCAGCAAGGAGAAGGGCGGCAAGACCGACGACACCGGCGTCGTCACCTTCCATGCCAGCCTCCAGGCCAACGGCCGCCGGACTCTCCACATCGAGACCAGCACTTTCGCCAGGGAGAATGGCCGTTGGGTGTACGTTGACGGGGTGGTGAAGGGGTAGGATGGGTGTCCTTATGGCCGATCTCAACGCGATCGTCACTCAGCGCATCGATTTCGCCCCCGGGCTGATGGTGTTGCGTGTCGCTCCGGACGGATGGGAGCTTCCGGCCTTCAAGCCCGGCCAATACTCGGTCCTGGGACTCGCCGCCTCGGCCCCCCGCTGTCCGGACGCGGAACCCGAGGATCCTCCGCCCGCCCCGGATGCCTTCCTCCGCAGGGCCTATTCCATCGCCTCCTCCTCCATGGAGCGGGAGTACCTGGAGTTCTACATCGCCCATGTGAAGAGCGGGGCCCTCACGCCCCGCTTGTTCTCCCTGCAAGTCGGGGACCGGGTCTGGCTTTCACCCAAGGCCACGGGGCTCTTCACCCTGGAACAGGTGCCCGAGGACCAGAATCTCGTTTTCATCAGTACGGGCACGGGCCTGGCTCCCTACATGAGCATGATCCACACCCACCTGAACCCCGGCCAGCCACGCCGGATCGCCATCGTCCAAGGGGCCAGGAATTCCTGGGATCTGGGCTACCGAACAGAGCTTTTCCATCTGCAGCATCTGGCCCAGAACTTCACGTACATCCCCGTCATCACCCGGCCCGCCGGGGAACTGGTCCCCTGGAAAGGCCACACGGGGCGGCTTCAGGCCTTCTGGGCCCAGCGCGAACTGGATCGAATCTGGGGCTTCACGCCGGAACCCTCCCACACGCACATCTTCCTGTGCGGCAATCCCGACATGATCGATGCCATGAAACCCCTGCTCGAAGCGGAAGGGTTCACGTTGCACTCCAAGCAGGTGCCTGGACAGATCCATGTGGAGGAATACTGGTGAGCCATCCGAGAGGAGGCGCTCAGCCGCCGACGGCCTGATTCAGATGGCCAGACTGCGCGTGCGCAGCTTGTACACCAGCACGCTCAGGGGGATGAAGAAGAGGCGGAGCGCCCGGCTGTGCCGGCGCCGGTCGCCCCGTGGTCGCAGGGCGCGCCGCTCGGTTCCAGCTTCGCGGTCGTAGTTCAAAGGGCTCTGGCTGGTCCGTCGATTCATGGTCGGGTCCCCTCCTGGCAAGAATATAAGACAAGAAGGGAAGTCCTGCTTGAAATCGATTCCAGCGGGCCCCCCGACTCACTCGGGCAGGATTCGAACTGCGCCTGGCCTCGCCAGCCGCCGGTCCCGCTTCGGGTTCGGAAATGGGCGCCGACCCACTCGTGCGGGATTCGAACTGCGTCTGGCTTCGCCAGCCGCCGGTCCCGCTTCGGGTTTGAGATGGGGCGACGATCCACTCGAGCGGGCTTCGAACCGCACCCGGCTTCGCCGGGTGCCGGCCTTCTGTGGCGCGACATCTAGTCGCGCCT